>Ga0315310_10000698_pt1 | contig 21478 bp, 21 predicted proteins | sample TDP5_MG_FD_203630 | JGI IMG/M metagenome (GOLD analysis project Ga0315310, IMG submission 203630) | Freshwater sediment microbial communities from Lake Towuti, South Sulawesi, Indonesia - TDP5 | ecosystem: Environmental > Aquatic > Freshwater > Lake > Sediment | place: Indonesia: South Sulawesi...
CTAACAACGCTTCCAAAGATGTATTCGCCTTTTCTCGGAAGCCTATTAATCATATCTATGAGTTTCGCTGAGACTCCAATGATGCGTGGTTTACTTCCTTTCTCCGGCTCCCTTATCATGATTAAGTGTCTCTCGAAATCTATATCTAAAAGTTGTTTGTCCCACATGTCTCAGAATAAATATCTATAAAAAGGGATGGTTGCTTGACGAGAAATGAGACTCGGCTATGTCCTTAACCGTGCATCTCCATCCTTCAAATAACTAGAGATTTCATTTACTTCAATACTTTCATTAAGTTTAGTTCTTGTAACCTTTTCGACTAAACAGCACGGCAAGGAAAGTATGTATGCCGGCATTACTATCAAAGCCCAGCTTTGTAAGAACGAGAGCTATCTGTCTGGCGTAATACCCGTAACGTGAACAGTCATATCGGAACCTACCGGTATGCCCACCAGAGAGAAAACATAGAGCCACAGAAGAAGGGTCGTATCTAATTCTTTTATAACCAGAGGAATGATTAAACCTGCTACATACAAAGACAGCAAGGCGATGATTTCTATTTTATAACGTAAACCTTCATCTAAGATCATAAAAGAAGTTGCATATGGCATAAACATCATCAAAATCAGTATACCCCGAAAACATCTTTGAATTTTCAATTTGATCATGGCTAAATGAGTTATCCCCCCGCTGGAACAACTGGAACCCAGTGAAGCTTTAACATGGTGAGCAAGCATCCTGATGAAGAGTTTCATATTCAAAGTTAAACGATTCCATTTCCACTATTCTTTCTACTTGTGCTCTGCCGAAGTTTCTTTTGCATTCATCTAAGAACCTATCTTGGAGTCGTCCTCTTGTACCCCTCAGTGGATCATTGAAATTGTATCCTGCGGCACGAATTTCGCCTAAAAAGCTGCTCCAAACTGTTGACCATCGTTGTTCACCGTTTCCAAAGAACAACTTTTTAACTTTCTCGAGATCAATAAATCTACAAAAAGTATACCAGATCCTTGCCATATTTCCATAATCTTGGCTCAGTGCACACCAATCCGGATAAGTTCTTTCTTTCCAAGATTCGTAACAATGCGGGTGTTGCTGCCATAAAACATAACCTGTCATAAATTCAGTTAATCCCTCTCTAAGAAAGGGGTATTGATCCCCCACACGGATGTTAGCTGCAAATATTGACACCGAATGAAGGGTTTCATGAATAAGACAGTGTCGACACCAAGCTCCTTCTCTAAGAAAAATTCTTCCACTATTGGGATCGTAGTTACCACGTAACCCGCTGCCGAAATGAACAGTAAAAAGAATAGGGTCAAACTCCTTTACTCTAGTCGTACCCGGAAAAAGGACTCCTTGAAGTCCATAGTCCCAGTAGTAGTACATTCCCGGCTGCTCAACAACAAAATGGCGGATGTATTCAAGACTGTTCTGATATCACTTAACGCGTTGGATAGTGCTTCTTCTAAGTTTCTTCTCGCTTCTGCAATATAACCTTGTCTATCCACACACTGCCTAACGACGCTCATATGATCGGTACATATTATAAAATAGTAATCTATAAATAGTACAGATGTGTAATACATTGCGCATGTGTAATGTATTACACAGGTGAGACTCTTGTTAGATGAATTTGTTGAAAGATATGCTGGCATACTTAATGGGCGAGATGTAAACGAACTATTTAATCGTATCAAAGAGCTTACGAGCAGATCAGAGGCAGCTCGAATCTGTGATCTTGAACGGAGAACAACTTACTACTGGGAAGATGGTAGAGAAGTGCGATTATCAACAAAACAGAAGGTGTTAAGAACGATTCTTGAAAAAGATTTCGAGTATACAGTAAAGTACATACTTAATAGAATCTACAATGCTTCAAGCGATATACTTGGGCTTTATCTAGGTACAATCTATGAAAGGGCGATGGACCCAGAGATAGAACCGCCACAATTCCAGACGTTAATTAATGAATTTCGTGAAGCAAGGATAAAATATTCACCCTTGGTTTCAACAATAACACCCGGAGTTTCTGATATGTTTGAAAAATTAAGAAAAACAGCCGGTGAAATGGGGATCGATTTTCCTGCCTTGCCTATGTCTACCATGAATGTCGAAGAGGTAAAGGATTTGCTTCCACAATTAATCAAAATTGTTCCTAGTTCTATAAGTGATGATGCTTTGAAGGAGATTTCTGAAAGGTTCAATCTTCCGCAAGATTTCTTGAAATTTACTTCTGAACTAAAAACCATAATACCAGCATCAGCCAGAATTGTTCCAGGAGACGCGTTCAATATGCCTCACTGGGCGGTTATAGTAAAACCGGAAGTTGGAGAGAATGTTATGGTTAAAACTTTCACCCATGAGGGATCAGAAAACCCTGAAGAGTTTGCGATTTTGCCGACATCTACCCCATCAAGAGGCATTAGTTACATCTTATAAGGAGGCAATAAGTTGTCGGAACAAGAGTCAATTTCTGATTTAAGCAAAATTATCAAAACTTTAGAAGAAGCCCTTATGGATGGAGAAAAGAGAAAGATAGTTGATGGATTATTAGAGACATTTTCCAAACTAGAACGTAAAGAACTCCTAGAACGGGTTTCAAGTTTCGCGAGGTATATTGATGAAATATGTGGTCCTCAAACCAGCAACGCATTATTCGGAATGTTAAGTCAAGGCATGCCAGAAATAAGTAAATCTCTGGAACAAATAGAAAATGTAGAAGTGCGAGAATGGCTTCGTCAGTTGAACTCGAAATACATCTCAGTATTTGAAGGGATTTTCCCACCTTTGCCACATGATTGGTATAGGATTTTTTGGACCGTAAAAGTCGACATTACACATGGAAATATTCCTTTAATTGAAGTAATCATTCTAAAGAGAAATGGAGAAAGCGTGTATTTTGAGATGCCTTTTCCTGCATCGGTAAGATTAACAAATCACTTGCTTAGACAAATATCTGGAACGAAAGAAATTAACATCTTGGAAATTCCAGGAATGCGTGAAGAACTTGAGCACACAAAGAAGATCGTAGAGTCGGTTTTGAAATCTTAAGCTCAAGAAATCTCCTTATTTTTCTAATAGTTACCACGCGTTTATGTCCTCAATAAATACACGTTGCGATTTTACCGATTGCCAAAGCGAATCTGCGACAAAGCTGGGCTACGAGTGCTCAACTAGCGCCTCTTTCTCCCTTTTTTAAGACTTCATTATATCTTTTGACCCTACGATCGTACTCTTCGTTTATCTTATCTCTGAACTCCAAGGGAATATGATAGTAGGTCCTAATCAGCGTACGACCAAGATATTTGTGTAACGGTTCAAGGCTTTGAATCTCCTTTCGCCATAAGCTGTATATTTCAGAGGAAAACATAAAGGGATACGTCGCCAATATGTTATCTAAAAATGTTTTCTCATCTTCATTTAATTCTATATGTGCCTCCTCTTTAATTTCCTCTTGTCTATTCAATAATGTGTATAACGGTCCATATGCTTTTTCAAGCTCGTTTCTAGCATCCTCGATTATGTTTCTATTCCTCTGTAATACAACTTGCAGGTAAGTTGAATAGCCTTCGACAGCGGCAAACACGGTTATAGCATAAGTGAGAATAATGGTAATTTTTTCGTTGTATAAAAGATCGGATAAGATTGGTATGTATATTGTTTTTCGAAAGAGCAATAGATAAATCTCAGGAATGCAAAGAAAAAAGCTTACAAAAGCTACAGCAACGATTGGCAAAGTAGCAAACACCTTGATCCTCATGAGGCATCATCATATTAATGGTAAGCGTCTTCGGTTTAAATATATGCGTGAGCGCCCTCTCTCCAAATTTAGTGGTAGTTCTTAGTAAGGTTTTGAAGCGATAAAAGTCATTATACGAACCGACTGGCTTGCGCGGGCCTATTCTCAGCTTTAAAGTCAAAAGAAACCAAAATCGAGCCTCTCTTATCCGAGAGCAAACGCCCGTAACAATTTGTCCTTCATCAAAAACAGAATAAAAGAATGGAAGAAAAATATTAAATTCTAATCTTAGATAATAATAATCAAAAACTGATCGGAATGAAATAACTTGCCACTAATGAAAGATGAGAAAGAAGCGATCAGAAAACTCATTACACCTCTTCTCAAGGAGACATTCTTTGTTAAAACATCAGTAAGGGTAGATAGACTTCACCAGAAATTGAAGACTGAAGGCGTTTTATCTCCAGAGGAAACATCTATAAAACATCCTTTCCATCCTGACATTGATATTCTTTTCTGGCCTAAGAAGTATTCTGGAGAACCTGATATACATGGAGTTGAAGTCAAGTATTTTCGATTGAAAGAAAGCATAGTTTATCCCAATATTTATGAAGGTTTAGGAGAGGCAATGATGCTTCTTACCTATGGCCTTAATTATTCTTGTCTTTGGCATCTTTTCGATCCAGAGATTCCTTCTGAAATTGTGAGCAGATATAGAGATTTAACTCAAAATCTTGTTGCTGATACTAATTCACCTATCAATTATCAGTCATGGGTTTTACCTGAAATACCACCTCCTGAACCAGAATTCCAACCAAAAACTCAAGCGGAACTTATCAAAGAATTAATCATTACCATTAGAAGAAGTCTATTTCCTATTTCATTGATGCAATATCTAAAAAGCAACCCGATTTTGAACAGATGGGATGTAAAGATTATGAGATCAATAATCAAAAAAGGGTTCAGGATAGTTTATAGTGGTTAACTTTACCATTTAATCTTCCTTACTCTTTGAAAACGTCTTTCCATTCTTCTGGACCTGGGTATGGTAGGTGCTTTGTAGAAAAAAGAGCAGGGTTAGATTTCTTTTATTCAGCAGCCGCCGTTAGAGTATGACGAAGAAGCACAAGGATAGGTTTAAAACGACTAAACAATTATAGCAACTAATAAGTTAAGAGGAAGATGAAGAAGAATAAATCACGCATTTGGGTGACTATTAGCGAAGAAGCCAAAGAATTTCTAATTAAAGAAATCGCCAAAAAACGCTTTTACAATTACCGTCACGCGGTAGACTTTATAATAACTAGGTTCATGGAAAGACAGAAAAAAGGTAGTTAGCGGGGGGTTCATTCCCCTCCACGGCGGGCTGAGTTTCTAACAACTTTTCAAGCGTATGAGGTAACCCATATATTGGCGGATATCTTTCCTTTATATAGGTGGATCTATGTCACTGGGTGCTGGAGACATTATGTTGCAATGGGTCTTCGAGCATGGATTTGCATTCTGCTTTTTGGTCACCAGCATCTTTGGTGCATTTTATTGGCTAGCAAAATATATATCCAAACGTGTTCGTCCTGTTGAAATTCCGTTCGCCGAATTCTGGAAGAGAATTGAAACAGAGGAATCTTGCGTTTTTGAAAAGTCTAAACAATAGCGACTGCGGGAAGCCAAGCTGTCGGAATCCGACCACCCGTAAATGTTAAATTTAGCGTTGTTTGTGGCTGGAAAAGGAAAGCTAATCGTTGTCTGATAATGATGGTCGAGCCTCCACTAATATCTGTCCATCATCCAGTTCCTTTACGAAAGCTCATTTTCGGAAAGATTTGAGAGGTTTCATTCGTAAGGTACTCAAGAAGCTTGTGAGAAAAGGATATGCCTTTGAACATCCAACAAGGGGAGAAATAACCTACGGAATCACAGAAAGGGGAATTGAAAAGCTGAGGCAAATGAATCTAATTTAAGTTTTGATTTAAAGAGGTTTGGTCACTTAAACTTTATCACCTTTGCTCTAATTTTTCTACCTTCCACACATCTTCCCCTTTTCCGAAATCCTTAAATTCCACGTGAAATACTTTGACCAGCTTATTTCTTTGCCCATACAAGAGCACCAGATTTCCCACGATGGAAACTAAAGCTCCTAACAATATAGCAACGAGTAAATCAATTCCACGATATTCTATGAGAATCGGAGGAATAACAATACCAAAGAACATAAGAATAACGCTCACAATTATGACCGGAATGTTTAATTCAGCTCTTAGACCCACATCTTCCAAGCTTTTTGAATGGTGATTCACAAGCATCATCCCTCAAGTTTTACATATTTATTTGAACATTTAAACTACTTTGTTTTTGAAAAGCAAGTATGGTATTAGGGTTAGTGTCGATTTGGCCACTTCATAATATAGTGGTACGAGGGCGTTTAAAAAATATTTAAAAAGTATAACCTAGAAAAAAGGGGGAGTTTATGCGGCTTGCTGTCGGAATCCGGCTGGGGTCATGGTTAAGTCCATAACGTGAAATCAGCCGTCTCGCCCTGAGAAGCCCCCAACTTAAGGCATTTTCAACGCCTTTAATTCAGTAGGCCTCAAAAAAATAGAATGGAGTGAATTTTACCAGCCCACCATCCTCTGTACGACTTCATCTGGCACTCTTCCCCTCTCCACCTCATCTATGGATTCCTCGATAATCCCCAATGCCTTGTCTGCCTCCTCTTCTGTGATCGTTAGTGGCGGTGCTATTCTGAGGACCGATTTCCCGAAATGTATTAATATCAGTCCCTTCTCCCAGCACCTCCAATCCACCTTAAGCGTTTCGTCCCTAGCTGGCTCCCTCGTCTTCCTGTCCTTGATTAGGTCTACTCCAATTAACAGACCCTTGCCTCTGACGTCCCCGATGAGCTTGTGTCTGTCCATCATCTCCGTAAACCTTTTCATTAAGTATTCCCCAAGCCTTGCCGCGCGCTCAGGAAGCCTCTCCTTCCTCATCACGTCTATGGTGGCGATAGCCGCCGCGCAGGAGAGTGGATTTCCCTCGGTGGTGAAGAGGTGCGCTGGTGCCTCCCAGGCCTCCATGATCTCTTTCCTGGCTACGATGGCGCTTAACGGCATCCCGGAGGCTATCGCCTTCGCCAAGATCATGATGTCAGGCTCCAGGTTCCAGTGCATGACTGCGAACCACTTTCCGGTGCGCCCGAATCCTGTTTGAACTTCCTCGGCCGCAAAGAGTATCCCATGGTCCTCACATAGCTTCATCAGTCTGGGTAGGTAATCATTAGGTGGAATTATGACCCCGGCGTCTCCCTGGATCGGCTCGATGATGAGGGCGGCCACCTCCTCGGGTGGGATGATCGTGTCGAAGAGGCTTTCTATGAAGCCTAGACAGCTCAACCCGCACTCCGGGTATTCAAGCTTAAAGGGGCAACGGTAACAGTCGGGGTATGGCACGTGGTATATCTCGGGGAGGAAGGGACCCAACTTGCGTCTCATTCGAATGGTTATGCCTGAAAGCGAGATGGCGCCGTAAGTGGTTCCGTGATACGAATTCAGGAATGAGATGATCTTCTGTCTCCCAGTGTAGCTTCTGGCGAGTTTTATCGTTCCATCGTTCGCATCGGAGCCTGAGAGCCCATACGCCACCCTCTTCGGGAAAACACCGGGCGTTATCTCGGTGAGCCTCCTCGCCAGATCAACCGCATTTTCGTAGTATGAATATGCCAGTGTGTTGTGGATGAACTTGTCGCACTGCCCCTTTATCGCCTTCACGACCTTTGGATGGCGGTGTCCGATGTTGGTGGTGGCGGCTCCGCAGAGGAAGTCTATGTATTCGTTTCCATCGAGGTCCCAAAGCTTAGCTCCTTCAGCCCTCGCAACAACCAGCGGGAAATACTTAATCCTCAAGGAAGGGGACACGAGTTCACGATCTTCCTTAACCACCTTCTCGCATTGAGGCACTTCTTTTCTCGAACTCAACCCACAGCCCTCCTACATAAGTATGCGACGGATTTTTAAAATTATCTTCTTCTAGTTTTGATCACAAATATTATCTCAGAGGAAACAATATTTAATAATGGCAGACGGTTAAAGGGACTTGAGGAAAAGGTTTGCGTGTTCAGGACATAATGGATGCAAGCCACCCCTTCCTTTATGTTGGTGAACTGGCCACCAAGGCTCGAGCCGTTCTTCGCAGCCGAGGATCACGGATCCTTCCAGTTTTGGATGAACGTAAGCGCCTTGTAGGCATGATCTCTCGAGGAGATGTGATGGCCATAACCTCCTCGATTTCTCCCATTCGAGTCGAGGGGATCATGTCAAAACCTAGGTTCGTCGCGACCCTGGACATGGATGTCTTTCACGCGGTGCGGGAAATGATTCGCTTAGACGAGTGGTACATTTCTGTTGTAAAGTCCTCTCAGGATTACACCTACATGGGGGTGCTTGGCTTAGAGAACTTCATTGGCACGTTTTTGGAAAAGGACATCCCTAAACTCACACGCCCTCTTTCTGAAATTATGTCCACCGAGGTCATCACATGCTCTCCAGAGGACGAAGTCGATAACATCTGGCGTTTAATGCAAGAGCGATCCTTCGCTGGACTTCCAGTCGTAAGTAGGGGAAAACTTATTGGCATCGTAACGCAGAAGAATCTGCTAGACAGTGGAGTGATTTTTCCCGCCTTTGAAGCGAAGAGGGGAAGGTTCAAGGCTCCACCAAAGATATCCTCGGTGATGAAGGCGCCCGTCGTCTCCCTAAGGCCAACAGCGGAGCTCAGAGAGGCCGCTGAGCTCATGCTTAAGAAAAACATTGGGCGTGTACCTATCGTGGATAGGGAGGGTAGGCTTGTTGGCATGGTTGATCGTGAAGATATTGTAAGAGCCCTTCTCTAAACTGGATGGAGGTTTGAATCTGGCTATACGTCATGGTGGAAGACGAGAAGGTTTTCGGCGCAGACTAAGAGAGGAAGGACCCCTCGAGTTAAAGGCTCATCCTCCCAAGAGGCGTGAGGGAGAGATCATGACCATAGCAAAGAGTCCAGTAATTACTATGGCGCCCACTACACCAATCTATGACGCCATACAGATCATGGTGAAGGAAGGATTCCGTCGCATACCCGTCGTTGATCCGGGAACCAAGAGACTTCGCGGCATCATAACCGCCACCGACATCATCGACTACCTTGGTGGAGGTGAAAAATTTCAGATAATTCAACGAAAGTACGCCGGCAACTTCTTTAAGGCCATAAATGAACCTGTTAAATCCATGATGGCTCGGGAGGTCGTTTCGATCCCCATCGTTGCCAAAATCAGTGACGCAATAGAGCTCATGAAAGAGCATAGGGTAGGCGGCTTGCCCGTTGTTGACGAAGAAAACCGAGTGTGGGCTATCGTGACAGAACGAGACATCGTCATGATCTTCACCGGAAAGATAAGTGGGGTCAGCGTCGCGGATTTGATGTCTGAGAAAGTGATAACAGCGACGCCTAAGGCGTCCATCTCTGAAGCTGAAAAAACAATGATTGAACGTGGTTTCAGAAGACTGCCAATCGTTTCTGACAATAAACTCGTTGGCATAGTCACGGTCATGGACATACTAAGCTTCTTCGGTTCCGGTCAAGTCTTCAAACACCTGCAATCCGGAACCATCGTTCAGGTGTTGCAAACGTCTATTCTTGAAATAGCTGTAAAGGATGTTGCAACGATTGAACCCAACATCGATGTGGGTCAAGCGGCGAGAATCATGCGGGAGAAAAACATTGGAGCCTTGCCCGTGGTGGAAAATGGAAAGCTTGTCGGCATAGTAACGGAACGAGACTTCTTCAAGCTAATCGCCTAAGAGATACTGGCCATTTGTAAGTTTCTTACCTTATTTTTGTAGACTCTTGTTACGGGTCTTAGCCATTAAATATCAGCAAAGGACATATTAGAGGTTTCAGTAACCACGGGATACTTTGGTGGGAAGGGGGCGAACCTTTGACGGTTGACTTGGTTCTTCGTAACGCCAAAGTTTACACCTCAGGGGGAATCGTTGAAGCCGGTGTGGCCATAGAAGAGGGGAGAATCTTTAAGGTAACTAAGGAGCCAAACCTCCCGCAAGCCTCAGCAGAATCCGATTTAAAGGGGCACTTACTGCTTCCCGGCTTGATTGATCTCCATGTGCATCTACGAGATCAGCAACTGGCGTACAAGGAGGATTTCTCCAGCGGAACAGCCGCAGCCGCTGCGGGCGGCGTAACTCTAACCATCGACATGCCCAACAACAAGCCGGTAACCATGGATGTCAAATCTCTAAGAGAGCGCATGAACCTAGCTAAAACTCGGTCCGTCGTTAACGTCGCCTTTTATTCAGCCTTTCCTGAGAACCTAGAAGAAATAAGCCCTATCTTGAGGGAAGGGGCTGTGGCATTTAAGCTCTTCTTGTCGCAAAGGATAGGGGGCCTAGACATCGAAGACGACGACGAGTTGTTGCAAGCGTTTAACGAGGTTAAGAAGAGAAAGGTTCCCATCGCGGTGCATGCTGAGGACAAGGCGACGCTTGAAAAAATGAGAAAGGAGATGCAACGAGCAGGGCGCAAAGACGTAGAGGCCTATCTAGAGGTTCACTCACCGAAGGCTGAAAGGAGGGCAGCACAGCGCATCATTCAACTCGTGAAGAAGTCAGGCGTTCACATTCATTTTTGCCACGTTAGTTCAGCTGCAGGGTTAGAGACCATTTTAACGGCAAAGAACATGGGCCTTCCCGTTACCTGCGAGGTCACGCCACACCACCTTCTTTTATCATCTGAACACCTGAAACGCTCCGGAATGATAGCACTCACCGATCCTCCGCTAAGGACCAAAGAGGATATTGAGGCGCTTTGGAGGGCCCTCAAGCGGGGCTTCATCGACGCCTTAGCCTCAGACCACGCTCCCCATGCGATGGAAGAAAAGAAAAATGGATCAGTCTGGGACACAAAGCCTGGCATAGCTGGACTTGAGACAACGCTGCCCTTGCTGCTCACGCAGGTAAACGAGGCTCGCCTAACCATATCAGATTTAGTTAGAGCAACCTCAGAAATGCCGGCAAAGATCTTTCACCTAAGGGGCCGAGGGAGCGTGGGTGAAGGATACTGCGCGGACTTGGTGGTGGTGGATATGCGTCGAGAATACGAGATCGACTCATCAAGATTCTACTCAAAGGCTAGATTTTCCCCTTTTGACGGCTGGAGGGTAAAGGGAAAACCGGTAAAGACCTTTGTGAACGGACAATTAGTTATGGACGAAGGTGAGATCGTCGCAAAGCCTGGAACGGGTCAGATCGTCCGGTGGGAAGGTGAGCCATAGAGACTAATTTATACCTGAGGTTTAGCGGCTCCTTTCTCGCTCTTTTGTAGGACTTCTCGTGGGCGAGAATCATTCCAGTCGCGAACTTGCCTTCGATAGACCTCTTTGCCAAAGAAACTTTTTCTTTAATCGATCTGGTTAAAGGCCTGGTCTAGATCAGCGATGATGTCTTCCGGGTCTTCGATCCCTAGAGCCAGTCTTATAAGCTCATCTGTGATGCCGATCTTTAATCTTTCTTCTCTGGGAACATAGTAGTGAGAAGAGGTGGCTGGTTGGGTGACGAGGGTTTCGGTGCCCCCCAAACTGGGTGAAAGAAAGCTTAACTTGAGACTATCCACAAACTTCATTGCTGTTTTAAGGTTTCCCTTCAGTTCGAAGCTGACAACTCCACCGAAACCCTTCATTTGATTTCTGGCAATCGAGTGCTGGGGGTGATTCGCTAGGCCTGGATAGTGCACTCTCTTGACCTTCGGGTGTTCCTCAAGGTATCTCGCCACCTTCATGCCGTTCAAGTTGTGCTTTTCCATTCGTAACCCGAGCGTTTTCAATCCACGTAACAGTAGCCACGCGGCGTGGGGGTCTAGCACCCCGCCAAAAATCTTACGCATATCTTTTAGGGAGTGAATGAAATCCCTCTGCCCGACCACTATGCCCGCGGTTACATCATTGTGTCCCCCAAGATATTTTGTGGCGCTGTGTATGACCACGTCGGCGCCGAGCCGCAGAGGCTTTTGATTGAATGGAGAAGCAAAGGTGTTGTCAACTATAAGTTTAGTGCCCTTTTCTAGACTTAGCTTGGCGACTTTCGACAAGTCGACGATTTTCAATGTGGGATTGGTGGGCGATTCAACATAAATAATCCTGGTGTTCTCCTTAACCGCAGATTCCATTCCGTCGAAATCTGTGGCTTCCACCATGCTTACTTCAACGCCAAATTTTGGTAGGACATCGCTAAGGAGAGAAAAAGTTCCTCCGTAGACGTCTCTAATCGAAATGATGTGACTGCCCGAGGAAACCAAGGTGATGACCGTGGTAGCAACAGCTTCCATACCCGAGGAGAAAGCCGCTCCATCCTCTGCACACTCAAGTTCCGTCACCTTCTTTTCAACCACCCTTGTTGTCGGATTTCCGAATCTGGTGTAGACGTATCCCTCCACCTTCTCATTTATGACATCAATCAACCCTTCGGTGCTGGAAAACCCAAAGGTTGAGGTTTGGTAGATGGGTGTTGTAATCGATCCGGTTAAGGGGTCCCGCGTCTCTCCAGCATGAACCGCCTTGGTTGAAAAACCTCTACTTTTCGAGGGCATACCTAATCTCCTCCAATATCATAGTAGCTATGGCTAATAATAGCAAGTTTGTTATAACCTCTTTCATAAAGACAACACTGTTAAGAAAAGAGGGAAAAACGGTATAAATTCGGCTCTACAGCTATATTTCGGTGGTGGAGATTGAGGTTCATAACAGACGGCATGCTTGGGAAGCTTACCCGATGGCTTCGCATGCTCGGCCAAGACGTCAAATATTCCAGCTCCCTCAACGATAAGCAGCTGATTGAGGTCGCAAAAAGAGAGCGCCGTTTTCTGCTGACCCGCGACCTCGAGCTCTATCAACAGGCCACGATGCAGGGGGTGGACTCCTTCTTGGTTGAGGGAGCGACGGAAGCTGAAAAACTCGCTGGCTTGGCGAAGCGATTCAACCTCAGGCTTAAAATCGATGTCACGGTTTCGCGTTGTCCCAAGTGCAACGCAAGAATCAGACCTATCTCAAAAGACGAGGTTGCCGGCAGGGTTCCAAAGACAACCTTTTCCAGTTATGACGAGTTCTGGGAGTGCCCAAGTTGTGGGCAAATATACTGGCAGGGGGCCCACTGGAAGCGAATCGAGAGGACCTTGGGCATGGCTAGGGAGTTGGCATCGAGAGGAACCGAGATTACAAACGAAAAAGGACTAATAACAAAGTAGATGGTAAGTACCTTGGTGAAAACGAGACCCTAACAATGTTTCCTGTACAGGAGAACGTTAAGGTCGTCTACAAAGTTCGCAGAGAGCGCAACGAGATTAATAAGGGAACTATGGGAGCGATAACAGTTGTAGGAATCGGAAGCGTGTTTGGAGCATCTTAAGGCGAGGCGGGGAAGACGTTAAGGAAGAAGTAGTCGGTGCGTTAGGAGATGCGGGAGTACGCGGAATAAAATGTTATTTACCCGCTCATGTTTCACTACGGTTGTATATTATCCACAGTCACATTAAGCAGATGCTACTAGCGAACAAATGTCAACGTATTCTATGCCGAGTTCACGCGCCCCGCATTACTGCCTACTTAGCTGAAGAAAAGAATAACGCGGAATCTAAGGCTTAGCCACGGAGAAGCCATTTAAGGGGGATGTCTTGATAGGTTCCGTCGGGCAACGTTCTTCGGATGGTGATGGGTAGTATTCCGATTTCGAGCTCTTGAAGGGCGATGTCAATGGGGTTCGAAAGGGCATCCGAGGGCTCGATGAGGATGGGGGCACCCATAGAGATCTGGAGAGCCCTCGCCCCCACTATTCGAGCCTTTTCAAATCTGGTGAGTTTAGGAGGGCCAACCCAGATTTCCTTTTCTTGGCTCGTTTCCTAAAACTCCCTCATTTCACGCGTCTTTAGTACGGTGGGGGTCCACCCCCGTAGGGAGGTGCTCCTGGGGGAGGCCCTGGCGGGGCCTTCATTTTGCCCGCCGCAATGATGTCGTCGATCTTTAGGATCATGGATGCCGCCTCGGTAGCGGACTTGATGATCTGCTTTTTGACTGCGAGCGGTTCAAAAACGTTCACCTCCCTCATGTCCTTCACCTTCCCTTCATGAACCTCGATGCCTGCCCAAACCTCGCCCTTCTCGTGTCGAGCCCTAAGCTCAGATATGACATCGATGGGGTCGAGCCCCGCGTTCTCGGCTAGGGTGGTGGGTACGGCCTCAAGGGCCTCCGCGAATTGTTGCACCGCCAGTTGTTCCCTACCAGGAAGGGTTCCCGCGTATTCCTTAAGCACCCTCGCAACCTCCATTTCCGGCGCACCTCCACCAGCTAAAATCTTGGGCTCCTCCACCACATCGCGCGCGACGCATAGCGCGTCGTGTAGCGAGCGTTCTGCTTCATCGACGATTCTTTCGGTTCCTCCTCGTATGAGAATGGCGACCGAGCGCGGGTTCTTGCATCCCTCAATAAAGGTCATCTTGTCATCGCCGATTTTCCTCTCTTCCACGAGCTCGGCGTAGCCAAGATCTGCTTCGGTTATGCCCTCCAGATTTGTAACAATTTTTCCTCCAGTCGCTTTTGAAAGCTTTTCCATATCCGATTTCTTAACCCGACGCACCGCGAGGATCTTCTTCCGAGCAAGGAAGTGCTGAACCAGATCGTCGATGCCCTTTTGGCAGACGACAACACTGGCACCATTCGCGACGATTTTTTCAACCATTTCCTTTAACATACTTTCTTCCTGTTTTAGGAAAGCCTCCATCTGGTCCGGGCTTTCAATGTTTATTTTCGCGTCGAACTCCGTTTTTTCGATTTCAAGAGCGCAGTCCAGCAGGGCGATCTTGGCTTTTTCCACGCGTTTTGGCATGCCTGGGTGAACCACTTCCTTGTCGACGACGATGCCTTCGATGAGTTTGGTGTCTGTCAAGGACTCGCCGGGCTTCTTCTCCACCATAATATCATCGATGTCCACTTTGTATTGATCCTCGACCTTTTGAGCCACGTGCAGAACTGCCGAAGAGGCGACCTCAGCAAGATAATCTTTATTCTCGGCCACCAGCTTGCTAGCCATGGAGGTCATCGCAACCTTTTCCAGAAACTCTTTTTCAGTCGGCTCTACAGGGATAGCGATTTTTTCAAGCGTTTCGAGAGCCTTGTCAGCTGCCTTTCGATACCCATCGATGATGACGGTTGGATGAACATTTTTCTCAACAAGGTCCTCAGCCTTCCCCAGTAGCTCTCCAGCAATGACCACCGCGGTGGTGGTTCCATCACCTACCTCATCGTCTTGTGTTTTAGCAACCTCCACCATCATCTTCGCAGCTGGATGCTGAATATCCATCTCATCGAGAACAGTACGGCCGTCGCTGGTGATGGTGACATCGCCGAAGCTGTCCACCAGCATCTTGTCCATGCCCTTCGGCCCAAGGGAACTCTTCACCGCCTCCGCTACGATTCGAGCCGCCATGATGTTAGCGTGCTGAGCCTCTTTTCCTCGAGATCGGCTTGCCCCCTCACGCAATATGAGAACAGGGGTTCCAGCAAGGGTTCCAGTTTCTGCAACCATTATCAAACAATCCTCCTTAACCTTGTCGGAACAGTAGATAACGCATTAAAATATAAATGTTGCTTTGCGAATACTAGTTTCTTCAATTCGTTAAATGGCGAGATTTGAGTGTTCGGGGTTTTAGGATGCCAAGAATCCTCGTGTGCATTAAACAGGCTTTAGATGTGGCTGAGTTAAAAATAGATTCGGCGACTAGGCGTCCGATCACCGCGGGTGTGCCACGGAAAATAAGCGACTTTGACAAGAACGCGTTGGAGGAGGCTGTGAGGTTAAAGGAGAAGGTTGGTGGAGAAGTGATGGTTATAACAGTCGGTCCAGAAGAGGCTAGGATGGCTCTAAGGGAGGCCTTGGCCATGGGCGCCGATAGAGCCTACCTTCTGAGCGACCCATCCTTTGAGCGTTCAGACACGCTGGCAGTCTCCTACATCCTAGCCGAGGCGATTAAGAAAGTGGGAGAGTTTGATCTGATCCTTTGCGGTGAAGCCTCCATCGATAGTTTCACGGCGCAGGTTGGACCTCGCTTAGCCGAGAGATTAAACATTCCTCAAATAACCTATGTTAGAAAGCTTGATTTGAATGGAGACACCGTGGTGGCTGAGCGAAGCTTGGAGGACTGCTATGAAAAGGTGAAGGCAAAAATGCCAGTGTTGTTAACGGTGACGGGGGAGATCAATGAGCCTAGGATTCCATCCCTCATGGCTATCATGAAGGCCTCAAAAAAGGAGATCATGGTTTGGAGCGCGGGGGACCTCAAAATCCCCAAAGAGAAGGTTGGAGAAGCCGGCTCAGCAATTCAAGTAACGGAGGTTCTTGCACCGAAGGCGGAGCGGAAAAGAATCATGATAAAGGCCGAAACCGTTGAGGAGTTGGCGGAAACTTTGGCGAAGGCTCTCATCAAAGAGGGAGTCGTGGGGAGGTGAGAGGTGTGGGTGAACATAGGGGTGTTTGGGTTTTCTCTGAAAACAGGGACTTGACGCTCGAGTTGCTGGGTAAGGGAAGCGAATTAGCCAACAAACTTCAGGCGGAATTGGCCGCTGCGTTGCTTGGATATAACGTTAAGGATCAGGCAAACGAGCTTATAGATTATGGAGCGAACAAGGTCTACGTGGTTGACCATCCTTCGCTCAAAAACCTTTACGCTGAAACCTACACTAGCGCCTTAACAAGCCTAGTCAAACGATACAAGCCCGAAATTCTCTTGATGGGCTCAACGAAAAGGGGAAAGGAACTAGCTTCAAGACTCGCCACCAAACTAGAAACCGGGTGCGTACCCGACTGCACACGCTTGTGGATCGATGAGAAGGGTGTTCTGTTGATGGATCGCGTGGTGTATGGGGGAAACGCCGTAGCCACCGAAGTCTGCCGTGTAAAACCCCAAATAGCAACGGTGCCCCCGAGAGTCTTTGAAAGGCTAGAACGCGAGGAGAGGAAAGGTGAGGTCATAGAAGTGGTTGTTGAGATCGAGGAGCCTAGAACAGAAATTCTTGAGACAAAAGAAATAGAAGCGGCAAAAGTCAAGTTGGAGGAGGCAAAGGTGATAGTTGCTTGTGGGCGCGGAGTTGAAAAGAAGGAGGACACCAGAATACTCGAAGAGTTGGCAGAAACGCTTGGCGGACAAGTAGGGTACACAAGACCGCTCTGCGAGGACCGAAAATGGTTCACTGAATGGATAGGCCTCTCCGGCCACAAGGTGAAGCCAGCCCTCTACATCGCCTGCGGCATTTCAGGGGTGATTCAGCACATAGCCGGGATACGTGATTCTCAACTCATCGTGGGCATCAACAAGGATCCGGAGGCACCCATTTTCGAGGTGGCGGACTACATCGTCGTTGGCGACCTTTACGAGGTGGTTCCAGCCTTATCGAAAGCCTTAAGCAGACTGCTGGCGAGCGGTTAAGCAGGTAAAACTGCAGTACGCTTAGCCAAACGTTCAAAATGAAGGAAAAAAAGTTATTTTATTTGCAGGGAGACCATTCTTTTGCACCATCCTCAAGCCGATCATATAGTTTTCCGTTGAAGGCGTTTGCCGGAGAAACTAACGACCTAGACATCAGTGACCCCATATGATGAAGGGCTTAAAGCCTGCGAAACATGCGCAAAAGAAATAAAACAAGCCTTGAGTAAAGCCTTTACAAAATTTCTCACTTAACTTTCGCTACTCTAACCTAAACATTTACCTACGCCTCTCTCATTTTGTTAACATCGAGGGAATTAGGATTGAATGTTTTCGAGGCTATTCAAAAAAGGAGATCAATTAGGTCATATGAGCCTACGCTAGTTCCGGTTGAGAAGTTGAGGAAGGTTTTAGAGGCGGCTAGGCTGGCTCCTTCGGCTGGAAACATTCAGCCTTGGCGCTTTATCGTGGTCATGGACTCAGATAAGAGAAGAAAGATCGCTAAGGGATGTAGGTATGGTCATTTTTTGGCAGAGTCACCTGTGGTTATTGTTGGATGTGGCGATCAGAGGGCTTCTCCGCGTTGGTACGCCATTGACACATGCATTGCCATGGAGAACCTTGTGCTCGCCGCCACTGGCGAAGGACTTGGAACATGCTGGATAGGCTTCTTCAACGAAAAGGAAATCAGAGAAATGCTGAAAATACCCAGCCATCTGAGGGTTGTCGCGCTTTTAGCTTTAGGCTATCCAAGAGAGAAACTGGACATATTGACTAAGGTGGCTCACTTAATAAGACCTAGAAAGAAACTGGAGAAGATAGCCTACCTCGAAGAGTATGGTGAAAAGTTTCCAGCTTCCTCTTAAAACATTGGCAAAGTTGTTTTGGGTAGCCTTAAAACTGAAAGGCGCTCTTCAGCTGCCTATTACATTGGAGATGCAGTCGTCCTATTCACCTCAACAAATGCTCTTCAAACGATTTTGCACCGAAGAAGTATTCCCCATTTAACCATTCCCTTTTCTATACCATCTTTTATCCTCTTTTGTAACCGCAAGCTTCTCGTCCAACCCAGTTTGAGTATCCTGCCTAATTGAAATCTTAGGAGCCACCCTAGGGAGAGCAGCAGGAGATAGGAGGTTAATAGCCTTGGAATGGCCAGCAAGGCCACGTTGAAGGCCTCAAAAGCGATGAAGTCTCTTCTCTTCTGACCGAGCAAGGCGAGAAAAGGCGTTATTCCGGCAACGTAGTATTTGTAAACGGGATTGAATGTGAAAAGAATGAGCAGGCTATACAAGACGCATTTGATCAAAGCTTTGTCCTGAATCTGTTCTTTTCTATGAGTTTTGTATAAGAGGGTTCCGTAGGCTGTGAGGAGGAGGATTTTAAGCGTATGGTCAGCTATGAAGTACGTGTCTGAGGCCGTTTCGGGTAAGAGGAAGATGAAGATGGGCAAGGACAGGCTGGCTAGAGCGTTGAGTGGCGCATGCTTCACCCATTTCAACTGGTACCAGTCTAGAGTGGCTGTATCCATTGTGCCGAACCCCGGAGGGTTCGTAAAACCCAACTGAAAATAGTTCTTAGGCAAATCTCCCCAAGCGCCTATTGGCACTCGAAATATAGAGAAGAGATACAGCCTGGGCTCAAGGAAGATGTAAGGAATGGAGAAAGCGAAGCAGACGGATGCAACTATCAGGAAATACCTCAGAACATGTTTTCGGGACAACCTCTTCGCCACGAAGAACAACACCACAGGTAAAGCCAGCAAGGAGGTCTGCTTAAAACCTATGGATAGCGCAAGGGTGATCGCTGACATATCGCATCTGCCCTCAAGAAGATAGTAGACTGAGATCAGCAGGAAAAGGGTTGTCAGGGGTGGATTTAACCAGACATAGTCAACATAGAATAGGTTGATGGGGGCCAAAGCGAACAGAAGCGAAGCGAGAAAAGCCTTGTGTTCACTAGAAAGGCGTTTCCCTATCAAATAGACTGGAACTACCGTTAAGGCATCGGATATCACCAGGGGCAGAGCCATCGACCAAAAATAGGGTAAAATGGAAAAGATCGTAAGAGTGTAGAGGAAAAGTGGAGGATAGGCGTGAAAGAAGCCCTTGTACGGCAAATTACCGCTTGTGAAAGCTTGAACTGTGGGAATGTACGCGTAGGTATAGTCCTTCCAAGCCCCTGATATTGGAAGAGAAAATCCTGTCCTGGCACTTTCGATGCTAAACACCAACAATAGAAACTTACTGAAAAAGGTGATTAGCAGAAGAACTACGAGATTTCTTCCAATTCGGGAGTTGTTGTGCACGGCTCAGTTCCCCTGTTCAAGATACCTAATGATTGCGCACATGTGTGATTTTCAGTCACTCCTCTGCGATAGTAGTACCTTTTCTATGGCAATACACTTCTGGGTCTTAGTTTCTCCTCCAAATGTTTTGGTCTTCATTAGAAGGGAGAGGAAGAAGAGCAGCAGTACCCACGAGGCAGGGGTTACCAAACCAACGAGATGGAAAGAGGGGGCGACTATAATATCTACGGGGATAAGCAAGAGATTACGGTTCCCAACAAATCGGCCCCTATTATTGAGGTTTCAAAATTCAAGCTTTTCCTTCTTTAAACTCTGAAGCCTCTGCTATTATGGCGACTTCCTTCAAGCCGAGGGATCTATTAGTTGCCTTCAAGACCAAGCGTTCCCTCCATCCACAGTCGAAGCATTCGTACTTCACAGGGGTTACGGCCATGTGGCCTGACATGTCACCGGCCATGGCATTCACCCTACGGACCTTTGGGCTCTTACATCTTGGGCAGATCTGGATGTCGACGAGTTTTCCTTCCTTCTTTAAGTCTTCTAAAACCTCGATCAGCTCGAGGAGCACTCGGCTTTCCTTTTCCTCCTCCTTAAGCACTGTGAGTTGCTTCAGTCTCTTCTTTCTCCTCTTCTTTTCAGCGTTCCCCATCTGATGGGTCCTCCGTGGTCTTTCGATAAATAATTCTTTGGCTGTCGAAAGATAGGTCTTCTGGTACACTCCTTTACATTAGTACATTCATTTACAGATGTTGATAAATAGTTGAAATGTAAACCTTCTAGTGGCGATGTGGTTTGAAGCGTAACGAAATCCTGTCTGCATCCCTTATAGTGTTAATCTTTGCCTTCTCATTCTTCGTCGTAGCCTACTCTCAAGGCAACCTGTTTCACTCATGCAGTGTTCCAAGCGTTAAGGATGCTCAACCCATCATTCTCTCTGCGCCCTTAGTAATTAGGGTGGGCTTCCATGAAGACTCCACTTTTCTTAACCAATCGACTCGGATGGAAATCTACGACTTCGTTAAGAAAAATCCTGGAGTCCACTTCAGAGGCATATGCAACAACTTAGGCTTGCCCATCGGAGTGGTGCAGTATCACCTTGGGCTTCTCACCAGCGCTGGTCTACTTTCGGTCTATCCTGATGGGCGATATAAGAGATATTTTTGCTCCAAAAAATTTGGAGAGAATGAGATGAAGATGATCTCCCTCTTAAGACACGAAACAGCGGGAAAAATCTTGTCCATCCTGTTGGAGAAGCAGTCGGTCTCTCATAAGGATCTGGCTTCAAAACTTGGGATGTCCTCCCAAGCCTTAACGTGGCAGATAAATCGCTTAAGGAAAATGGGGCTCATCGACCTTGTGACGGAAGGGATGAAAATAAGATATCTTTTAGACGAAGAAAATGCTGCAACGGTGAAGTGGTGTCTCGATCTTATTATTTAGAGGAGCGATGCCGATGCCCTTCACGCCATTTCATTTAGGTCCAGGGTTTCTGTTTGGACTACTTCTCTTCGGTTACATCGATTTCCCCACGTTCCTAGTGGCCAATATCATCGTTGACATTGAACCGTTTTTAGTTCTAACCTTAAACCTACATTATCCGCTCCACGGTTTCCTTCACTCCTTCTTGGGAGGGACTCTCCTTGCGTTTATCCTCGCCGCCGCAATGAGCAAGGTAAGAAACGCCCTTTCGCCTTTGATGTCGTTTCTTAAGCTCGAACAGAAGCTACCATTCAAAAGCGTCCTCTCAGCGTCTCTCTTCGGCATCTACCTCCACGTCCTCTTGGATTCACCCTTATACTCGGACATAAGGCCGTTTTACCCCTTTGACTTTAATCCTCTCCTTAGCCATAGCATGTTTATCGGCTTTGGGGTCTACACGTTATGTACCCTATCCTTTGTTGGGGGAGGAGTCATATACG
>Ga0315310_10000699_pt1 | contig 21453 bp, 16 predicted proteins | sample TDP5_MG_FD_203630 | JGI IMG/M metagenome (GOLD analysis project Ga0315310, IMG submission 203630) | Freshwater sediment microbial communities from Lake Towuti, South Sulawesi, Indonesia - TDP5 | ecosystem: Environmental > Aquatic > Freshwater > Lake > Sediment | place: Indonesia: South Sulawesi...
GGGGACACAACGTTATTGCTTTAGCTTCTAAGACATATGGCGCCCCGCATTATGAAAACATAGATGGAATCGAAGTGCACCGAGTCTCTTCTATCGCCTTGCCAAATATCTTCTATTTTGTTCCTTCCTTCTCAGGTCTCATGAAAGAACTGCTACAGATTTATGAAGAACACAACATTGATGTTTTTCACTTCTGGAACCTCGACTACCTCACTAGTGCAATAGCCTTTTTTTTGCGGATAAAATTGAAGCATGTACCCTTCGTTTTAACGATTCTTGGTTTTCCAGGCGTAAGCTGGCACTACGGTTTGAGAACTGTTGACGCTCTTGGGCTGATTTATACGCACACCATTGGAAAACTTATTTTGAGATCAATGGATCGGGTGATTCTCCTAGGTAAAAGCATGATGAAATACGCTCTCTGGGCTGGCTTGTCTCAAGACAGAATTTCGGTAAATTCTTTCGGAGTCAATTTTCAAGATTTTATCCCAAAAAGAAGTCGAGAAGAAATTCGTCGACAGCTTAATGTTTCTTTTTCAGACAAGGTGATTGCTTATGTGGGGAGACTGGCGCCAGTTAAAGGGGTCGTTTATTTGTTAGAGGCGGCAGAACACCTGTGCAAAGACATGAAGGACTTGAAATTCGTTATAGTGGGTGAAGGCCCCTTAGGCTCTAGGCTTCGGAAATTCGAAAGCCCACAAATCATTTTCACGGGTTGGCGAAACGATGTTAATAATGTATTGAATGCTGCAGACATTTTTGTCTTGCCTTCCTTGTCAGAAGGTTTGCCCGTTTCAATACTTGAAGCATGTGCACTGGGAAAGCCTGTTATTGCAACAAATGTGGGTGCGATACCAGATCTGGTGGCTAATGAGAAGACAGGCTTGCTTGTAGCCTCAAAAAACTCGATGGAAATCGAAAAGGCCATACGGTACTTGCTGGAAAATCCCGAAATAGCATATGCAATGGGCGTCAAAGGAAAGGAATTCGTAAATAAACATCATAACTGGGACGGCATTATTAATGAATACGAGGCACTTTATGATTCCTTTCGTGGCATGAATATGGCGCGAAGCTCTTAATCTAAAAACCAATTTAGGGAACTCTCATGGTCAAGCGTAACATCACCATTTTAGGCATAAATGATATGCACGATGCTGGTGCTGCACTGATTAGAAATGGAAAAGTCTTGGCTGCGGTGCAAGAAGAACGTCTTAGAAACATAAAACACTACGGCGGAGTCCCAACATTATCCTTGAAGCAGGTTTTCGAGATTTCAAAAATTCATCCATCGGAGGTCGATGCGATTGCGCTTGCGACACTCTGCGGCGGACTTCGTCCCATGAACGAAAAAGCACTTTCTGAAAGGTTTGTTACACGACTCAGTCCGTTGTTTGCTTCGCATAGGTTTTCGAGAATTTACGTTGAAATCTTTCGGCATTTTAGAGATCTCAAGCTATTGCTCGGCACGCTTAGGGAGTTGGACTTGGAAAACAAAGAGCTTTTCGTAATCGAGCATCATCTTGCGCATGCTGCATGTGCCTATCGCACAGCACCATATAGCGAAGATGAAAAGGTTCTGGTGTTTACGGCTGACGGAACAGGGGACGGTGTGAGTAGCACCGTAAGTATTGGAGAAAAAGGAGAAATATCAAGAATGGCTTGGTCTACGTTTTACGACTCGTTGGGTAATGCCTTCTACGCTGAAATTACTGCATTCTTAGGCCTCAAACGTTGGGACCACGAATACAAGGTGATGGGATTAGCACCATATGGCAGATATGAGCAGTGCTTGAATTCGATGAAAAAAATCATTACCATAAACTCGAAAAAACCCCTAGAATTCAAAAATGTTGCCAACGCTGGTGGAATCGCAATGCAGAAACGACTTCGAAAACTTTTGGCGGGCCAGAGATTTGACAACATAGCTGCCGCAGCACAATATTGGCTTGAAGTTCTTATGCGCAAGTGGATAGAAAAAGCTGTAGAATTAACAGATGTGCACAGAATCGCTTGTGCCGGTGGAGTTTTCTTGAATGTTAAGGCTAATAAACTCATTAAGGAGTCGCCGGACCTCGTTGATGCGTTCTTTTATCCGGCTGCTGGCGATGACGGTCTTCCTGTTGGTGTTGCTCTGCAATGCTATCATGATTTCTGTAAACGTGAGGGCGTGAAGGCAGAGAAATTACCTTTAACAGATCTCTACTATGGGCCTGAGTTTGACGAAGATTGTGTGAGGAATGCGTTAAAGAAGGAAGGGCTACTCACTTCAGCTGAGTCTTGTTCTGATATTGAGGATGCCGTAGGAAATCTGTTAACTAAGGGGAAAATAATCGCAAGGTTTACCGGTCGCTTAGAATGGGGTCCGCGTGCCTTGGGAAATCGTTCCATCTTGGCCGATGCAAGAGACCTTAAGGTTGTGCGCAAAACAAATTTCGCCATCAAACACAGAGATTTTTGGATGCCGTTCGCGCCTTCGATTCTTGAAGAGCGAGCGCCTGATTATCTGGTTAATCCATACCCAGCGCCTTATATGATACAAGCCTTTGACACAACTGACAAGCGTGACGAGATTGTAGCGGCGATTCATCCTTTTGATTTGACTGTCCGTCCTCAAACTATAAACAAAACATGGAACGCTTCTTACCGAAGGATTTTGGCAACTTTCCAAGAACTAACTGGAGCAGGCGGTTTTCTTAACACAAGTTTCAATTTGCACGGCTATCCGATTGTGGCAACTCCTGAGCAAGCAATATACACGTTCAAGAATTCAGGTCTGGATGGAGTAGCTATCGGTAACTATTTAGTTCAAAAATGAACTGAAAACTTGGGGCAACAAAATGAATTTTAGACAAATTCCGGCGGCGAAACCGTATTTTCCTCAAGAAGACATAGCTCTGATTCTGAAAGAGACAGAGAAGATCCTGCGATCAGGAATGTTAACCCTAGGACACTATCATAAGCTGTTCCTTAAAATTGACTAATCGCTAGGGAGACAATAATAATGCAGAAAATGCGTATATGCTTTGTAACCGAGGCTGATCATGATATCGAAACAGGCGGAGCCGTAATAACCGACAGGAAAACACGACAATCCCTCAGCAAGCTTGGTGACGTTGATGTCATTTACCTCGGAAAAACCAGGTACAAATCCCTTTTCGCTGCTTTGACCCTGTTTGTCTTTAGTATACTGAGAAGTTTTTCCAAGTGTTTTTTTGTCTACTTTTCTAGAGGACTAATCGGTTCCTTTGTACTCATATCACTTAGACCATTTCATCATAGAAAAGTCGTATATCAAGCTCTGTCAGTGCCTTTCCCTTCAAGCGAAATAAGGTACTTAACACGCAGCAAAATTGAATCGGTGATCCAGTACCATACGTTTCGTTTTTTGGAGAGAAATGTACTTCGCAATGCAGACGCAATCACTATTGCAGCTGAAGACTACGCTAATGAACTAATTCAGTTTGGTGTTAGAAGAGACAAGGTTCATACAGTTCCTTTCTATGTCGAAGACGAGTTCTTCAAACAGCCTATAAAACAAGATGCGGGGGAGTTCTTCAGTGTATGCTACGCAGGCTACTTTCAGTCGTATCACGACTTGTTGCCACTGATTGAAGCCTTTGACTTGATTAAGCATTCTAAACAGAACACAATATTGCTCCTTGTTGGTAACGGAGTGATGCGGAAGAAGATCGAACAGGAAGTTATGGAAAGAAATCTACAAGAGACAGTCAGTTTCGTGGGGAAGCTCCCTCACTCGTCTGTGCCTTCATTCTTATCAGCTGTGGACGCCTTCGTGTTTCTAACTCGTAAAACAGGTATATCTACGAGTCTTTTAGAAGCGGCTGCCGCAGGCAAGGCGATTATAACCTTGAAGAGAGCTGGAGACATCTCCTTGGATCGCTACTTCAGGCACAAGAAGGAAATCTATATGGTGAACGACATTTCCCCAGCCGAGATAGCAAGAGCTATTGAATTCCTTTGTAGCAACGCGCAGCTTCGAAGCGCTCTTGCCCTTGGAGCCAAAAAAGTCGCACAGCAATACTTCAGCGAATTCGTCGCACTGTCTCAACTACGTGGATTGTTAGTTGAAATTTCAAAAAGCTACCAACACAGCAATACATTTTGACTGCTGAAAGAAGTGAAATGCAACGTGAAGATAGCGTATGCCCACGATGGAATCAGCGTTTACGACTCGCTCTTTCTCGAGTATTTGTCAAAGAAGGACACAGTTTACTTGTTGACTTTCAACAGTAGTCCTCAGTTTGTTCCGCGCAGCACAATAGTTGAAATCATGCGCGAACCTTTTGATCCATGGCTATCAAACGTGAGTTTTATTGAAGCGCTGAGGATGTATCTCCTCTGGCCTTTAAGGGCCATTCTTCTGAAGCTAGAGTTAGAGCGTGTAAAGCCTCACGTTCTCCTTGGTTGTTTCGGAACCAAATATGGCTTCTATGCTGCTCTTTCGCGTTTCAAACCCTTTGTTTTAATGGTGTGGGGCTCGGATGTTCTTGTTGCCCCGAAACATTTCTTCCTCTCCAGATTCATGGTAAAATATGCCCTGAAAAAAGCAGACGCGGTGATTGTCGATAGTGAAGTGCAGAAAAATGCTGCCATTGAACTGGGTTGTGGTTCGCCGAAAATCATTAAATTCTCGTGGTTTGACTTGAACAGCGTGCGAGTTAAGAATTCTAGAGAAGAAGTTAGGAAAAGGTTAAATTGGCTTCGCAACCCAATTGTGATCAACATTCGGGGATTTAACCCAATTTATGGAGTCGAATATTTTATTGAGGCCATCCCTCATGTCATACGTGCTATACCTGAAAGCCGATTTCTACTAATAGGCAAGGGAGAACTTTCTGAAAGGCTTAAGCAGAGGGTGAGGGAACTAGAAATCAGGCGATACGTGCGATTTTTAGGGCATGTTCCACATGAAGAAGTGTTTGCATACCTGAATGCCGCCGATGTCTACGTTTCGGCCTCATTATCGGATGGCACTTCGGCGAGTCTGCTTGAAGCTATGGCTCTGAAATTGCCGTCAATCGCGACAGATATACCTGGCAACATGGAATGGATTAGAGATGGTTACAATGGTTATCTGATACCTGTTAGAGATTCTAGAAAACTAGCTGAAAAAATGATTTTGTTGATCAAGGACGAGAGACTCAGAAAGGAAATAGGAAAGAATGCTCTCCAGACCGTTAGAGCAAATGTAGACTGGCCTCGGAATGCTCAGTCTTTAATTAACCTAATTTCTAAACTGGCAAGGTAGACGACTTGAACAATCTAAATCTGAAATCGATAAATATCATTTATGAATAACTTTCTTGAGCGGAAACTGTGAATGAATGTTTTTATACACGTTGACGCTGATCCAGACAATTTCTCAGCCTGCAAACTCAATCCGAATAAGCAAACTGGAACGCTCGCTGGAAGTCTCAAATGGAATGGTTTACTAGCCACGCTCGATTATTTTGAAGAATTTAGCGAAAAGCTAAAGAATCTAGGACTTGCTTTTCGGGCGACTTTCTTCTTGAGAGCAGATGAGCAAATAAAGAATCTCTGTGGAGCATATTCTGAAATTTTTTCAGAATATTACAATAAAATTAGCCAGCTCTTTACGGTGGGATGGCATCCGCACTTGTACCGTTGGTCTGAAGGTCGCCATTGTTGGCATCAAGAGTGTCGTGATGGCGAATGGATAAGCAGAGTTCTGATCAATTGCTACGATCACCTAAAATCACACGGTTTTCCTGTGGAATTTTCGAAAATGGGTTGGTGCTTTCACAACAATCTAACCATGAAAACCCTCTCAAATCTAGGGATAAAAGCGGACTTCTCCGCTCTTCCTGGCGCAAAAAACCCAGGACAACTTGAAGACGGATTGTCTTTTCAGGATAAATTCGATTGGAGCAGAACTTACCCCAGGCCTTATCACCCAGATGAAAATGACTATCAAAGCAAAGGGAATCTGAAAATACTCGAAATCCCATTAACCACATACCGGATTGTCGGTTTAATAGTTTTATTCTACACAATCAAATTGGCGTTAAGATCGTACTTGAGGCTTGATTTCTCATATTTACCGTCATATCAAATGATGGCTCCGCTCACTTTGGCAAACTTAAAAAAGAAAGAAGACTTGGAAAAAGCGTGCGAACTACTGGGAAAAAATGGAAGGCACTACATTACAATGTATCTTCATCCTGATGACTTCTTAGATGCCAACAAAAAGGTCATCTTTGAAAATTTTATTTTTCGCTTAATATCAAAGGCACAAGAAAATGGCATGAAAATATCTTTTCTGGACGCTCCTCATTTATACAGGTTCATACCATGTATGTAAAAGCATGTTGTTTCATTAATTTTAGTACTGAAATATGACCGTGGCGAAAACTCTTGAACATTCTGCTAATATGTAGAGACTTTCAGCATCATGGCGGTTCTGCCGCACGGTGGAGCAATATCGTAAATTATCTATGTAAAAGACATAGAATATTCGTAGTTGCATCTAGTGCTCGCTCTAGAGAATCACAAGCACCTCCCAAAGCATTTCCAAACAAGCACGTTTACGTATTGCTGAGCCCACTGAAACCTAGACTTACAAGCATTCCCTTTGCCAGTTTAATAAATATCGCCCTGTTACTTTCTTATCTGTTCCGTTTTTTATCAAACAACGAGGTAGACGTGGTTATCGTGACAATTCCTGAAATTGAAGAGGGAATAGCTGGCGCAATTGCTGCTGCGATATTTAAGAAAACCTTGATATTTGATGTTCGTGATGTGATAGTTGAGGATTATGTAAAGTCAGTTTTTCCAAGACCAATTCGAGAAGTTGTCGGACTAGCACTTAACAAGTTTCTAATGTGGTCTCTCAATTTATCGGGTTCCGTAATCACTGTTACTTCGACATTAAAGAGATTTATGCGTCTTGACGGAGTTAAAGTTCCTATACATGTTGTTCCGAATGGAGCTGACAAGACATTGTTTCATCCTCCCCACATCTCAGAAAAACGAAAAATCAAAGAAGACATAGGCTTTGATGATGACCCAATCGTGTTGTATTCAGGGGCAATGGATGTTAAGTATTATCCGATGGAAGTTATCTACCGAGCTTTCAGCGTGGTCGTAGGATCGATTCCAGAGGCAAGATTGGTTCTGTGTGGCTCTTCAAGAAACGGGATAAATGAAAACTTGAAGTTGGAAAAGAACGTTCGATATCTTGGAGTGCTGAGTCCTGAAGATTTGGCAAAAGTAATGCGGGCGAGCGACATAGGTGTAATTTCAATGGATGAAAGAAAATCGACATTTTGCGCATTAACGACGAAATTTTTCGAGTATCTAGCCTCTGGATTACCCGTTGTTGCGGCTTGTCCTAGAGGAGGGGAGTTAGATACTGTGATCATTTCTAATCACGTCGGCTACTCGGTGCGCTCTGGAGATTACCTCTCTATGGCTGACAAAATTGTGCACTTGCTAACCTATCCAAAAGAAATGCAAATCTGTTCAAGAAATGGAACTAATTTGATAAGTGAGCATTTCGATCGAAACAAACTCTCGGAACAATACGAACGGTTCATATTTAGCATTGTGAAAAGAGAGCGTTGACTATGATGGGACACTTTAGTTTGAAATCTGGATATGGAGAGAGCGATGTATTAGATTTTATGAAGGTTCTCCATGAATATGATTTTCGAATGGGTTTTTTCCAACCTTTCGATTTCACCTTAACAACAGCTTGGGGTGAAGCAGCTGAAAAAGCCAAACTTGCCTCACCACGCCGGTACATGCTGCTAGAAGACGAAAATATAGTAGGACTTTTTCAAGGGTTGGTATATAGAAAGTTCTTCTACAAAGGCATGCGTGCCGGATCAACAAGTGGCAATGGCATTCTTTTGCATCCTCAGATTTCCATCAGCGCAACACGATTCTTCATTAACAAAATCCTAGATCAGGAAAGGCTCGACAGCTTTTCAATGTTTGCTCCAAATAGGGTAGGAATTTCAGGGTTTATTGAGAAACCCAATTATACACTGCATATTCGTCTGGACATGGATATGGATAAAGTCTTTTTGAAAATGGATAAGAAAACGAGGAATCGAGTTCGAAAGGCTGAAAAGTTAGGAGTTTCAGTGAGTTTTTCTCGAGCGATTAGCGCTTTAAAGGAAGCGTATCACGTGATAGGTCTGGCCTCAAGCTTGAGGTCATTTTCTATACCTTCATGGCAATATACGACAAAGCTCCATGAATGTTTCCAAAAAGTCGGATGCGAATCAATAATCGCCTTAAGTTATGGAAAAAGCGACGTAGTCACATCTGTTGCTCATCTCATAGGGTTTGACAAAAAGCTGGTCCTGTGGCAAGCGGGCTCCACGGAGGAGGGATATAATTCCAATGCTGGTAGTCTGATACAAGCTAAAGCTGTTGAATGGGCCAAGCAGCATGGCTATTTACTATATGATATGGGAGGAACCGACCCAGACGACCCTGTCTACGCTGGGATCCATATGTTCAAATCAGGCTTCGGAGGAAATCTTGTTACCAATAAGCTTATTGAGAAGAATGCTTTCTATATTCCCCTTCTTAAAGGTGCGATCAATTCCTTAAAGAATGTGCGCGCCAGGTTGCCATGAGGAGGGGAGAAGCATTATGAAAAATTCTTCAGGACAGGACAGTAGCACGGAGACGAACGTTCAAAAACCGCGGATATTCGCGTTTATATCAAAGAAAGAACATTTGCTTGTTGTCTTCTTAATTGTGTCATGCGTCGTTGTGATCTTTAACACGTTTTTCTTAGGCTCACCCGTAATTGGTTTGGTTTTATCGTTAGTGTTCTTCACTTCCATAGGATTAGTCTGTGGAGAAGTCTTCTTCGATCGAGATCCCCTTTTGATGAAGGCTTGGAAAGGCTTCTTCATCATTCTTCTGATATTCACAGGTATAGGAACGCTAGCGCTTTACTTTAATGTTTTCAACTTGCCTTTTAGTATGATATCGATTATGCTCGTAGCATTATTGTTCTCAGCGCTTTTGCTTCGAAAGAAACATTCAATTTTGGATACGTCTAAACCCATGAAAAAGCCCACTCCGAAACTAAAGCATACTATAGTAGTGTTTTTCTCTATCTTCTTAGCAGCGATTGTGGGTGCCTCCTTTTACTTGTTGCTAGGGTCGAGAACAGGCGAACCAATGTTCTCAGTTTGGTACACTGTCCCAGTTGCAGAATTTCTTTCCTTAATATTCATATCTATATTAGTGTTGATTTGCTTAATTTTCTTTCATAGAAATTCTTCTTGGAATTTTATATTAATAATATCGTTGTCCATTTTGTTTGTAAGTCTTTATTATGTTGTCTGGTATCCTTCTCTTTATGGCGATCCGCTAGATCAATTGGGCATCGCAAGATGGACAGCCAGAACTGGTAGCATTTATGGGAGAGACTGGATGCTTTCCCATGGTCTCTGGATAGATATAGTTAAGTACAAAGGATATTCTTGCTTGGTTGCATTGTTCGCTAGACTGTTCAATTTTGATGTTTACTGGGTTCACAACATTTCGGTTCCTATCCTTTGGGCTTTTATTTTGCCACTTTCAGCATACGAGATTACGTGTGTCTTGATTAACAAACCTTCAAGTACATATCCCAAAGAGGCTCTACTTGCTGCCTTCTTCGGCGCCTTCTTTTTCAGTGACCTTATACTTTGGGGTGCGTCTCCAACCCCGAACACTCTTTCTTTTCTCTTTCTGTTTTTCACTCTTTCCATCATGCTTCGTTGGGTATCAACTGGTGGCAAGGCTCTCTTGGGTTTTGCAGCTTTGGGATCGGCAGTCTCGTTCATGACGCATCCTATGCCTGGGATTTTTGCATTTGGTTTTCTGTGTTCTGCCGTTATATTTCGCAAGGTAAAGTGGACTATTCTTAAAACTGTGGCGATTGCCAGCTTAGTTTTTCTTTATCCTTTTATTTTGGGCTATGGAAGCCCATTTACACTACAGAACTTGTTTTCCATTCAAAACTTTATCGAGTTTGAGAAAACTCTTATAACAATTCCGTTCATTGTTGGCGCTGTTGGTTTTTCCTTGTTTCTGATGCAGAAAAACGGGAATCGCGGGGTCGCCTCTCTCCTTTTCGCTTCATATGCATTGATCATTTTTGAATGCTATATTACCAAGTTTGCAATGGTAACTGTGCTGTACGGCAGTACCAGAATCTTGGTTATCTCAAACTTTCTTCTCATTCCTTTCCTCGGGTTCGGTTGCGGTTCATTGCTGGAGGTTGCTGGGTCGAAAAAGTTGCAGGATGCTGTTGTCTCTAGAATGTCTAATGTCAAGTCGGCAATTAATATGAAGACAGTTGCAGCTATAGCTTTATTTTTGCTTATTTCACTTCAATCTGCATTGACATTGTATCAAGCATACCCTGAAAATGAAGTGGGACTGGCACCAACAGCCTATGAGGTTGAGGCTGTATACTACTTAAATTCAAGTGGAACTAGACGCTTTGTTGTATTATCTGATACGTTGTTCACAAATCTCGCAATTGGATTGCTGGGTGAAGACTACTCCTATGTCGGCATTGGAAGTGGTGCTGCCTTCGGCATTTCGGATTGGAGTTACAGCGTTCAGCAACTTTACCTAAAAATGGTTAAAACGCCTTCCATAGATGTGTTAAAAACTGGTCTTGACCTTGCGTACGCACAGACAGTTTATTTTGTCGTGTCTGTAAGGTCGCCCGACTTTAAACGTGTTGTTACTGAAGCATCTCAAATAGTTGAAGTCGACAAGGTCTTTGGAGATGGGAAGTTATATGTTTTCAAATATCCTACTCCTATTGCTGAAGGTTCTGGCCCGAAAGTGAAAGTTATTTATGATGGCGGAGCAATGGTTGAAGAAGTCGAATCTAAATACTCTTACATGGTTAAGAGCAGTGTCTCCTACTCAATCAACCTTACCGGTCACACAAGCTACAACATTACCAATTACCCAACAAACTGGTGTTTTCAATCTTTAACCATTAATTGGAGGCCCACAGCTTTCGACAACGCTAGCGACATAAATTCGTTTATATTGATTAAGGATCAGGATCCGACTAACAATATTAGGGTATTATGGCTCGCAAATGATAATTTCCCGATATGTGGGTGGAAGGAAGACTCTTTCAAGAGTGGATGGGCATTCAGTGAGATTTGGCAGATTGAACCTATGAACTTTAGTGATGGAAACATATTGAGCCTCTCTGGAAACTTTACTCCAGGCATATATGAAGACCCATACCAAGACGCTTACTATGTGAAGTCGGTAAACATCTCCACGGATGAATACCCATACATGATTGTGAGGTGGAAATCCACTGATCAGGTGGCTGTAGTTTATGCTTATTTTGGGGAACCTGGTCAAGCACCTAACCAAGAGATAGTTTCGTTTAATAGTTTCAGCTTTGATTGGTCAGTAGCTTTAGTGCAACTAGAGCCGGGAAGAGAAATTACCTATATAATGGTTGGTGTTACCAACCTTCGTAGGACAGATCTTTCTGAAGTCCAAACCTTATATGTGGACTACATTTTAATATGCAACAAGGGCTGAGTTAATACATTATACCGGCAACGGGCGCGAAAGGTTCATGAAGAATGACAACTCGAGAACTGTCCAGAGTCCCAAAATGGGGCAAGTATATGGTTAGGATCGCCGACTTCGGACACCTCACCGAACCTGTCAGTGAAAGTATCTCTGTTGATTACATTTTGATAGCAGGCTGAGTTTCGTAAAACTTGAGGACATAAAAGATTGAGTAATCTCTTAAGAAAAGAGGGGAGGAAAATCTCTCTTGTAGCCGTTGGAGACATTAGTTTAGGTGGGGCAGTGGATCAGAATCTTATGGGTCGCGACATTTTTGAGTTCGTCAAGGACGAAATATTCAGTTCCGATGTTTCCATCGGGAACCTAGAATGTGTGTTGGGTAAAAAGGGCAGACCAACTCGAACCTATACCAATCTCCGCGCTCGCAGCGGCTGGGTGAAGCATCTGAAAATCTTCAAAATATTAAACCTAGCCAATAATCATATAATGGACTTTGGAGAGGAGGGAATGGATGAAACAATAATTCTATTACGAAAAGAAAACATACTGACTATTGGCGCCGGAGACAGTTACCCGCAAGCTCTACGTCCAATCATCCTAGAAATCAAGTCGATTAGAATAGGCTTTCTTGGGTTCATGTATGATGAGAATATGCTGTTTTCGAATCTTGTCAGAGCACGTTCTCTTAAGAGAGCTGGGCCAACGAAATATTATGAGGTCGATGTATTAAATTTGATACAAAAATTGAAAAAGAAAACGCATCTTGTTATAGCCACCATACACTGGGGCAGAGAGAACATCAATTTTCCGTCCCTTCAACAGCGATTGTTAGCACAGAAACTGATTATGAATGGTGTTGACATCATTCTGGGGCATCACCCTCATGAAGCGCAAGGTGTTGAGAAATTCTCCAAGGGCCTCGTGTTCTATTCATTGGGCAATTGTATTTTCGATCCTACTATTAGCAACCCAAAATATGGGTTGATGGTAAAACTCAGTCTTTGTGCTAAGGGCATACTAGATTACACAATATTTCCTTTAGGGATTAATTGCAATTTTCAGCCAGTTAAATTAACTGGGGATAAATCCATTTTGAGATATCTCAAACAAATCTCCAAGGTTCTTGAGAACTATTCCGCAAATGTATATAACAATTGGTGGTTTGAACACACGTCTGAGACTTTTCTGCGCTCTTACAAATCAGACGTTTTGCTAATTAAGAGATTTGGGCTTAGATATGTTCCCTCCTTTTTTTTGGGTCTGATCCTACCATATTCAATTAAGTATTATGCGGGCTACATTCGCCATAAGATTAGAAAACTGCTTTAGCTTTAGCATTATTGCTCTCTCAGAACTTCTTCAAGTTGCTTAAAAACAATGGATAAATCGTCAATCAATTGTTTGATTATCTAAGTAACGTTTTGCATCTTAACACAGAAAGACATACTAAGCAGTGAAGAAAGGATTTAAAAGGAAGTCGTCCCCATGGTTTCTTCCATCTCTTTTCTCAAGGATTATATGGCTGTCAGAAGCCTGATGAAAAGCCAGTGGCTACACCCAAAAGAAATTCAGTTCTTGCAAGAAAAAAAGCTTAGAGCTTTAGTAAGCCATTGCTACGACCAAGTACCATACTATCATGAGCTATTTAAAGAACGAAACTTAAAACCAAATGACATAAGATCAATTGAGGACTTACAGAAATTGCCTATTCTCACAAGAGAAATCATAAGACAAAATTTCCAACAATTGATCACTTCGAGCTTTCCGACAAAAATGTTGCAACCTTGTTCCACAGGCGGTTCCACAGGTGAACCTTTAAAATTTATGGATGATGTCGCCTCCCTTAGACGGATTAACGCTGCAGTAATTCGTTCTTTCCATTGGGCTGGCTACAAACGTTTCGACAAAATAGTTAATGTTTGGGGTCTTCCGTCACAACAAAACATAATTCCAACTAAGCTTTGGCAGAGACAAATGACAATCTCCACTTTCGGGCTGGGTGAACAACAAATTAAAGAAATACTAGAGAGAATCAAGGCTTTTAGACCCAAAGGATTGCGCGGCTATCCCTCAGCCCTTTACCTACTCGCCCAGTTAAGCGATGACATCAAAGTTGACTTTATTATTTCGACCTCAGAAATGTTGTTTCCACATTATAGGAAGACTTTGGAAGACAAATTCGGGTGTCCAGTCTATGACAATTATAGTAGCAGAGAATTAATGATAGCTTCTGAATGTGAATATCATTCTGGGCTTCATATCGCAGCTGAAAATTGCATTTTGGAATTTGTTAAGAAAGGTGAGCAAGTTGCAACTGGAGAGCTTGGTAGCATACTCGTAACAGACCTTACAAAATATGGAATGCCCTTCCTCAGATACGAAATTGGTGACCTTGGGAGGGCATCATTTGAACTCTGCTCCTGCAACCGAGGTCTACCTTTAATGAAAGCAATTGAGGGACGAATAACAGATATTATCTATACTCCAGGTGGCAAATTCATCTCCAGCCCGGCTGTAACCCTGATTTTCAAAGACCTCGATGTTAAACAGTATCAAGTAGTTCAAAAGTCCTATGAAAAACTCATCATCAAAATAGTGAAAGGAGAAACTTACTCAAATAAAGACAAAAAATTTGTGTTCAATTATTTTCAAAAGTATGCGCCCGACATGGAAATTGAAATAGAGTTTGTCGAGGAAATACCCCCCACAAGATCAGGCAAAAGGCATGTAGTGGTGTCTGAAATAGCTTGTTAAAAGTTGCAGCCCGGTTATAAGATGAAACTAAAGAAAGAAATCCAACATGCCTTAAACGGCAGCAGAGAGATGCTCGTAGCTTACCTATACGGCTCAACTATTAGAGGTTGCGGGTGCAACATACCGATTTATCTTTCCAGAAGCCCAGGCTTTTCCATGAAATACCGCCTTTTTTGTCTTGAAAGCTTTACATCAGATTTATGCTACATTCTGAGTAACACTGGAAAGGGTGTATGAACATTATGCTTATTTCATTGCCATTCTTCTTAAAAAGTCAACCGAACAAATGAAATGGGTATTCTAACTTGAGAACGTAGAAAAGTCAATCGTGAGGTATAAAAATTCTTTTTACGTTAATCTCTTGCTTGTCACGCGCAAAGAGACAAAAAGCTTTTAGGTCCAAAACAAACATGCACGCCTTAGTGATTTACAATGAACAAGACAAAGATTTTTAGGCATGACCATAAGTCTCTGCAGCATTGGCTCGAGTACGGGTCTGACACTTATCTTCACTTTATACTTAGTCTACTCCAACCGAAAGAGGATGTATTGATACTGGACAATGGGTGCGGGAATGGGAGGTTTTCTGTTGTAATGGGACAAAAAGGTGCAAGAGTCGTGTCGCTGGATGTAAACTTATTGCTTCTGAAAGAAACGGCAGTCAGAGCAAGGAAAGAGATGCTTGGTCATAGAATTGAACTCGTTTTGGCTGATATGCAAAGTCTCCCTTTTAGAGTTAACATCTTTGATAAGATATTATGCGTCCATAATTTGTGGTGCGTTCCACGCTACAAAATAGCTGTGAGAGAAATGTTCACAACTCTTAAAAAAAATGGAGAAATATTGGTTGACCATCTAAATCTTCTCAATCTGAGCGTATTTCTCGCGTGGGTTCAATACGTTGTGATGAAGATCTTGAGACGAAGTCCCATGCCTGTTTTTTATCGAATTCCCTATGAGATACTGGGTCCATTTGCACCTTTTCGAACACATGTTTTTAGTTTGGTTATCAAACAAAGAAACCAACTTTACGCAATGAAAGGCACGAATCCTTTTGCGCCTCGTTTGATTATAAAATGTTTCAAGTAAAGGAGAGAAGTGCCGTTGATTAAAACAAAACGGACATTAAGATTTAATATCGTAGAAAAATCCATTGTGCAAAATAAGAATTTTCTCTACACGATTGTTTCGTATTCCATTATTTTCGTAATTTTTGTGAATCTAATTAGTCTTCGGTCTCCGTTGATTGGCTTGATGACATCCGTCATTTACTCTATGATAAACTCAGTTTTCCTAGGAAACGCCTTTTTTGGAAGAGAAAACGCTTTTTTCAGGTTAATTTTTGGAGTTTTGTTGCTTATCATGCTCCTAGGCTTTGTAGGCTGGCTCATCATGACAATCTACAATCTTGATGTCATAAGGTTCACTTTAGTTCTCATTATAACAACCACACTCTCTTCCATGTCAAATAGACGGATGAAACACAAAAATGCCGCCTATTAATCAAGGATCCGCCAAGCTTCTGCACATTAGTGAGATTCTTTACTTGTCTTTTATTGTTCTCTCATTCTGCTTGCTTATTGCGTCTCGAACTGGAGAAGCGCATACAGTTTGGCAAGTTCTGCATCCCGCCTTCATCCCAACACTGTTTGTTACAACTTTTCTTCTGCTTACAATACTTTTTGCATCTGAGAAAACCACACATAAATTGCTGTTCATAATCGCTCACTCAGTTCTCCTCCATTCCCTCTTTTCTATAATCTTTCCAGGAGGCGACCTGAGTGGACAACAAATGGTTTTAGGCTCGACTAGACGTGTGTTCGACAATACCTTTCCTCTAGGGTTGAGCAAGTTGCCCACGAGCGCAATTCCAGTATTCATCTTTGAAATGCTCAAAGGGACAAACCTACAAGCCGCCCTGACTACGATTTTTGCCCGAATGCTTAGCATAGACATTCTCTATGTTCACCTCTTTTACATCCCTGTTTTATGGGGAGTATTCGTGCCAATTGCTTCTTTCCTAACAACGAAAGCCATCGGTGGAAGCGAGAAGGTTTCGGTCCTCTCAAGTCTGCTTGTTTCCGCCTTTCCATACACAATTTATTTTGGAGCGATCTCGGTGCCCAACAGCCTCGGGTTCATTTTTTCCTTTTACTCATTATACTTCATGTTGAAGTACCTTTCATCAAACGATTCCAAAACTGCTTACTGTATAGCAGTTTTTTCTTTCTTTTCGTTTCTTTCACACTATTTAACTGGAGTCATGTCCTTCTCTCTTCTCCTTCTAGCCTTGTCCTTCAAAGCTTATGCAAGCGAAAAAGGGTCTTCAGTTACAGCAAAAATTTCATTGATGGTCTCGTTCCTTTTTTCCGCAAGTCTTTTACCAATTTCGTTCATCTACTTGGGATTTTTCGGTCCGTATGCGAAGTCAGTTTTCACTTTAGATAAGTTGTATGAATTGCCCCTTGAAGAAATTGTAGGGCTATCCCTATTAGGTGAGCTCATATATAGTTTTGACCTTAAAACAATTTTTCTCCTAACCGTAGGACCAGTACTTGCATTTCTATACATGATATACCAACTCTATAGCTTGAAAAGAAATCCCACTGCAAAACTTCGGGCAAACGTCTATTTCCTTTTTGCAGCATTTCTGATAGTGTTAATCGACTACAGAATTCTGAAACTCTTTATGTCTGGGCTTCCTCTTAACGAAGAAAGACTTTGGGTATTCCAAGACTTCATAGCTGCTCAGTTTGCAATACTCGCAATTTATGCGGTCTTTGTCTCACTTGAGACTTTTCTAAAAGCAAAGTATCTTCCATTTAAAACACTTGTTAGTCTTAAGACGTTGTCAAAGGGTAATGTTCTCTGTGTTTTAAGTCTATTACTTGCATCAAATATCCTAATCCCTGCGCTCTTAGGAGGATGGATAACATTTTCTCTAAGCGTTGCGTACCCTCAGGTGGCTCCCTTGCAAACAACATGGTATGAGTTAAAAACAGTAAAATACATCGATGAGAACACAGCTGAAAAATACGTTGTCATTGGTGATGTCTGGACCGTTTTTGCTGGAGAAAGGTTCGTAGGAATCCACAACCCAAGAGCCTACTACTTCGGAGAATATGACAAAACCGGATACGACCTATTTTTTAATATGACGCAGAATCCTTCTCCACAATGGATGCTTTTAGCCATGAACTACAGTAACACCACAGTTGCCTACTTCATCGTTACTCAATCAAGACTCGGCGCAGAAGGGTTCCAAAACGTGGTTGCACGTGCCATTCAGAACAAGCAATTGAGCGTGGTAATAGTTCCTCAAGTCCCTTTTGAAAAACTGTACGTTTTCAGTTATAGAAAAGGTTAAGTCTCTCATCTTCGGATTCTCTGCCATAAGGGTTGGACCGCGTTTTTGATAGCTTGCCTCTCCGAAAATATTAGAAAGAAGCAACCCAGCCACACAAGAAATAGAACATAGCCTATCAGTTTGTGAATTTCGGTCCATTTTTCATATCCAGAGTAATAAATCACGACAAAGATGAAGCTAACGCGGATTATGTTTACAAAGAAGGTACCTATTATTCCTCCAATCGACCAAAACAATTTTGTTCGAAGGCTACTTGGGTCCTCACTTAGTGTGACAATTATTAAAATTGAAAAAGTCGAGACGCTGTAGATGCCGATGCATGCAGGAATCACGCTTAGCGATATGGGACTTGATGAGTTGAGTGGTTCTAACATGAACACGTTTGGACCAACTATCGTAGCGGGAATGCCAAGCACCTTCAGAATCAATCCCATAATCTGAACCAAAAAGGGCAAAGCGGGCCAAAGGAAAGCTTCCAACCGACTGCCAAAAAAAGGGATTGCAGTTGCTGCCACAATGAGAAATACTGGTGTGTATGCCTCCTGCAAAGCACGTGTTTGGAAAAAAACCAAAAATAAGCCAATGATGTGAACAGTGTAGTTGGCCGCTCCATAGAATTGAGCAGGAGGATAGAAACGAACAACAACGTAATAGACAAAGAAACTAGTCGATATCAGAAGTAAGCCTATGACTCGAAGCATAAGGTTGGCTTCGGCAAAAGCAGATAATTTGCTTTTTTTGATGTACAATAGGAGAAATCCATAGAAAGGAATTATCCAACTCTCTACACCACGATGTGCTATATAACCGAAGTACAGAATCAGAAATAGTGGCGCCAGAGCAAGAAGATAGAAGAGGTTGAGCCTATCCTTAAGGGAAGAGCGGGTCATCAGCCTTCTCATTGGAGACACTTCTGATAATTATTGGTCAATTCTGGTTCATATTATTAGTGTTCTCTCGAGCACTGACACGGGTTCAAATCCGGTTAGAGTACCAAAAAGGACCTACATACAAATCTCGCCTAACTGTTACCATGACTTTTTTTCTACGAATAATTTCACGTAGATATTTGCCCGCGCGCAAAGCAAGCCACTGGTGGTCGGATCATTTGCCGGCTACTTGTTCTATATTCTGGGACAGACGGCACATGTCCGAGACGAATTATGAATTTCTATTGAATTCTCCTTCGAAAGCTTTTTCGGATTCTTGGGTTGTATTATTATTGAGAGAGATTTCGTTGAAACTTAATAAGAAGTATTTGTTTACAGCGGTTTTCCTGGCTGTTTTAGCCATAGCCACAGCCACGCAAACCCAAGAAACGCATCATACACACCCCAAGAAATAAGCTCGGTTCTCAGACTTTCAGCACAAAGAAAGTTTTTCAATAGCCGCCTACACTATAACAAACAATGGAACTCACACTTTTGCTTACAACAAAGAAGGCCACATCGCATTTTCAAGCATTGATGCCGCTGTCGTAATTGACAGTGCAATTGCCTTACCTCTATCTCAAGGCGGCAGCAAAATTTTGATAACGCAATCTCCAGCGGCATGTGAGATCAAAAACAAGCTAAGAATACAAGGAAGCAATCTGGAATTAGAAGGCGAAAAACGCGCAGTCTTAAGGACAGCCGCCGATATAGAAAGCATCCTACAAGTCTATAATGCAACTGGAGGAATAGTCAGAGACATAACAATAACTGGGCCTTTTTTGACGGGAACAACACCCAGATTACTGACCCTTTTTGCGGTCTCATCAATATTCTCAATGCTGAAAACATCTACATAGCCCCAGTTGAAGTGACCGAGAGTGGATTACGTGAAAACTGCATGGGCTATCTGGCACCTCAGTTTGGCATCGAGGCTCGAAACGTAAAAGGACTATGGATTAGCAACAACTACGTGCACGATAATATGGGATCAGGCATCATTGTATCTTTTTGGGGCACTGGCTCTTCAAGCGAAGTCTACATCACTAACAACACAATAGTTAAAATTAACACAAGCAATGCAACTGGAGACTACGATGGCATACATATGGATGCATCAAATTTCTCCATTGTCAAAACCACCCCAAAATTCACCTCCCCTTCGGATTTATTCAAGCTTCTCGCTTTAAGATATCAACTATCCTTTTAGCAGCAGTTCCGTCCCCATAAGGCGATGTTTCTGGCAATTCATGCCTTTCATTTAAAGTCTTTTCCATCATAGCCAGAATATTGTGTTTTTCTACACCTACCACTTTTGCGAAACCAGCTTCAACAGCTTCAGGTCGTTCCGTAGATAACCTAATCACTAAGGCAGGTTTCTTTATGGCTGGAGCAGTGGCTTCTTCTTGTATTCCACCGGAGTCGGTGATTATCATTTCACAGTTTTTCATGAGCACGAGAAAGTCAAAATACCCTAGCGGCGGGAAGAGTTGAACGTTTTCTATGCGCGAAATCTTACTCCACATTTTCTGTTGACGCAACCGTTTCTTGCTCCGCGGATGAATTGGGTACACCACAGGGATCGGGGCCTCAGCAAAAGCTGCAACAAAGTTTTGGAGCACAGTTGGGTCGTCTACGTTTTCAGCTCGATGCGCGGTAACCAGCGCAAACCGATCAAACCGAATCTTGTCTATGATGCTTGATCTTCTCTCTGCTAGAGGAAGATGCTGTATCACCGCGTCGATGACAGTGTTTCCAGTGACGTAAATCTTGCCCCATACGCTTTCCTTCTCTAAATTTTTTCTCGCGATTTCTGTTGGCGCAAACAAATATTTGGATAAGTGATCAACTAAGCGACGGTTGTGTTCCTCTGGCATGCGCAGATCGAAGCTTCGAAGTCCAGCTTCCACGTGACCAACTAAGAGGTTAAGTTTTACAGTAGCGAGAGCAGAAGCCAACACGCCGTTAGTATCACCTTCAACCAAAACGATTTCTGGTTTGGCCTTCTTAATAACACGTTCAACCGTGGCAAGGATTCTTCCCGTCTGCAATCCTGGCGAATAAGCCTTAAAGTTGAAACTGTAATCTGGAGGAGGGAGTTCAAGCTCCCGAATAAACTGCCACGACATATTGTAATCATAATGTTGCCCGCAGTGGACAAAAAGAAAAGGTAACCGCTTTTCCTTAAAAGCCCGGACAACAGGCGCCATCTTGATAATCTCTGGTCTTGTACCTACAATAATCATAAATCTATCCAAAAACCTCTCCTCCTTTTCCGAGACAATAGAGAACCTACCCCATGTCTTTTCCTAGAAACCGTGAAAACCACTACAGATGTCGTGAGGATAATTAAAGCGACGCCTACGATGAGCCATGGACTAATCGCCGATTCAAAAGCAGTATTAGCATAGGAGAAATACAAATACGTCTTTGTCTCGTCCGTCCACTTTCTGTGCAAAAAAGGTTGTTCCTCATTTATCAAGAAGGTCAGGTTGCCACTTTGCAAGTCTTGAAGAAGCGCGTTTGGAACAGCAATTCTGGAAAACCCCTCGGTCCTCGTCTTTCCAGAAGCCATGAAGCTGACCTTTCCATCATCAGGGCTGAAGTGAAATTGAGAGATGGTGGAATTAGAAATAATGGTGATGCTATAGGTTTTTCCTCTCACAGTCACGGTGAAATCTGAGAACTTTCCCATCAAAGGGTGGTTATCAACATTGTTTTGGCCAACCATGAAGGGTGTATCTCCTATTCCATCTTCGTCAGCATCGACGCCTTTGTAAAGGCTCCAATAATTGCCTTCTAAGCCGTTATCCCAGCTGTTTCTTG
>Ga0315310_10000701_pt1 | contig 21451 bp, 20 predicted proteins | sample TDP5_MG_FD_203630 | JGI IMG/M metagenome (GOLD analysis project Ga0315310, IMG submission 203630) | Freshwater sediment microbial communities from Lake Towuti, South Sulawesi, Indonesia - TDP5 | ecosystem: Environmental > Aquatic > Freshwater > Lake > Sediment | place: Indonesia: South Sulawesi...
CCTATCACTGTGGCAGCAGTTAAGAAAATTCTTGAGGAAAGAGGAGATGCTGAGATTGATCAATTTCAACGTAGAACCCTTGACTTTGCGCAGAAATTCGTGAAGGTGGATGAGAATAAAGCTGAAGAGCTTGTGAATAAACTAACTGAGAAGTTTGGCGTTGATACAAAAGAAACTGTTCAAATTGTTAATTGCATGCCTAAGAGCGTAGAAGAATTACGCATTTTTTTTGCAACAGGTAAACGAAGAATTATAGCAACAGCTCAACTTGAAGACATGTTGAAACTCCTAGATGAGTATAGAAAATAGAAATAACTTTGTTATGTACTTTCTTAAACGATGGGTGTTAACCGCTTATGGAGAAAAAGATAGAAGGAATAGCTAAGCGTTACGAAGAATATGCCTATGTGTTAGACCACCTTCCCCATGGTCGACCTAGTACTGGGAAGCCAGCGTTTCGAGCAGAACCTATTGTGCAGGTCATTGGAGAAACTTATTTCACCTTACTAGAGGCAGTAACGAGAGTTGGAGCAATCTTTGCACCGTATGAGCGCGTTTATGTTGGGAAAGATTCGCGTGAAAAAATTGAACATATAACTGGGCGTGTAAATTATGACGAACTAACTTCAACAGCAAAAAGTGAGTTACCGGCGGTCATAGAGACAATAGTGAAAAATCAGGAGGATAGGTTTGTAGCTTTCTTTAACAATGCACCGGCCATAACGCCACGAATGCATGCACTAGAGCTCATACCAGGAATAGGAAAAAAATACATGTGGCAGATTCTAAATGAGAGGGAAAAGAAACCTTTCCAAAGTTTTGCCGATGTCCAACAACGTGCAAATGTTCCGGATCCAGTTAAATTAATTACAAAAAGAATTCTAGAAGAGTTGACGGAAGAGTCCAAGTATCGTCTTTTCACCCGTCTACCATAGTTGAGACGTGAATCTAAATGAGCTTGCTTTCAGAAGCCAGAAGCCTTCTCCATCGCTACGGAGTTAAGCCGAGGAAGAGGCTAGGGCAAAGTTTCGCTATTGATCGTATATTTCTAGAGAAGATGGCAAAGTATGCAGAGCTGAATCGAAGTGACGTTGTTCTTGATGTAGGTGCTGGCTTGGGTTTTTTAACTGAAATACTTGCCGAGAAGGCTGGAGAGGTAATTGCGATTGAAGTGGATACAAACCTTGTGAGAGCGTTGAGAAACCGCCTTAATGTTTTTAAAAATATCAAAATTATCCAGGGCGATTTCCTGAAAATGGAAACTCCCTATTTTACTAAAGTTGTCTCCAATCCTCCCTATGCGATATCATCGCCACTTGTGTTTAAGCTTCTTTCAGAAAAGTTTGATTACGGTATTTGCACATTCCAAGAGGATTTTGCAAGACGCCTCACAGCAAAAATAGGGAAATCTGATTACGGTCGCTTAACAGTCATGGCGTATTATTATGCTGACATAAAACTGTTGGAGTACATATCTCCTAAGTCGTTTTATCCTATACCAGAGGTTGGATCTGCTGTTGTGCGTTTAACACCTAGAAGACCCCCGTTCAAAGTCGTTAATGAGGAGTTCTTCTCAGATTTAGTTAGGATACTATTTACTCAGCGCAGAAGAGAAGTTAAGAAGGCGCTAAAAGTGTTTTTTAATGCAAAAAAAGTTCCGAGGCGTAATGCGTCAGAGCTTATAGAAAAGTTGCCATTCGTTAAAAGGCGAGTGGGGACGTTAGCTCCAGAAGATTTTGGAGTGCTTTCCAACGAAATTTATATCGGGGTGCATGTAAAGTGAGAAGCTCAAAATGCGGATGAAAATCTATGTTGAAGACCGTTTTTGCCATGTTATTTTTGCGAAGTTAACATCACCCGTTGAGAAACCCTATATAGGAAAGTATCAACGGCAACGTGGAGTGACCTTACCGATCCCAGATAAAGAGAATCGTTTAAAGAAACACCGATAATTGCTAAGCTCTATTTGGTTTCCTTTTCCTTACCGCCTAAAACGCCTTCAAGCAGAATTTTCTGTTCAATAGATGCCACTAGTTTTCTGGTAGCTATCACCGTGTCGGGGTTAACACTCATGCTGGTTGCACCTTGCCTTACTAGAAATTCACAGTACTCAGGATATACTGATGGTGCTTGCCCGCATATGGATGTGGTCACACCATGTTCGTTGCATATTTTTATTGTATGAGCTACGGCTCTTAGAATGCCTGGATCTCTCTCATCATAAATTTCGGCTATACTGGCATCGTCACGGTCAATTCCTAAAATTAGCATAGTTAGATCGTTGGTTCCAAATGAAATGCCGTCAATACCTTCTTCAATAAACTTGTCTATTAAAAAGACTGCATTCGGAACCTCAACCATAATCCAAAGTTTAAAGTCAGGTCCACGTTTTAGCCCCTCTTCCTCCATTATCTTCTTAGTTTCTATAAGATCAGTAAGAGTTCTAACGAATGGAATCATAACTACTATATTTTTCAGGCCAAATTCCTCACGAACTTTCTTGATCGCACGACATTCTAAGCGAAATATTTCTGGTTCTTTTCGGTACCTGTAGGCCCCTCTATAGCCGATTAATGGATTTGGCCCTACGTGCCCAAGTTCCTTCTCAACTTCTCCACCCTCAAGACCTAGAAATTCATCTGGTTTAAAGTCGAGAAACCTATAGACCACTGGCCTTGGGTAAAATGCCTCAGCAACCTTTCTGATGCCCTCCGCAAAGGTGTCGATCATTTTGTTGCCTCCACCTTCCTGAATGAGTTTCCTCGGATGCTTACCGATGCTTAGTAGCATATGTTCTGCCCGCAGTAAACCAACGCCGTCAGGTTGAGTTTCTTTAAAGACCTTATCAGCAATTTCAGGAATTGATAGGTTTACGTAGATTTTTGTAGCAGTTGTCGGTATGTAGGTTGAGGTGGGGGCTACTATAGCTGTTACTGCTGGTTTAACTGCACCCTCAATTATGCCTTTGTAGATTATACCCGCCTTTGCGTCAACTGTGTATTGATTACCAGTAATCAGCACTTTCGTTGCTTCCTTTGTTCCGACAATGCAAGGTATCCCCATCTCTCGACTAACTATTGCCGCATGACACGTCATTCCTCCCTCATCAGTAATTATAGCTCCTGCTATTTTCATGAAGGGCGCCCAATCTGGGTTTGTCATTTTCGTAACAAGGATGTCCCCATTTGTCATCAGTTGGTTCGCGTCTTTAGTTGTCATAGCTACTTTGGCTGGTCCTGCGTAGGTACCTGGACTTGCTGGGAGACCTTTGAGGATTATTGTTCGTTCAGTAGTTACTACTGCAGGTTTAGGTGCTTCAATTTCTGGCTTGATAAGTTTAGCGCTCCAAACTGTTTCTGGTCTTGATTGAACAATGAGTATGTTATCTGGAAACGGTAAATCTTTGTCTATTGAGAACTCTATATCCTGCGCCTTTTGGTAATGGGCTTCTATTTTTTTAGCTAACTCTGCTAGGGGCATTATTTCTTCATCGGTTAAGCATGATGCTGTTTGTTTTTCTGGCGGTAGCTTTATGTGAACAGTCTTTCCAGTCTTTTCGTCTTTTAAGTATGCAATTGTTTTAGTTGCTATTTCTTTATCTAGAAGTTTAAGCGTGTTTTTATCTACTACATAGCGGTCGGGTGTAGCGGCTCCAGAAACTAAGCTTTCTCCAAGGCCCCACGTGGCTTCTATTATAATTTTACTTGTATCCCCTGTAACTGGGTGAAGAGTGAACATTACGCCTGCTACTTTTGCGTTAACCATTTTCTGTACTCCAACACTTATGAGGACCTTTTCATGTCGGAAACCTTTCTCGGTTCTGTAAAAAATGGCTCTTGGAGTAAATAGGCTTGACCAACATTTTTGTACGCTTTGAAGTAGTTCCTTATTCCCGGAGACATTTAGAAAGGTTTCTTGCTGACCAGCGAACGATGCGTCTGGCAGATCTTCAGCTGTAGCTGATGAGCGGACAGCTACAAAGACATTTGATGAGCCGATTTGCTTACAGAGTTTTTTATAGGCGTCGTTAATTGCGGCTATGATTTCTACGGGCATAGGTGTTGCTTCGATAAGTTTCCTTACCTTCTCTGAAGCGAGTTCATACTCTTTCGGGTTCTTAGGGTCTTTTACAGTATCATTTATTGTCTTGTAAATGCGTTCAGCTATTCCTGAGTTGGTTATAAATTTTTGATAGGTATAAGCGGTAACAGCGAACCCTGGCGGAATAGGTATTCCAGCGTTAAGCATTTCCCCTAGATTTGCATTCTTTCCTCCAACTAGAGGAATATCTTCCTTACGTAGCTCCTCGAACCATAAAATCATTTTTTCTGCTCTTGTAGCCATACCAATTATAACCTCAGGGTATTCGCAGATGTCGGCAATAATGTAAAGACGTACCTATAAATTAAAAATATGATGGTTCAATTGTTAAGGTTTAAATAACGCAAATAAGACGGTATTCTGAGCGGAGGCTAAGTTTAGTGAAGGGAAAAAATTACCGAAGCGTTAGAGGCCCAGCCTATACTCGAAAGGAGTATATTCATGGTGCTCCCCCGCCTCGACTAAGCAAGTATACTATGGGAGATACAAAAACAAAATTTGAGCAGAGAGCTACATTGATTTCCCTTAAGGATGTGCAGATTCGCCATAATGCGCTGGAGGCGGCACGTATTGCGGCCAACAAAGTTCTCTTTGATAAACTTGGAGAGAGAGGCTATTGTCTACATGTCCAAGTTTATCCTCACCAAGTACTTAGGGAGAATAAGATGATGGCTTTTGCTGGTGCTGACCGGCTGCAGGAGGGAATGAGAAAATCTTTTGGAACCCCCACTGGGACAGCGGCGCGAGTTAGGACAAATCAAGTGATAATGGTTGCTGATGTAAATACTAGTGCAGTAGAAGTTGCCAAATATGCACTTTTACAGGGATCAAAAAAGTTACCAACACTCTGTCGAGTTGAAGTAAAAAAGCTTGATCTTTCCGCAGCGTAAAGCATAATTGAAAACCATCGGGATTTTTATTGCAAAGAAAGATTTCAAAAAAACGCGACCTTGAGATTGCTTTATCTAGGATAAAGCCGCATCCTGAGCCTAAAGTTTGGTTAGAACAGTATACTATTCCACCAGATTCCGCTGCGCAGATTCTTCATCTGGCAGCCTTCACGTTTAATGATGTGATAGGAAAAGTTGTTTTTGATCTCGGTTGTGGAACTGGGCGGCTTGGAATTGGCGCAGCAATACTTGGAGCAAAAGAAGTTGTTGGAGTGGATATAGATTTAATGTCAGTGAAAGAAGCGAATAGAAGCGCGAAGGCGTTTGGTGTACATGATAGAACATCTTGGGTTACTGCAGATATAGATTCAATTCACGGATCATGTGATACAGTGATACAAAATCCCCCGTTTGGTGTTCAACGGAGAACTATTGACAGGAGGTTTATCCAAAAAGCTTTAGAGGCGGGAAAGGTTGTTTACTCTCTCCATAAAAGTGGAGCGGGCAATAGAGAGTTTATAAACAGATTCGTTAGAAAACGTGGGGGAAACGTTAAGGGGATATTTCAGATGACGTTGAGAATACCGCTAACATTCAAATTTCATAGTAAGCGTACGCATCCTGTTAAAGTGGATCTATACCGAGTTGTAAAGGGGAAAAATGTTGAGTAGAAAAAATGTTGAGAGAAGCGGCCAATTTGTTGTACCTGGAGATAAGCTTGGCGTTATAGAGGAATTTCTTCTTGGACCTGGTACGTATGTAAGTAATGGAGAGATTTATTCATCAATAACTGGCCACATGTTGATAGATGCATCAAATAAAACCGTTTCAGTTTATCCACGTGTACATTCACCCATTATACCTCATGAGGGGAGTATTGTTACAGGACAAGTCTCAATGGTTCAGGATAAGATTGCTGTTGTTCAGATTTTTAACATTGGAAAGAAGCACATTCCTTCAAGTCTTTTCACCGGAAATGTCCATATTTCTATGGTTAGTCGAGGTTTTGTTAAGTCAATGTTTAATGCTTTAAAAATTGGAGACATAATTTTAGCCAAAGTGACTAATGATAAGAATGCATCATATCAGCTCTCAATAGCGGACAGAAATCTTGGTGTTCTGTACGCATTCTGCTCGCGTTGCGGCAACCTCTTAATATTAAACGATCATCGTCTTCAATGTCCTATTTGTAAAAACGTGGAGGAGAGAAAGATAGCGGTAGAATATGGTGTAGCAGCCATCTAAAGTGATTAAGTGGAATGAAGTATGAAAGTAAACATTCTGAATAAGACGAAAAATGAATTAAAAATTGAAGTTGAAGGTGAAGGACATACATTCTGCAACATATTACATAAAACCCTTCTAAAGAATAGCTCTGTTGAGTTTGCAGGATACGAGATCCCTCATCCACTCACTGCTAATCCAGTAATTTATGTTCGAACAAAAAGCCAAAGAAGCCCTGAGAAAGCGTTTATGAATGCTGCTAAAAAAATTGGAACGGACGCCGAAGAGTTTCGAAGAATGTTTGAAGAAGCTTGGAAGAAGAGCGTAAAATCATAAATGGTACTTAATACGCCATCTCCAAAAATGAGGAAGGTTCTCGCAGAAAAATGTAGAAAGAACCTACGAGAGATTCTTTTGGATAAGAATTTAGCTGGACTTGGCGATGCTTATGTGAATTTCATTTATTCATTAGCTGGCTCCGAAAAAATTGGCAAACCTTTAGGTTTAAAGGCTCAAGGAAAAACTCTGGCGGAAGCAATTAAAAGAGCTGGATTAAGAGATTTTTTGCCAAGTAGAGTTGATCGACATGATCAAGGTGATGCAGCTGAGGCGTTGATTCTCTACGTGTGGTTATGTGGTAAGATAACAATTGATGAATGTGTTGATATTCTTGAAAACAATTTGAACGACCCAGTCAAAGCGTTCACGGAGCTTCTTATAGAGGCTAAAAAACGTCTTGGAGTATTAAGTTATGCCAAGGATGACAAAGTTTAGAGAAATAAAGGCAGAGATTAGAGCGCTTGGTGTGAGTTGCTCCCCTACTGCACACCAAAGAAAATCCACCCCAGTGATTGGAGTTATTTATCGAGGAAAAATGTGGCTTGATGGAGTAATTAGGACAGCTGTGAAAAATGATGGACTTGATGCTACAGAAAAAATTACTGAAATGATCATCGAATCGCCTCATTACGACCAATTGAGAGTTATATTGTTAAATGGAATAATCTTAGCAGACTTTAATGTAGTCAATATAACTAAGCTTTTTAAAAATACAAATCTACCAGTTATCGTTATCACCAATAAGAAGGTTGATTTAAGTAGAGTAAGATCTATAATCATGAAGAAGTCGGCTTGGAGAAAAAGATGGAACGCAGTACAGAAGGCTGGAGAAGCGTATCCAGTTAAGGTAGGGACCACTAGCCACCCAATTTTCATTCAGATAGCTGGCATTTCAAGACAGGATGCTGAAAATATAGTGAAAAAAACTTGCGCCAAAAGCAACATTCCTGAGGCGTTACATGTAGCAAACATCATTGCAAAGAGATTTGGGGAGATCAAAATTAATCGACATAAAGTTTAAAAGAACGGTGATTATAGGAAGGAGAAACCGTGAAAAGGTGAAACCTTAGTGGAATTCTGCCCAAAATGTGGAACAAGACTTGTACCAACCCAGAAGGGTAAGAGAAAAATTAAGGTCCTGTTATCCTGCTCAAAGTGTGGTTATGAAAAATCCACAAAGGAGAAGATAGTTGCAGCCTCTCTTGCGCTTGAACATACGCCGCAAAAACAAATAGCAGTAATCGGAAGAGAAGAGCAGAAGCTTCACACAATGCCTAAAACTAAGGCCGAATGCCCAAAATGTGGACATACTGAAGCCTATTGGTGGCTGGTTCAAACTAGAGGTAGCGATGAAAGCCCAACCCAATTCTTCAGATGCACACGCTGTGGATTCACGTGGCGAGAACTTTCATAATTTTATCATCCATGCTAGTTTAGATTAACTGAGCTTATATCGGAAAGTTAAAGAATAAAGATTAGACCTATAAACGATTAACTTGGAGGTTTAAAGTTGTTCAAGGTAAAAATGGCTGACGCTAAACTCTGGAAAGACCTGATGACGGCGATTTCGACATTAATTGATGAGGCTACGTTTAACATAACCCCGAATGAAATAACGTTACGAGCTATGGATCCATCACATGTTGCTATGATTGATTTTGCTTGGCCTAAGACATCGTTTGAAGACTATATCTGTGATCAACCAACCAAATTATGCGTGAACATTAGTGAGATGTTAAAATTACTTAGAGGAGTTGGTTCTGGAGAATCTATCGAACTTTTTATAGATGAACAATCAGGGCGACTAAATATGCAGTTGAAGGGTAAGTATACTAGAACGTTCAGTTTAGCAACTTTAGATACTGTTGGGGAAGAAGCCCCTACACCAAAGATTACGTTTAATGCAAAAACTAAGTTAACAACTGAAGTATTAAAGCAGAGTATGGATGACGCTTCCACTGTTAGTGATCATGTAAGCCTTGAAGCAAGCGCAGATAAACTCGTTATAAAGGCTACTGGGGATTTAGGAAGTGCGAAAATTGAGTTGGATAAGACAAGCGAAGCTCTCCTAGGAATAGAGGTTAAGGAAGAGGCAAAGGCTACTTTTAGCTTAAGCTATTTAACTGAAATTATTAAGGCGGCATCGACTACCTCCGATGTTGCAACTATGGAGTTCTCCACAAATATGCCTATTCGATTAGATTTTGAGTTACCACAGGGAGGAAGACTTCAGTACTTTCTTGCACCACGCATTGAGCAAGAATAATTTTATCACGGGATAACTTCATTTACCCCACTTTCGCACTTTATTGTGAGAGAGAATGTTAACGAGTGAAAGTGACTGGGCTAAATACCCATTCACGGTCGAAGCTAGCAGATATGTACAGGAAAGGGGTCTAAAAATTGATGATTTAGCCAGCCAGATGTATCTGCATATTTTTGAGAAAGCTGCCAAACGCGTTGAGGAAGCCATCCTTGACGGGGTAGTTCATATGAGTTGGCGGAGAGTTGAGGATGGTGTCGAGATTCTTTCCTATCCTGTTGCCAGTATGATTGTAATGGCTATAGGAGACCCCTTCCTGAAGCGAAGATATTCCTTAGCTGAGGCTAAACGTGCTCAAAGATTATTAGTGAACGAGATGCCCAGAAAGTCAAAGGAACATACGTTGGATATAGCAATCAGCACGTTTAATTGGAGAATCCGCTCAGTTGACGAGGAGATTGGTGGAAGATATTTTGACTTTGCAGTTAGTTTTGCCGATTACTTGCGTAATGCAGCAGGATTTCATGATGATAAATGGAAGCTGGTAAACAGAGTTGTTATCGGGGGCTATGCTTATTTAACGATTGAAGAAGCTACAAGATTACTGCAAGAAGAGATTCGGAAAAAAATTGAAAAAAAACTTGAAGAGCGCTTAGAGTTTGAGTTACCGCCTTTACTTAATCAAAGAGTAGAAGTGCTAAAAAATATACTGGCCCAGCGGAAGGGGGAAATTACAATTGAGGAGATGCCTAAGGACTTTATAGTTGCCGCCTTTCCCCCATGCATCAAACATTTGTACAATGCAACTTTCTCTGGTCAACATATTCCACATCTAGGCAGATTTACATTAACATCGTTTCTGTTAAACACAGGAATGACTACTGACGAGGTTATGAAGCTATTTTCTCAGTTGGCGGACTTCGACCAAAAGATGACTCAATATCAAGTTGAACACATAGCTGGTGTTAGAGGTTCAAGAACAAAATATACTCCACCTAATTGTGACACACTGCGCACCCATGGAATCTGCGTAGATATGGATGAGCTCTGCAGAAGAGTTAGACACCCTCTTACCTATTACAGAAGGAAGATGAAGGCTCTACAGGGAACTAGAGTGAAAAAGGAGCGTGAGTGAAGATAGGAGTTGAGGAGTTTGTTAGGCAAAAATTTGCAGAATACTATCATGAGAACTCATATGAAATTAAGCCACCAACATCCTTAGAGAGAAGGGAGTTTGGTTTTCTACTTTTCAAAGATAGGACAATGATTCGTCATAAGGGCTTTAAATGCATTGAAGAACTTACGCGCTTTCTCGAGATAACAATTCCATCAGATGTTTACCATTCAGCAGCATACTATAACAGACCAGAGGAAAGGATGGAGGAGAAAGGGTGGCTTGGGGCTGACTTGATCTTTGATGTCGATGCCGATCATATAGAGACACCGTGTAAAAATGAGCATGACGCTTGGACCTGTCTTAGTTGTGGAAAAAGCGAAAAAGGGCCAACGCCTGAAAATTGTCCATCATGTAATCAACAAAAATTTGAAGAGAGAATCTGGCTATGTGGGGATTGTTTAGAAGCGGCAAAGATGGAGACATTGAAACTTATTGATATATTATTAAGTGATTTTGGTTTCTCTAACGATGAGATAGTTGTCTGCTTTTCTGGTCACCGTGGATATCACGTTCATATTGAGATTGAGGAAGTACATTCGCTCGATCAACTAGCTCGTAAAGAAGTAGTTGACTTTGTTAGAGGAACGGGTTTAGATGCAACATATCATGGACTGTACGAAAAAGCAATAGGAGCACGAAAAATGGGAAAAACAATGGTTGGACCTGACATTAACGACCCTGGCTGGAGAGGACGTTTATCACGCGGGGTGTATGATTTTTTAGCAAACGCAACACTCGAGCAACTGGAGAAAACAGGACTGCGGAAGAAAACTGCTGGAGCTATTATTGAACATAGAGAATCGCTTCTAAAAGCGTGGCAAACTAAAGCCCCTTGGGATGCTGTTAGAGGCTTTGGGATTAGTGCTTGGAAGAAGATTACAGATTATGCGATTAAAACACAGGGTGCGAATGTCGATACAGTTGTCACAACAGACATACATCGCCTAATACGTTTACCAGCTACTATTCATGGAAAAACTGGATTGAAGGCGGTTAAGATCTCTGTTGCAGATTTAGAGGCTTTCGATCCTCTTAGTGAGTCAGTAGCTTTTACTAAAGGAACTGTAACAATAAATGTCTCTGAAGCGCCGAAATTTAGGCTTAGTGACCAATTTTATGGTCCGTATAAGAGGCAAAAAGTGGAACTGCCAACAAGCGCTGCAATGTTACTACTGTTAAAGGGATGCGCAACATTGGGTGAATAAGTGTGTACAATGAACTGTATAAAGCATGGAAACAAGAGAAAGACAATTTTAAGCTACAGCATTTGCAAAAGGACTTCTTTACTAAACTGAGCACTTACGTAAAAAGTTTGAAAGAAGAACAACGTATGCTTGATGAGAAATCGACGAGAGCTAGACTGCTTTTAAATGAACATAATCATGTAAGACGGTTAATTTCAGAGTTGATTCAAGTAAGACGCATGAAGATTCTTAATGGAATTTTGGATGGGCATTCAATCCCGATTGAGGACTGTACAAGTGAGGAGGAAAAAATGCATGGTACAATCACATCTATTATAGAAACGTATGATGGGATTCTTAAGACCGTCATTGAAGGAAAAGAGATTAAATTGAAAGCGAGCACTGAGAAGCCAAAAAAGATATTAGTTCGGTTTATACACCCCCTTCCAGCTATTGTGGGTATCGACATGAAAAGTTATGGCCCATTTAAACCTGAAGATATTGCTTTATTGCCAACTGAGAATGCGGAGGCGTTACTTAAGCAGAGAGTAGTAGTGAGAGTGGATATTGAAAAATGAAGACCCCCAAAGAAATCACTACATATTGTCCAAAGTGTAAGAAACATCAACCACATACAGTGGCCCTATACAAAAAGGGACGGGCGCGAACAGACGCCAAAGGGGCGAGACGCTATGGACGAAAACAGCGAGGATACGGTGGACAAAAGAAACCTATACAACGAAGGACTGCAAAAACAACTAAGAAACAAGCATTACAGTTGACATGCAAAGTTTGTGGATATACAATTCAAAAGGTGGGTATTCGGTTAAGAAAAATGGAGATTAAAGCATAGGTGAAGCGATTGGCAGAGTGGGATAAGCTGATTCCGAGACCCAAAACCAAGTTTCTGAGTGTTAAATGCCCTAAATGTGAAAATGAGCAGATAATTTTCAGTTCCTCAGCAATACTAGTACATTGTAATAAATGCGGTGAATTGTTAGTGGAACCAAGCGGAGGAAAGTCTATTATTAAAGGAGAAATTGTTGGTGAGTTCGAGTGAAGTTAGCTAATATTACTTGAGGTGAAAATTCGGTGTCGCATGAAAAAGCTGAGTGGCCGGAAGTAGGCGACCTCGTAATAGCGACTGTTAAGAGCATTGCTCCATACGGTACTTATGTTACACTCGATGAGTATGATGATAAGGAAGGGCTACTCCATATTTCTGAGGTTTCTTCCAGTTGGGTCAAGAATATACGTGATCATGTACGTGAAGGACAAAAAACTGTTTTGAAGGTTCTAAGGGTTGATCGAGAGAAGAAGCATGTAGATCTCTCTTTAAGACGCGTTAGTGGTTCGGAGAAGAAGGAAAAATTGTTTCAATGGAAACACGGCAGAAAGGCTGAATCATTGATAAAAATGGTTGCTGAAAGGCTTAACATGCCACTGGAAGAATTAAGCGAGAAGGTTGCATTGAAGATAGCGGAACGATATGGAAGTTTGTACGCTGGATTAGAGGAGGCTTCTGAAAAAGGAGCTGGTGCCTTAATAGAGATTGGAGTACCGGAGAAAATTGCAGACGCACTAACTGAGATCGCTCATTCTAAAATTAAGATACCTAAGGTAAAAATTAGAGGAATTCTTGAACTTACATGCCCAGCACCTAATGGAGCGGAAATTATTCGCGACACGCTTATAGCCGCTGAAAATTTGAAGAAACCGAGGGACACCGAGGTTGGGATCTATGTCATTGGTGCCCCGAGGTATCGTGTAGAGGTGTCAGCTAAAGATTACAAAGAGGCTGAGAAGTTGCTTCAGAGAATCTTTGAGACCACGATACAAAGTTTAGAGAAGAGTGGTGGACAAGGTTCATTCAAGAGGGAATAAGTTGGTATATTTGATAAAGAAGTGTGGAAACTGCAGGAGATACACACTTCAGCAAGATAAATGCCCAGTGTGTGGTAATAAGGTCTATGCAGTACATCCAGCAAAATTTTCGATCGATGATAAGTACTGGAAGTACAGGTATGTGTTAAAGAAGGAAGGAAAAGGTAAATGACTAGGACTACTATCCATAAAAAACCTGGTGTTAAATTAAAAAATCCAGTATTAATAGAGGGTCTGCCTGGTCTTGGATCCGTTGGCAAAATTGCTGTAGGATACCTTACCAAGCAGTTAAAGGCAAATGTATTTGCACGTATGTACTCACAACACTTTCCATACCACGTGATTGTTGACAGAAGGGGAAGCGTGAGAATGTTGCGATGTAATTTCTATTATTGGAAGGGCAGCGATGAGAAGTATATTGATCTCATTCTTCTAACAGGGGATAGCCAAGCACAGACAATTGAAGGACAATATGAGGTTGCGAATGAGATCCTCAAATTTGCTGCTGAACATGGCGTTAAACTCATAATCACTTTGGGAGGGTATGGCGCACCCATCATGGAAACTGAACCACAGGTAATTGGTGTGGCAACATCAACTGAACTATTAAAGAAGCTTAAGGACTCAGGGGTTAAGCTAAGCCCAGATGGGGTTCCTATCGTTGGCACTGCTGGTTTGCTGGTAGGATTATCAAAATTTAGGCATATTGAAGCAGCGTGTCTTCTAGGTGAAACCACAGGATATATGCCTGACCCGAAGGCTGCAAAAGGCGTACTAAAGGCATTACTGTCTATACTAGACCTAGAAATAGATTTCAGTGACCTTGACAAGGAAATTGAAAAAACAAGTGAACTGTTGAATAAAATGAAAGAAGTTGAAGAAAAGATGGAAATTTACGAGAAGACACTGCGTAAAGTTGAGAAGGAAAAAACAACCTATATTAGTTAAAACCACTAGATTTTAGCTAATTTCTTGTCAGTATTTTACCTCATAAATGAGGACTAGATTAGATGAAGAGGAGTATACCAAGTTAAATGAAGAGCTTGGAGGAGTTGCTCCATATGCGGACATTTGATCCCGAAGTACTCCATAAAGCGTAAGCTCCGTAAATACAGTGTAGCTTTTTGGAAGATAAATTCCATAGCTGGTAAGATTAAGATTTTTTGATATAGTTGCATCTTGAAGCTGTATATCATCTAAACCAGCTATTTTAGCCATCCATCCCCATTTTACTTCATCTCCATAGAAAACTGGATTTTTGAATTGAGAAGCGACGTAAATGTTTAGTGTGGTAAAGACAAGAATATGCGTTACATTGTAACGTTTTAGAATTGGAATGGCCACGGTTTCATTACTCATGTAAATCCTACCTATGTTCGCTATTTGTGTTGTATTCAATGTTGAATTATCAGCGAGTGTTGTTCGATTACCGATTACTGTAACATAGTATCCGTAGTCCCACCAGCAACATACTACTGCATTTTTCGGTGTATTGTCGTGAAGCCATGCACATGCCTCCAACCAATCTCCAATATAGTTTCTTGTCGGTATCGTTGAGGAAGCTATTGTGGCAGGCTCATAGGCGCTGTCCACACCATGAGCTAAAGTTGAGAAAACAAGGAAAAATAGCAAGATTACAGTGATTACTCCAAACTCTAGGCTTACCCTAGTTATTAAACGTGCTTTTCGCTTTGGAAAGAATGAAACTCCCCGTGCTATATCGACGAATGGTTTTCCTATCTCCATTACTGCCAGTGCACTGAGAACGGCGAAGGCTGGTGACAGTATTAGGTCAAGTCGAACGTACGATGTTGCGAAATAAAGAGATGTTACACCAAAGAGTATGAGATAGATGTTCTTGTTGGTCGGTTTCTTAAATGCAAAGAAGAAACCGATTAGGGCGAGTATAGTAAGAAAGCCAAAGTGATAGTATGAAGATGCCCATGTGGCTGGGCGATGCTCAGCAACGGATTCAACTATAGGCATTTGACCGCGAAGAATTGGATTAACAACTGAGATAAATTTTCCACCTATAGGTGAAATCAGCCCTATTTGTGTGAGTAGAAGAATTAGAGTACCCATAGATGCTAAAGAAAACGTGATCACGATTGTTCTCATTTTTAAGGTTTTAATACGCTTAAACATTTCAGAGAAGGCTAGGAGAACAAGCGCAATATACACTGGCAAAATAGCTGAAGATGTTAGTAAACTAGGCCCTGGCCTTGGAACTTGTATCGCAATTAAAAGGCTGATGCCCATTGTTATGCTGAAGGAGATTAGGATACGTGAACTATATCTACGTAAGATTATAAGAGCAACAACAAATACTGCAAGCAGATCCGTGAGATAGTAGAAAGCACTCCAAGAGACATCAAGGTAAGCAAGTGATAGCCCAGATGCAATTGAGTAATAGATACATTTGGAGAGAGATTTTTCCGATTCAATTGAACGCAAGAAAAATAGAGAAACTAGAATTATCGCAAATACTCCGACGGTTTCATGCTTGTAGAACCCTAAGTATGTTCGACTAATGTGAGCTGCATTTAGTGATAGAATCAAAGCAGATAATAGCCCCACTTCTTTGCCTCCTAAATCTTTAGCGAAAAAGAAAAGCGCAAGACAGGTAATTGCACCCATGACAGGTGGAAAGAAAATACAGGCATCAGCAACTGAAACATGAAAGCCAAGGAAGGACAATAAAAAGTAAAATATTGCTCCTGTGAACGGTAGCCCAGGTGGAGTTGTTGCCCATATGTCACGCCCTCCAGGATACCAACTTTGGTAATCCTGCCATTTCCAAAATGATGCATCCGTGCTTGGTACTTTGACATCAGCGAATATGTATTGCCAATTTTTTACCACGTAATCGGTGACGCGATAATGATAGTATGGGTCAAATTCTGATAGGTATGCCCCCCAACGAAGCGGCAAAATGCGGACTAAAAATGCGATGATTACGATGAGGGTTAAGCAGGTATATAGGATTAAAGTTCCTCGTGAAAATTTTGGGTAAACCTTTTTTAAAGAATTGAAGAATACCTTTAGTCCTTCCTTACTAAATCGTTTCCTCAACCTGCTAGAAAAACTCACTCGCTTTTTGCCTCCGGCCTTCTAAATGCTCTTTTTCGTATCTTTTATTTGACTTATAGTCAATTTAATGCTCAATAAGCTAAATATATTTGCTTAAGGTTTCTCTAACAAGCATTAGATCTACATGAAGTGCATAAAGGAAGAAGAATATGCCAAAGTCGTATGTTGGTTTAATCACAAAGACCTATTCTCCAAGGAAGTTAGAGGAAGAAGTTATCAGTTGGTGGAGTAAAAGTGACGCATACAAGAAGGCGAAGGTATCTAGGAAGAATGGTAAGAAATTCTATTTCTTAGACGGCCCGCCTTATGTCACAAATCCACCCCATGTGGGCACAGCATGGAACAAAATCATGAAGGATGTTGTAATTAGGTTCAGAAGAATGCAGGGTTATAATGTACGTGATCAACCAGGATACGACTGCCATGGTTTACCTATCGAAGTAAGGGTTGAAGAAGCCTTGGGAGTAAGGACGAAGAAAGAAATAGAAGAAAAAATTGGTATTGAACGCTTCATAGAGGAATGTAAAAAATTTGTATTGAAGAATGAAAACGTTCAAACAAATATCTTCAAAAGACTCGGGGTGTGGATGGATTGGGATACCCCATACCTCACATATACCAATAGTTACATTGAAGCGGCTTGGTGGACCCTGAAAAAAGCTGATGAAAAGAAACTCTTAGACAAAGGCCTTAAAGTTGTTCATTGGTGCCCTAGATGTGAAACTGCGTTAGCTGGTTATGAGATAACCGATGAGTACAGAATTGTAAGGGATCCGTCAATTTATGTAAAATTTCCAGTTTTACAGAAGGAAAACGAATACATCCTAATTTGGACAACTACCCCGTGGACCTTGCCGGGTAATGTAGCTGTTATGGTTCACCCTGAATATACTTATGCTAGAGTTAAAGTTGGGAAAGAAGTTTTCATACTGGCTGAAGCACGATGTGAGCCTGTTTTTGGTGAAGTAGGGTTGGGATACGAGGTACTTGAAACGTTTCCGGGGGAAAAAATAAATGGTCTTCAATATAAGCCACCACTTCTAGAAGAAGTGCCAGTTCAATCTCAACTTGAAAATGCTCACAAAGTCGTTTTGAGTAAGGAGTATGTAGCTCTTGAAGAAGGAACAGGATGTGTACATAGTGCTCCTGGACATGGTGAGGAGGATTTTGAGGTTGGCTTAAAATATGGGTTGCCAGCAATCTCTCCAGTGGATCCTACTGGACGATTTACAGTTGATGCTGGAAAATATTCAGGTAAGTATGTTAAGGATGCAAATAAGGTCATAATTGAAGATTTGCGTAAGAAGAATTTGTTGCTTTACGGGGGGACCGTGGATCATAAATATCCACATTGTTGGAGATGTAAGACGCCACTAATTCTTAGGGCCACAGAGCAGTGGTTCATTAAGGTTACCAGTTTTAAGGATAAGATGCTCGAAGAGAATGAGAAAATAGTCTGGGTTCCTACGTGGGCAGGGTCGAGAAGATTTAGGGATTGGCTTTTAGGTGCACGTGATTGGGTGGTATCAAGGCAACGATATTGGGGTATACCACTACCAATTTGGACCTGTGGAAAATGCGGAAATAGAGAGGTTTTTGGATCGCTTGATGAATTGAGGGAAAGTGCAAAATCCACGCCTAGAAATCTGGAGCCCCATAAACCGTGGGTAGACAAAATAGTGTTTAAGTGTACTTGTGGTGGAGTGATGCGAAGAGTTCCTGATGTCCTTGATGTTTGGATGGACTCAGGTGTAGCTTCTTGGGCGTCGCTTGGCTATCCTGCTGTAAAGGACAATTTCGAAAAATGGTGGCCAGCAGATTTCATAATTGAGGCTCACGATCAAACGCGTGGGTGGTTCTACAGTCAATTGGGTGCAGGGATAGTTGCGTTTAACCGATGCCCATACAAATGTGTGGCAATGCATGGACATACGTTAAGCGCGGATGGAAAGAAGATGAGTAAGTCTCTCGGCAATTTCATTGCTCCTGAGAAAGTCATAGAAAAGTATGGAAGTGATGTTCTACGTTTTTATGAGCTCCAGTGCACTGTTTGGGAGGACTTTTGCTTTAAGTGGGAGGAACTGGACGTTGTATTAATGAACATGAATGTCTTGTGGAATGTTTACAATTTTGCAAGCACATATATGAATTTAGATAAATTTGATCCTCAAAAGTGGACTGTTAATTTATTATGGAAAGATCTAAGGCAAGAGGATAAGTGGATACTAAGTAGAACTCAAAGTTTGGTTGAGACTGTAACAAATTTTCTGGATAAATATCACTTCCATGAGGCAGCAAGAACATTAAACGAGTTTATAGTTGAGGAGCTAAGCCGCTGGTATATTAGGTTGATTAGAAGACGGACTTGGATAGAAAAGGACGACCCGGATAAGTTAGCGGCATACGCAACCTTGTACTATACACTAAAAACCTTCCTGCTCCTTATGGCTCCGTTTACCCCATTCGTAGCGGAGAAACTTTATCAAGAAATGTTCAAACCAGCTGAGTTGAAAGCCCCTGATAGCATCCACATTAATGATTGGCCAAAGGTAAATAAGAAATTGGTCAATTCTGAGTTGGAGAAGGAAATGACTATATTAAAGGATATTACCTCAACCGCCTACAATGCTAGACAAAGGGCTCAGTTAAAACTTCGATGGCCAGTTAGAACGGTTACATTAGTTCCATCAACAGCAGAAGTGATGAAGGCAGTTACTACTCTTCGTGACGCTTTACAAGAACAGGTTAATTGTAAGGAATTAACGATATTGGAAATGGGGGCAACACCGAGTTTCATAAAGATGGCCGTTGAGCCAAATTATTCTACACTTGGTCCACGTTTACGAGATAGGGCATCTGAGGTTGGAAAGACGTTAGCGTCAGTCGATGGATGGAATTTAATGAGGCGGATCAAAAAAACAGGCAGTTACAAGCTTAGGCTTAAAGATGGAACAGTAGTCACGCTTAGAGAGAATGACGTTTTATTCAGAGAGGAATTGCCTAAGAATGTAGTTATGGCTGAATCAAAGTACTGCATAGTTTACATTGATAAAACTCGAACTCCTGAGCTGTTGGCGGAAGCTCTTGCCAAGGAAGTGGTGAGACGAGTACAACTTATGCGTAAAGAGATGGACTTGAAGATTGAAGAATATATCAAGTTGGTTATTCAGCCAAAAGAGAACGATACTGCAGAATTACTAAGCAGAATGAGGGATTACGTAACAAGTGAAACTAGGGCTAAGAGTGTCGATATAATTACATTAAAAAAGAGGATTACGTTGCCAGCCAAATTATACACAAGGGACTGGAATATTGATGGAGAAGACGTAAAAATAAGCGTAGCTAGGATGAAAAAATAAGGGAAGTATTACTCCACTTTGCGAATTCCAACATTTTCGGGGTGATAAAAAAGCTTTTTGCCACACCGTGGACATTTCCCATTGTATTGCTGTATAATCTCATCTGGTGGCTTAAGTTCCGGACCGGTATACAGGACGGTTCCACAGTGGTCGCATAGAATTTTTTGAGGCATATTTAAATCGCCATTGATCACAGTTATGAGGATAAAAATGCTACACAAACATTTTAAGTTTCCCAAAAAATCCATGCAAGAAAGGATGCTACCTTATGAAGAATGAAGAATCTACGCTCATCATAGCCGAAAAGCCTGATGCTGCGTTAAGAATTGCACAAGCATTAGATGAAAAAGGTAAACCAAAAAAGAAAATGGAAAAAAAAGTCCCCTTCTTTGAAGCGCAAAGGGATGGTGAAAAATTGATAGTTGTCCCAGCATTGGGACACCTTTATACAGTAACTCAAGAGATGGGAAGACGTAACTTTTATCCAGTTTTTAATTATAAGTGGGCACCGAGACATGCTGCTGAAAAGGGTGCAAAACAAGTTGAAAAGTGGATTAAAGTTATCTCGGATTTGGCTAAAAATATCGACGACTTTGTAAATGCTTGCGACTATGACATTGAAGGCAGTTTAATTGGCTACATGGTATTGAAGTACGCGTGTAATAATAGTGAAGACAAATCAAAGCGCATGAAGTATTCAACTTTAATGAAACGAGAGCTTGAGCATGCTTATCAAAATCTTATGCCACATTTAGATTTTCCATTAGTTGAAGCTGGACGTGCAAGACATGAAGTTGATTGGCTTTATGGAGTGAACCTATCTCGTGCATTAACAATAGCTGCTGCTAATTGGAGTAAGTGGTACAGCACATTAAGTACTGGAAGAGTACAAGGCCCTACATTGAAGTTTCTAGTTGAGCGGGAAAAAGAGATCCAAAGCTATGTGCCTATTCCATACTGGAGTATAAAGGCAGTTGTCGACATTAACGGATCGCCATACGAAGTTGCATTTGAAAAGGAGAAAATCGACACGAAACGGGAGGCGGATGATGTTGTTAAAAAATGTGCTGGAAAGAAGGGCACGATAAAGGATATTAGCCTTAAGGAATTTCGACAAATGCCTCCGATACCATTTGATATAGGCGGATTGCAGGCTGAAGTATACCGGTTATTTGGATTTACACCAAGCAGAACTTTGAGGATTGCCGAGAGACTTTATCTTGAGGCGATGATCTCATACCCAAGAACTAGTAGCCAGAAGCTTCCACCAATAATCAACTATAATGAGATACTTACATCCCTAAGCAAAAGAGAAGACTATAGAAAACTCGCCTCAGAATTACTTGCCCAAAAAACTTTACAGCCTAATGAGGGAAGGAAAGAAGACCCAGCCCATCCAGCAATTTATCCAACTGGCCTAATAGCAGAGCGCCCGCTAGATGAGAGTGAACAGAAGTTATACGACCTAGTTGTTAGACGGTTTATGGCTGTTTTTGGAGAGCCTGCATTAAAACAAACAATGAATATTGCTATTGATGTTGAGGGTTACTTGTTCCACCTTTATGGAAGAAGAGTCCTAGAGAGTGGATGGTTAAAATTCTATGAACAGCTTGTTAAGAGTGATGAGGTATTATTACCGACTCTTGAAGTTGGCCAAAAGATTCCGTTCAAAGAAGTGGCCCGTGAAGATAAGTTCATAAATCCACCGCCTCGTTACAACCCAAGCAGTCTACTTAAATTGATGGAGGAGCAGTCAATTGGAACTAAAGCTACTCGTGCTGAAATTATTGATACATTGTATGATAGAAACTATATTCAAGATGAAAGAATGCTCGTTACGGATCTCGGTTTTCACGTTATTGATACTTTAGAGAGGTATTGCCCAGATGTAATTTCTGTTGAGCTTACTCGTGAGCTTGAAGAGAGAATGGAGAAAATAG
>Ga0315310_10000702_pt1 | contig 21429 bp, 35 predicted proteins | sample TDP5_MG_FD_203630 | JGI IMG/M metagenome (GOLD analysis project Ga0315310, IMG submission 203630) | Freshwater sediment microbial communities from Lake Towuti, South Sulawesi, Indonesia - TDP5 | ecosystem: Environmental > Aquatic > Freshwater > Lake > Sediment | place: Indonesia: South Sulawesi...
AGACATACTCATGCCTCTTGATGACTGCCCACCGTTTCCTGCAACACGAAAGAGGGTAGAAAGGGCTGTCCACCTAACAAATATGTGGGTCATGAGGAGCAAGGACTCTCTCACACGCAAGAACCAGGCCCTCTTCTGCATCGTCCAGGGAGGGATATTCCATGATCTCAGACGAAGGAGTGCATCAGAGCTTGCAGAGATTTCATTCGATGGTTATGCCCTCGGCGGTTTCAGCGTGGGAGAACCCAGCGACCTGAGAGAGGAGACGATCCACGAGACTGCCTCCTGCCTGCCCGAAGACAAGCCGAGATACCTTATGGGTATGGGCACCCCTGCCGATATTCTTAAAGCTGTTATGGAGGGAATAGACCTTTTTGACTGCGTTCTTCCAACACGGGCTGCACGCAATGGACTCCTCTTCACGAGCTCAGGTAAAATTTCGCTGAAAAGATCTATATATGCAAAAGACCCTTCACCGCCCGATCGTTCCTGTTCCTGTTATACCTGCAGCAAGTATTCGCTCGCATATCTCAGGCACATTTTCCTCTCAAAAGAAATTCTTGCATCACGACTCAATACAATTCATAATGTGTGGTATTATATGAATATTATGAAGACTATCAGAACAGCCATTCAAAAAAATAAGCTTCAGGAGCTCGAGCGTTGCATCCCGGTATAATCCTAAACCTATTGCAAATATCACAAACGAAGGGGCAGCCATTCATGGATCTTCTCTTCCCCCTCGTTATGGTCTTCGTTATATTCTACCTTCTCCTCATCCGGCCACAACAGAAAAAGATGAAGTCCCACAAAGAATTTTTAAACAGCCTCAAAAGGGGGGACGAGGTCGTTACGGACGGCGGCATCATGGGACGGATCACCGGCTTGACGGAAAAGTTCGTTACTCTTGAACTTTGTGAGAATGTAAGGATCAAGATCATGAAAGAACACATCGCAAGCCTGCGCCCGGAGGAGAAGGCTGAAAAATGAGCGGAGAATTGCCGACCCTGGAATCTCTCAAAGAATATATTAAAACCAGAATTTATCTTGAACAGGCAGATAAATTTCTTGAAAAAATAGGTTATACCGAGCACGGATTACGCCATGCAGACATGGTGGCGAAATATTCACGGGAGATCCTCTCAAGGCTCTCTTTCCCTGAGAGGACAGCGGAACTCGCTGCTATAGCAGGGTTTTTCCATGACATCGGGAACCTTCTCGGCAGATCAAACCATGGCATAGCAGGAGCATTTATCGCAAAGGACATTCTGACTGAAAAAGGATTCTCTCTCGAAGAGATCGCAAGGGTGATGTGCGCCATTGGCAATCATGAGGATGAAGGGACAGATATATCTGACGAAATTACAGCTGCCCTGATAATCGCCGACAAGGCCGATGTTCACCGTTCCAGGGTGAGGAATGAAAATTTCATTTTTTTTGACATACACGACAGAGTGAACTTTGCCGCCACGGAATCAGCCCTCGATATAGACCCTAAATCCCACATTATTACGCTCAATCTGACGATTGATACCCGGATATCTCAGGTAATGGAGTATTTTGAAATCTTTCTGACAAGAATGATCCTTTGCAGGAAAGCTGCTCAATATCTTAAATGCAGCTTTTCTCTCCTGATAAACGGAGTAAAGGTCCTGTAGGCCAGTAGAATGAAGGGGGCATGATGGATAAAAACTTGAGGTGGCGGGCAATACTGATTGCAGTGGTTATCGCATTATCGTTACTCTATATTTCTCCGAGCTTCGTGGGTGAAATGCCCGAGGAATGGAAAGGCATACTCCCTTTCGAAAAAGTCCATTTCGGTCTCGATCTTCAGGGAGGCATGCACCTCGTTCTCGGTGTCAATGTCAACAAGGCCAATGAACAGGTTTTGGCCCGCTCGGCCGGGGATGTCATACGTTCCCTTTCAGACAAGAAGATTACCGTATCACAATCGCATCCTGATGAGGGTAATCTATATGCAATCCGAATAAATTCCCCTGAAGATCGCAACAGGGCAAAGACGCTAATCAAGACAGATTTCCCAAACCTCCGGCTTGTTGAAAAGGAGGGAGGAGAGGCAACAGAGCTGTATGTAGAACTCAAAACAGAAGAGATTCAATACATAAAAGAGCATGTAGTGCAGCAGGCCCTTGAGACGATTAGAAACAGGATTGACCAATTCGGAGTTGCCGAGCCATTGATTCAACGCCAGGGGATGGACCAGATAGTCATTCAGCTCCCGGGCATCAAGGATCCCCAGAGGGCTCTTGATATCATCGGAAAGACAGCCCAGTTGGAGTTTAAACTTGTTGATGACTACTCGGATATCATCTCTTCGCTGGTGAAAGACCCCAAGGCGCTCCCTGAAGGGATCCTTGTCAGCTATGATACTGTAGAGGATAGAACAGGAAAGAGATCGTCTGTCCCCTATCTCTGGTCCTATGACAAGGAGCTTCTGGAAAAATTCATCTCTGGTAAAGTTCCTGAAACCCATCAGGTGCTTGTCAGCCCAGAGGCAGAGAAGGGAGGCCCGGAAGCCGGCAGGGGTGGCGCCTCATCGTCTTTCAGAACCTACCTTCTCCGCAAGGACACAATGCTCTCCGGAGACACCCTGATGGACGCAAGGGTGAGGATCGACACTCAAATGGGAGAACCATATGTAAGTATCAAGTTCAATTCCCGGGGAGCGAGGGTATTTGAGGAGATAACAGGAGCCCATACAGGCGAACGGCTTGCCATTATCCTTGATGATGTTGTCTATTCCGCTCCGAGAATCAAACAGAGGATCTCTGGGGGAAATGCCATTATAGAAGGCAATTTCACAGAACAATCAGCGCATGACCTGAGCATCGTGCTGAGGGCAGGCGCCCTTCCTGCTCCTGTCAACATTCTTCAGAAATTCACTGTTGGACCCACGCTGGGCCGCGATTCCGTCAGGGAAGGCATCCAGGCAATCTTAATCGGTGGAATACTCGTCGTAGCATTCATGATCATCTATTACCGCACCTCAGGACTCCTGGCAGATATCTCGGTAATCCTAAATATAATCATCCTCATTGCCATGTTTTCAGCACTCAGGGCAACTCTCACCCTTCCTGGCATAGCTGGAATAATCCTTTCCATGGGAATGGGAGTGGATTCCAATATTCTGAACTTTGAGAGGATCAGGGAAGAGATAAAACTCGGAAAGACACCCCGTGCTTCAGTGGAAGGCGGATTTGACAAATCATTCGTTACGATCATTGACTCCCATGTGACAACCCTTATCACTGCAGCGGTCCTATTCCAGTTCGGAACAGGGCCGATCAAGGGATTTGCCGTGTCCCTCTTCCTCGGCGTCACCATCAATCTTTTCACCTCTCTGATCTGCACCAGGTTCTTCCTTGACTATATCATTATGAGATCTCACGAATTCAGCATGAAATACATGGAGTTTCTTCATAAACCTTCATTTAACTTTATGAGCAAAAGAAATTTCGCCTTTGCCTTCTCTGGAATCTTCGTTTTCATTGGGCTTTTCGCCCTTGTCCAGGTTGCAAGAGGAAAAGCCAATATGGGCACCGAGTTCAGTGGAGGCTCATTCCTGCAGTTCCAGGCAGGCTCTCCAATCCCCATAGAGGACATCCGTCATGTCCTTGTCCGGAACGACATTTCTGATGCATCCATTCAGGACCTGCCGAAACTAAATAAAATTCTCATCAAAGTGGGGACAAAAGCTTTTGAACGGGAAAGCATTACTGACCGCATAGAAGGGATCCTGAAAAAAGAGTTTCCAAATACATCCCTAACCCTGGAGACAGCCAACGAAGTTGGCCCAGCAATCGGCAAAAATCTGCGGAACGATGCAATTCTCGCAACGGTCATTGCCATGATTGGAATCCTCATATATATCGCCTGGAGGTTCGAGCTTGTATTCGGCATCATGACAGCCATTGCCACATTCCACGATGTGCTCATAATCCTGGGAATCATCTATATCCTCGACAAGGAGATCAACCTTCTCATCATCAGCGCACTCCTCACTGTTGCCGGGTATTCTCTCTCCGATAAAGTTGTGGTCTTTGACAGGGTCAGGGAGAATTTAAGAAGGCGTGGGGGAACAACCAATCTGAGCGAGCTTATCAACACAAGTATCAATGAGGTCATCAGCAGAACAATGATTACAGGCATTTGCACTTTGCTTGCCATAACTTCTATGTATATATTTGGCGGTATTGTTCTCCGTGACTTCTCATTATCACTTTTTATAGGGATCCTCATAGGAACATACTCCTCTATCTTTATTGCCTGCTCCCTGATACTTGTCTGGGTAGGAGAAAAGGGCAAACTCTTCGCAAGAAAAACATAATACTGTAGCCCCAAATTGACACCTCACCCAATCGCTGTTATAGTATGCCCCTTGGGAGAAATCTCTTATGGCATATGAAGACGAAAAAATGGAACATCTTATCCAACAACATGGCAGACGATTCATCTCAGGAACAATACTCTTCAGGGAGGGGGATTACGGAGACACGGTATTCCTCATACATAAAGGAAAAGTAAAGATTAGCAAACAGGTTAGAAACAATGAAAAAACCCTTGCCATCCTCGGCAAGGGTGAGTTTTTTGGAGAGATGGCTGTAACAGGGGGAAAAGCCTGTTATTCAGGATTAAAGACTTGCTTGCTTGGACAACAGTGCTGAAATTATTCATAGAAAATTGTAGAATAATATAATGAAGATTACTCGTATTTATGTGGACACATCGGTTATTGGAGGATGTTGTGATCCTGAATTTCAGGAGTGGTCATATGGACTTCTTTCAAATTTTCAAACGGGATATTTTTTGTTACTATTGTCGGAGCTTATAGACGCTGAAATTCAGGAAGCACCTATGGAGGTCAAGAGTGTGTATGTAGAGTTCAGAAAATGTGCGCATGAAGTTATTGAGATGACCTCTGAAGCCATTGAATTGGCTGACGCATATCTTGATCATAAAATTTTGCCCATACATTACCGCAATGATGCCAGACACATTGCAATTGCTACGATTGCAGGAGCAGATGTCATGGTAAGTTGGAATTTCAAACATGTTGTCCATTACGAAAAGGTACAAAAGTTTAATGCTGTCAATGCAGAATGGGGGTACAAACCCATCTTGATATACTCACCAAGGGAGGTGACGACACATGGTGGTAAAAGCAGTTGACTTGATCCGAAAAATTCGTGATAAACACTATGAGCAGACAAAGACTCTTTCCGTTAAGGAACAGATTAAATTTGTCAAGAAGAGAGCAGAGAAATTGCAAAAAGAATTCAAAATAGCTCGTGTCGCATAGCTTATGAGGAACAAGAAGATATATCAAACTGATTGTTAGTGTTTAAAAAGAGTATTAAAAGAAAAATTAAATGAAATAAGCATAGAGCATCATTGAGAGAGGTGCAATTGATTGCGCAGAATAATGCCGAAAGCCCCTATGCTTATTTCTTCTTACCAAACCTTTTCATGAAATCCTGGCAGTAAAGAAATTGGTTCGTATACTTTCGGAGTTCAATAATCTCCTCTGAAGGGAAGGTCCAGGACGACAATGAAAGCTTTTCGGGAGTCGGGTGTCCATACTTGTCCACAAGCCCCCGCCCATCCACTTCGAGGTTGGTAGTTAGCGACATGATATCGGGTCGAGCAACAACAATATCATAGACCTGAGTGCACAAGGAATCCAGAACGGTGTTTGTCTCTCCATACGGGACAGTGAGCCGCACTGATGCTTGACCATTCAGCACAGGGATAGCTTGGATATATGCTTGCCATTCCTTCTTTCCTTCCTCCATTGACTCCGAAATCAAACCAGCAACGCTGATCAGCCCAGCGAAAAGGAAAACTACAAGAAGAAGCATCCGCACTGGCTCAGAAAGTCTTCCTTTCGCGCCAGAGAGTCTTCCTTTCGTATAGGGCGTCAGCGTCCATACCATCCCAAATAGACCTATGAGAAGTATCAAGTACAGCATTGGCTTATCCCTCCTCTCTTCTTAATTCTTTTCCAATAATCCTTCCTTCAGCGAAACCAGGGCAACCATGGAGAAACAGCTCCCTCCCAAACCTTTTCTGCATTCCATATGTTCTGTTTTTCAGATTTCCGAACAATATCAAATGGGCTTCCTACATAGAAATTCACCCATATCCAATCAGCGGATGGTAGGCTTCGCAACATAGACACGAGATCGATCATACTTTTGGGATTTTTGGACTTATCATAGAGGCGTGCAGAGACCTCTGGGCGTTTCAAGAATAAAAAGAACTCAGATCTTTATCACAGCTTGCCTCTATTGTAAGTTGAACAGGTGTGGAAGTTTTTCTCTCGACCTTATAAACTGCTTCTTGAAATCTTGGACCTTGCACATCATGAAGAAAGGAGTTCCATATCCAATCTTTGTCTTGAAAGTGTTTTTTGTCCTTGTATGCACCCCGTGCTGAGGGTCCATATCCTTTCTCGACATGGAGCCCAACCTCAAATTGACATTTTTCCTCTCGCGAAATTTATATCTTTCCTTTCCCAAAGGTTGGCCCTGCTTTGTTTGGCACAAGCCAATAGAAATCATTCTCATGCTTAAATCTGTTGATGGGTTTCTTTCTTGCTTTTATTCCTGATTGTAGGGCAACTTTAAGAAGCGCCCGAGCAAAATCATTTGTTTTCTTGAATGATACTCGTGGAGACATGATCCGATTATCTCATAAGGATACATTTTGTCAAAATCCGCAAAATGCTATAACCTCAAATTGACACCCTGTATAATCGCTGTTATAGGCATTAGTACTCTTGTAGTCGTCCCATTTTCAGCCAGGGGCCGATGAGCCTTTGGCTCAATGGAACATCTTTTAAGCCGATGAATCGGCTAACTACAATTGATTTATTGCCCGATGAATCGGGCAACTACATATAATCATACATAGGATTGACACCCTGTCCTGTCGCTGTTATAGTATGCCCCTTGGGAGAAATCTCTTATGGCATATGAAGACGAAAAAATGGAACATCTTATCCAACAACATGGCAGACGGTTCATCTCCGGAACAATCCTTTTCAGGGAAGGTGATTACGGAGACACGGTATTCCTCATACATAAAGGAAAAGTAAAGATTAGCAAACAGGTTAGAAACAATGAAAAAACCCTTGCCATCCTCGGCAAGGGTGAGTTTTTCGGAGAGATGGCTGTCCTTGACAACAAACCTCGCTCAGCCACAGCAGAGGTTATTGAGGACGGCATAATCCTTGTCCTTGATGGAAAGACTTTTGAGACATTCCTTCTCCATAACGGCGCAGCTTCACTAAAGCTGATAAAGAAATTAGTTCAGCGGCTCCGGGAGACAGACGACCAAATAGAAAATTTGATGATTCGGGACGCTGAAAGCAAGGTGATCAATACCCTCCTAAAAATGGTTCCGGAAGCCGGAGTCCCTACTGTGGAAGGCGTTCAGCTTCCCTTGAAGGGTGACGACCTGATGGTGAAGGTAGGCCTGTCAAAGGAAAAACTAAAGTCTGTGCTCTCCAAATTGAAATTTTTCGGTCTTATCAAGGTTTCCAATAAAAAGATCGTGATCCCCAGCCTTCAAAAACTTAACAAATTTCACAAGTATCTTGAAGTCAAAGAGGGATTTTCCCGGCGAACATCTGTTTAACATGTATATAATTGCAACATCCGCAAAATTTTCCGCTGCCCACCACCTCAGAAACTATAGAGGAAGATGCGAGCAGACTCATGGACACAATTGGAAAGTTGATGTGCATGTTGCAGGAGATGTACCGGATAAGGATGGAATGATCATTGATTTTTCTATTCTCAAGAGAAAAACCAACAAGATCCTTGAAGCCCTTGATCACAGGGATCTTAATACAATTCCATACTTCAAAAAGCATAACCCTACTGCTGAAAATATCGCCAAGTATATATATGACGGCCTGAATACTATTCTTAAAAAATGCAAGCTTAATATAATTTCTGTGACTGTATGGGAGTCAGAAGACTCCCGGGCAAGTTATACCCGAAACCCTGCCTAAGGCAATGCAACGTGCCTTTATTGACGAGATCTTCTCCTCCATTCAAGGTGAGGGGATCTTGGTCGGACAAAGGCATCTTTTTGTTAGATTTCACGGCTGCTCACTCCGATGTCACTACTGCGATACAATAACAAGCGTAGGGGCTCCGGGGTTCTGCACGGTTGAGAAAACTCCTGGTAAAAAAGACATGTATTTGGTTCCCAATCCTTTTACATCCAAAAAACTCACAAGGATCCTGTTGCGCCTCAAAAGGGCTTCAAAGACCCTCCACTCCGCCTTGGCCATTACAGGCGGGGAACCCCTTGAACAAACCGACTTCCTCCTGGAATGGCTTCCACAGGTAAAAAAATATTTCACAATATTTCTTGAGACGAACGGTATTCATCCTGCACATCTCAAGCGGCTCATTCGCTATATTGACACCATTGGAATGGATATAAAGCTCCCATCGTCAACAGCGCAAAGGGAATTTTGGGAGGAACACGAAAGCTTTCTAAGGATAGCTCATAAAAAAAGGGTGTTTATAAAAATCGTGGTTACGGCTGATACAGATAAATTTGAGCTTCTGAAAGCAGGTGCACTTATTTCAAAGGTTGACAGAAAAATCCCCACGATTCTTCAACCTGTTACTCCGTTTCAATCAGTACGCCAGTCCCCTACATCGGCGCAACTAATGGATTCTCAGGAGTCTCTGACCGGGCTGCTTGACGAAGTCAGGGTGATTCCCCAGGTTCACAAGCTATGTTTTTTCCCCTGACTGGGCCGGCTCTTTTTTCTTCTTTTTAGCCGGCGGCTTCTTTTTTATCGGCCTGTCCACAAGCTCCATCAATGCCAGGGAAGCACCGTCTCCTGCCCTTCTGCGAAATTTGATTATGCGTGTATATCCGCCCTGCCGGGTTTTATATCTACCTGCCAGGGTATCAAAAAGCTTTTTGGTAATATTTTTGTCCTCAAGAAATTTAAATGCCATCCTCCTTGAGACTATGTCGCCCGCTTTCCCCAAAGTAATCATTCTCTCAGCATAATGCCTGGCCTCCTTAGCTTTGGCTACTGTAGTCTCAATCCTCTCATGGAGGAGGAGAGCCCTTACAAGATTTCTAAGGAGCGCAAGACGATGGCTTGATGTCCTTCTTAATTTTCTTCCAGATATTCTATGCCTCACTTTTGAGGCCTCCTTTAACTTTCATCCCCAGATGAAGGCCCATTTCTGCAAGAGCCTCTTTTATCTCATTGAGGGATTTTTTTCCAAAGTTTTTGCTTTTGTTCATTTTTTCCTCTGTCATCTGGATAAGTTCTCCTATTGTCTTTACTTCTGCATTCTTCAGACAGCGAGCTGCCCTGACAGAAAGATCCATCTCGGTAACGCTTTTTTTAAGATTCTCATCTATGGATTCGTCAGTTGGAGGCTCTGGCACCTCTTCCTCTGCCTCCTGGAAGTTGATAAAAATAGTTAGTTGGTCTCTCATAATTTTTGCTGCATATGCAATAGCATCCTCAGGCCTGATACTTCCATCTGTCCAGACTTCCAACTCAACTCTGTCATAATCCGTCACCTGCCCCACCCTGGCATTCTTTACGACATAGTTTACTCTTGTCACAGGGGTAAAAATGGCATCCACAGGAATATATCCCACCGGCAGCTTATCATCTTTGTTCCTCTCGGCAGGAACAAATCCCTTCCCTGACTTCACAATAATGTTCATATCAAGTGTTGCGTTTTTCCCCAATGTTGCAATGCAGAGATCGGGTGTAAGCACTTCCACAGAGCCATCGCCTACAAAATCCCTGCCACGGAGTTCCCCCTCACCCTGGATCTTTGCATGGAGTTCCTTCGGCTCTTCCGAGCTAAGTTTAAACCGCATCTGCTTGATGTTTAGAATGATGTCGGTAACATCCTCTATTACCCCGTCTATACGGGAGAACTCGTGAAGAACGCCATCTATCTTCACTGCAACAATCGCAGCACCCTGAAGGGACGAAAGTAGAATCCTTCTTATTGAATTTCCAAGCGTTATTCCGAACCCCCGTTCAAAAGGCTCCGCAAAAAATTTTCCATATTTAGGAGTAAGGGATTCTTCCTCACATTCCAATCTTTTTGGCCTGATAAGGGCCTTCCAGTTTTTTTCAAACATTTGGACCTATCCTCCTTTTATACCTTGGAGTAATACTCCACAATAAGCTGCTCTTGTATCGGCAACCTCGTATCCGCTTTTGTAGGCAATGCCTTCACAACGCCTTTAAAGTTTTGCTGGTCTAATTCAAGCCAGGGAGGGATACCGCGACGAGAAATTGCCTCTAAAGACTGAGATATGCTTGGAATGGTCCTGCTCTTCTCTCTAACCTCGATAACCTCTCCTGACCGGACAATATAGGATGGAATTCCAACCTTGCGTCCCCTCACAAGAATATGTCCATGGGAAACAAGCTGTCTGGCTTCAAATATTGAACGTGCGAATCCCAATCTGTAAACGACATTGTCAAGCCTCCTCTCAAGCAATGAAATGAAATTATCTGCCGTTGTTCCCCTAAGCCTCGAAGCTTTCTTAAACAGGTTTCTGAACTGCTGTTCCATAAGCCCATACATCCTCTTTACCTTCTGTTTTTCCCTCAATCGAGCACCATACTCTGTTGGCTTCTGCATCCGTCCCTCAACGCGCATCCCTGGAAAATAGGGGCGTCGGTCAAAAGCACATTTGTCAGTGTGGCACCTGTCTCCCTTAAGGAACAACTTCACATTCTCACGACGACAAATATGGCATGCTGATGCGATCTGTCTTGCCATTTTCAGACCCTCCTCCTCTTCGGAGGCTTGCATCCATTATGTGGAATAGGGGTTACATCTTTTATGAGAGTCACCTTCAACCCAGCTGCTTGAAGAGAACGAATCGCAGCCTCACGCCCAGCCCCGGGCCCCTTCACATAGATGGCTACAGATTTTACCCCGTAATCTGTGGCTTTTTTTGCTATGTCTTCGGCCGCGAGCTGCGCAGCGTAGGGAGTTCCTTTGCGGGAACCCTTGAAACCTCTGGTTCCTGCACTTGACCATAGAAAGGCATTGCCTTCAGAATCGGTCATTGTGAGAATGGTATTATTGAACGACGAATGGATATGGACAATCGCGTTCTGAACATTTTTTTTCGTTCCCTTCTTTTTTCCTTTTGCCATAGTTCTATTAGGTAGCAGGAGTTTCTTCCTTCTTGCGCACTCCTACCACAGCCCTCCTTGGTCCCTTGCGGGTTCGTGCATTGGTGTGAGTTCTTTGTCCCCTCACAGGAAGATTCCTTCTATGCCTGAGCCCCCTATATGTTCCAAGCTCACTGAGCCTCTTGATGTTGAAAGTGACTTCTTTCCTGAGATCTCCCTCAACTTTATAATCAGTATCAATAACCTTTCGTATACGGGCTATCTCTTCGTCAGAAAGGTTATCTGTCCTCTTATCTGGTTCAACCTTGGCTTCCTCAAGGATTCTTGATGCAGAATACGGTCCCAGCCCGTGGATGTATGTCAGGGCAATCTCTATTCTCTTATTCCTGGGAAGATCTACCCCTGAAATTCTTGCCATCTTATCCCCTTATCCTTGACGCTGCTTATGACGAACATTTGAGCAAACGACACGCACAACTCCTTTCCTCTTAATTATCCTGCACTTGTCACAAATCTTTTTTACGGACGATCTGACTTTCATTGGCTTTTCGGTCCTCTGAAAATAATTCTTCCCCGAGTCAGGTCATAGGGCGATAGTTCCACCGTCACCCTGTCTCCGGGAAGAATAACAATATAATGCATCCGCATCTTTCCCGATACATGGGCAAGCATGATATGACCATTGTCAAGCTTCACTCTAAACATCGCATTTGGCAATCTCTCCATAACAGTTCCCTCAACCTGGACAGTTCCCTCCTTGGGCATTGTTAGTTCCTACTTGACAATCCCAGGACAAGCGGCCCTTCCTCTGTCACTGCAACAGAATACTCAAAATGTGCAGTCAGGCTCCTGTCTCTGGTCACAGCGGTCCATCCGTCAGGCTTTACCTCGACCTCCCAGCTGCCGCTGGAGATCATCGGCTCTATTGCAAGCACCATTCCAGCCCTGAGAGGAGGACCTTTCCCTGGTTCTCCGAAGTTCGGAATCTGAGGATCCTCATGAAGATCTTTTCCGATCCCATGTCCGACAAATTCCCTGATAACGGAAAATCCGTGTTTTTCCGCATGCTGCTGGATGGCCGCTGAAATATCTGAAAGTCTGTTATTCACTGTAGCATGTTCAACAGCCTTCTGAAGGGCTTCCTTTGTTACCCGGATAAGCTTTCTCGCCTTCTCAGAAATCTTTCCAACAGGGACAGTCAATGCAGCGTCTCCAAAATAACCCTCATATAAAACGCCAAGATCGAGGCTTAGGATGTCCCCTTCTTTCAATAACCTGGAAGATGGGATTCCATGGACCACCTCTTCGTTCACGGATGTGCACAAAGCGGCCGAGAATCCCTTGTAACCCAAAAAAGCGGGTCTGGCGCCGCTTTTCGTGACAAGTTCACAGGATATATCCTCCAATTCCATAGTTGTAACTCCGGGTCTTGTTTTCTCAACAAGACAATTAAGAATTCTATGAACGATCCCATTACTCCTTTCCATAATTTTTATCTCAGCGGGTGACTTGAGAATTATCATCTTTTTTCATTTCAGAGCCTCTTCAAGCTTTTCAAAAATCTGATCCTCCGCTCCCATGGCACTCACTGTCTTCAGCACACCTTTTTTTTCATAGTGATGAACAACGGGCTCTGTGTCTTTTTTATAGACTTCCATCCTGGCCTTAATCACGTCCTCTTTGTCGTCATCCCTTTGATATAGCTCACCGCCGCATTTATCACATAGACCATTGTTCACCGGCGGATTAAACATTACATGATACATCATGCCGCATTTCTTGCATACCCTCCTGCCAGTGAGCCTCTTAAGAAGCTCTGCGTCACTGAGCTCAAAAAAGATTACCTTTGTGGTATCCCGCTTTTTCTCGCCCAACATCTGCTCAAGTAATTTTACCTGGGAAAGAGCCCGTGGAAAGCCATCAAGTATGCATCCCTTGGCACAATCGGGCTTCTTCAACCTTTCTTCAAGCAACTTAATAATAATATCGTCAGTAACAAGTTTCCCACTGTCCATAAAACTCTTTGCTTTCATGCCCAGAGGGGTTTTTTCTTTTACTGCGTCCCTAAGAATATCACCCGTGGATATCTGAGGAAGTTTTGTGCGCGCCGAAAGCTTCTTTGCTTGAGTTCCCTTTCCTACCCCTGGTGGGCCCAATAGAATTATGTTCATGATCTCACCCCATCCTTCCTTTTATCCGTCCGCTCCTCATAAACCCCTCATAACTTCTCATGATCATATGAGTTTCAATCTGCTGGATCGTATCAAGAGCTACTCCGACAACAATCAGAAGACTAGTTCCCCCATAATAAAATGGAACATTGAAATAACCCATAAGTGCCGATGGAAGAACACAGATGGCAGCAACATAGAGGGCACCCCAAAGTGTAATCCTTGTGAGAACCTTGTCCAGGAAATCTGAAGTTGGGCTTCCAGGCCTTATCCCCGGGATGTAACCACCAAATTTCCTCAAATTATCTGCTACATCTACCGGATTGAAAATGACCGCAGTGTAGAAATAAGCAAAGAATACAATGAGTACGACATACAGCAAATTATATATGATGTTTCCTCGCGAAAGATACCCTATTATTAATTCAATCCACTTATTCTGGACAGCGCTCGCAGCAGTCATGGGGATCATGAGAAGAGACGAAGCAAAGATGGGAGGTATAACACCAGCGGTATTTATCCTTAATGGCAGATGTGTGCTTTGGCCGCCATATATTCTGCGGCCCACTATCCTCCGGGCATACTGGATGGGAATTCTTCTCTGGCCCCTTTCCATAAAAATAATTATATAAATGGCCACCACCATTATGGCGGCAAGGAATAAAAGCTGGAAAAGACTAATGTCTCCGGTGCGCATCAGACGAATGGTATTTACCAATGCAGCAGGTATACGGGCAACAATGCCTGCATAGATGATCAGAGAAATTCCGTTCCCTATGCCCCGCTCGGAGATCTGCTCGCCAAGCCACATAATAAAAGCCGTCCCTGATGTGAGAGTAAGGGTTGTCATTAATCGGAAGGACCATCCTGGATTAAGCACAATAGACTGCCCTGCCTCTCCATGCGTCCTTTCAAGGTGATAGCTTAGAACAAAGCTTTGTATGAGACTTAGAACAATTGTTCCATACCTTGTATATTGAATAATCTTTCTTCTCCCCATCTCTCCTTCCTTCTGAAGTTTTTCAAGATAGGGAAATACAACGGTCAGAAGCTGAAGGATGATAGAAGAACTGATATATGGCATGATCCCCAGTGTAAACACTGAAAACCTCTCAAGAGCTCCTCCGGAAAAAAGGTTAAATAGCCCAAAAATGGTCCCCTGTGCCCTCGCAAAGAAATCAGCCAATGCCTGTGCATCTATGCCTGGAGTAGGCACGGCAACGCCCACCCTATATACAGCAAGTAGAAGGAGAGTAACGAGCAGCCTCCTCCTCAGCTCCGGGATCTTCGGAATATTATCTACGCCGCCCAGCATTCAGATAGACTCCACTTTTCCACCAATGGCCTCGATCTTGTTCTTCGCAGAGACACTGAACTTATGAGCCCGGACAACCAGGGGTTTATTCAAGGCTCCTCCTCCAAGAACTTTGAGTTTTTTGCCCATACCCTTGATAATGCCAGCCTTGCGTAGCGCTTCAATGTCAACAATGCTGGCAGGTTCAAATCTTTCCAGGTCTCTGATATTAATTACATGGAACTTTTCCTTAAAGATGTTCGTGAAACCCCTTTTGGGCAGTCGGCGGATTAGGGGCATCTGTCCCCCTTCATACCCCGGAGGACTTGATCCACCGGTTCTTGCCTTTAGCCCTTTATGGCCCCGGCAGCTTGTTTTCCCATGCCCAGAGCCTGGCCCTCTTCCTACCCTTTTTCTCTTCTTATTTGCTTTCTTGGGGGGGCTGAGTTGTTGGAGGTTCATCTGCTTTCCTTGGTATTTCTTTTCCTCTCTTTGCTGCATAAAATTCCGGACTTTTCAGACGGGCAAGGGCATCGAAGGTTGCTTTCAGCACATTATGAGGATTATTCGACCCAATACTCTTGCTCAGAATATTTCTGATGCCTGCCATCTCTGCAACCGCTCTCACTGCTCTTCCTGCAATGATGCCTGTCCCCTCGGAGGCCGGCTTAAGATAAACCCTGCCTGCCCCGTAGTGACCAATAATTTCGTAAGCGATCGTTCCGTCAACAATAGGCGCCTTGACGACATTCTTCTTCCCTCTCTCAATGGCTTTCTTTACAGCATTAGGAACCTCGTTGGCCTTTCCCAAACCAAATCCAACAGTTCCCTGCCCGTCTCCAACCACAACAAGAGCAGTAAAACTGAAACGTTTTCCTCCCTTCACAACCTTGGAGACCCGGTTAATGTAGACAACCTTTTCCTTAAATTCCTTCTGTTCCCAGTCTTTAAAATTTGAGTCCATTTTCCCGAGCTCCATTTGCGAGTGCTTTAATCCTTCCATGATACATAAATCCATCTCTATCGAAGACAACCTTTTGGATGCCCAATTGGCCGGCTTTCTTTGCAAGAAGGGCTCCGATAACTTTAGATGCTTCCGTCTTTTTCATCTTCTTTACTTCATCCCTGATCTCCTTGCTAAGTGTGGAGACCGAAATCAAAGTCTTGCTGCTAATATCGTCTATCAGCTGGGCGTAAATATATTTGTTACTTTTATATACTGACAAGCGCGGATTCTCCTGGGTTCCTATTATCTTCTTTCGAATCCTCTTCTTTCTCCTCAAATGGGAGAGGTTATTTTTCTTTTGGACAAGGATCATAATGTTAAGGCACCTTCCCGGTCTGAACCGTTGCAGCTGCTTTTCCAACCTTTCTCTGTATGTATTCACCGATATACTTTATTCCCTTCTCCTTGTAAGGATCCGGAACCCTGAAGGAACGCAACTGTGATGCTACACGTCCAACAAGCTCTTTATCTATCCCTTTAACGGTTATCTTTGTCCCCTTTTCCACCACAATTTCAATACCCGCTGGGATAATGTAATTGATCTGATGTGCGTATCCAATTGAAATAACAAGGTTTTTCCCCTTCAACTCTGCCTTGTATCCGACTCCCTGGATGATTAGATCCTTTGAAAAACCCTGGGATACTCCCTTGACCATGTTCGCAACCAGGGCCCGAGTCAACCCATGAAGAGCCTTAGTCTCAGGCGATTTATCAAGCGATATAATGCTGAGCTTCCCCTGATTCAAGGACATTTTTAAAGCCGAAGGAATCTTCCGTGAGAGTTTCCCCTTTGGTCCCTCGATCTCAATCTCTTTGTCCTTCAAGGTGACTTTTATCCCCTGAGGAACATCAATAGGAATCTTGCCGATTTTAGACAGAGTCACCATATATAACAGACAACCTCCCCTCCTACTCCAAATTCACGGGCCTTTCTGTCCGTGACAAGTCCCTTGAAGGACGAAATTATAGCAATCCCCAAGCCGTTCTTCACTTTCGGAATTTTATCCTTCTTCACGTATATTCTTCTTCCCGGAGTACTTACCTGCCGAATTCCCTCTATAACTGGTGTCCCCTCCCCGTCATACTTCAGTAATATCTTTAGAACATCATGATCTCCGATCTTCTCAGTTTTGCTGCCCAGTATATAACCCTCTTCCTTCAGAATTTGTGCGATCTTCTCATTAGTAGAAGAGTATGGCACATCCGCATATTCGTGTTTGGCTGAAAGAGCGTTTCTGGTTCTTGTGAGCAGTTCTGAAATCGTATCGGCCATAACATTCACCAGGATGATTTGACAACGCCGGGTATCCTACCCCACAATGCCAATTTTCTGAAACAGATCCTGCACATAGAAAACTTTCTTATGTATCCCCGGGACCTCCCACAAAGAGGACAGCGATTGTATCGCCTCACTGAAAATTTTGGAGTTCTAAGAGACTTCACTATGAGTGATCTGCGAGCCAAGGTCAGCTTGCCCTGAAGGGCATCCCCAGCAACTTCAGCAAAACCCTTGACTCTTCGTCTTTATTGGCTGTCGTCACAATCGTAATATTCATCCCCTTGACCTTCTCCACCTTGTCATAACTTATCTCCGGAAAAATGGTTTCCTCCGTAATGCCAATAGTGTAATTTCCTTTACCATCAAAGGAGTTAGGGCTGACCCCTTTGAAATCCCTGACACGGGGAAGTGCGATGTTCACACACCTGTCGAAAAACTCATACATTCGGGCTCCACGCAATGTAACCATACAGCCGATTAGCATTCCTTTCCTCAGCTTAAATGGGGCAATAGATTTCTTGGCTTTCCTTACCACTGGCCTCTGTCCGGTTATCAGGGCAAGCTCTTCAAGGGCACTATCTATGAGTTTTATATTTTCCTTTGCGGCGCCAACACCCATATTAATTACAATTTTATGTAACCGGGGAACCTGATATTTATTTTTATAACCGAACTCCTTCATCATTTTCGGAACTATGTCGTTTTGATAAAGCTCTTTAAGCCGCGCCATGGTCGTTTCCACCTTTATGATGTCTCGAGGATCTCGCCACAATGATTGCAGATCCTGACCCTTCTTCCGTCTTCCAGGGTCTTCTTTTTAGGCCTCACTGCAGAATTGCATTTAGAACAGATTGGCATCAACAAGGACATATATATAGGGCTTTCCTTCTCAACAATACCGCCTTTCGGGTTCTGATTGCTGGGTCGTGAATGTCTTTTTACAAGATTCACTTTCTCAACCAGAGCACGGTTCTTATTTGCCATAATACGGAGCACCTTCCCCTTTTTTCCCTTTTCTTTCCCACCCTTGACGAGGACTGTGTCACCCCTTCGTATATGGAATGATCTCGCTATCTCCATCTCAAAGCACCTCCGGTGCCAAAGAAATGATCTTCATAAATTTCCTTGCCCTCAATTCTCGAGCGACAGGACCAAAAATCCGTGTCCCAAGGGGTTCGAGCTGAGGAGTTAAAAGGACAGCAGAATTAGTGTCGAACTTGATGTAGCTTCCATCAGCTCGAGGAACTTCTTTGGTCGTTCTGACAATAACTGCCTTCATTACATCGCCCTTTTTAACTTTTGTATTTGGAATAGCCTCTTTCACCGAAACAACAATGATATCACCAAGAGACGCATATCTCCTTCTTGTCCCTCCAAGGACCTTGATACAATAAAGCCTTTTTGCTCCTGAGTTGTCAGCTGCATCCAATATTGTCTGTGACTTGATCATGTTGAGGGTTCCTTTTGTATATCTGTCTTCTCAGCATGCTCGACTACTCGAATCACTCTATACCTCTTTTCCTTGCTCAAGGGCCGCATCTCCACAATTTCAACAAGATCACCCACATTACAGGTGTCTCTTTCGTCGTGAACCTTATAATTCTTCATCCGCCTAATATATTTTTTATATTGGGGGTGCTTGAATACACGGGCGATTCTTACAATAATCGTCTTTTTCATGCTGCGGCCAATCACCACACCCCTCATCTTCCTTTTTGCACTTCCTCTCATTTTTTATCTTCCCTTGATCTAAGAACTGTTCTACTCCGCGCAATATCCTTGCGAAGAAGCGAGAGCCGGGCAGTGTTCTTCAGTTGCCCTGTTGAGTGCTGGACTTTCAGATTAAAAAGCTCCTTGGCCATTTCATCGATCTTCTGGCGCAATTCTTCGTCGCCCAGTTCTTTCAGCTCGCTCGCCTTCATGTCTGTTCTGTCCCAATACCCGCTCTGGTCAATATTTTTGTCCGCAGAGGAATTTTATGGCTCGCAAGTCTCAGGGCTTCCACTGCCAAATCTCCCGAGACACCCTCCATTTCATAAATAATTCTGCCGGGATGGATGACAGCGACCCATTCGACCGGACCTCCCTTTCCTTTTCCCATGCGTGTTTCCGCTGGCTTCTTTGTAATGGGTTTGTCCGGAAACACACGGATCCAAACCTTCCCACCCTTCTTCAAACACCTGGTTATGGCAATCCTTCCTGCTTCAAGCTGTTTAGAGTTCACCCATCCGCCGGTGGATGCCTGAAGAGCGAAATCACCAAACTCAAGGGTGCATCCCCTAAAAGCAATGCCTTTCATCCTGCCCCTCTGCTGCTTACGATACTTTACTTTGCTTGGGATCAGCATAGTTCAAGCCGCCTGAGTCTCCCCACCTGTTTCCCCCTTACAGATCCACACCTTTACCCCTATCATTCCATAGGTGGTCTTTGCCTCATAAAATCCGTAATCAATATCTACCCCGAAGGTATGGAGAGGAACATTCCCTTCCCTGTACCACTCGGAACGCGCAATCTCAGCACCTGCAAGGCGTCCGGAACAAGAGATTTTGACCCCCTTGGCCCCGAATTTCAAAGTAGAAACTACAGCCTTCTTCATCGCCCTCCTGTATGAAACCCTGCGCACCAGTTGAAGCGCTACATTTTCGGACACAAGCTGTGCATCAAGCTCGGGCTTGCGAACCTCAACAATGTTAATCTGAAGCTCTCCCTCAACATACTTTTTCAATTCCTGCTTGAGGTTTTCCACTTCAAGCCCTCTCTTGCCAATAATTATCCCCGGCCTCGCAGTGTAAATATTGATCTTTACCTTCTTTGCAGCACGCTCAACGACAACCCTGGAGATACCGGCATGATGGAGCTTGTTCCTAATAAAATTCATAATTGCTATATCGCCATGAAGAAGCTTTGCGTAGTCCTTCTCAGCATACCACCTGGAATCCCAGGTTTTGATGATTCCAAGCCTCAATCCAATTGGATTTGTCTTCTGTCCCATATCCCCCTATCTCTCATCCAGAGCAACAAAAATATGACTCGTCCTCTTCTTCACAGGAGTCGCTCTCCCCATCGGAGCAGGCCTGTATCTCTTTAGAGTCGGCCCGGATCCTACAAAAAGCCGCCTTATATAGAGTGTGTCAACATCAATGTCCCCCCGCTTCTCTGCATTTGCAACGGCAGATCTTAAAAGCTTTCTCAATATCCGAGAAGCTGTTTTATTAGTGAATTCAAGAATGTTCAGGGCATCCTCAACTTTTTTGCCCCTAACCATATCACTAACCACCTTCACCTTGCGAGTCGAAATCCGGACAAATTTTATTTGTGCGGTGATTTCCATTAACCTTTATCCTCCTTTGCCACCGGGGACGGGGTTGCAGGGGCAGCTGCAGGTGTTGGGGCAGCAGTGGGAGCTCCAGGTGTTGCTGGAATAGGAGCGCCAGGGGGAAGGACCTGGGCCTTTGCTTCTTTTGCAGCCTTTCTTTCTCCAGAATGAATAATAAAAGTTCTTGTGAGGGAAAATTCACCAAGCTTATGTCCAACCATGCCCTCTGTAATATAAACAGGAATAAATTTTCTACCATTATGGACTGCAATTGTATGGCCGACCATTTCCGGAATGACGGTAGACCTCCTTGACCAAGTTTTTATTACTTTCTTTGTCCGCGCAGCATTCATCATTGCGACCTTTTTCATCAAATGACTATCAACAAACGCCCCTTTGGATACTGAACGACCCATATTATCCCCTCCTCTTAATGATATATCTGTCGCTTATTTTCTTTTTTCTCGTCTTGAATCCCTTTGTCAACGTCCCCCAGGGGGTCACGGGATGAGGATTGCCCTGTCCCGACTTCCCTTCACCGCCGCCATGGGGATGATCCACAGGGTTCATGGAGATACCCCTGTTGTGCGGCCTCCTTCCCAGCCACCGACTTCTTCCGGCCTTCCCAATAGACACATTCTCATGCTCAATATTGCCCACCTGTCCAACAGTCGCCATGCACTCCAGGTCAATGGAACGAACTTCTCCAGATGGCAGCCGGATATGGGCATATCTGCCCTCTTTTGCCATTATCTGGGCTCCTCCCCCTGCACTCCTGACAAGCTGTCCCCCTCTCCCAGGATGAAACTCTATGTTGTGAACCATGGTTCCTGAGGGTATATATTTGAGCGGCATTGCATTGCCAGGGACAATATCCACCTGCACTTTGCGGCTGGAAATAACAGCCTGTCCCACCTTCATATCAATTGGAGCGAGAATATATCTTCTCTCTCCATCTTTATACTTCAAAAGTGCAATCCGTGCAGATCGTATAGGATCGTATTCAATTGAAACAACAGTTGAAGAAATGTCATCTTTATCCCTCAAGAAATCAACAATACGGTATGCCCTTTTATGTCCACCCCCCCTGAACCTGCTGGTGATTCGTCCGTAGCAATTCCTTCCCCCTGTTTGTTTCAAGGGGATCACGAGGCTTTTCTCAGGTTTGCCTCGCTTAAGCC
>Ga0315310_10000703_pt1 | contig 21399 bp, 16 predicted proteins | sample TDP5_MG_FD_203630 | JGI IMG/M metagenome (GOLD analysis project Ga0315310, IMG submission 203630) | Freshwater sediment microbial communities from Lake Towuti, South Sulawesi, Indonesia - TDP5 | ecosystem: Environmental > Aquatic > Freshwater > Lake > Sediment | place: Indonesia: South Sulawesi...
CGGGTCTATCTTTAAGACCTCCTCCCACTCAGCTATTGCTTCTTTATACATCCTTCCCTTGTAATATTCCACTGCCTTCGTATAATGCTTCTTCATCTCTTCCAGTTTTGCTTCTCTACTCGCTCCGGGAAGGCCCATCCTCAGAGTGATTGATGCTTGATGGGTATTATCAAATACATCTATCATCCTGTAACCGTAATCCAGCTGTATCCATTTATACCTTATACTTGCTCCTATACTAACCTTATCTTCATCCTTTATCTTATACCCTGCCCTTATTCCTAAAATATCTCCTATCCAGCACTCCCCTCCTATATTGCATCCCATATCTTCGTTCTTTACTTTTATCCCATCTACACCTCCTGCCACCTTCACTATCTTCCCTATGTTTCTCTCATAACTTCCTCCTAACCGTATGGTAAATGGTAAACTGTCTCCTACCTCTATAAACTTCATCTCTGTCCCTATGTTCTGTAGTGCGATTCCTAATCCAAACCCTCCCAACTTATGCAATACTCCCATATCTATTCCGAATGCACTCGCTCTATATTTCTCCACCAATGTTGATTGAATCCACTTTACCATTACTCCAGCATAGGTATTCCCGTAAAACCTGGCTATCTCTTCACTGTAACATAATCCTATCTGGTAGTCACTCTCTGCTTTTAGCGTTTCAGATGATTTTATTGACTCATCTGGATTCAACTTAATCCACTCTATATTTCCTCCCTGATAGGCAAGAAATCCTATACCTATGCCTGCTTTTTTCCTTAAAAGTAGCCCTTTATTCAAGGGATAGGTGAAGTTTATCGCTTCATTCCTCGTATCAAGAATATTCTGATGGTACATTGCATTAAGTTCAATATTTCTTATCGTGGCAATGCCTGCTGGGTTATAATGCATCCCCACTGCATCATCTGATAGACCTGTCGCCACTTCCCCCATACCCAACTGCCTTACTCCTGTCGCCTGGTTCAGAATCGCCAGTCCTGTTACTGCTTTGCCAAATGCCATGCTACTTCCAAGCGCCAGACAGAATACCAATACCATTAACAATCTTATTTTCCTCATTATTCCCACCTCCGCTTTTCAATAAAAAAACCAAGCTTGTCCCCATTAAGCTGAAATTCCCCAATATTATTAGTAGAACTAGGGAAGCCTGGTTACTCCTATACCTTATGCCTGGCTCTGCTATCGTGTCCTAATAAAAGTATAACACACGAGTGTTATGGATAGGTTAAGAAATTGTTAATTTTTTGTTAATTTTGAGGGCTGTTTGGGAAAATTTACAAAAAGTTTACAACTTTTTTACAAAAATGTTACATTTTCGATATACACTTATGACAGCAGGAACTGAACCAACCATTGCGTGAATTTTGCCTTATGCCTGGTTTCGCCAGGAGAGGAGCCATGAGTTCCAGAAATAAGCCGGATTATTGAAGATTTTGCGACTCGATAATTCGGCTTTCTATTTTTTTGGCGCAGGTATAGGGAAATTCTTACAAGAGGCAAGTCATGGGGAAAGAAGACTTGGCCCAAAGAATGAAGGGTCTGGGAGAGCAGCTCAAAGATAAGAGTTCTGAATTGGTCAAGGCAAACGGGAAGCTCTTAGACCTGAGGAAAGAATTATTAAGAAAAGTAAGACAGAAGACGAAGGCACTGTCCTTTCTCTATAAAATAGAAAGAGATATCTCGGATAGGTGGAAGCTGGAAGATGTTTTGAAAATAGCCGTGGACCGGGTGAGTTCAATTTTGAATGTGGAAGTATGTTCTATTCTCTTGATTAATGACAAGACCGGGAGGTTGGCCATTAAATATGCTAAAGGGCTGGAGCAAAAAATCGTTAGAGAGACGGCACTTGAGATGGGAGATAAGATTTCTGGCTGGGTAGTGAAATATAATAAGCCAGTTTTTGTGAGAAATATTGAGAAAGGCATTCGTTTTGCTAAGAGGAATCAGGAGAGATATTACAATAAGTCCCTGATGAGCGTTCCTTTGGCCACAAGAGATAAGGTTATGGGAGTTCTCAATGTAAATAATAAGAAAACCAGAAAAATCTTTAATCTAGACGATTTTCGATTGCTCAAGCAGATGGCTGCTCAGGTTGCCATAGTTATCGAAAATGCGAGACTTTACAAAAGATTGAGTGATCTCTATATGCGAACCATAACTTCCTTAGCCGCTACTATTGATGCGCGTGACCATTATACCCGGAAGCACTCGGAGATGGTGGCTAAGTACGCCGTAGCCATTGCCGAAGCGATGAAACTTGCCCCTGAACAGGTAGAGCTCATCAGGCAGGCTTCCCATTTGCACGATATTGGTAAGATTGGAGTGCACGACTTTATACTTCTAAAGCCCGGTAAACTAACCGAAGAAGAATGGGAAGAAGTGAAGCTTCATTCGGTTAAAGGTGCTGAGATACTGCAGCCTCTGGTTGTTTTCCTTGATGGAGTAATTGATATGGTCAGGCAGCATCACGAAAGATACGATGGGAGGGGTTATCCGGGCTACTATAGAGGTAGAGACATAGAGATAGGAGCAAGGATAATGGCTGTAGCTGATGCCTTTGATGCTATGGTATCGGGAAGACCGTATAAGAAGGCATATTCTAGAGAGAAAGCAATTGAAGAGTTGAGAGAAAATAGTGGAACGCAATTCGATCCAGAAATTGTAGAGACTTTTCTTGGGGTGTTGAATAAGGGGAGGGAGGTTAATCCACAGCAGGTATCAATAATTGGCTCAGCAGCTCTGAAGAAAAATTTCCTCGCTTAATTCGTGGTTCTTGAAAATGGGGAAAATGGGGACAGTCCCCTTTTTTAGGGGTACAGTCCCCATTTTATTTTTTACTTGACAGGTACACAAATGTGTGCTATAATCAAAAATGGAAGGAGTTAATATGCTTGAAGATTTAACTCCTAAACAGAGGCAGGTTTTAGATTTTATTCTGGAGAGGCTCCAGACTGTGGGTTCTCCACCCACCATTAGAGAAATAGCCCAGAATTTTGACTTCTCTTCCACAGGGTCTCCCAGAGTCCATCTTAAGGCTCTTGCTAGAAAGGGTTATCTGCGGTTGAATCCTCGGGTTTCCCGGGGAATCGAAGTCCTCGCCCGGGCCATAGGGATACCGATTGTGGGTCGGGTGAAAGCAGGGAGACTGGAGCTGCCGGTTGAGGATGTGGAGGGATACCTTGACCTCTCCAGGGTATTTTCTCCGGAGGAGAATCTATTCGCTCTACGGGTGAAAGGAGATAGTATGATTGGGCTGGGGATAATGGAGGGAGATCTGGCTATTGTGCGGAGGCAACAATCGGCCGGGGATGGTGAAATTGTCGTTGCCTTAATCGGAGAGGAAGCGACGGTGAAGCGTTTCTTTAAGGAACTTCAAGGGGTGCGTCTGGAGCCAGCCAATCCTGCTTATGAACCTATTGTCAGTAAAGATGCCATAATTGTGGGTAAAGTGATTGGATTGGTGAGGGGATACGAGATTCTTCGGCTATAGGCTTGAAGTTTAGGCTTCGGGATGCTTGTTTAACATTGTATGGAGTAGAGTTATGTACGAAGTTATTGAAGAACCTATTTATGTAGGCGCCATCTTTAAAGGTAATAAAATCAGGCCCCGTTGGTTCATATGGAATAAGAGGAAGTACCCCATACGGGATGTAACCTTTAGCTGGCAGGATAAGAGAGGAGAAGAGAATCTACTATATTTCTCGGTCTCCGATGGGGTCAATATATATGAGATATGCTTTAACCAGAAGAGACTTAACTGGTTTTTGAGCAAGGTCTCTATTGAGGGATAATTATGAAGAGGGCCATTATCCATGTGGATATGAATGCCTTCTTTGCCAGTATTGAACAGAAGGCTAACCCTCACCTTCGGGGTAAGCCAGTAATTGTGGGTGGAAGTCCGCATTCCCGCACGGTGGTGGCTACTGCCTCTTATGAGGCGAGGGAATATGGAGTGAAGACCGGCATGCCTTTAGCTGAGGCAAGAAGACTCTGTCCCCAGGCAATTCTGGTAGAGGGAAACTCAGCAAAGTATATAGATACTTCTCTGGAGATTATTAGAATTCTTAATGAGTTCACAGACCAGGTGGAGATCTTCTCCATTGATGAAGCATTTCTCGATGTTACTGGAAGCCAGGTTCTATTTGGCAAGCCGAAAGAGATTGGGCGCAAGATTAAAGAGCGCTTAAAAAAAGAGATAGGTTTGTCTTGCTCCATTGGAATTGCTCCCAATAAACTTCTGGCCAAACTTGCCTCAGAGATGGAGAAGCCTGATGGTCTGGTAGAGATAGAGGAAAGGGAAGTAACGAAAATTTTGGCTGGCCTTCCGGTGGAAAAGCTCTGCGGGATTGGAGAGAAGACTGCTTCCTATCTTTCCCAGTTAGGTATAAGGACTGCAAAGGAACTGGGGAATGCTCCTGTAGACCTTCTCGTTCACCACTTCGGGATTATTGGACATCTCTTAAGCCAGATGGGGAAGGGGATAGATGGAAGTCGAGTGGTCTCTTATACTGAAGAAGGGGAAGTGAAATCGATGGGACATTCCTATACCCTCCCTGTTAATACCTGGGATATGGAGATGATTAGAACAGTACTTTTGAGGCTCTCGGAACAGGTGGGAAGGCGTTTAAGAAAAGCAGGTTATAAAGGTAGGAGAGTGACTTTAATCTTAAGATACTCCGATTTCTTTACATTCACTCGTGACCTCTCCATTCCATACTATATCGACTACGGATTGGATATTTACTATGTAGCGTTAAGAATTTTAAGGAGAATCGGAAGGCTGGCTAAGCCGGTGAGGCTTGTGGGAGTAAAAGTATCCAACTTCATCTCTGATTGTGGCCAGAGGTATTTCCTGGAGAGTTATAAGAAGAGAGAGGCCTTGATTGGAGCCATCGATAGAATTAACGATAAGTTTGGCGAGTTTACTCTACAGCCCTGCCGCCTGTTAATGGAAGCTCCTTGTGAAAAGATATTTCCCTACAGGATTAACCCTCCCCAGCGAAAGCCTGTTTGCTCTATATAACTTCTAACTTCAGCGAGCGCTATTTCACCACAATAATCTTTTTTGTCTTTTTATAACCTTCGGCCTCTATATGAACAAAGTATAATCCAGAGCCAACTACACTGCCTGAGTCGTCCTTGCCATCCCAGTAATACCTGCATATTTTTCCTGCTTCTCTCTCTTCATCCGCTATTTGTTTTATCTTCTTTCCCCTGGTGTCATATAGATTTATCTTTATATGTGTTCGTTCCGTGGTGTCTATCCTAATTAGTGTTTCCTCTCCTTTCAGAGGATTAAACACATTGTTGTAAACTCCTATCTTATCCGGCCCTGCTCCATATGGCTCTATTCTTGCCACTCCTGTTTCCCCTTCTTTTGTTTTTTCTCCTTTTCTTACCATCATCCTTATTCTTATCCCGGTCAGTAATGGATACTTCTCTATGATCTCTTTTACTATTACTATGCCCGTTATATATCTTTCTCCAGTCATAGTTACATTATCCTTCATATCGATGTCTAATACTTTATTGTATTCATCCAGCAGCTTGACCTCTTTTATGACAGCTCCTTCGGTTGTTTCTCCTGATAAATACAATATTCCTATCTTGCTTACCCTATCTGTGTTGAATTTTATCTTCAACGTGAGCTCCTCAAATTCCCTAACTGTGATGACTATTTTTTCGCTATCCGAAAGAGAGGCATCAGATGCAATAAATGTTACCTCATGGTTACCCACATCATTGGCTGTTGGCGTCCAGTTGAAAGTCTGATTTTCGAATGTTGCGCCTTTGGGTAGACCCTGGACTGAATAGGTTATCGGGTCACCATCGGGGTCGGTGGCATTGATTGTGAAGGTTAAGGTTTGATTCTCTATGATTGATTTATTACCTATCGGGTCAAGTATGGGAGCCCTGTTTACATTATTTACAGTGATGGTTATATCTTCTGAATCAGAAGACGAGCTATCTCTTACTTCAAAGTGCACGTTAGGATATATCCCTGCCTGGTCATAGGAGGGGGTCCAGCTGAAGGTCTTAGTAGTAGCATTAAAGGTTGCGCCCTGAGGCAGGTTTGAAGCTGAATAGGTTAAAGGATCTCCCTCGGGGTCGGTTGCGTTCACTCCAAAGGTTAAGAGGGTATTCTCATTAACCGACTTGTTACCAATTGGGTCAAGCACCGGGGATCCAATCACATTATTTACGGTGATAGTGATATCTTCTGAGTCGGAAAGCGCGCCGTCGGTTACTTCAAAGTGGACGTTAGGATATGTGCCTGCCTGCTGATAAGTGGGGGTCCAGCTGAAAGTTTTAGTAGTAGGATTAAAGGTTGCGCCCTGAGGCAGATTTGAAGCTGAATAGGTTAAAGTATCTCCATCGGGGTCGGAAGCCGAGATATTGAAACTGAGTAGTACTCCTTCGTTCACCTGTCTATTTCCAATATGAGCAAGTACCGGGGGTCTATTTTGCTGACTAATAGTAACTGTAACTCCATTACTTTCTCCACCCAGAGTAACTACTTTCAGTAGACCTGTTTGGGCATTGGAAGGAACTCTGCAGGTGATTCTCGTATTAGACCAGGTTTCTACTTGCCCCTGGGCACCATTAGCAAACAGAACCTTCGAATCTCCCTGGGTAGAGCAAAAGTTCTTGCCAGTTATAGTTAAGAGTTCTCCCGGGGATACTGCTGTTGGACTGACAGAATCAATTACAGGGGAATAGAATAAGTTAGCCACATAGATGTCAAAATTACCATTTCGATTATCCGCCCAGACAATATCGTTTTCATCGGCAGCAGCATCTTTTTGCTGAGCACTGTCGGCAGTTACCCGAATCTCTTGTTCTCCAGGCAAATCGTACAGATAGATATCAGAATTTCCTTCCCAGACAACCATATCTTCGGAGATGCGAGGATTTTTTGCCCCGGAGAAACCAGATACCACTACGTTCTTACCAGTAGAGAGGTCGTACACATAGATACCGCTAGATCTACTCCAGATATGAACAACCTTATTTTCATAAATATCAGGGTCGATCGGCTTATCCAGTATCATAGAAAAGTCGTAAGGGACAATCACTTCTTTCTTACCCGTGGAGGCATCGTATAAATAGATACCTTTGGGCCATTCATCCCAGACACTCTTGTTTTCTTGGACGGCAGGGTTATCTCCAAACTGGCTATTTGAAAGCTGTATTTTCTGACTCGTGGAAAGGTCATACATATAGATACCGAAATCTTCCTCCCAGACAATCTTGTCTCCAGAGATAGCGAGATTTTTTGCACTCCACATGCCTGAATCAGCAACCTGTCTTTTTTGGCCAGTGGAGAGGTCGTACATATAAATGATTTTCCCATCTGCCCAGACAATCTTGTCTCCAGAGATAGTGGGGAGCTGTCCAGAATTGGAAATCGTGACACGCTGATTAGTGGAGAGGTCGTGCATATGAATGCCAGAACCCTGCCAGACAACCTTTCCTTTATGGATATCTGGACGTTCTTGAGCAATAGATTCGGTAGTTATCCGCACTTCTTTTATATACAAGCTATACAAATTAATAATGTGTGCGATAGTGAAATTGCTATCCCTTACTATAAAGGTAACAGTATGGGTACCTTTATCATTTACAGAAGGGGTCCAGGAAAATATTTGCGTCTGGGGGTTAAATTGAGCACCCGCGGGAAGATTATTTGCAGAATATGTCAATTGTCCCCAGGGAGTCGTCGGATCATCAGGGTCATATGCTTCTACTTTGAATTCTAGGAGTCTTCCTATAATTGCTAATTTTCTATCAGGCATCTTTGCAAATGTCGGAGGGTCGTTTCTATTATCAACATTGACCCTGGTATAGCGCTGGAATGTCTTACCGTCAGTAGTTAAAAGCCTTACGATGAGCCTTTTCGCACCTTCGGGAGATTGAGTGGTATCCCACCAGGCTAATAGCCCATCTTGAACAGGAATTGTGGAAGAAGTTATTAATGTAAGGTTTTCAGGATCGGAGCTGGGCGAATAGTAAAGTTTATATTCTTGAAAATCGCCCTCAGCGTAGGCACTTCCATATATACCGACGTTCCCCTTAACATAACTGCCGTCAGCAGGAGAGGTTATTTCAATCTTGACATTTCCCGCCATTCCCTTAACTGCCAAGTAGGCATTCACCCGGCCATAACCCATGTTATCTTTTCCGGGGGTGCCGATATCGTCAGAAAATTCACGAACAATCTGGCGAACTTCTTCATAAGTCGCGCCTGGCCTTATTGATTTAAGAAGGCCACAAACTCCGGCTGTATGCGGACAGGCCATGGAAGTTCCTGAATACTTGTCGTATCCATTATTTCTTACTGTAGAGAGGACACTTACACCAGGTGCACATACATCTATAAGATTGCCATAGTTAGAAAAGGAAGCCTTCTCGTCATTTGAGTCAGTAGCAGCTACAGCGATAGTCCTTTCATAATTTGCCGGGGAATAATACTGTACATCATCATTGCTATTTCCTGCAGCAAATACACATACAACACCTTTTTCATAGGCATAATCAATAGCCTCCTCACAGACAGGGTTTGAGGGACTCCTGCCACCAGGACCCCAGCTATTACTGACTACATCTGCTCCATGATCTGTAGCCCATCTTATGCCTTCGGCAAGATCGTCAGATGTTCCCGAACCGCTTGAACTAAGACCCTTGGTCGCCATAATTTTTATTTTTGGGCCCACACCGATAACACCAATACTATTATTTCCTACAGCTGCTACTGTCCCCGCGCAGTGGGTACCGTGGTTATGATCATCCATTGGGTCGGAATCATTATTATAAAAGTCATAGCCATGCTTGCCGTTTTCATCTGTCCATATGTTATTCTTTAAGTCTTCATGGTTATAATCTACACCTGTATCGTTAATACAAACTACAGCACCCAAACCTTCAGTTATATCCCAGGCTCCTTCACATTGTATCTTTTTTATTCCCCAGAGCTCGTCATAGCGGGGATCATTGGGAGTATAAACAATCTTCATTATATAATTTGGCTGGGCATATTCTACCTCTGGGTCTTGACTAAGTTTGTTGCAAATAGCTAAGACATCCTGGTCTGTTTTTAAGAGGTATATGGGAAGGAGGTCAACTTGCTTTCTTTCTTTAGGAAATCTTCTTCTGGGAAATTTGGCCCGGATTTTTTCTTCCAGCTCTTGCAGCGTGAAGTTTTCCACCTCAAGTTCCTTGTGCAGAGTTTCAAATACCGGGATTTCGTCTCTCAGGTTGTATTTAGCTTTTAACCGCAAAAGGGCATCTGCAAATTTTGTCTTTCTTTCAAGATATTTTCGCCTGAAAAGAAGTTCCGGGTCTTCTTTTTCCCGCAACTTTACAATGACTTCACCTGGAGCATAAAGCTCTTTTTCCTCACAATAGCCATCGATGCCAGAAGAGACGAGAATGGTAAAACCGATCACACTGGCTATCATAACCCTGCGTGCAAAATTAACCTTTGACATTTTGCTGCCTCCTTTTGTTTTCAGTTACATTTTATTTCCATTCCGGTTCTAAATCAGCTTTTGTTATTTATCTATCCACGGAGGACCTATTCTCAAGGTGATTGCCACCTGATGGGTATTATCAAATACATCCATCATCCTGTAACCGTAATCCAGCTGTATCCATTTATACTTTATACTTCCTCCTATACTTACTTTATCTTCATCTGTTGTCTTATACCCCGCTCTTATGCCTAATATATCTCCTATCCACCATTCAGTTCCTATATTGCACCCTATATTTTCATCCTTAGCCTTTACTACATCTATTCCCACTACCATCTCCACTATCTTTCCTATCTCTTTTCCATAGCTACTTCCGAATCTCAGCGTAAGTGGCAAGCTGTCTCCTTTTTCTATAAACTCCATCTGTGTCCCTATATTCTGTAATGCAACTCCTATTCCCCATCCTCCTATCTTATGTAGGACTCCCATATCTATCCCTAATGCACTTGCTCTGTATTTCTCCGCTAATGTGGAGTGAACCCATTTCACCATTACTCCGGCATAGGTATTGCCGTAAAACCTGGTTATCTCTTCCCCATAACATAATCCTATCTCGTAGTCACTCTCTGCTTTTGCCACCTCAGTTGACTTTATTGACTCATCGGGATTTAGCTTAATCCACTCTATCTCTCCTCCTTGATACACAAGTACTCCTATACCTATTCCTGCTTTCTTCCTTAGAAGTAGCCCTCTATTTAACGGATAAGTGAAGTTTATCGCTCCATTCCTCGTATCCATAATATTCTGATGGTACATTGCATTGAGCTCAATATTTCTTATTGTAGCTATGCCTGCTGGATTATAATGGATTGCTCCCGCATCATCGGATAGACCTGTTGCCACTTCACCCATGCCCAACTGCCTCACTCCTTGTGCCTGGTTCAGAATTGCGACTCCTGTCACTGGCTTTGCCGGCGCTACGCTGCTTCCAAGTATCAAACAGAATACTAGTACCATTAACAATCTTTGTTTTCTCATTCTAACGCACCTCCGTTTTTCAACAAAAAACCAAGCTTATCCCCGGTTAAGCTACAGTTCCCCCAATATTAAAGGTAGAACTAGGGAAGCTTGGCTAATCCCCCAGTTTGCTTGGGTCTCTTACCCTTTTTCAATATAAATATGAACCACTTTAGGTAACCCTATATTACGTCCTGTTTATAATAAAAAAACCGAGTTACCGAAATTCTCGATCTTCGGCAACCCGGCCATCTTATTCCCCTATTAAGTGATCGGCAACCCGGCCGTCTTAATAAATAAGACCCGTGGCTTTGCCCGCCAGCCCTTCCCCAAGGACCGACGTGTCCCTACTGCTTGGGACGCCCTCCGATTGCTCGGAGTTTGCCTTTTCGGATTTTCTTTCCTCCGACGATTGTTCGTCGAGTTTCTGGTAATAATCTACCACAACTATATCACAATCGTGTAAACAAATTGTAAAATTTTTGTAAATTTCTACGGGTTTGTTTTTAGAGCGAAATTATAAGGTAGGGGATATGACGCAGAAGTATCGTTCTCGCCCTACAGGTTCCGCCTAGTGGAAGAAAGGTTTGACTTTTCAGACCATTTATGGTATATTTAACTTCAGAAAAATTTGAAGGTTCATTTAAGGCTCCTGTGGGACATGTAGTGAGGAGGTCGTGGTGGTTTCTCAAAAGAAGAAGGTAATAATGGATGAGAAGGAAATTTCCTGGACGATAAAGAGGATGGCTCATGAAATTGTGGAGAAAAGTTACGGAATAAAAGACCTGGTTATTGTGGGAATTCAGACTAGAGGAGTCCATCTTGCTAAGAGGATTGCCAGGGAGATAGAGAGTATTGAGAACAAGGAAGTTCCCGTAGGTTCCCTGGACATCACCCTTTATCGCGATGATGTGGATTCAATAGCACATCAGCCTATGGTGAAGGAGACAACAATTCCTTTTGATATTAGCGAGAAGAAGGTGGTTCTCGTCGACGATGTGCTGTTTGCTGGAAGGACTGTAAGAGCTGCCCTCGATGAACTCATCGATTTCGGCCGCCCTAAGCTCATAAGATTGGCAGTCTTGATTGATAGAGGCCTCAGAGAACTCCCCATCCAGCCGGACTTTGTGGGAAAAGTTTATCTTACTTCCCCGAAAGAGCTTGTTTGCGTCAATTTGAAAGAAGTGGATGGAGAAGATAGCGTGATTCTAAAAGAGGAGGGGTGATGCAACTAAGACAGAAGGATTTGCTTGGCCTGGAATACTTGGATAGAGAAGAGATAAATCTAATTTTGGAGACAGCCAGACCGTTCAAAGAGCTTTTCACCCGCTCAGTAAAGAAGGTCCCTCCTTTGCGGGGCAAGACTGTGGTGCTTCTATTTTATGAGCCCTCAACTAGAACCAGGACTTCATTCGAGCTGGCGGCGAAAAGGCTGAGTGCTGACGTTTTGAATATTTCCGCCTCCACCTCCAGTGTAGCTAAGGGTGAAAGCCTAATCGATACAGCAAAGACTCTGGAAGCAATGAAGGCCGACTTCGTGGTTATTCGCCACTCTATGGCAGGAGCTCCCCACATTCTTGCCAGCAAAATAGGTGCCTCCATAATTAATGCTGGCGATGGAACCCATGAGCATCCCACTCAAGGGCTATTAGATATGTTTACCATTTGGGAGAGAAAGGGAAAGCTTTCGGGACTGAAGGTGGCTATTGTGGGAGATATTCTCCACTCGCGTGTTGCTCGCTCGAATATCTGGGGCTTGAATAAGATGGGAGCAAAAGTATATGTTGTAGGGCCAGCAACTCTGATTCCTCCGAGGATTGAAGATATGGGCGTAAAAGTATACTATGATTTAGATGATATAATCGGTGAACTTGATGTGATTAACGTTTTGAGAATTCAGATAGAGAGACAGAAAGAGAATCTATTCCCTTCCTTGCGGGAGTATAATGAGATTTTTGGCATTACCGAAGAAAGACTGAAGAGAGCGAAGGAAGACCTTCTGGTTATGCATCCCGGTCCGATGAATAGGGGAATAGAGATATCCTCTTCGGTGGCAGATAGTTCCCGCTCAGCAATCACCGAACAGGTTACGAATGGGGTTGCGGTAAGGATGGCCGTCCTTTACCTTCTCGGTGGAGGAGATAGCCGGGGAGTAAGAAAATAGGAAATGGCATTATATCGGGAGGAACAGTTTGAAATTAGTCATCAGGAATGGAAGAGTAGTCGATCCCAAGAACGGGATTGATAAGAAACTGGATATACTGGTCGAAAATGGTAAGATAGTCAAGATTGGAGAGCCTACGCAGTTCAGGCCGGGAGATGTTACCAGGTCTACAGTGACAATTGACGCTACGGGCAAGATGGTCACTCCTGGCTTGATTGATATGCATACCCATTTGCGAGAACCCGGAAGGGAGGACGAGGAAACAATTGCATCAGGAACCCGGGCGGCGGCGCAGGGAGGGTTTACATCCATCTGCTGTATGCCCAATACTCAGCCTGTTATCGACTCGGTTTCTGGAGTAAAATTTATTCTTACTACGGCCGCACAGGAAGGGGTGGTTAATGTTTATCCTATAGGAAGCATAACCAAGGGGCAGAAAGGAGAAGAACTGGCAGAGATTGGGAAGATGAGAATTGCTGGAATTGTGGGGATCTCCGATGATGGTAAGCCAGTGATGAATGCTCAAATAATGCGCCGGGCACTGGAATACGCCAAGATGTTTAATCTGACAGTCATTTCGCACTGTGAAGATCTGAATCTTTCCCTGGGTGGGGTAATGAACGAAGGATTTATTTCTACAGTCTTGGGTTTGCAAGGGATACCCAGGCAGGCTGAGGAGATAATGGTGGCGCGCGATATCGCCCTGGCGGAGCTTACCGGGGGAAAGTTGCATCTGGCACATATTACCAGCCGTGGCTCTGTGGAGTTGATTCGCCAGGCAAAGAAGAAGAGAATAAGGGTAACCTGCGAGACTGCTCCCCACTACTTCTCCCTTTCCGAAGAGGACGTTCAGGGCTACAATACTAACACGAAGATAAATCCTCCCTTGAGGACTAAAGATGATATTAAGGCACTGTGTGAGGGATTGGCTGACGGCACGATTGATTGTATAGCGTCCGACCATGCGCCCCATCTCGATGTAGAGAAAGATTTGGAGTATAATATGGCTTCCTTCGGCATAATTGGACTGGAAACCACGGTACCTTTGGTGCTTACAAATCTGGCACGGAAGAAGATACTGGGCTTAAGTGAAGCGGTGGCAAAATTGACTGTAAATCCGGCAAATATCCTCGGGTTGGAGAAGGGCTCTCTCTCCATAGGGTCTGATGCCGATCTGACCATAATTGATTTGGATCTAAAGAAGAAAATTGGCAAAGAATTTATTTCACAGAGCAAGAATTCTCCATTCATTGGAGAGGAGTTGAGCGGGTTCCCGGTGGCTACCATAGTGGCAGGAAAGGTGGTAATGAAAGACGGAAAGCTTGTCTAGGGAAGCCTCGGCGAACTTTTCCTCACTTCCTAGGGGACCCTTTTTTCGCACAAAGCGAAAAACCATCCCCTTAAGTCGTTCGGAAAATTCGCCGAGGCTTCCCCATGTTCTTTCGTCTTTTCTGAGTTCTGGACTTACAGATATGGTGCAGATTGACGCTAAGATTTTGATGAACGAAAAGGTTGGGCCAGAACGGTACAGGATGGTCCTCTCTGCTCCTGAAATCCCTCGCCAGGTGAAGGCTGGCCAATTTGTTCATGTAAGGGTCGGTGAAGGATACAATCCTCTTTTGCGGAGGCCGTTCAGCGTCCATCGAGCAAAAGGTCAAAAGATTGAGATATTATATAAAGTTGTAGGGAAGGGAACAGAGATCCTAAGCAGGAAGAAGAATGGCGAATATCTGGATATTCTGGGTCCTTTAGGGAGCGGTTATCGGTCACCATCTGCCACAGCAAAGATATCAGATATTATTCTTGTAGCCGGAGGCACAGGCGTAGCCTCCCTTCTTTTCCTGGCAGAATCGCTCTCAGTTACCTCTGCTGAATTGTCAATTCTCGCTATCATTGGGGCTAAAGATAAGGATGAGCTACTTTGCGAAGGAGATTTTAAAAGATTGGGTTGTCGGGTGGAGGTAGCCACTGAAAATGGCACGAAAGGATATAGAGGTCTAGCGAGCGACCTTTTCCAGGAGTGCCTACCACTTTCAGGCGATAAAGCGAAGCCGGCAGTCTTTGCCTGTGGCCCTTCCGGAATGCTTAAGAGAGTAGGAGAGATTTCTAAGAAGCGCCATTTCCCCTGTCAGGTCTCTCTGGAAGAGCACCTTGCCTGTGGAGTCGGTGCCTGCCTGGGTTGTGTGGTTAAGGTTAAAGGTTCTGATTACACCTATAAGCGAGTCTGTAGAGATGGCCCGGTATTTGACGCTGGTGAGTTGGTTTGGGAATGATGCAAAAGTCAAAAAAGAAACTCCCGAATTTAGCGATAGACCTTGCAGGAATATCTTTGAGAAATCCTGTAATGGTTGCTTCCGGGACATTTGGTTACGGAGAGGAGTACGCTGAGCTTTTAGACCTGAACAGGTTGGGAGCAATCGTTGCTAAAACGATTACCCTAAAGCCCAGGCTGGGAAATGAACCTCCGCGAATTGTGGAGACAGCCTCCGGGATTCTGAATTCGATTGGCCTGCAGAATGTTGGCTTGAATGGTTTTATTCGTGATAAGTTGCCCTTTTTGAAGAAATACAGTGTTCCTTTGATTGTTAGCATTGCTGGCGAGACTCCGGAGGAATATGTCCAATTGGCGAAGAGATTGGGACGGGAAGAGATTGAAGGGTTAGAACTGAACCTCTCCTGTCCTAACATCAAATATAAGAGAGGACTTATATTTGCTCAGGACTCCCGAGCGACTCATAGGGTAGTGAGTAGAGTGAGGAAGGCAACGAGACTTCCCCTGATTGTGAAACTTTCTCCCAATGTTACGGATATAGCTTCGCTGGCCAAGGTATGTGAGGAATCGGGAGCGGATGCAGTGTCGCTGATAAATACTTTTACCGCAATGGCAGTAGATGTGGAAACTAAAAGGCCTATCCTGCGCCAGATTACGGGTGGGCTCTCGGGTCCGGCAATAAAACCGATTGCTCTCAGAATGGTCTATGAAGTCTATAAGAGAGTGAAGATTCCGATAATCGGGATGGGCGGAATAATGACCGCAAGCGATGCTCTGGAATTCATTATTGCTGGTGCCAGAGCCGTGGCTATTGGTACAGGTAACTTCGTTGATCCCCGAATCCCGATCAAGGTTATTGATGGAATAAGCGAGTATATGATAAAGCATGGGATTAGAAATATAGAATCGATAGTGGGGAGCCTTAGATGTCGGGAAAGCTGATTATAGCTCTTGATGTGGATAGGATAGAAAAGGCAGAGAAATTACTCGATTCCTTGACTCCCTATGTTAAGCTGTTTAAGGTTGGTAGCTTTCTCTTCACTGCTGAGGGTCCAAGAGTTCTGGATGTGGTGGTAAGAAGGGGAGGGAAAGTATTTTTGGATCTAAAGTATTGTGATATTCCCAATGTAGTCGGTAATTCTGTCAGAATGGCTCAAAGACATGGGGTCTTCTCCCTAACTCTGTCTACACTCGGGGGAAGGAAGATGCTGGAGGAGGCCGCTTCGATTCATCCGCGACCACTCCTCTGGGGAGTTACAGTTTTAACCAGCATAGATTCTTCCGATATGAAGGAATTGGGGATATCCAGAGAGATCAGTGAAGAGGTCGTGGCTCTGGCCAGGATGGCCGAAAGTGCAGGATTGGAAGGTGTGGTGGCTTCTCCCCTGGAAATCGAGCTCATCAGGAAAGCTACCGGAAGAGATTTCACCATAGTCACTCCAGGAATACGGCCTCTTTTACAGGAGAAGACTCCGGCCGATGACCAGAAGAGGATAATGACCCCAGAGGAAGCCTTAAGGAAGGGAGCTGACTATATTGTCGTGGGAAGGCCGGTTATAAACGCCCCTGACCCGGTTAGAGCAGTTAAAGCGATATTGCAAGAGATGGGAACAGGGAACCCTTGATAATTAAAATAAAGAGAACTGCGCAGCGTGGCTGTCACTGTTAAGGAAGTGAGCAATCTTGGGAAGGGAGAAAGACAAATTGACGGAGAAAGAAGTTTTGGAACTGCTTCAGAAATGTGGTGCACTTCTTTCTGGACATTTTAAACTTTCTTCTGGCTTGCACTCGGGTAGGTACCTTCAATGCGCTCTGGTTCTTCAATATCCAGATTTGGCGGAAAGACTTTGTCGGCAGCTCGCCACAAATTTTGAATCGCGCCAGTCAAAAATTGACGCCGTGGTTTCTCCCGCTATCGGAGGAATAATCGTCGGGCAGGAGGTGGCCAGAGCTTTGGGCTGTCGGGCCTTGTTCTGCGAGAGAGAGGGCGGTAAGATGAAGTTACGCCGTGGGTTTAAGATAGGAAAGGGCGAGAGAGTTCTAATAGTTGAGGATGTAGTCACCACAGGTGGCTCGGTCAAGGAGATTGTGGAAATCGTGAATGGTATGGGCGGAGAAGTTAAGGGAATCGGAGCAATTGTCGATCGTCGCCAGCCGTCTCGCTCAGACGAGCTGGCTCGTCTAGGATTGCCTATAGAGAGTCTCCTCAGAATAAATATAGAGACTTATTCCCCAGAGGATTGCCCGATTTGCAAACAGGGAACTCCTCTGGAAAAGCCAGGAAGCAGATAATTACTGTTGATTAATGATTAACCCCGTGTGGCATGCGAATTCGTCGGGACAGCTGGGACCTGAGAGTTAGAAAATGGCTAATATACTTCCTTTTCGAGGCATTTTCTATAATAAAGAAAAGATAAAAGAGCCATCCCGGGTTCTTGCCCCGCCTTACGACATTATCTCTACTGAGGCCAGAGAGCGGTATTATGGGATGAGTGAGTACAATGTGATTCGACTTATCTTAGGAAAGGATTTTCCCGGAGATGATGAGACTAATAATAGATATACCCGGGCGGCCGAGTTTTTCCACAAGTGGCTTGAGGAGGGGATACTGATAAGAGACAATTCGGCCTCTATCTATTTTCTGGAACAGGAGTATGAGCTGAAAAGCGAAGTATTTGGCGTGGTGGCGAGGTATGGAGCAGGAACGGATGCTATTAAGCGGCGTGGCTTTATAGCTCTTGCCCGGTTAGAGGATTTCTCTAAGGGAATCATTCGACCACATGAAGAAACTATGCCTGAGCCAAAGAGGGATAGATTGAATCTTCTCCGAGCTTGCGCCGCAAACTTCTCGCAGGTCTTTACCGCTTATGAGGGCTCCCCGAGCATAATTGACAGCTTGTGGCAGGAGATGAGAAGAGGGATTTCGATTTTCGACCTACTCGATGGAGAGAATATTAGACATAGGTTGTGGAAAGTAGATGACCAGAAGTCAGTTAATTTGATAGTAGAAGCAATGAAGGATAAGAAACTATTCATTGCTGATGGGCACCATCGTTATGAGAGCGCTCTGGAGTATCGAAATGAGTTAAGGAAAGCTAATCTCAAACACAGGGGCAATGAGAGTTATAACTACGTGATGGCGTACTTCTTAAACATGGAAGATCGTGGACTTAAGATTTTGCCGATTCATCGAGCGATTAGGAACTTTGCCGGATTTGACCGGAAGAGATTAATTGCAGAAAGCAGAAAAAATTTTGACCTGAAAACACTTAGCCACTTAGAGGAGTTGCTCAGCGTAATGCAGGAGAAAAAAAAAGAGCAAGGAATAGGAATGTATGCTGGGGGAGATGAATTCTACTTATTGACCTTACGAGAAAGAAAGATAGCTGAGGAATTGGCCAGGGGAAGAGGAGAAGTTTCACGCAAGCTTGACGTGGTGATATTACATACCCTGGTTATAGAAAGAATCTTGGGAATTCCCCTGGAGAATCAAAAAAATATAACCTATTCTGAGAAAGCCAACGAGGTTCTGGCTAAGGTGAGAAATGGCTCGCATTGTTTAGCCTTTTTCCTCAGGCCGGTAAAGGTATCCGAGTTCAAAGCCATAGTTGAAGCAGGCGAGATAATGCCCAAGAAATCAACGTATTTTTATCCCAAACTATTGAGCGGTTTAGTAATTAATAGAATTGAGTAGGGGTATGGAAATAGTACCGTAAGTGGTGGAGTAGCGAAGCGACCGATGTAATCTGACACAAAGTGTCATTGCGAAGGACGAAGTCCTGAAGCAATCTCGTAATTATGGACGAGGTTGCCACGCCCCTGCGGGGCTCGCAACGACTTGGTCGATTGCCGCGCTCCTTCCAGTCGCTCGCAATGACACTTGTAGGCACGATTTCAAATCGTGCGCCGTGTATGCAGAATTTTCCCGAATTGAAAATCGGGATTGTCCCGATTCATCGGGAGTAGGGTCGAGCATGAAAAAAATATTTCTACTGTTGACTTTTATTCTAACGATTGGATGGCTTGCGAATATTCCTCTTAATTCGGCTGAGGTGGAGAAAGACCCGCTCTTCCACTACTTTTTAGGAAACATCTATTATGAGGGAGGAGACATCAGAGCTGCTGCCGCGGAGTATGAAAAGGCGGTGGAACTGGATACTGATTCGCCGTTTCTCCATACGGAGCTGGGAAAAATATATTATGCTCTCGGTCGATCGGACGAGGCGGTGGAGGAGTTCTATAAAGTCTTGAGCCTGGAAGAAAACAATCGAGAGGCTTATCAGTATTTGGCCGAGATTTACCGCAGGAACGGTCGGGACTCAGAAGCCATCGAGTTCTATAAGAAGGTCGTGGAGTTAAATCCGAAGGACCTGGAAGCCAGGCTTGATTTAGCACGAATGTATGAAGAGTCGAAAAAAGTCGACCTGGCAATCGAGATCTATAAAGAAATAATTAAGATAGCTCCTGAGCAATGGGAAGCCCGCATTTCCCTGGCATCAATCTATGAGTTTCAGGGTAAATATAGAAAGGCAATAGAAGAATATGCGAAATGTCAAAAAATCGACCCGGAAAATCCGCAAATTTATAACAAGCTTGGTGCCCTATATCTCTCTATTAAGGATGTTTCCCACGCAAAAGAAAACTTCTCCAAGAGTTTAGAGATAGACCCTAACAATTTGAAGGCTCTACATAGCCTGGCCTTAATTTACGAGCAGGAGAAGGACTGGGACCGGGCGATTGAGTACCTGGAGCGGATCAATCTTCTCCAGAAAGATGTGGTCGAAACCTATCTACACCTTGGGATTATATATTTACAGAAGGGCGACTATGAGAAAGCCCGGGAAGTGCTAGAAGAGGCATCCGAAATCAAGCCCGAGGACTCCAATGTCTGGTATTTTCTCGGCCTTTCCCTGCAGGAGGAGAAGAAGTATTCTGAGGCAGTAGACGCCTTTTCCCAGGCAATAAAATATGGTCCTCAGAATGTAGAAGCCTATTTCCACTTAGGTATCTGTTATGACCAGCTAAAGAATTTCAACCTTTGTTATGAAGCCTTGGAACAAGTAATCAAGATGAACCCTCGCCATGCCCAAGCGCTTAACTACCTCGGTTATTCTTGGGCGGAACGGGGAATAAATCTGGATCAGGCATTAGAGCACGTTCGAAAAGCCCTGGAAATTGACCCCGAAAATGGCGCCTACATTGATAGCCTGGGCTGGGTCTACTTTAAGCAGGGAGATTATGAAAAGGCTCGAGAGGAGTTAAAAAGGGCAATGAAATCAATGAAGGACCCGGTAATCTATGAACATCTTGGCGATACTTATAATAAGCTGGGCGAGATCAGGAAAGCTCTCGATGTATACCGCAAGGCATTGGCCCTGGACGCAGGAAACGAAAAGTTAATGGAAAAGATAGAAAGCTTGGAGAAACAGTTGAAACCCGAATGAGAATCCGCGCTTACGGGAAGATAAACTTGTATTTACAGGTATTGGATGATTTTCCGAGCCTTCGCCGAGGATACCACAGGCTTCAGACAATTTATCAAACTATCGGTCTATATGACGATATCATTTTGTCCAGAACCGGACGGCCTGGAATAGAGGTTGTCTGCGACCATCCCTTGGTTCCGAAAGGCCGGAAAAATCTTGTCTATAAGGCCGCGTCGCTATTGAGGAGCCGCGCTGGAGTCAAGAAAGGTGTGAGAATAGAGATTTTAAAGAGAATACCTGTTGGCGCTGGATTGGGTGGCGGTTCATCCGATGCCGCAGCCACCTTGAAAGGATTGAATAGACTGTGGAGATTAAATTACTCCCGCCAGACTCTACTTCCCATATCAGCTCAGCTTGGTTCTGATGTTCCTTTCTTTCTTTACGGTCACACCGCTTTGGGCGAGGGGTATGGAGAGGTAGTGACCTGCCTTCCTGGAATAAAGGATATCTGGGTTCTTCTAGTTAACCCAGATTTTATGCTATCCACAAAGTGGGTTTATGGAGAGCTGGATAAAATAAGATTGACAGACTCTGCAAATATTATTAAAATAAAAATTCCGCAGTCTCAATCTGAACGAAAAAGAGAACGTTCTATTGCGGGGGGCTCCGTTCTCACTGTTAGCGAAATTAGGAGGATTCTGAAACGGGGCGTAAAGAACCTAATTTACAATCGTTTAGAAAACGTTGTTACCGCTCGCTATCCAATTGTTGCTAAAATAGAAAAAGAACTTATGGAAGGAGGTGCTGATTGTGCTTTAATGTCGGGTAGTGGCCCGACAGTTTTTGCTCTGTTGCAGGACCAGAGAGTAGGGAGAAAGTTGCAGAAGAAGATGGAGAAGTATAAGTTCCCCACTTGGCTGGTGAGAACGGTCTAGCTGCTCAAGGTGAAGGGTGCGGTTTAAATGCAGCCGATGACGGCAATTCGTTACCGCCATTTAGCCGTTGCTGGCGCGTGTCTTGACCCTGTTGAGCATC
>Ga0315310_10000704_pt1 | contig 21392 bp, 20 predicted proteins | sample TDP5_MG_FD_203630 | JGI IMG/M metagenome (GOLD analysis project Ga0315310, IMG submission 203630) | Freshwater sediment microbial communities from Lake Towuti, South Sulawesi, Indonesia - TDP5 | ecosystem: Environmental > Aquatic > Freshwater > Lake > Sediment | place: Indonesia: South Sulawesi...
CTCAGTGCAGATGACTTGCCCAGATTGTTTATATTCACGAGGAACTTGTCAATATCTGCCGTGTTAGGAAGCTTTGAGAGGGCGTCTGTAAGTTTCTTGTTGAGTTTCTCCAGCTCTTCCTTGAACTTCGGGAGCTCTGAATCAATCGCCTTGTATGTGCCGAGCTCGGAATCCTTCTGGTTATACGTCTTGTTAAGGCCCTTAAGCTTGTCCCTCTGTGAGAGATACCCCGGCACTACATAAAGGAAAATGGCAACAAGCACAAGCCCAATCCCTGCAACAATAAGCGCCTTTTGTTGTGAAGGCAGCTTCGCTATTGTATCAATAGTGATGTCCATAGTTTTCCTTAGCCTCCGGTCTTTGGAGTTGTCGGAGAGGTCATAGTTGTTCCCTCAACTGGCGTCTCCAGTGAGACTTGGAGTGAGAATTTGTAAAGAACAATCTCTTTCCCCAGTTCCTGCTGGGTCCCCATAAGGACAACATTACCGAAGTATGGGGACTTCTCCAGCCCGTCCATGAAGCTCGCAATAACCTCGTTGTCCATGGCCATGCCACTGAGTGATATCTTTTTCCCATCCTGTTTCATGCTGGTTATCCAAAGCTTTTTCGGGATCGTGGCCTTCTTATCCATGGGAATGGCCATGGCCAGCTCATCAAGCATATGCACAGGTCCGCTCCTGGCCTTCTCAAGGGTATCAATAGTATCGAGCTTCTCCTCCACTGATTTCTTGGCCTTGACAAGCTCTTCATAAGTCGCCTTGGCCTGCTTGAGCCTTGCTATCTCGGAGTCTGCCGTGGCGATCTTCCTCTTCACATCTCCTATGTCCCTTAGAATGCTTGCCTCGAACACACCCAGAATGCCCATAAGAAGGACAAGGGCCAGGCCGGCAATGATGGCCTGCTGGCGCATTACAACGGTCTTCTTTGTTACCTTTACTGGAAGTAGGTTTATTCTGATCATTGTTATTTATCCCCGGGCATCCTCAGTGCCAGTCCTACAGCCACCGCGGAGGCAGGAGAAATGTCTGCAATATATTCGGGTTCAAAGGTTCTTGGGCTGAACTCAATATTGTTGAACGAGTTTACGATCTCAACAGGGGTATTGGCCTTCTGGGAGATCGCACCATCCAGGCCCGGCGTCTTTGCACAGCCCCCGGAGAGGAATATTTTTACAATCTTATCCTCTCCTGCTGTAGCCGAGAAAAAGTCAAGGGAGCGCTGGATCTCGGATGCAATGTTTTCAGAAACCGATGAGAATATGCCGCTCAGCTCCGGCGGAATAGCCTCTTTTGCCCCAATCTTCATTTTTTCCGCCTCGTCGTAATTCACATTCATAGCCTTCTGAATCTCTTCTGTGTATTGATGTCCACCGGCTGACACATCGCGGGTGAAAGCGGTAACACCACCTTTGAGGACATTGATGTTTATAACGCTGGCCCCCATATTGACCAGGGCCACAACCTCTCCCTGTGTAATGGGGTAGTTCACTTCAAACATGTTCTCTATAGCAAAAGCATCTATATCCACGACAACAGGGTTGAGCCCTGTCTCCCTGACCATGGTTATATAATCGTTGATCATGTCTTTCTTGGCCGCTACGAGCAGGACGCTCATCTGGCCCTCCTCTGCGGCGCTCCCGAGGATCTGAAAGTCTACATTCACATCATTTATATCAAATGGAATATACTGCTCTGCTTCCCATTGAATTGACTCTTCAAGCTCCTCTGAAGTCATTGTAGGAAGATTGATCTTCTTCACGATCACGGAGTGGCCTGCCACAGAAATCGCACATTCCTTTGTCCTCAGTTTGGCTGCGGAAATAATTCCCCTGATAGCATCGCCGACCGTGGTGGCATTCATCAGTGCGCCGTCAACAATAGAGTCAGGAGGCACCGTTGCCATGCCCAGGCTTACGAGCTGGTAGCCCTTTTTCCTCCCGGGCTTCAGTTCAACAAGCTTTACAGAGCTGGAGCCGATGTCCAGACCTACAACTCCTCTTCCCTTAGAAAAAAGTCCCACGGCTCACATGCCCCCGTTTGGAAAAACCTTTTCTCTCTCTGAAAGCTTCAAACCCAGTGCCGTGATGAGTTTTCTCTTTGTATCCATCCGGCAATCCTTACCCTTCTCTATCCTATCAATTGTCTGGGCCGATATTCCAGCCTTTCGGGCAAGCTCTGCCTTGCTCATTAACGCCTCTTCACGAATTCTTCTCACATTGTTGCGCATTATGATCTCCTCTCCTAAAGTCTTTAATCCTTAATTACACTTTTACATAACAATATGAAACTGTCAAGCAATTTTATAGAATTCTATCAAATTTATGTTAATTTTCTATAATTAAGCATACATATAGTGCAATTAGGCATAGAAGACACCATTCCTTGTGGTAGCCCCTTCCCCTTCCTTTCCCTTGTTTAATATGAAATATGAGAGACCAAATACTACGGGAAACACACCTTTTTTTAATATTGCGTCCTATTTTGGAGGGGGCGTCCCTTCAGCGGGAGCAATTGATATCGTGAAGCTTTGTGTTGCCCATCCACCATTATTGTCATCAACCTTGACCTCAATAACCTGGTTCCCCACATTTTCTATTGTTGGCTTCCATTGGATCAACCCTGTGCGGGGATCAACTAACATCCCCTTTGGTGCCTTGTTCAGGGAGTATGTAAGGGTGTCTTTCTCTGGGTCTTCGGCCTTCACCTGATAAGTATAGACACCTTCGACAATTGTTGTCTGGGGAGCTGAAACTATCTTTGGGCTCATATTTGAGATCGTGAATTCTTCGTATGGTATTGGCCCCACTGTCTGCTCTCCATCTGATAGAGTTGTTGTAAGCTTTATCCTGTCTCCCCTCTTGAAGGACGAATGGTTCAATTCTGGGGAATCGTAGCCAATGCGTTCCTCTCCATTGATGAACCACTGGTATTTTATACTTACGGTATCGCCATCAGGGTCTTGAACATCCGCTTGAACCTTGATGTCATCCTGTGAAGAAGGATTGGCAGGATTGATGTCAGTTCGCAGGACTACTGGGGGAGAGTTCTTTACTCTCAAGGGTTGTGAATCAACAGTCCTTTCATCCGGCAGGATTGCCCTCGCAACGATCACATCTCGTTTTGTGAAATTCCCTGCCTTGAGGACAGTCGTTTCGGCGCCGGGAACCACGGTCCCATTCCTCAGCCATTGAAGCCTTACTCCCTCCTTTGCCCCGCTGAGACTCGCAGAAATATCTTTACCTGCACGTGGCTCAGGAGGAAATAGCGTAATACTTATTTGGGCAGGCTCTCCAGAGGGCTTCACAACCTCTTGCCCTGAAGTAGCCTCCTTCTTCTCGCAGCCCAAGGCAAAAAACAAGACAATAATAAATGTTAAAACCTTACCGGGAAATGCCATGACCGCGTATGCCTGTGATGCCGTAGGCACTCTTCAGGAAGTCATGCAGGTCCCTCGGGACATCAAGCCAGAACATAAGTCCAGGCGGACGAAGATTCGTAACTCCTCCTGCGGTCCCAAGTGTCTTTGGGGCTTCGCTGGTAATTGTAATGACCTTGAAGTAGAGCCTTCCTCCAAAATACACTTCTGAGACCTGGGGCGTTGACGGGAGCCCTTCTCCAAGTCTAACAAACCTTCCTGTTGTTGTAATTTTTATTAACGAACTAGCTACCGGCTCGGTGCCCCTTAGATAATCCACCTCATAGAGCCATGATGTCCCTGCACCGGATTGCTCGCAGCTAAGGTCCGATGTTACATCGCAGTTTACAGGATCAGGGGTATATGTTGTAAACAATGTATTCCCACCGGCAAGATCGGCGTTTCTCAAAACCTTCTCTCCGCCGGCCAGAGCGAGCCTCATAAAGAACCCATGCTCTGTATCGGAATTGGCTCCTGCAACGGTTGCATCATAGAGGTCTGATTCCTGGAGGATCGTGCCGGTCTCCAGGGCATTTGGGGCCGTATTGTTGAAATCCTTTCTCACTGTAGAGACAGCATAAAATCTGTCCTGAGGCGATCTGCACCTGAGTGGGTCTGTCCTGTCGCCTGTGCCAAAATATGCCCTAAGATCCCTGAACGTTGCCTTGCCTCTTTGAACCTCAAGCTGGCCTTGAAAAGCATTGGAAAGCGCTGTTCCCGGCCTGTTAAATGTTAATATTTGAGGAGTGCTCACCGCAGTGTCTGAAAATGGCGCGGCAAAAACCCGAGCGCCATACCATGTCCCCTGGACATTGGGAGTCGTTCCTATTATTAGACCGCCCGATCCCGTGCTGACATCTCCCGGGGTGTGATTCAACGTTGTCCCGATATCAAACCTCCACAACTGGCTTGCTCTGTCAACTGCAATAATATTGTCAAATTTGCAGTCAAATCCGTCTGGGACAACATCAACTGGCGCCACGGATGCAGGGAATGAATACTTCATCTGCCCCTTCTCGTCAGAACCGCTTGTATATTTGAACTCCCATATCTTCTCCCCTGTCTTGATATTCAGAGCGTAGATCCCTGTCCCTGCATCATCAATCCCATCCCCATTGGTATCAGGCATATATCCTCCGTTGAGGAAAACGGCCCAAATGGGACCTGGATCGGTAAGGGTATCAGAGAATCCCATGACATCTACCGGGCCAATGGATGCCTTTCCTGCGCCAATATCCTGCCATGTGTATCCAATCTCCGAGGTAGAACTGCCCCCCGGGTTTGCGACCGTGATGTCGTTCGGGAAATACCACATAAATTGTGGGGAAATTTCCCCTGTTGTCGTGTCTGATATGAGCTCCAGCGCATAGAAGTGCCGTCCACCCATCCTCTCCCCTCCCACAACAACCGAATGCCATTCAGAGGGAAGCATCGGATCGTTAGAAGGCTTGTTGGTACTCTTCCACCAGGCATCCCTTGCCATCACAGGGGCATCAACAAGGTATTCATGATCTCCGCAACCCGAAGCCTCCCTTATCATGTTCTTGAGTTTTGGAAGGAGGTCTGTCGGGATAAATGCCCACAGCTCCTTTCCTGTTCCCAGGCCATAGAATGCCTGGAGATAAGAGAAGGATGGGATGGGATGGACAGCCGTGCCGGTTACATCGCCGGCAGAAAATGCATGGAGCATGCCATCGTTTGCGCCGGCAAGGACAATCTTTTTTCTATAGACATTCTGGGACACAAATCCATTATAACCGTCATAGGCAGCCTTTGCCTCTGCTATTAATGTTGAACAGCCCCTTTCCGCATATTCACGCGGCTGATCAATCACAACCGGGTCTGAATGAAAGATGTCTCCAAGGACGCTCCCTGAGAAGCATGTGCCTGAGAGGGTTGTGCCTACAAGCCACTGCGCCCCATCGCTGGTTGGGCAATCCGCCTGGGTTGTTATATCAGCCATGACCTCTTTGGGGCCAAGTATATAATTGACAATATATTCGCAATCCGCTGTGCCTATATCTGCGCCATTCCCAAGCGCCTGGCAGAACTCAATCGTGGAACAGAGAGCTGGGGTTATCCTTGTCAATGCCGCCCCCACGATCCCGGCCGCTGACGGCAGGACAGTATAGACGAGCCTGTTGGACGGGCTTGTATAGCATGAAAGCGTTGTATCGCTCAGGCAATTGCCAGCATCCCATATGGGCTCAGGCGGCTGCGGTGCACTTGTGATCCCGCATGAACTCGTTCCTCCAAATGATTCAGGGAAGGGAACCCCGTCTTTATCAACAAAGACGACCTCGCCATCAGAATCGCACCCTGGCCTGACCCCGACATCCTCTTTCTGGCAGATGATGGCCTTGTAATACCTTAGGTGGCCAGGCCAGAAAATCTTGAACCTTGACGCAACAAAGCTTGAGAGATACATATCAAGCTCAATGGATGTTGAGAAGGCCGGCACGCTCGGTGCTGCGAAAAAGCGGTTTTTGCTCACGATATCACGAAGAAATTCTTCCATCTTTTTAAGAAGGGTATCATAATTAGTGGCCGGGGCATATAATCCGTGCCCATTTGTCGCTGTCCTTTCGAGCACCCACCTGATGTTTGGATCAGTAGCGAACCCGATGACAAAGGTGTTCACAGCCTGGGGGCAGCTCATGTAGCATCCCGAACCTTGAGATGCGCATGTGGACGAGCTCGAATCCGGGCGGAAATCTGTATTAGCAAGCCATGCAGCCACCTCGGGCAGATAATATTCATCACCATCACTATTGAAGTCCGTGACCCCGGTAGGAACAACCCCAGCATCAAGGTCCATTATCCCGTCAGTGATTAAGATCACATAGTTTTTCTGACAGGTCCAGCCGCAGTTCTGGCACATCGTATCAACCGCCCCTTGACCACAGACCCCAGGATTAATATGGTCTCCTATAGGAGACGGAGATAGCGTGCAGTTGGAAGAGAGCCCGGAGGCCGTGCACATGAGGCACTGGAAATATCCATTGTCATTGGCAAAATACTGACCCGTACCCAGGAGTCCTGCTGCAGTGGGCATCGAAATAGTATTTGCTACTGTATCAAGTATATCTAGTTCCATCGAGGCAGGTTCACTGTAGTTTATTTTACAATCACCTCCAGCACCGCTGCAGGGCGGATGAAGTTTCATCTGCTGGGGTGCATAATAGCCAACAAGGCCTGCGGTGTTCATAACCCCAAGACGGGCATGGAGGTCAGTGTTCTCAGCTTTGGAATAGTCATAATAAAGCTGGAGAAAGGCTGCCTCTGCCATAACATATTTTGGTGGATAGTAGTTAAGCTGGTCCCCGGTAAAAACAATAAAATTAGGCAGTGTTGCTGTGAAACATGTTCCTGTCTCTGCGCCGCAAGCAGCCTGGCATACGCCGGGCTCGCTGGATTTCCCCGAATAACATAGATTGGTCGTGGTACAGTGCCATTTTTTACTGCCACCGCAGGGGTATTCATTAAAATTGCAATTCCCAGCAGGTCGGGGGCAGGAGGATGGACATTGTAATATATCTCCGCCCACGGCACTACATGTATAGCCAAACCCTCCAAGACCTGTGCTTATAAAATACCCCTTGTCGGTAAGGTTTGTCGAGCATGTGTCTGGCAGACCATAAGTGGTGCAAAAATTGTTAATTGTCCCTTCGTCTGTCCATCCCCAGGCCCCACTCGCGGAGATGGTCTCTGAATAGACATGTCCTGTAGTATAAGCGAGGTATGAGGAGGGTGGTTTTTGAGGAAGAGTAAGAGAGGTAAGGCTTGTGGGTTGCCTAAGATTAAGGAAATAATTTGTTCCGTTGTCTTGAACATCGCACATGGTATCTCCAGAAAATCGGGCGCAAGCCAGGTCATTCATACTGGGGGTGTTGGAAAAGAGCAGCATGACATTGGGAGGGGGAGCAGAGGTGGCCGTGGGGCAGAAGAGGTCTGTATCATCAGATGACTGTGATTTCGTAAGCAGGACACATAATCCCGCTATGAGCAGGGCGATCATCAATAATAATGTTTTCTTTATATTCATGGCTCCTCCTCTACAGTGTCATCCTGATCAATACCTCACAGATGAGCCGTCCGTCCGCAGCCCTTTTAACTGCCCCAAGAAAGCCATATGTCACGGTTCCTCCCCAATTTCTCCCCAAAACGCCGGACCTCTGCCATCCGTATGTTGTCTGAAATTCGCCCAGGCCCTCGGAACTTCTACTTGGATCAATAACCTCTCCGCCAACATGCTGTCCATAGACAAATGTCAAGCGAGGAGAGCAGGGATATTCTAATGGGGAGCCCGTCGGAAGGCTCGGAATGTATTGAGGGCCCTTCAGGAGTTGGGAGAGAAAATACCTCTGAAACCCGTCTGCACATGCCTTGCACTCCTGGTTGATGTCCTCGTTTATCGCCATCTGCATCTCCAGCCCTGAGATCTGGATGGCAACGAGCCCCATGAACGTCAGCGCGACCAGCAGAAGCATGGTGATCAGCAGGATATATCCTTTTGGGTTCGTTCTCCTACTCTTCATCATATAACCTCCTTGTCATTCATCGCTCGGGAGGAAAAGACCTCCTGAATTTCTCATATTAGGAACCATCACATCAATGGTGTAAACCCTCCTCCTGTAGCCGTCATTGGGAAGACCTGAAACATCATGATTTCCCATGGGTGGTATTATTGAAATCGGATGACCATTGTGCCAATTTATGTCTTCCCGTTCTGTCCTGCTGACGACATTGATCCTGACCGCAGTGATGCTGAGGATTTCCTGGAGATTTTGTGGACAGTGTGTCCATCCTGCTGTCACTCCCGGCCCTCCCTCCAGATAATATCGGAATTGGATGTCCTCAATATCGCTGGCGATAGGGCGGACAAACGGCTGACCGGTGGTATCGGTTGTCCCATCATCATGCATGAGGACTGGGTGCATCAGATCGCTCCAGTCTATATAAAACCTGAAATATCTCATTGGGATTGCAGTCCCTCCATTGAAGATGCTTGGGATTGTTGCAACGGAGTTATATACGCTGGCTCGCGGGTCAGAGCCATCAATAGTTACAGTGCCGGCAGCGCCGCCTCCTGCATTGCTGATAAGCCATGCAGAATTATTCATGGCTGAATCCACGAGCCAGAATATCGTCCCCTTCCTGAAGCCCAATGGGTTGTTCGTCTGGCTGTAGCTAAACCCGTTGGCTACGCCCACAATGTTGTATGTAAAGTGATCCCGGCTTACAAACACGATCTGGTCGTTTCCTTGAGTGTTGAAATTGTCCCTGCCCGGGCAGTTTGGGGTCGCCGGATTCCCAACTGCAGATGTAAAATCAAAGGCTATCGTGGGGATGACGCCAAACCCGGCCATCCTGATCTCGTCTGCCATTGTGGTCAATGCAAGCCTCCCATTCTCCTGAATATTCCCTATCTGGCTCTGGACAACATAAGATTGATTAAGGCCAATGAATGCAGCATAGGACGCAGCAGCCACGATTATGCCTATGGCCATGGCGACCATGATCTCCATCAATGTCATACCCTTTGAGTTCTTGATCACCATTGGTCGCACATGAGGACCTTGTTTGTCAGGTTTGACGGGAGAAGGGCAGGATTGCATTTTGCCGTGCCAACTATTATGCTCCGGAACCTTCCTCCGGCCTCTCTCCAACGGACGAGCACGGCGATCCTCTTCACATCAAAAATATTATCGCCGTCAATATCCTCATTTCTGACATTCCAATAGACTTCATAATTCCTATTAGATTCCATGCCTGTTTCCGGAGGAGTCAGGGTATGATCCGGCACAGGACTTAACGTATCGCTCTGCAAATTAATGGTTCCGAATGTAAAGTCTGTGCCTGCCCCCATGCTCCCGCTGTTGAGAAGTGAGTCATTGAATGCCAGCCCCTGGAGAAACGAAACCCGTGATTGGGCAAATGACATTGCCTCTGTTGTCCCATCTCCGATTGCGTTTGATACCGCTGATATTTCCACTGTTGAAAACAATGCCAGGATCCCCACTGCAAATATGGCCACAGAGACCATGACCTCAAGGAGGCTGAATCCATTGTGATTATTCACCCTCTTCATGGATTAAATACCCTCACGCTTCCACTGAGCCCAACAATAACTATGGCCCTCATCCTGTCCGTCCTTCCACCTACATCCTGACGGGGAAGCAATGTGATTGACCCATCGCAAGGAGCAGCCCCACATATCAAGCTATTCATCGCCTTGCCTGAAGGGGTAAAGGTCACCCAGCCGGTGATATTTGCCCCACAAAAAGTGCAGTCATCAGAAGCAATAAAGTTATAAGGCGCTGGGAAGTTCGTATTCGGCCAGGCTCCTCCGATGATGATGTCCGTCGGAAGGTTCATTTGCACAGACGTTACTCCCCCATTATCAAAGGCATATTGGGAATTGTTTTCTGGACCAACAGCCCCTATGTAGAATACAACACTATAATTGGTCTGCTCCTTTATAGCCGTTGTCCGTGCAAGATTGAGGTTGGCAGCGAGATCCCTTGCGGCCGCATTCACCCGTATGCCCGGCATCAAGGCCATGAGGTTGGGCACAGCTACGGCAGCGAGGATGCCGATGATGGCCACAACCACCATGACCTCCAGTAGGGTAACCCCCCTTTGTCCCCTCACCCTAATATAATGTGTGTCTTGCAATATAAGTTTCTTAAGTTTCATCTGCGCCTCATGCTGATCCTGCAAGGGTCTGGGTTGCACTGCCCCTGGGCCTGATCAGGGCTCTTGTGACATAGTCCTCAATCTCCACCCTGGCCTCATCGTTCAGGTTCAGAAATTGGGCTCCAAACCCCTCACCCTTCTTCTCCCATGCCACCCAGATCATGGCCTGGATGGGCTCCTCAGAACCTGGGAGCTGAAAGCTTACCTCCACCATTGAACCCAGATCAAAGCAGCCCCTGCACTCAATGAATACACCCCCTGTGGAGATATCCCTCGTAATGCCGGCGCCTGCGACCCCCTCGTAAGAGTAGTCAATTCCGACCCTTAGCGGTGCCCTGGGTGATGCCCTCCGATTCTTCTTTGCTTTCGCTTCCTCGTCCATTTCACCTATAATTATAGCAAACAATATACCAATGCACGAATTTGCGCCAATATGGCGTAAAATAAGGACTTTTAGCATGGTTTTCTCTATAGACTCTTGTTTTGAAAGCTTGAAATTTTTTCATACTATGAATTTACTTCCAAGGGGTCTTAATCTATGCCGTATTCCTTGATCTTATAGAGGAGGGCGCGATGACTAATTTCAAGGAGCTTTGCCGCCTGAGTTTTGTTCCCTCCGGTCCGCATCATTGCCCTCCGGATCAGCTCCTCTTCTACCTTCCGCTCCACCTTCTTGATTGAAAGATCTGTTTCTCCAAGAAACGGGATTGAAATCCTGCTCCGTGCCGGGCCAAGGGCAAGCTCCTCCGGAATATCCTCTTTGCGCAGGATCGTTGTCTCTGCAAGGACAATCGCCCGTTCTATAACATTCTCAAGCTCCCTCACATTGCCCGGCCACTCGTAGTTCATAAGGAGCCTCATTACCTCAGGCTCTATCCTCTCAATGTTCTTCTGGAGCTTCTGGCTGTATTTCTTCAAGAAATGATCCACAAGGATGGAGATGTCGTCCTTTCTCTCCCTCAATGGAGGGAGGTGGATGTTCATAACATTCAGACGGTAGAAGAGATCGTCTCTGAACCTCCCCTCTTTGGTTTCTTTGTCCAGATCCTTGATGGATGCGGCCATGAGGCGAACATCAACCCTGATTGCCCGTGTCTCTCCCACCCTGCGGACCTCCCCTTCCTGAAGCACCCTCAGCAGTTTTACCTGGAGCATGAGTGGAAGCTCACCGATCTCGTCAAGAAAGATTGTGCCTCTGTCGGCTTCCTCAAAGAGTCCCTTCCTCGATGCGGTTGCGCCGGTAAACGCCCCCTTCACATAGCCGAAAAGCTCGCTTTCAAGAAGGGTCTCTGGAATGGCTCCGCAGTTGACCGGGATGAACGGCTCGTCCCTGCGTGAGCTGTTGAAATGGAGGGCCTTTGCCACGATCTCTTTCCCTGTCCCGCTCTCTCCGGTGATCAGCACAGTGCTTTTCACATCAGCGATCTTCTTCATAGTTTCAAAGATCTGAAGCATCTTTGTGTTCTTTCCAATAATGTTTTCAAAGACAAATTCCTTTTCAAGCTCCTTCTTCAGGAGGATGTTCTCCCTCAGGAGCCTCTCCCTCTCCTCTGCCTTTTTGAGGGTCAGAATAAGCTCATCGCTCTTGAACGGCTTGTTGATGTAATCGTAGGCCCCCTTCTTTACTGCCTCCAGTGCGGTCTCTGTTGTCCCATATGCCGACATCATGATAAGACTCCCAAAAATCCTCCTTCGCTTCATCTCCTCCAGGACAGCCATCCCATCCATGCCCGGCATCTTTATGTCGCACAGGATGAAATCAAAGGTATCCCTGCTCATGTCCTCGAGGGCCTGTTTGCCGTCAGCAGAGGCCTTCACCTCATATTCTCCCTCGAGCATATTCGTGAGCATGTGGCGCATGCTCTCTTCATCGTCAACGATGAGTATCTTTTTCCTTGCCATGTTCACGCCTTTCCGGAAGGAGAATGGTGAAGGTGCTGCCCTTATTCAATTCGCTGTCCACCAGTATCTTCCCCCCGAATGAATCTACGATCCTCTCACAGATGGAGAGGCCAAGACCGCTCCCTTTCCCCGACTCCTTGGTAGTAAAAAACGGATCGAATATCCTCGTAAGATCCCCCTTCTTGATCCCGATACCTGAATCGCTGATGGCGATCTCAATATTCCCATCCCTGAATCCGGTGGACAGGGTAAGGACCCCCTGCCCCCGCCCCTCTATGATCGCATCCCTGCTGTTGAGGATCATGTTGATGATAACCTGGCCGAGAAGGGATGCATCTACCCTTACCGGAGGAAGCCCTTCCTTAAGATCCATCTTAACATCTATGCCGTTCAGGATCTTCTGAGGCGTCAGGATGGAGAGGGCGTCCTTGATGACATGGTTGACATTCAGATCCTCCAACTTGATCTCTTTCTGCCTTGCGAAATCCAGGAGGCCCCTGATAATCTGATCCATTCTCTTGACCTCTCTGGACGCTCCCTGGACAATCTCCTTCTCCTTTTCGTCGCTGCTTTTCCCCTTTGACAGTATATCCATGTAGCCAGTCAGGGCACTGACGGGATTCCCCAACTCGTGGGCAATACCGGAGGCCATCCTTCCCAGGGATGCAAGTTTCTCCGAGCGGATGACTTCTTTCTCAGCCCTTGTGAGTTGGGAAAGCTGCTCTTTTATCCTCTCCACCATGGTATTGAAGGAACGGGCCAGGAGCCCAAGCTCGCTGCTGCCCGGCACCTCCACCCTGTAATCATACCTTCCCTCAGATATCTTCTCTGTCGCCTCCACCAGCTTGTCAATCGGTCTCGTCACTGCACGGGAGAAGAGAAAGCTCCCCATCAGGATTAGCGCAATGGAAACCAGGAGAAGATAATTCAAAGCAAGTTTCTGGGAGCGCCCGATCCTCGCCCTCACCTCATCAAGGGAAAAGGAGACAGATAGGGCCCCGACCGTGGCCTTACCCCTTACAATTGGGGCTGAAATGACAAGGTTCCTCCCAATATCAACAATAGTCTGTCCGGAGGAAATGGCTTTCTGAACCGATGGATTCATCAAGGCGCTGACATTGTCCCTGGCCTCTTTTGGATAGAGGAGCTTCCCATCAGTCCCGACGACAATGACTCCCTCGAGGGAAAAACCCTTAACAAAATGGCGAATGGATGTCAGGGAACCAGGCTCGGCAGGGTTTGGCCCGATTGCATTTACCATAGATGCCACGGCAGCCTTCCCGCTCTTGACCTTTTCCTCAAGGATGTCCCTTTCTGACATCTTGAGCATGAGGATGCCGAGAAGCGCCACGGTTGCAATCATGAGGACAAGAAGGTTCAGAAGGATCTGCGTCCTTAGGCTGAAAAGGAAATCTTTCATAGACCTATGAATCCCATGATATCCTCACCCCAGAAGAGGAATGTCAGGGCGCCGAGAGACAGGAAGGGGCCGAATGGAATCTTGTATTTCATGTCCTTTTTCTCAACGATCATAACAGATACGCCTACGACAGCCCCTGTAAAGGAACCGACGAGAAGTGACAGAAGAACCCCCTGCCACCCAAAAAAGGAACCGATCATGGCCAGGAGCTTCACATCTCCATACCCCATTCCCTCCCTCCTCCGAAGGGCTTTGTATGCCTCTGCCACAACGATGAGTCCGCCTCCACCTATGATAATGCCTATCACAGAGGCAAGTAGGCCGTTGAGTCCGTTCAGTAAATTCCAGAGGATCCCAAAAACAATCCCTGGTAATGAAATTATATCAGGGACTATCATGTGTTCCAAATCTATGAATGTAATAACAATAAGCGCAGAAGAGAAAGCAAGATAGACTGCATACTCAGGGCTTATGTCAAAACGGAGCAAAAGCCCCAAAGATATCAGGGCTGTAATAAGCTCAACAAGTGGATACCTGAAAGAGATCCTTTTATGGCAGTGCCTGCACCGCCCCAACAGCACAAGAAAACTCAGGAGGGGGATATTGTCATACCATGCAATCCTCTTGCGGCAGTGCGGGCAGTAGGAGCGGGGCTGGACAATGGAAAGACCCTTGGGAATCCTGTATATGCACACATTGAGGAAGCTACCAATGAGGGAGCCGAAGATAAAGGCTGCAGCAGGGAAAATGTCCATCCCTCCCCTTACCTTTTTCTTGCTTTCTTTAACAACCCCTTTATTTTCTTTGCTATTTTCTCTACGGCTTCTCTTGTTTTTATGGCCTTCTCTTGTGTATAGTTCGTCGGCCAGTGGACAGGATACCGAGTGTCAATATATGCTGCGTTGAGCGTTTCACAATCCTCACGGAGGGAGCCAAGGGAGGGTTCTTTTTCAGCGCACGCCTTTAATAAAGCAACGAGGTCGTGTATTTTCTCAAATTCGAGGTCGTGGGCAACAATGAAGGCTTTGAGGTATTTCTCTGCAGCCCGATGAAAATGAAAACATATCTGCGCGTAAAAATTATTTCCCTCTTTCAGATTGGAATTTGCAAAATTGAAGTCCTCATCTGCCTTGCTAAGCCATTCTTGGACGACTTTGGGGTCAGCCATGAAGGTCGCTCGTTCCACTCGCTCGATTTTTCCGCCCTGTTGGGCCTCCCCCATCCACCACCCCCGCCTCTCTGCCATGAAGATCGCTCGCTCGATTACTCCGCCCTGTTGGGCCTCCCCCGGCCCACCTCTGGTTGGTGCCCGGCCTCTCTGCCATAAAGGATTTTTCCCTCTCTGAAGATTTTCTTTATAAAAGGATCACCCAAGGAAAGCCGCTCTTCAACTTCCTCAGGTTTATACACAATGTAATCAATAGGGAGGTCAGCATCTATCAGCCGATATAATTCCCTTATTCTATCTGTCCCATAGTATGGAACATCCTTTTTCACAATGAACAGGTCAATATCATTTATATCTCCTTTTCCCCATGCTGCAGAGCCAAAGAGGATGATCTTCTCAGGCTTATATTTTTCAAGGATGTTCTCAGTGATACGGTTAATTTTCTCTACGATATCGATCTTCATCATTTTTATCAATTTTATCACTAAAGCTTGACGATCTCCATTGAACGGGATACCCTTTCCATTGTGAGAAGGTTCGTCCTCATTGTCGCCACTGGGCTTGGGACAGGATACATTCCGGGCATTCCGGGAACCGCAGGGAGCCTTCTCGGCGTCGCCCTGTTCCTGCTGCTCTCTTTCCTCCCGTACTGGCTCTACGCCGTTACGCTAATAGGACTTTTGTTTCTTTCAGTCTGGGCATCAGACAAGGCAGAGGACATCTTTGAGGAGAGGGATTGTCAGAAGATCGTTATTGACGAGGTCTTCGGCATCCTTGTTACACTGGCCTTTCTCCCACCAACAACAAAAAACCTTATTGTTGGATTTCTCCTCTTTCGCCTCCTGGACTCCCTCAAGCCACCACCAGCCTATCAGTTCAACCGTGGGACATACGGGGGATGGGGCGTTGTCCTCGATGATCTGGCAGCAGGGCTTTACTCGGGCATACTCATGAGGATCATTTGAAGATTGAGAGCATCGCCATTGGTGACGAAATACTATCAGGGACCACAGTGGATACAAACCTGTCTGCCCTAGCCCAGGCCCTGGAGGGCTGCGGGCTTGTCATCGCCTCCCATACCGTTGTGGGTGATTCAAAAGAAAGCATCTCCCTTGCATTCAAGAGCGCTGTCAGGCGATCAGATGTCGTGATTGTGAGCGGCGGGCTCGGTCCTACCAGCGACGATATCACCCGGGAGGCTGCCTCCAAAGCCTTTAAAAGAAAACTCAGGATCAACACGCAGGCCCTCAAACATATCCAGAAAAGATTTCTCCTCTTGAGAAGGGAGATGGCTCCAACCAATATTAAGCAGGCGATGTTCCCCGAGGGATCTGTGCCCCTTAAAAACGATATGGGGACGGCCTGGGGCTTCCGCCTGCATTACGGAAGGGCGATAGTCTTCTTCCTGCCCGGAGTCCCTGGGGAGTTCCGCTGGATGCTGGACGCGCACATTGTCCCGTCTCTCCGCAGAGGGAAGCCCATTTCCGTGAAGTGGCTCAAGGTCTTCGGGCTTCCCGAGTCGAGGATTGACTACCTTCTGAAGGATTCGGATCTTCCGGGCATAAGGATCGGGTTCTACCCTCATTTCCCTGAGGTGCATTTAAAGCTAATCGCCAGCGGAAAAAACGGCCCGCAACTCCTGCGAAGGGCAGAAAAAACGGTCCGGAAGCTGCTTGATCCGCATATCTTTGGAATTGACGATGATAGCATGGAAGGAATAGTTGGAAGGCTTCTCTTAAAAAAAGGAGCGACCATGGCCGTTGCTGAGTCTTGCACAGGGGGACTTGTTTTCCACATGTTAACCCGCATCCCGGGAAGCTCACGATACATGGAAAGGGGTTTTATCTGCTATTCGGATCGCTCCAAGATTGAACTTCTCGGAGTGAAGAAAGCCACATTGAAGAAATACGGGGCTGTCAGTGAAAAGGCAGCCCTGGAGATGGCCAGGGGAGCAAGGAGGCATGCAGGGACAACATATGGCCTTTCAATCACCGGGATCGCAGGCCCGGCCGGAGGAACCAGAAAAAAGCCAGTGGGCACGGTTTACCTTGCCATCTCTGGCCCGGACGGAGACAACGTCTTTCGCCTCATTTATCCTGGAAGCCGGGAGCTGATTGCGCTCATCGCCTCGGAGGCTGCCCTTGATCTGGCGAGAAGGCGCCTGATTGGCTCATGAAAAATGCTAAAAGTAAAGACCTGACCCCAATAAGGGTGTTTATTGCGATGGACATCGGGGAAGAGAGCAGGGAAATACTTCAGGAGATGCAGAACGAGCTCAAAAAAACAGGTTCTGATATCCGGTGGGTAAAGACAAATGGGATCCACCTCACGCTCAAGTTCCTCGGCAACATCCCAGAGGACAAACTGAACCCGATCGCAGATGGAATGGACAGGGCAGCAAAGGGGATTCCTCCCATGGAAATACGGGTCAATGGCTTCGGAGCCTTCCCTTCCACAACAAGACCAAGGGTAGTTTGGGTAGGAATTAATGGGCCAGAGCAGCTCAAGTCGCTTTACGAGAGGATTGAGGCCGAGATGGAAGGCGTGGGCTTTCAGAGAGAGACAAGAAAATTCCATCCCCACCTTACCCTCGGCAGGGTCAGGTCTCCGAGGGGGCAGGAGAAACTCCTGCCGTTCTTTGAAAGCTGGAAAGACAGGGAGGTGGGCTTTTTCGTCGCCAGAGAGCTCATCATGTTCAAGAGCACGCTCTTGCCAGGCGGCGCCGAATATAGTAGGCTCAGGTCAGTCCCATTTGGGCAGAATTAGAAGGAGGAGAAAACATGGCACAGGATTCAAACAAAGAAAAAGCCATTGAGCTCGCACTGAATACCATAGAAAAGCAGTTCGGCAAGGGAGCGATCATGAGGCTTGGGGCCGAAGAGGTCCTGCCGGATGTCCCGATAATCTCCACAGCATCGCTTGGCCTTGACATTGCGCTCGGCATCGGGGGCGTCCCCAGGGGCCGGGTGGTGGAGATCTTCGGGCCCGAGGCCTCGGGCAAGACCACCCTCGCGCTTCATATCATTGCTGAGGCCCAGAAAAACGGAGGGATTGCGGCGTTCATAGATGCGGAGCATGCCCTGGATGTGGCCTATGCAAGGAGGCTCGGTGTCAGGACGGACGATCTCCTTATATCACAGCCCGATACCGGAGAACAGGCCCTGGAGATCGCGGACACCCTCGTTCGCAGCGGCGCCGTTGATGTGTTGACCATTGACAGCGTTGCGGCGCTCACCCCCAAATCAGAGATTGACGGAGAGATGGGCGAGCCCACCATGGGCGCGCAGGCCAGGCTCATGAGCCAGGCGCTTAGAAAACTCACATCCAACATATCCCGTTCCCAGACCCTCGTGGTCTTCACAAACCAGATCAGGATGCGGATCGGCGTGATGTTCGGAAATCCAGAAACCACCACGGGCGGGAATGCCCTGAAATTCTACTCGTCTGTGCGCCTGGACATTAGGAGGATTGGAACACTTAAGGAAGGGGATGTCGTTGTCGGAAGCCGCACCAGGGTAAAGGTGGTAAAAAACAAGCTTGCTCCTCCGTTCCGCGAGGCCGAGTTTGACATTCTCTACGGCGAGGGGATTTCCAGGGAGGGAGAGCTCCTTGACCTGGGGCTTGAGGCAAAGGTCATTGAGAAAAGCGGAACATGGTTCTCTTTCAACGGAGAACGGATAGGCCAGGGAAGAGAGCAGGCCAGGGCATATCTGAAAGAGCACAAGGATGTCGCAAACTCCATCGCACATAAGATCATGTCCCATCATCACATTCCAACGGCACACAAGGAGAGCTCAGGGAAAGCAGGTCATCCTTCCCAGGCGGATAAGGAAGCGGCCCCCGCCCCAAAGAAAGGGGAAGCAGGACACGCTCCTCGTCCGGGCCGCCCTGCTTCAACCCCTTAGGGAGGATCAATGGCCCTTGAACTGAATGACATCCTCAAGATTGCAATTCAGAACTCGGCTTCGGACATCCACCTAAAGGCAGGCCTGCCGCCGATCTTCAGGATCCACGGCCGCCTCCTCCCCCTCAAGGATGCCCAGAGGCTGACACCTGAAGATGTCAACAGGATGGCTTTCGGCATCATGAACCCCGTTCAGAAGGACAAGTTCAAGCAGCACCTGGAGATCGACCTGGCATACGGTGTCCCCGGCCTTGGACGCTTCAGGGTCAACACCTTTCAGCAGAGGGGCACTCTCGGATTGGTCCTGAGGGTCATACCATTCGGTATCGCATCCATAGAGCAGCTCAATCTTCCGAAGGTCCTGGAGAAGATCGCCCTGTCCGAACGGGGGCTTATCCTGTGCACCGGAACCACAGGCTCAGGAAAGTCCACAACGCTTGCAACAATGGTGGACTACATAAACGCCAACCAGGCATGCCATATCATCACAATCGAGGACCCCATTGAATACCTCATCAGGGACAAGAGGAGCATAGTTAACCAGAGGGAGCTTGGGGTTGACACCCATTCCTTCGCCAATGCCCTTAGGGCAGCCCTCAGGCAGGATCCGGATGTCGTCCTTGTGGGCGAAATGAGGGACTTTGAGACAATCGAGACAGCATTGACGGCCGCAGAGACAGGACACCTTGTCCTTTCCACTCTCCATACGCTTGACGCAACCGAGAGCATCACGAGGATAGTATCCGTTTTCCCTCCGTATCAGCAGAAGGCCATAAGGCTCCAGCTCGCCTCTGTGCTCAAAGCGGTCATCTCCCAGAGGCTCGTTCCCAGGGCGGATGGAAAGGGGCGAGTGCCCGCCGTTGAGATACTCATTGTCACGGCGCATGTGAAGGAGCTGATTATTGACAAGGACAGAACCAAGGAGATCCCTGATTCAATAGCCAAGGGATTTACAACCTACAAGATGCAGACCTTTGACCAGTCACTGCTTCACCTTTTCAGAGGACAGTTTATCACCTACGATGAAGCACTAAGGCAGGCCAGCAACCCGGACGATTTCGCCCTCAGGGTCAAGGGGATCACTGCCACCAGCGACCTCACCTGGGAGGATTTCGACAAGAAGAAGGCAGAGGGATCCGAGGGCAGCAAGGGCGAAGGGACCGACGATACATTCGAACGGTTCTAAAACACCCCTTGCCGTAAGCTTTCAGCCAGAAGAACCTGCACTATGAAGAGCGTTGAGATCAGAAGGGCATTTCTGAAGTATTTTGAAGGAAAGGGACACACGGTCCTTCCGAGCTCTCCGCTTGTCCCGCACGACGACCCTACGCTGCTTTTCACCAATGCCGGAATGGTGCAATTCAAAAGAACCTTCCTGGGCGAGGAACCCAGGCCATACAAACGGGCCGCCACAGCCCAGAAATGCCTGAGGGCAGGAGGAAAGCATAACGACCTGGAGAATGTCGGTTATACACTCAGGCACCATACCTTCTTTGAAATGCTGGGCAATTTCTCCTTCGGCGATTATTTCAAGGAAGACGCCATCTCGTTCGCATGGGAGCTATTGATCAAAAATTTCTCCCTGCCCAGGAAAGATCTCTGGATAACGATCTACAAAGATGACGAGGAGTCGTTCGTGCTCTGGAAAAAGATTTCATCTGCCCCGGCAGACAGGATCGTCAGGCGGGGAGATGAAGACAACTTCTGGGCCATGGGAGATGTCGGCCCCTGCGGCCCATGCTCGGAAGTGATCATTGACCAGGGGCCGGAGGTTGGCTGCCGCCGGCCCCAGTGCGATGTCACCTGCACATGCGACAGGTTTCTTGAGCTCTGGAACCTCGTCTTCATGCAGTTCAACAGGGACGAAAAGGGGATCCTCTCGCCTCTTCCCAGGCCAAGCATAGACACAGGCATGGGCCTTGAAAGGACCGCAGCCGTTCTTCAGGGCGTTAAGAGCAACTATGAAACCGACCTTTTCCGTCCCATCATTAAGAAAATAAAAAAGCTGCTTCCAAAGGCTTCGGAAAAATCCGGCATGGAGACATCTTTCAGGGCAATCTCCGATCATGCCCGCGCCATGACTTTCCTTGTCGCAGAAGGAATACTTCCCTCCAACGAGGGGCGGGGATATGTCCTGAGAAGGATCATGCGGAGGGCAAGCCGCCACGGAAAGAAGCTCGGGATCGAAGGCCCATTCCTTCACAAAATCTCCCAAACGGTCGTCCGGCTGATGAAGGAGCCGTATCCTGAGCTGGTTCATCAGGAGTCTTTCGTGTCTGAGACCATCAAGACCGAAGAGGAGAGGTTCCTTGAAACCCTGGAAAGGGGAATGGAGATCTTCTACCAGGAGGTCTCAAAGCTCAAGAATGCCGGTCAAAGGGGCATCCCCGGAGAAGTTGCGTTCCGACTCTATGATACCTTCGGGTTCCCAATGGACATGACGCGCGATATGGCCAGGGAGGAGGGTTTCGATCTGGACGAGGCGGGATTCCAGAGGGAGATGGAGGCGCAGCAGTCTCGGGCGCGGGCATCCCGTCCAGCAGCAACACTCAGCACTGCATCCGGAAGGGCCGAGTATCGCACGAGGTTCACGGGCTATAACAGCCTCGCTGGAGAATCCACGATAATAGGCATCTTCAGGGATGGAAAACCGGTTGATACTCTCCACGAAGGCGAGCTTGGTGAGCTGATCGTGGAGGAAACCCCTTTTTACGGTGAGAGCGGCGGTCAGGTTGGCGACCAGGGCAAGATCGAGGGAGCAAAAAGCACCTTTATTGTAGAGACCTGCATGAAGCCGTCGGAAGAGGTAATCTCCCACATAGGCAAGGCAACACAGGGGACTTTTAATAACGGCGATCGGGTGCGGCTTCTTGTAGATTCCGACC
>Ga0315310_10000706_pt1 | contig 21379 bp, 20 predicted proteins | sample TDP5_MG_FD_203630 | JGI IMG/M metagenome (GOLD analysis project Ga0315310, IMG submission 203630) | Freshwater sediment microbial communities from Lake Towuti, South Sulawesi, Indonesia - TDP5 | ecosystem: Environmental > Aquatic > Freshwater > Lake > Sediment | place: Indonesia: South Sulawesi...
GGTTGGATGAGTAAGTATAGGGATAGGTTGCAGATTATTGCGAGCGTACTTTCTATAGCGAGTAAAAGGGCTAAGAAGACGCAGATTATGTATCAGGCTAATTTGAGTTATAGGCTTCTCTGTCGATATTTGGGTGAGGTTTTAGACGCTGGCCTAGTTAGTTTTCAGGATGGGGATTGTTATGTGTTGACGGGTAAGGGCAAAGAGTTTCTAAGTAGACACGAGGAGTATTCAAAGCATTGCAAGACTTTGGAAGAGCAGTCTAATTACACAAACACGGCAAAAACCTGGCTGGAAAAGATGTGTTCAGGCAATGGAGCTGCAGTTGCTAATTTCAATGAAGTCCCAAGAAGACGAACGATGTTGAATAACATGCCGAGAGCGATAAAGGGCGTTGTTTTGGCTGCTGGTGAAGGCACGAGGATTAGGAAGGTTACGTATGGAGCGTTTCCTAAGGAGCTTTTGCCAATAGGTAATGTTCCAACAATTCGTTTTCCAATAGAGGCGCTGAGACTGGCTGGCATAGAACACATCTTGATTGTCATTGCTCCTCAAACAAAACACGGCATAATCGATGGACTTCAAAGCGGAGAAAGACTTGGAGTCAATATTTCTTATGTTGTTCAAGAGAAAAATGAGAAAAGCCCAAGCGGGTTGGGTTCAGCCATTCTTTCTACGCGTGGTAGGATACAATCAGATGAAGACTTTGTTGTGGCTTGTGGAGATTCTATACTTTGCGATTCTTCTTCTAGCAACCCCTTTGACTGTCTAAAACCGTTGATAAAAATTCACAAATCAACCAACGCTATAGCAACGGTTATGGTGCACCCTACTAAAGCGGATGCTACACGTTTCGGTGTGGTCAAATTTCGAAGTTTTCACGAAGAAAACGGCGTATTTTATGGAGGACTAGAAAGCCTTGTTGAAAAACCAACCTTGGACATTGCGAAGAGCTTCAGCTTAAATGGGTATAACTACATTGCGGTGGGTTACTATGCTTTCAACCCTAAGATTTTTTCATACATTAAGAAGACAAAGCCTGGAGCGAGGAATGAAGTGCAAATTACTGATGCGATGGCTTTGGCTTTAGAAAATGGAGAAAGAGTTTGCGCAGTCGTCCATGCTAGGAATAAGGGCAAGAATATAGTTCCATGTGAATATTGGGATGTTGGAATTCCTGAAGATTATAAAGAAGCAAACAAGCGTCTTTGGGACATGAATCTAGATAGGTTAATGGGTTGAAAGAGGGAACCATGTGAATATAGCGGTCATCGGCGGTACAGGATACGTTGGTTTAACCACTGCGGTATGTTTGGCGTCGAAGGGGCATCTAACTTTCTGTGTTGGCAGAAGCAAAGAGAAAATAGAGAAGATATGCAAGGGTTTTCCCATAATTTATGAAGAAAGCTTAGAAGAAGTAATGAAAGATGTTTTAGCTAAAGGCAAACTAAAGCCGACAACAGACTTGGAGAAAGCTGTTTTAAACTCAGATATTTCTTTCATATGCGTTGGCACACCCAACAAAACTGATGGAAGCATCGACCTATCGCAGATCCAAGAGGTCTCGGAAAAGATAGGTCAAGCGTTGGCCAAGAAAAACAATTATCATGTAGTTGTGGTCAGAAGCACAGTTGTTCCTGGAACTACAGAAGGGTTAGTTTTACCGATTTTACAAAGGTTCTCTGGAAAAAATGCTGGAGTTGATTTTGGCGTTTGTATGAATCCTGAGTTTCTTAGAGAGGGGCAGGCTATCAAGGACTTTCTTTTTCCAGAGGATATTGGCATTGTGATTGGAGAATTTGACGAGAGATCGGGAGATGCTCTCTTTGAATTGTATAAAGTGTTTGACGCTGAAATAATGCGGACAAACATAAGAACAGCTGAAATGGTTAAGTATGCACGAAATTCGTATCTCGCAAAAGACGTTTCGTTTGCTAATGAAATTGCGAACATCTGCCAAAAATGTGGAGCCGACTATTTGGAAGTGAAAAAGGGAATGGAGATGGACGCAAGAATTGGGCGAGGAAGATTTTTGGATGCAGGGGTAGGTTTCGGTGGGTCATGTTTTCCAAAGGATGTTCGAGCATTAGTAGCTAAAGCTGCGGAGATTGGTGTAGAACCAAAATTGCTCAAAGCAACTTTAGAAATTAACGAGCTTCAGCCCTATAAACTGATAGAATTAGCTAAACAGACTGTTGGAAAACTCAAGGGTAAGAGAGTTGCTGTCTTGGGGTTAGCGTTTAAGCCTGGCACTGACGATATGCGAGAAGCGGTTTCAATCAAAGTTGTAAACACTCTTCTTGATGAAGGCGCTAAAGTTTTCGCTTACGATCCACAAGCTTTGGATAACGCTAGGACAATTTTTGGGGACAAAATTGTTTATGCTAAGCGAGTTGAGGAGGCTCTTGATAATGCTGACGCATGCCTTATTGTCACTCAATGGCCAGATTTTGCGAACGGCAAATTGTATAATCACATGCGTCTCAAAGTAATTATTGATGGTAGAAGAGTGCTGGATCCAAATAATCTCTCTTCTGGTTTCATGTATCATGCCATAGGCTTTTCTGGACCAGTGAAGACGTGATTGACAAGATAGTTTCTGAAGATATTCAACAAATACTGCGCCGGATTAAATCTGATGCTTTCGAAGATAGTAATATCTTAGTAACTGGTGGTGGAGGTTTCATCGGCAGCTATCTGTGTGACACACTTGTTAAAGCTGGGGCTAATGTTACTTGTTTGGATGACTTCTCAACTGGTTTGATGGAAAATGTTAATCATCTTTTCCAGATGAGAAACTTCAGGATAGTTAAGGAGGATGTGTCAAGTTTTGAGAGCAATGAAAGCTATGATTATATTCTTCATTTTGCTAGCAGAGCTTCACCTGAGGAGTATCAGCTTAATCCTGTGAAAACGTTGCTGGCTAATTCTCATGGAAGCTACAGGATGCTGGAACTAGCGAGGAAACATGATTCAAGTATTCTCTTTGCCTCATCTTCCGAGGTTTATGGTGATGCAAAGGTTATCCCGACTCCTGAGAGTTATTGGGGCAATGTGAATCCGGTTGGGGTTAGGTCTTGTTATGATGAGGGTAAGCGTTTCGGTGAAGCCTTGTTTATGGCTTATCACCGACAGTACAAACTGGACACTAGAATTGTGAGGATACATAACACGTATGGTCCTAGACTGAGGGCGGACGGCGCTTACGCACGCGCCTTGTCCCGTTTTGTCTTGCAAGCTCTCAAAGGCAAAGATTTAACGGTATATGGCGACGGAACTCAAACCAGATCTTTTTGTTACATAACTGACACTATTGCTGGAATCTTGTTGATGCTCTCCGGCGCTAGGTGTATGGGCGAAGTCGTCAACATTGGCAGCGCAGATGAAATCAGAATCTTAGACCTAGCCAAGAAGATAAGAGAAATCGTTGGAGCCAAGTCGAAGATTACTTTTAAAACTTTGCCGAAGGATGACCCCAGAAGGAGACGTCCAGACATTAGCAAGGCTAAAAAACTTCTAGGATGGCAACCCAAAACAAATTTTGAGGAAGAACTCCAAAGAACAATTGGGTGGTTCAGTTAGAAAAAATGATTTCCCATGCAAGCAAGGTTAACAACAATTTGAATCGTTCGAACAGGAATAGAGAATTAAAAGGTAAGACGTGAGTGACGTGTCTGTTCTGAAATTTTCTTTTGTTTTGATGATGCTTCTGGTTTTTGCTTCTCAATTTTATGTGTCTGTGACTATTGCCCAAGTTAGTGAAAGTGAGGCTTCTTCGGCTTTGACCAGTGCTGAAGGAGCTGTGGATTCAGCGTATCAAGCTGTTTTGAGAGCAGAGGAAGCAGGAGCGAATGTTTCGGGTTTGTTGGTTCGATTGAATGATGCTGGGGAGCTTTTGGCGAAGGCAAAGGTTGCGTATAGGTTGGGAGATTTTGATGAGGCGGCTCGTTTTGCTAATTTGAGTGGGAATATTGGAGGAGAAGTGCAGAATGCGGCTGTTGAGTTGAAGGATTCTGCGTGGGTCGCGAGTGTGCAGCGTAGGTGGTTTACGATGACGGGTTCCATTATAAGTGTGGTTGGTGTTGTTTTTGGGAGTTTTTGGGGTTGGAGTTTTTTCAGGAGGCGTTATTATAGGCGGGTCTTGGGGATGAAGCCGGAGGTTGCGCCTGATGAATCTTGAGGAGTATCGCACAGTCCTCGCTACTGGTAGTTTAGTTTTGGTATTGATTGCAGCGGCGCCTACACTGAGCTTGATTATTCCTTTTCCGAGCGGGATGGAGAGGTTTTCTGAGTTTTGGATTTTGGGTCCAAATCGTATGGCGGAGGATTATCCTTTCAATATTCGTGTTAATGAATCTTATAGTGTCTTTGTTGGTGTGGGTAACCATATGGGTGTTTCATCGTATTATTTGGTCAATGTGAAGTTTCGTAATCAAACTCAGCCTCTTCCCAACGCTACAAGTTCTGAGCCTAGTCCGTTGCCGCCGCTCTTTGAGTTTCGGGTTCTTGTTATCGATGATGGAATTTGGAAGGCTCCCTTAACGTTTAGGGTTTTGGAGGCTTCGCGCAACAATGACTACATGTTTGTAGATCGCTTATCCATTAATGATGTGGCTTTTGTTGTCAACTCTTCTGCAAGATGGGATTTAGAGTATAAGGGATTCTATTATCAATTGTTTTTTGAGCTTTGGCTTTACGATGTGATATTAAAGAGTTTTAAATTTCACAATCGTTTCGTTGGAATATGGCTGAACATGACCACCTAGACTTTCGCTGCAACTCAAACCCGAGGATATGCATGGGATTTTTCTACAGAATTGTTCTCCAGACATTCATTCAAAATGTTCCATTGCTGTTTAAATAATGGTCTTGGAAGTTTAACAAATTAGCAAACTGACGATTTGTCCATCGTGAATGCAAGGTGAAGGGACCAAAATGCCCCTGAGTAAGGACGATATTACTATTGTGATTCCTACTTTGAATGAGGAAGAGGCAATTGGGCGAGTCATTGAGGAGTTGAAACAGACAGGCTATTATAATATTCTTGTTGTGGATGGTTATTCGATTGATGGAACAAAGAAGATTGCCGAGGCAAATGGTTGTTATGTTGTTTTTCAGCACAGTAGGGGGAAATGTGGGGCAATTGAGACAGCTATAGAGAATGTGAAAACTCCTTACATGCTTATTATGGATGGAGATTACACTTATGATCCGAAAGATATAGAGAATTTTTTGACTCATTGTGAAAAGTATGATCAGATAATTGGTGTACGCATTAATGGAAGAGGAAATATTTCACATTTGAATCGTTTGGGAAATTGGTTTATTACAAAGACATTTAATGTGCTTATGGGAACCAAGCTGAGTGACGTTTGTTCTGGAATGTATCTGATTAAAACTGATGCGGCTCGTCAGCTTGAGTTGAATACTAAAGGTTTTGATGTAGAGGTGGAGATTGCGGCTCAGACCGCTACGAGTGGTAAGGTTACTGAGATTCCAATAGCTTATAGAAAACGTGTTGGTTTCAAGAAGCTTAGCAGTTGGAGGCATGGGTTCCAGATTATTCGTTCTATTTTTGGTTTGGCGCGCAAATACAACCCTGCTCTGCTATTCTCTGCGGTTGTTGCTCTAGCTTTTATTCCTGCATTGGTTATACTTGGATGGGTGATCCTTGAAATACTTTTGTATGGGGTTTGGCACAGCGGTTATGCGCTTATTGGTTTTATGTTACTGGTTTTGGCGTCTCAAGGCTTGACTGTTGCTACTATATCGCTTCTGTTGAGAAGAATGGAAAAACGCATAATGGAAAAAACGAATAGAAACTAGTTTTCACGGTTTCGGTTCTACACAAGATAATTTAAAAAGGCGATTAAACATTGAGAGGTATTATTCTACATGGCGGATATGGCAGAAGACTTAGGCCATTAACTCACACTGGTCCAAAACAACTGATTCCGGTAGCGAATAAGCCCATTTCACAATACGTTTTGGAAGACTTAGTTGAAGCTGGAATAAACGACATCACCATAGTTTTGGGTAACACGTATCCTGAAAAAGTTGAGGAATATTATGGCGACGGAAGTAAATTTAACGCAAAATTAAGCTATGTTCATCAGAGTGAACCCAAAGGCATAGCCCAAGCCATAGGCCTATGCGAACAGCACATGCAAAACCAACTCTTCGTTGTCTATTTAGGCGACAACCTCATAAAAAGTGGAATAAAAAACTTCACCGAAACCTTCAAAACCTCAAACTATGACGCCATGATACTCCTATGCGAAGTAGAAAACCCACAACGCTTCGGAGTGGCAAAATTCGACCAAAACGGAAAACTAATAGCCCTAATAGAGAAACCAAAAGAACCACCCAGCAACTATGCTCTCACCGGCATATATTTCCTCAAACCAATAGTCTTTGATATGATACGAAAATTAAAGCCTTCTTGGAGGGGTGAACTCGAAATAACCGAAGCCCTACAACTCCTAGTAGAAAAAGGCTACAACGTCGGCTACCAAGCCGTAAAGGGTTGGTGGAAAGATACAGGAGCCCCAGAAGACATCCTCGAAGCCAACCGCATGGTCCTCGACGAATTAAAACCCGAAATCAAAGGAAAAATCGAAAACAAAAACTCCATACAAGGAAGAGTATCCATCGGAGAAAACACCATCATAGAACAAGGAGCCTTGATACGAGGTCCAGCTATAATAGGAGAAAACTCAACCATTGAAAACGAAGTCTACATCGGTCCCTGCACAAGCATTGGAAACAATGTCACTATAAAGAAAGGAGAAATCGAAAACAGCATAATCATGGACAACTGTTACATCGAGGCAAACGAAAGAATAACTGACAGCTTAATTGCACCCCACTCAAAAATCATCTCAACCAACAACAAACCCCGCGCAAGAAGATTCATACTAGGCGAAAGATCCCACTTAGAGCTGTGAACCAGATGCTAGAAGGAATCGATGTAAAACCCCTTCAACGAAGATTCGACGAAAGAGGCTTCTTCTTAGAGATCATGAGAAAAGACTGGAAAGAAATCTTCAAAGAAGACGACATAGTTCAAGCAAACCTCTCCGTAACGTACCCTGACATAATCAGAGCTTGGCACAGACATCAACGAAGCCAAATTGATTATTTCATAGTCCTCCAAGGAGCCATAAAAATATGTGCCTACGATGAAGAAAAAGGCGAACTAGATGAAATCATATCCACCGGAAATGACTTACAAATAATTAGGATAATAGGAAAATATTGGCACGGCTTCAGAGTAATCAGCAACACACCAGCGTGGCTCCTTTACTTTGTCAACAAGCTCTACAACTATGAAAAACCAGACGAAGAACGCAGACCATGGAACGATCCAACTATAACACCAACCTCAATCAACGGGAAAACAGACGACCCTAGAATCGGCAAACCATGGGATTGGAAGTATCCACCTCATAAGTAAAGGATTCAGCCATGAAACTCCTAGTGACAGGCGGACTCGGCTTTATAGGAAGCAATTTCGTAAGGTACTTGCTTACTCAATACAACGAAATTCAAATAACAAACATGGACAAACTCTCCATAGGCTCCAACCCTGCAAACCTAAAAACCATTGAAAGAGATAAGAGATACAAGTTCGTTAAAGGAGACACAGCTGATAAGAAACTTGTTGACGAGTTGGTAAGCAAAACGGATAGTATTGTAAATATAGCAGCTGAAACTCACGTAGACCGAAGCATAGCTGAACCTTGGCATTTTATCCATAGCAACACCATTGGCGCAGTAACCTTGTTCGAAGCTGCTAAAAAGCATGCAAAACGCATACTACACGTATCAACTGACGAAATTTATGGCGACATTCTAGAAGGTTCCTTTAAAGAAAACGACAAGCTAAAGCCATCCTCACCATACTCAGCAAGCAAAGCTGCAGCAGACCTATTCGCCCAAGCCTACCAAAGAACCTACAATCTAAACATGGTCATTGCCAGATGCACCAACAATTACGGTCCATACCAATATCCAGAAAAACTCATTCCAAAAGCCATCATAAGAGCCTCTCTTGACCTTCCAATCCCTATTTATGGTAGTGGCAAAAACATAAGAGACTGGATATACGTCCAAGACTTCTGCCAAGCCTTAGATTTGCTGCTGAAAAAAGGGAGAACTGGGGAAATCTATAACGTCTCAACAGGCAATGAACTCTCAAACGTAGACATTGTGACAATGATCTTAAACATTATGGGCAAGCCAAAAAGCACGGTGACCTTTGTCGAAGACAGACCTGGTCACGACCTAAGGTACAGTTTAGATTCGTCCAAGGTTAGAAACGAACTGGGCTGGAGTCCAAGGCATAGTCTTCAAGAGGCACTTAAAACGACAGTCAAATGGTATATAGGTAATGAGTGGTGGTGGAAACCCTTGGCAACCGAACGAGTTCTTCACCCAACTCCTTGGAAGTTAAAGTGGTAAACATTGAAACTCTTGGTGACCGGGGCAAGCGGGCTGCTAGGTCAGAAAGTAGTCCAGCTGGCAGTAGGAAGTGGACATGAAGTTTATTCGATATACAAAGATAACCCAACAAATTTTGGAAAACCCAACAAACTAGATTTAACCAACAAAAGCCAAGTTTCCGAGACAATTACTAAGCTTAAACCCCAAGCAATCATTCAAGCGGCAGCCTACACTGATGTTGACGGTTGCGAAACCAACCGAGACATGGCTTGGAAAGTAAATGCAGAAGCAACCAAACATGTAGCAATAGTAGCAGCTGACATTAACTCGCACATAACCTACGTATCCACCGACTATGTCTTTGACGGTGAAAAAGGGTTTTACTCCGAAGAAGACCAACCCAACCCCATAAGCCATTACGGCTACACAAAGCTGAAGGGTGAGGAGTTCGTCAAAAAACACGCCAAGGAATGGTGCATTACTCGAACAAGTGCAATATACGGCTGGAATCAAGCCAAAAAACTCAACTTCGCAACATGGCTAATAAACAACCTGAAACAGGGAAAAGAGGTTAAAGTCCTCACAGACCAATATGTTTCGCCCACCTTAAACACAAACCTAGCTGAAATGCTCTTGGAAATCGCAGAAAGAAAAACTACTGGAATCTTACACACAGCTGGAGCCACCCGAATCAGCAGACACCAATTCGCACTAGGGCTTGCTGAGGTTTTCAACCTCAACACACATCTTATCAAGCCAGCTAGAATGGATGAATTATCATGGAGAGCAAAGAGGCCTAGGGATTCATCTTTAAACGTAAGCAGAGTTGATGCCATCTTAAACATAAAACCACTAAAACTCAACGATGCCCTTGAAACAATGAGAAGAGAAGCAAGAAACCAAATCTCTTTGGCTTAAATTCCCGCACCTTGCTAAGGCGATGCTTGCTCAAAGAATTGGGTGAACTCCACTAATGAGCTTAAGAGTTGTTTTAGCACATCCGGTTGACGCGTTAACTTGCCAACAAGGTGGAGCTGTTAGGTATATCATAAGCTTAGTTAACTACTTGAGCAGCCAAGGCATAGACGTAACTCTCCTCGGAGTCCTCGATAAAGGGTTAATTAAAAGAAACTTAAAACCTACGTTCAGATTTGTTTCCATCAATGGACATGCAAGCTGGAAATGGTACATCTATCTCTTCGGTTTGATTTTTAAATTACCCTTCTTGAGATTGCATAGAAACGCCATAATACACACCGCCCGCCTTGAATTCATGGTGCCCTTCATAATTTATTACCCCAAAAACCCGAAAGTGGTCGCGCTAGGGGGGCGACAGCTCCTAGTTTTTAGTTCAAGGCACCCGATACTATTTAAGACACTTGGTTCACTGCTTTTTTTGGGCATTAAGATTGTTTTGCAGAGAGTTGACTGTGTGATAACAGATCCAAGAACCTTGGAGTATTATAAAAGAATTTATCCCCAAATTGAAAAGAAGGCCGTTGCGCTCTCCACGTCTTTCGTCGATATGGGTACATTCAAGCCTATGAACAAACAAAGCGTTCGTGAAGAATATGGATTCGGCTTGGATGAAAAAATTGTCGTTTATATAGGAAGAATCGAGAAGGTAAAAAACCTTAATTTTCTCATAAGATCATTTGTATCTATCAACCGAAGGTATTCGAAAGTTAGGTTACTGTTGGTTGGGAGAGGTAATGATCGTGACTATGCTGAAGATTTAAAGAAGATGATAGAAAGGAATGGCTTGACAAACGTAATCTTCATGGGTGAAAAGGGACAGGAAGAAATTCCTAAAATTCTTAATTGCGCTGATGTTTTAGCCTTGTGCTCATTGAGTGAAGGTTCACCAACGGTTGTTAGGGAGGCTCTTGCGTGTGGACTTCCAGTAGTCTCTACGGATGTTGGCGACGTTAGACAATTGATTACAAAAGACTCTGTTGGTAGCATTGTTGAGCTGGACGAAGAGAAGTTCGCTGAGGCCATTATTAAGTTCTTTGAAACAGAGACGGAAAAGGCTAAGACGGAACGTAGAGAGATCTTGCAACAAAAAGGGCTGGATGTCAACGGTGTTGCAACCAAGACATTAGAAATATATTGGAGATTGTACCAGGCTAGTTCATGCTTATAGCAGCGCCAACCGCAAGGCACGTTAGCGCCATGAAAATATCATTGTAAGATTTTCAGTTTTTTTGGCTGGAGCACTATATGTCAGAAACCGTTAATCCCTTGGTAAGTGTCATCATTTTAAATTATAATGGAAAAGAGGTATTAGAGCCCTGCTTGAATTCTGTATTCGCTTCAACCTACTCTCCCTTTGAAGTTATTGTTGTGGATAATGGTTCAACTGATGGCAGCGCTGACATGGCTAAAAAGAGATATGACTTCCTACTCTTAAGAAAAAAATACAATGTTGGCTTCTGTGCCGGAAATAATACAGGAATTCGAGCGGCTGACGGTGAATTTTTGGTGCTTTTGAACAGTGATACTATTGTAGATTCAAATTGGCTTAATGAGCTCGTAACGGAGGCTATTCAGTCGGGGGCTGATTTTTCTCAACCAAAAATACTCATGATTAATGACAAGCGAATAATTAATTCTACTGGACTCATGATACATATAGCTGGTTTTGGATTACTAAGGGGAGGCGGGGAAGTAGACGAATGCCAGTATGATAATCTGAAGGAAGTGTGTGGGGTTCATGGAACTTGCATTTTTGCATCAAGAAAAGCAATTGAAAAGATAGGATTGCTGGATGAAAATTTCTTTGCCTTCAACGAAGACACTGATTGGTCCTGGAGGGCTTTGCTTTTTGGCTTGAGGCTGACTTATGTTCCTACTGCTTTAGTGTACCACAAATGGGGGCACGGATGGAGTTCTAGAGCTCCAGAGAAGTTCTATTTTGCTGAAAGGAATAGAATGATTATGGTTATGACTAATTATTCGCGTCAGTCGTTTATTTTGCTCTTACCAGTTCTCTTACTCACTGAATTCGCTACGATAGGATATTGTCTTGCAAATAGAATTTTATCTGCAAAAATTCGAGCCTACGCAGATATAATACGTATGCGGCTCTACATAATTCGTCGTCGCAAGTTAATCCAGAATAAAAGGAGAACCCCTGACAGGCTGTTTATAAACCGGTTTACCTTCAAGTTTGAGCACGCTTTTCTTGCAGAATACATTGAACCCCTCAACCTACTATATAATTGTATACATAGAATTGTTTCTTCTATTTTTAAGTAAAGGTTACTTCTGCATCCTAGCGAGAGTAAGAGATTGCTTGAGAAACCTCCAATAGTGTCTTTCGTGATTCCAGTGCTGAATCGAGAGAGAACCATTCGTTCTTGTATAGAAAGCATAGCTAAGCAACGATATAAAAACAAAGAAATAATTGTCGTAGACGGCGGTTCTAAGGACAAAACGGTCGAAATTGCGTCAAAATATGCAACAAAAATTATCGTTGACCGTGGGACTCTGGGGCAAGCCCGCAAACGTGGCATAGATGAATCTTCCGGCGAAGTGCTCGGCATTTTCGACTCTGACATAATAATCCCTAGGCAAACTTGGTTAGATAAAGCCGTGCATGCTATGTTCCAAAAACCCAGCACAGGAATATTGTGGCCAATTCAGATTCCTCCTAAAAATGCATCGCTTACAGCTAGATGTTACTTTGCCTTTTGGAAAGAACGTGTGAATAAAACAAAAGATGCAATTCCTGGCGGAAACTCGCTGGTTCTGCGTAAGGCGTATGAAGACGCTGGTGGCTTCGATCCCTCCATTAACTTCGGGGAAGATTTTGACCTAATTAAGCGTATCTTGGAAAAAGACTATGCCGTAGTCATTTTTCCTTATCCAATAATTCATGACACGATGTACTCTTTGAAGGAGTTCACGCGAAAGCAAATATGGGGTGCATTGTGTCTTCTAGGGCGGGAACAAGATAAGAAAAACTTGAACTTACTTTCCATGTGCATGACTTGGAAAAGAAATGGAAAAATTCAGTCAGTAAGGAGTATGCTAAGTAGGGCTATTTCTGACCATGTAGTTATGGGGTTTCGAGCCATGTTTAGTGGCTTTTGTCAAGAAAAGGAAAACTCTTTATTACTCCTACCCTTGTTGCTAGGTATTAGAATTAAAATCTATTTCACATTTTTCATTTGCAGAAAGCTGTACTAGTGGGTAATCTTGTGAACAAATCTAGTAATGATGGGCGAAAAGAAAGTTAATGAAGTTTATCCGATTCTGTCTTTTAAATCTATGAACCATCGCTTTGGCGGTGAACATTTCGATGAGAATATGTATGATAATGTCCACCCCCTTTCCTCCTGAGGAAGGTATCGGAAATCATGTTCTTAACGTGTCGAGAAAATTCGTTAAAAAAGGTCATCGTGTCACTATCGTCACGAGAGGCTCCTTAGGTAAGGTCAGAAGAGAGATGGTAGGTGATATTGAAGTATTTAAGACACGATTCATCCCTGTCTATCCATTTCACGTCTGCTTGCATGGAATTTTTGTGGAGAAGTTAATTAAGAAATTAACTCAAGAATTTGACATAATTCATATACACACTCCTCTTTCGTCTGCTATTAACGTGCCACTACCATTAGTGAGCACAGTTCACTCATCGTTGGTGGAGGACGCTCGCCACCTAGAGGTTGTGGACTTTAAATCTCTGGCAACTAAACTTCAATCATGGTCTATTGGTCGTCATTTAATTTTAAAGTTGGTGACGAATTCGGACTTGGTGACTACGGTCTCAAACTCCGTTTCTTATGAGTTGAAGAGATACTATGGGGTGGACTGTGAGCCTGTTGTAATCGGAAATGGTGTTGATGAGAAGACTTTTTCGCCAGCGAAATCGGAAAGCAAAGAGAATTATGTCCTCTATGTGGGTCGTCTTAGTTACCGTAAGGGTTTATTTGACCTCCTCGAATGTGCAAGAATTCTTACAAAGAGCAACATATCGTTCGTGTTAGTAGGGAAAGGAGAACTAGAAAGAAAGCTTAAAGAAAAAGTTAAAGATGCAGGTCTTCAAGACAAAATCCTTTTTATGGGGCAAGTTGATAGGGAGAAACTGATTCGATTTTACCAAGATGCAATTGTAATCACTATTCCATCACATTATGAAAGTGGTCCTCTTGTATTACTAGAGGCTATGTCGTGTGGAAAGCCTGTAGTTTCGACTTGTGTTGGTATTGCTCCAGAGATCATCAAGAACTTCGAGAACGGCATCATCATTCCACCGAAATCCCCTGAAAAAATGGCTGGAGCCATATCTATTCTTTTTGAAGACGACAAGCTGAGACGAATTGTAGGTAAAAACGCAAGGAAAACTATTGTGGAAAAATATACCTGGGATTTTGTCGCAGATAAACTGGAAAATTGTTACTGTTCATTGAGTGACCGCGGTTGAAATTTTGCGTTATTTGTTTCGATTTCAATAGATCAAATATTAGTAGGCAACCATGGAGATATGTATATGAACTGTGCAGAAGTTTTGTTCAAATGGGCGTTGACATAACAATAATCTCCAACTATGATAAGCAAATGCTAGAAAACGCTACAACTGACGATGTTAATATACGTTATGTGAAACGATTGAATTCCGTGTTTGGATGGTCAAAAGAAGTTTTGCTAATATTAGAAGAAGAGAATCCAGATTCCGTGATCGTCCTTCTTGGGGTGACTAACTTTTTGAAAATGAATTTCAAAATAGATAAGCCAGCCATTGGAATTCTTACAAGTCCTCTGTATAGTTTAAGAGATATAACAAATCTCGGCTTGAATGAAATCATACGACACTTCAGATATTTACTCATTCATATAATAGGTGCAATTACACCCCGTTTCTTAATAAGAAGAAGAATTAACTCACTCGAACATATAGTGGTCTTGAGCCAAGCGAATAAGAAACGCTTAGAGGACTGCGGTGTTAGTTCCGGAAGAGTCAAGGTTATACCCCCTGGAATCGATGAATCTGACTTAGAATTACCTGAAAAGAGAGAGGTTAACGAATTTAGAAAACGAGTGAGCCCCAAAGGGGTTCCTGTCGTTTTGTATTTTGGGTCCCCTTTGACCTTAAGAGGCCCAGACACGTTGATTAAGGCTTTTACGGAGGTCTGTAGGAATTTTCCTTCCAAGTTAATCATCCTGTCAAGGCTCGAACATAAAGAGTTGATTGAAGACGAAAACGTTCTGAAAGATTCTACCAGAAAGAACGGCATAATGGACTCCGTAGAAATAATATCTAGTTTTCTCGAGAGAAAAGAATTAAGAAAGTACCTTAGTGTGGCAGATGTTATTTGTCTTCCATTTAAGCTAGTTATCTCCGATGTTCCAATAACTGTACTTGAGGCCATGGCAGTTGGAAAGCCCACTATTTCCACTAACATCGATGGAATAACAGAATTGCTTAGCGAACGAGGCTTGATAGTCAAGCCTTGTAGCTTCGATGACTTGGCAAAATCTATAATGGTTGTTCTTGCAAACAGTGAGCTGGCGAAGAAACTTGGAAGCAGTGCCAGAAGCTTCATGCTTAATTATCCTCGATGGAACCAGATTGGGGAAAGTTTCTCGAGATTAATGGCTGAGTTTTCAGAAAGGGAAGAGTTGTGGCAAAGGCATCTTTGATTTTTATAATCGGTCCGGATGGTGTGGGTAAGACAACTCACTCAAGATTGCTTGAGAGGGAGCTTAGAAGTAAGGGGATACGCTCTAAGTATGTCTGGATGCGATGGAACCATAAACTGTCACTCCCCCTATTGGGCCTTGCTCGTTTGTTAAAGTTAAGCAAGGTCGAACAACTTCAAACCGGAAAGAAAGTCGTCTATCACTACTTCGATAGAGTCAGACCAATTGCTGTGACGTATCAGTACGTGCTTTTTGTCGACACCCTAGTTTCAATAATGTTCAAAATCTACACAAAATTGAGGCAAAGTAAATTTGTAATATGTGATAGGTCTCCTTATGACACCTTGATTGACCTTATGATTTCCACGCGGAATCCGAAATTATTGGGCTCATTTATTGCCAAGCTCTTTCTTTTTTTAGTAGGTGACGCTATAAGTGTCATGTTAGTTGTAGCCCATCCGGATATTTTAAAGTCTAGACGAGAAGATGTTCGTGAAGATAGAGACCTGGACCTAAAAATAAAACTCTACAACAGTCTCTCATCTAATTTTAGAGTGATTGCGTTAAACGCTGAAGAGCCCATCGATGAAGTGCACTCAAATCTTGTAAAAATCGTTAGTGGGTTCATTGATGAAACCCGATAGCTTTCAGGCAAGAATATTGAACAATCGATACTTGCCTTGGTCGTTTAGACTTGTCATAATATTATTCGTCAATTGGGTTTTTCACGGCTTCCTTTACATGGATCGAACCGAAAAGATATTCTTTCTGCTACTAGATGGAATTTTCTTTCTGCCTATATTTTTTGCTTTCTTAGCTCTATCTAATCTCAGCTCAAGTATAATTTTAGCCGTAGTCATAACGCATACTCTCCATTGGCTCTTCAATGGCCACTTATATGTCTTGCTTAAGAATCTCAGGCTCTCCAAAATCGAATTAGATTGCTTTGCTAAGTACCTGAGTGATTTACGCGAAAGAGCCAAAAAAGAGAAGAGCATACTTGCAATTGCTGCTTTTGGTAGCCTTTCGCGAAGACAACTATCAGAATCTTCCGACCTTGATATTCGAATTATTAGGCGCCCAGGAGTGATTAACGGTATGAGAGCCTGTCTCTTTACCCTTCTGGAGAGAGGGAGGGCTCTTATGAGTAAAATCCCCTTGGATGTTTATACTTTGGATGGTTTTCAAAATCTGTCGAAATTGTGCCCAGATGAGCCGCCTGTTGTCCTCTATGACCCGCAAGAAACACTTACAGAAAAGAGTGAAAGATTTTGAAAAATGCGAGTACGTTTTTCGCATTTTCAGCTCTAACTGTAATCCTATCTTGGTATCTAATAAACAGCAGGTATCAGAACTACATTCCCCTACCTTTTTTCTGGATCCCTGTTATATGCATTCTTTTAGTAGTTGCGTATCAAATTATAAAGTTCAAGGAAAGTTCAAGTCAGCATTTTTTGATACTTATTGAAATCTTAGCAGTTTCTTTAATAATACGAACCATATTTGTACCCAGCGTTGCCTTTTACGGTTATGATCCATACCACGAGTATCTCAGCGCTATCGAAATTTCCAGAAATGGATGGATATTGTCAATGAGCAATCCAGGATTAAGCTATAATATTCACTATCCAATACTGCATTTTCTTGCCATAATTCTTTCTGAGATCAATGGTATGACGCTACTTAATGTAGCAAGATGGCTGCCTCTTATTATTTCAATCCCTTCGACTCTCATTTTATACCTATTGGCTAAAAAGATATTCAACTCAGAGCGTGTTGGGTTACTTACAGCCCTCGGCTTTTCCATGCTGTATCAATCTCAAATGTTCTATTCCTTGTATGTCAGAGAATCTATAGCCTTCATTATGTTTGTTGCCACCATTTATCTATACTACATGGCAATTCACTCGCGAAGAGTTAAATATGTTCCGCTGGCGATCATATCATCCCTTGTAAGCGTATTTTCACACCATTTGACTCCTTTTCTTCTTGTTATTTTCTTTGCCCTAGCTTATTTCTCTCAAAAACTGGTGGAAAAAATGCAAGGTTATGAAAGTAACAAATTAAGGAAAATTGCGGGACTTTTTTCAGCAAAAAGTATCTACTTCCATGCAACTTTCGTGTTATTCCTTGTCATATCTCTTTTGAATTATTGGCTTTATTTGAGGTATACGCCTTTTACGATGATAGCTACGATCTTTAGTGAGGCATATTTTATTTCAGGCGGGAAAACAGCTTTGATCCCTGCTTCTTTAAGGTACTGGTTCATATTCGGAGGAGAAATAGCGTTTGCTTTTATATTCGGGCTTCTCTCTTTGTACGGTGTTTATTTCCGGCGTAACAAGAGAACTAGTCTCGACTTAACATTTCTTACTTGGGTTATCTTTATGGGAATGTTTTCTATCGGGTTTGTACTGGGCAGAATTTATCCTGAGGGAAGTTTTGCGGTGGCAAGACGTTTCCAAACTTTTGCATATCCATTCCTGTTCATGCTATCAGGGTATGTTGCGCATCAGAAATTGGGAAAGATCGGATTGGAAAAGAAACTTGGTATGCTTCTAGTGTTTATGTTTGTTCTATTTTCCGTTTTTCAGCTGTATAGTGCTCCTCAGTACCTCTATAGTGATTACAGAGGGTCAGATGAGGTTAGGAATATACTTTTACCTGAAGAGTATAATTCTATTTTGTGGCTAAACACTTCCAGAGGAGTTGGGACTGATTGGGACATTTTGGCGCATGCCATCTTTGGTCTTGAGGGTACATTTCCATACTACTCGGTGGAGGTTTTTAAAGGAGATGCCGCGAGGTATAAATACTTAATTATGCGTGATGTGGGACCATATTCAATTTCCATGGAAGCTAAAGAGGCATCTCTCAAATTTGATAACTCTACTTGGATTTACGAAATTTACAATAATGGAGTAGTTAAGGTATACAAAATACAAGGATGAAAGACCTAAAGGATGTGGGCTATCCAAGAGAGATCTCCTCTGGTAAAAATAAAACTATAACAGTTCAATTTCTTGTTAAAATAATCTTTCAGGGATGTGCCTACCAAGTTGCTACGGCTCATGAGAATCTTGGGGAAATTTGCTCTGAGGAATGTCTGTGGAAATATTTTGGGCCTTTGGGCGGGTCAACGTTTAGAGGAAGGTGGGTGACAAGAAGCAATGAAAATATGTAACTTTCGGCTTGGTGTTATATCTGGAAGTTTTGTTGATGAAAGAAAATGGACTTTGATTGAGTCTTTAGGAAAAATGACGGGAGATTATTTACTTGACATCGGTTCAGGGGGCGGACATTTAATTAATCTTATGCAAGAAATGTTTGGAAACATAGTGTCCGTTGAAATAGATCGCAAGTCCCTGCTTTTGCAAAAAACAAAATTTTTTTCTAAAAGAAAAAATGTGGACTATGCTTTGGCAGATGCTAACTCTCTCTTGGGTTCAAGAGAGATGCCTTTGACTTAATTGCCATTTTGGATGTTTTAGAGCATTTAGATAATCCTCAAACAGCGTTATCGCAGGCATTTGATATGCTGAAAGATGGAGGAAAGTTGTTGATTACGGTTCCTAATTGGTATAACCGGTTAGACATTCTGCGAAATGTTGGACCTAGACATAGGGTGTGGCATTCATCAATTGGACGGTGCAAAACTATCGAAAAGGTCGGCTTCAAAATCACCCATTGCCAAAATATCTCTTTCCCGATCTTTAGAAGAATTCTTGACAAAGACTTCATGTTGAGAAACTTTCATCTGTTCGGAGGGGGCGTCTTAATTTCAGCATTTAAACCGCGTGTGGACATCAAAAGAAACAGGTGAACGATGGAAACCAAGACAGATTGTCACGTTATGTGCGCGCGCAAAAATGGTTACGATGCATGCGCCACGCACTAACCACATCGCGATATCGTGCGAGCGCATATCTCCTCTTAATTATTCGAATGATACATTCTTTGATAACAACCTTTTTTGAAGACTTGCGTCTTTCTATAAGTCTAGCGTATCTAGAATTCATTTGCAGCACTGGATTTAGAACGATAGAGAACCGTTGATACGGGAAGCATTAGCAGGCTTTTTATCACGTTTTATAGTACGTTTTGTATTGGTCTGTAACTTTTGTGAAATACTCCCCAGTGGTAGTGATTGCTCCCCATGTTTCAGGTATGTTATAAATGTCGTAAAGCGTGAATGGAAATATAGCTCCCATTCCAGCATCCAGAGATGCTTGGAAATAAGCTTTGTAGGATTCACCTCTTATTTGTTCCGTTGCATCACTTCTTTGCACTCCAATTTCGCCTATCATAAGGTTCTTCACTGGTATGCTTCCAAGTTCTGCTTTGTAAGCATTTATTTCGCTTGTGAGGCTTGAATAAATACTGGAATAGGTTCCGCTACCATACCAATGAAATATTATGTAATCAACATAGTCCCTGAACAATGGAAGAACCAGAGACGGTGTAGTTACACCATGTAAGCTTGGAAATCCAACAGTTACTTTTGCTCCTTTAGCTCTCATATATGCTGCTATTTGTTTAATCCAGTCTAAAACACTAACTCCGCTGTCAGTCGTTGTGTCTGGGAAGGGCTCATTTAACAATATCCAGAGGGGCATCCGAGGATCAGTTAAGAAATTGTGACCGATGCTGTTGGCTCCAGCAAGTGCATCAATCTTGGCTTTCGATGAGGCTATACCGTCATATAATGCTATTCCAAATGGCCAAGGGTTACGTGTAGTACGTCTAGCATGAGGATGTGTATCCGAGTTTAAATATCTCCAGTCAGCCATTTCATGGAAAATGACCTTGACCCCATTATTGCCAAGTAAGTCAAGGAATGCTTTCAGCTTTGTTGCCCAATCTGAGTTTTCCATATTGAATTCACTGAAACCCGCACCATATACTCGAATCGTGTCTATCCCTAAGTCCTTGAGTACATCGAAGACGTTTGATTTGTAGTCTGCATAGCTTGGGAAGAAAATCTTTATGCTAAGTGTTGTTCCTCGATAGACAAAACTGGTCGAATGGTTAGCAGGATAGCTGAGTGTTCCATAAGATGAGAGAGCTTTAGAAGACTGCAAATTATTCGCCTGAACAAAAGAAACAGAAAATAACACTTGAAGAATAGTACCGAGTAGCAGAATCGCAACCATAAATGTTAATGTATATTTTAATGTTGGAGCTTGCAGCATCATTTCCTAATCCGTTCTAGAACATTTTAGCTGAAGTTCTACTACCGATTTAGAGTGTGTATTAATATTTAATAAACCTATCTGTGGGAATGTTCGACAAAAAAACACTTAAGCGAAAAGATTCGCCAATAGAAAAAAGCGCGGTAGGCATCGGCGTATCACCTTTATGTAAAACTGAAGGTTAAGGCATTTAATTTTGATGAGCCTCCTTGAATCCGCTTAGAAACGTAGATGGCGTTTCTTGCGCATGTACCCTGCTACGCGCATGGGATTTGTTCGTATTAATTGGAAGAAGCATAAAAATCTTGCAAATATCGACACTTGAGCAGGATGGAAATGTTCGTGGTTGAAAATCATGCTAGGAGAATTGGCATAACTGACCTCAGTCGCCAGTATCAGTCGATTAAGGCAGAGGTCGATGCCGCTATTGCTCATGTGTTCCATAGGGGAGACTTCATCTTGGGTGAAGAGGTCACTCAGTTCGAGAAAGAGTTTGCTGCTTACTGCGGAGTAAAATATGCCATTGGCGTTGACAGTGGACTATCTGCTCTGGAGTTAGGTATGAGAGCTCTAGGAATAGGAAAAGGTGATGAGGTCATTACACCAGCTAATAGTTTCATTGCAAGCAGCTCAGCCATCTCCTTTACAGGAGCAACACCGGTCTTCGTAGATATTGACCCAACTACATACAATATGGATGTAGACCAAGTCAAATCCAAAATCAACTCGAGAACCAAAGCTATCATGCCGGTCCATCTTTATGGTCAACCAGCAGAGATGGATAAGGTAATTGAACTGTCACAAGAGCACGGTCTCTGGGTTATAGAAGACGCATGTCAGGCCCATGGTGCACGATATAAGGGACGTCGAGTAGGATCAATCGGCCACGTCGCCGCCTTTTCCTTTTACCCAAGCAAGAATCTGGGTGGATACGGCGATGGTGGCGCAATAGTTACCAATGATGCCGCAGTGGATGCGAAAGTACGGACGATGCGCAACTATGGACAACAAGGGAAATACAATCATGTCACTCTGGCTTGGAATCGCCGCCTTGACACGATCCAAGCCTCAGTTCTGCGCGTTAAGTTACGTTA
>Ga0315310_10000707_pt1 | contig 21338 bp, 19 predicted proteins | sample TDP5_MG_FD_203630 | JGI IMG/M metagenome (GOLD analysis project Ga0315310, IMG submission 203630) | Freshwater sediment microbial communities from Lake Towuti, South Sulawesi, Indonesia - TDP5 | ecosystem: Environmental > Aquatic > Freshwater > Lake > Sediment | place: Indonesia: South Sulawesi...
TATTTTTGAAAAGTGAGCAGTTTCACTTCCCACTTTTAAACAAAAAAAAGCCGAGTCCATAGACTCGGCCAAAAATTCAATTTACTTATGAGATTTCAAAGAAAAAGCCCGGGCAGCCTTAAACTCTATCTTCCGTACTGCTCGGGCCTTCGCTGAAAACTTCAAACGGATGCATACAATATAATGGGCGCTACTTTTGAGAGAGTTCAATATCTTAAAGCTCCCCCTTTCAGTCCCCCAATATTGATACCCATAAAAAGTAAGCCAAATCCGCCTGGGGTACCCAAAAGGCCTAAAATGGTTGGGTCTTTCGGGCAAACCTCTAATATGAGATTAGCCCATATTTTCTCCATATTAAAGCGAAATCCCGGCGAAATCTTGAAAATAGATTTTGTAGTGTAGGGCTTTATGCCCGTAATAGATTACGCCCATAAAGGGCTACACTACTTTGCTATTGCGATTAAACGGATGGAGATTTGGAAGGTGTTAAGATTGGGGTAGTTCAGGGCCTAAATATATAGCCTACTCCTTGAACCGTTTCAATGTGCTGGCTGGCTTCAGGGCCCAATTTTTTTCGGAGGGTTTCAATATGCTTATTTATTGTGCGCGGGTCTCCAAGATACTCGGCTTCCCAGACGCTCTTCATCAAATATCTTCTTTCCAGCGCTTTTCCTCTCTTCTTCATCAAAATGTAAAGAAGCGCAAATTCTTTGGGAGTTAATTTGACAGGCTTTTTCTTTACCAGAAGAGTCCTGGCAGATAAATTGACTACAACATCATCACATTCTAAGACTTCTTCAGGTTCTTCCCTGTAACTTATTCGGCGCAGAATTGCCTTGAGTCTAGCCAGGAAGATATCGTAATCGAGCGGGCTCGCCAGACAGTCGTCAGCGCCAATGTCCAGGGCTCTAATTAAATCTTTTTTTCTGGAAATATTTTTGATTATGACTACTGGAATGTTGCTTAGATTTCTATCTTTTTTAATCTCTTCACAGATTTTAAAACTGTCTTCAGAAGAAGAGACAAAATTTAGAATAATCAGTTCGGGTTCAAAATCCGTAATTCGTTTTTTTACTCTGCCCTTCTCCTCGACTTGAGAAAATGTAAACGCCTCCTTCTCCAGGATTTTCTTCAATCCTAAAGCAGTCTTGGGGTCATCGCCGAATAATAAGATTCTGCCTTCAATCATAAGACGTTCCCTTACGGAGATTCACTACCGTTCTTTTATAAAGCAAGGATGAAGGGATAGTTGCAGGAGCTTCAAATCCGCCAGGATTTGTAGGAGCGCTGGCGGATTCAGAGCGAGGTTTTTCTAACCGAGCGACTCCGAAATCTATCCCTTCATCCCCATTGCGGGTTCGATGAATCGAACCCCTACACGAACACAGCTTCCCTTTGTCCCAACCAAGTTTAAGATAATTTGGCGTCATTTCAGTTTGAATTTCAGGGTTATTGTTCCCCACTGAACTATCTGTTTTTCCTGGGGAGAGAGCGGCTCAAAGAGCCATTTTTTCATTGCCTGGGTCGCAATCTGGTCCAGGTCAGGATACCCGGTAGTTTGACTTACCTCCACTTTGCTGACCAGTCCGTCAGGCAAAACCCAGAACTTCAGCATAACCTCTCCACTAACTCCTGCTTCTTCCGCCCATCTGGGATATTGGGGATAGACTCGCCTGACAATTCCCCTACGAGAGACAGGACCACTTATAGCAAAATCTCTAGCCTCACCCTTTCCGATAGAAATTCCTTCCCTATCAGGGAGTCCCGGCGTTATCTTGGCCCCTTCGATCGTAAACCTGTCTTTGCCCGGCAACATCGATATCTTCTCCCCCAATTGTGGTTCAGGCGCGGGGACTTCTGTTAGAGTAATTTTCGTTTCAGGCCCCAAGACTGCTAACGGTTCTCCCTCTCCCGGCGTCCAGACATCAATCCCAGGAGCAGGACTGACTTGAGCACTGGGTCTACCGAGACCGGGAGACCTTCTATAACCCGGCTCACTGGGGACTGCCGAGGGTAACAAAACTAAGGAGACCTCCATAAATCTACTCGGAAACCTTTCGCGCTGGGCTATGGGAATATATATCAGCATTAGCAGGTGGAGAATAAAAGAAATAAGTAGCGAAATCCTGAAATTCCTTTCTCCCAACATTATTTTCTCCTGAAATTATGGTAATTTCGGCTCTGTGGCGATTGCCAATCTCTCGGCTCCACTAAGTTTCGCAACGTCCATTGCCCGAACAACCATGCCATGCTTAACTTCCTGGTCGGCCTTAATGATTAGAATCTTATCTTTCCTCTGGGCAAAAGCGGCCTCCAGCGCCTCACCCAGTTGCTCCAGAGTGACTGGCTCCTCGTTCAAAAAGAGTATGTCCTCACTAGTAATCGTTAGGATGAGGTCTTTCTTCAATTGAATCTCAGAGGTAGCCGCTTTTGGCAATCTTACCTGGATTCCTGGCTGAACTACAAAAGAAGTGGATAGCATAAAGAAAATTAAGAGCAGAAAGACAGTATCGGCCATTGGCGTAGCATCAAGACGAGTGCTCAAACTCCTTGCTCTTCTAAATTCCATTTTTCCTCCTTGCTTGTTCGGGGACTTCACCCTCACCTTTATCCTCTCCCCTCAAGGGAAAGGAAATAACTTGGGTGACTGAAATTAACTGGAAGTCAAAATCTCAATCAATTCTTTACAGAATCTCTCAATACCAGAAACAAGCCCATCTACACGATGCATAAAATAGCGATAGAATAAAACTGAGGGAATAGCGATAAATAACCCGGCCGCAGTCGTGACCAGTGCTTCGGAGATGCCCGAGGCGACAATCGCGGGAGAAGTGGCACTGGCAGCAGCAATGGAATCGAAGGCACGAATCATTCCGGTAACTGTGCCAGTAAAGCCCATCAAAGTAGATACCGTTGCGATGGTAGCCAAAGCAGGAAGATAACTTTCCAGACGAGGAATCTCCTCCAAGGCCTGAGCTTCAAACGCATCTTCCATTGCTTTCCGACCTTTACCATACTCACTCAATCCAGCCTTCAGTATAGAAGCAATGTGTCCTTTGGTTCTACCACATAGAGCCACTGCCTGGTCAACCATCTTTTTATTGACCAACTCTCTTATCTTAGCCATTAACTCCTTTTCCTTGGTTCTTGCCGCGGAAAGAATATAAACCCTATTGATGATTATCGCTAGAGCCAAAACCGAAGCAAGAAAAAGGGGATACATCATTATCCCCCCGCGTAAGAAATAGTTGAGCATCTTAGCCTCCTTTCAGGCACTCCGATTTACCTGGAAAACTACCATTTTACTCTGAATCCTCCGAAAAATTTACTGTGGTCAAGAGGATAGCCAAACCTCAAAGAATACTTCTCCTCTAGTAAGTTTTCTCCTTGGAGAAAGAGGAGAAACTCCTCTGTTACCCTCAAGGATACTTCTGTCCCCAGAGCCCAGTAGAATGGCAAAGAAAGCGAACGGTTATAATATCTCTCGCTTTGCATCAAAAGTGATAGTTCTATTCCCAATCGGCCATATGTATACTGCGATGAAATTTCAAGCGAATGGTAGGGAACGTAAGGTACCTTCTCATCCGGTCGGTCTTCATCTTCAGTTTTGTCATAAACGTATCTCAACCTGTGAGTGAAATCTTCTCCCCAGTTGTAAACAAATAAGACATCCAGGCCCTGCGAGAATACATCGGAGATATTTGCAAAGTTACCGATTGTACCATCGTCAGAGAGGGCAATGAAGTTTCTAAATTTTCTCTGAAAAAATGATATATTGCCATAGAAGTTTTCAGTGAACTTATACTCCATACCTTCTTCTAACGAAAATGTTTTTTTCTGAGGAAGAAGGTCTAAATTCACAGCGACATAGTCATTGTCTATGTACAGGTCACTGAAAATGGGAATTGCCAATTCCGGTTTATATCTCACCCAGACATTGAAATTTGGCAAGAGCTCATAGGAGAATCTGGCTATGGGATAGAGAAAAGAGGTAAGGGGTTCACTCTTATCTTTATATTCCAGTCCTAAGTTGACCCATAGCCTATCAAAAAGAAGGAACTCATCGGTCAGGGAAAAAGCAGTGACTGAATAGCGCCTCCTATCACTGTTCAGGTTAAGCGTCTCCTGGTAAAGTTGGGCCTCAATATTCAATGAGTTTTTTTCAGCTAGACCGACCCTTGCCTGTAACCTTACCCCTCCAGTTTCACCCTTTGCTTTACCCGTATTCTTTAAGTGTGCTATTTGTCCCGAGACCTGAAATCCCAAACTTGTCTGTTCACCTATCCTATTCTCCAGTCCCAATTCCATGTTGAGGAGGTCTACCTTTTGAGTATCCGGAGAATTGGACAGCCGATAATCTTTCAGGAGACCAGAAGTGGCGATTTTCAAATCGAGCCTTTCAGCAGGCTTAAATCCCAACTCTAAGAATGCGGTATCTTCATCATACCACCTGTCAGGAAATTCCCCGTCTGTCTTATATTTTCCTATGCCAAGTATGTAGTGCGCCCTATCTTTGATTTGTCTGCCGTGACTGAGATTGGCTTTTAACGAGTCAAATCTTCCATACGCAAAACTAAATTCAGTAATGTTCAGGTCCTTTTTCTGAGGAGGAAATAGCAGGGGAAAGGTCTTTCCCATCGGCTCAAGTCCAACTTCTACCTTTTTCAGGAATGGTCTATCAATAAGTACCTCCTTCTCAGCACCCCTAATGACCCTCGACTGGTCTTCTCCGATAATTACGACTTCGGGGAGTTCAAATGCAGGCCTCTCCTCGGTTGGCTTCTCTTCTTCACTCCAGGCCCGGTGGCTCCAGAAAAGGAGAAAAACTGAAATTCCCATAATGAGATTGATTTTCTTTATCGCCATCCTATTTCCCAGCTATTTTCTCTATCTCTATTTGTGCTTTCTTAGCCCACTCGGTCTCTGGATATTTTTCTATAACTTTATTATAAGCCTTCATTGCGTCTGCCCAGAACCTTTGCTTTCCATTACAGTCTCCAACCATATATTGTGCAGAAGCAGCAAAGTATGGGTACTTTTCATAAAGATATACTACCTTCAAATATTCAACCATGCTATTACGGTAATCTTTCCGGAAATAGTAGCAGTCACCTATTCTCTTTTGCGCCTCTGCCCCGACCTCATTTCGGGCTAAATTTGTAGCCAATCTATATTCCTCTATTGCCTTCTTGTACTCTTTCTTCTCCTCATATAAAATCCCATATCTGAGGTGGACTCTGGCCGCAGCTATTGATTGAGGATACTTCTGGATAGTTGTCTGAAAAACCTCCCCCGCAAGGTCCTTTCTTCCCATCCTCTCGTAACTCTCTCCAATCCTATATTGGGACTCACTAGAGAAAGTATCTTCCGGAGTCTTCCCAATCTTCTTCTCATATTCTGCTATCGCCTCAGCGTATTTCCCTTGAACAAAATAGCACTCTCCAATACGGAACTGAGCTTCACTGGCAAGTTCACTCTCAGGATAACTCGCCATTAGACTTCTGTAAGCACTGGCTGCTTCATCGTAGTTGCCAACCATATAATAACTCCAGCCTAACCAATAACAAGAATCGTCAGCAAGAGGCGAGTTGGGATAGAGGTCAATTATCGTGCGGTAAACCCTTACTGCCTCATTGAAATTGTCACTACTATAATAGTATTCCCCCAGCCGATACCTCACTTCTATGTTCAGACGGCTGTCGGGATACTTATCAATAAAATCCCTGTAAATCTTAATCGCCTTGTCGTCCTCTCCCTGAGCGTGATAACTCCAGCCAATAGCATAATAAGCAAACTCAGCCATCTCGCTTTTAGGATACTTATCAATGACCTTCTGATAAGTATTTATCGCCTCTCCATATTGCTTCTGATTATAGTATGCATCCCCTATTCTGAAGAGAGAATCTGCCGCAATCATGCTTTGAGGATAACTGGTTGCCACATTATTGAACTGGAGAATTGCCTCATCATATTTTTTCTGTTTGAAGTATGACCAGCCAATATAATATACTGCCCTATCAATGACTTCACTATTCTTAAATTCCTCTCTCAAACTATCAAGAACTTCAATGGACTTCTCATATTTACCTTCTTTATAGTAGGCCAGGCCAATCTGTAATTTTATCCGATCTTCAATTCCACTTTTAGGATAGTTCTTAAGAGCCAGGCCATAAGCATTATGTGCTTCACTATACTTCTTCTGACTTAGAAGGCAATTACCCACCTCCATCTGTGCCTGGGCAGAAAGTTCACTTTTAGGATAAGCCTTAAGCATCGCCTGGTAAGCCTCATAGGCAGAAGTAAAATCGCCTGCCTCGTATGAAGACCTTCCCAGCCCGAAATAGGCATTATCAGCCAATTCGCTTTGAGGATACCGGTCTATAACTTCGCGGTAAGCCCTTCTTGCATAATCAAAATCCTTCTTTCCAAAAAGGGATTCTCCGATTTGGAACTTTGCTTCCACTATCAGATTGCTAGCAGGGTAACTCTTTTCAACTTCCCGGTAAGTATTTATTGCCTCATCATAGTTGCCTTCCTTATAGAAACACCATCCTTTCCAGTAAAGAGCGTCGTCCGCCAGATTGCTTGCTGGAAAATTCTTGACTAAAGTCTCGTATTCTCTAATTGCGTCTTTATACTTTTTCTCATAATAGAAAGAGTTAGCAATCAAATAGCGAGAAGAAACCGCAAGGTCGGATTCGGGATACTTAGTTATCACATCTGAAAAAGCCTTCCTGGCTTCATCAAACTTTCCTTGCTTCCAATAGGCCCAGCCAATAGATTGCTGAGCCTTCTCCGCCTGGCTCGAACGGGGGTAGGTCTTGCTGACTTCCTGATAAGCAGTAATTGCTTCAGGGTATTTACCTTCTCGATAAAAGGTTTCTCCAATCTGATATAGCGCAGACGCTCGTAGGTCACTGGATTCGGCAAAACCTAATACCTTCTGATATGCTTCTCTCGCAGAAGCAAAATTTCCCTGGATAAGGAGCGATTCTCCAATTTTAAACTGGGCTTGAGGACGGTAAGGGGATTTAGGATAGGTGTTCATCAACTTCTGGTATTCCGCTATGGATGACTTGTAGTTCTTCTGGTAGAACTGACATTCGGCTATGAAGAACTGGCAACCATCGGCAAGTGTACTTTTGGGAAATGATTTAATCACGAGGGTAAATTCAGGCAATGCTTGAGAATATTTCTCCTGCTTAAAGTATGAGAAGCCCTTGGAGTAGTGAGAATAGTCAACATATTTGGACTGAGGATAATTTTTAATGATTTCATCATATGCTGAAATAGCTTCTACATACTTTCCTTGACTGAAATAACTTTCAGCAGTGTAGTATTTTGCTTCCACCACCAGGTCACTCTTGGGATATCTTCGGACGAAATCCTGATATAGTCTTATTGCTTCAGGATAGTTTCTGGCCATATATTTACAATCAGCAAGACGAATAGCACTTCTTATAGCGAAGTCCGTTCCCGGATACAAGTTCATAACCTTCCCGTATCCAAGGAAGGCTCCAGCATAGTCTCCTTGATTAAACATAGCCTCAGCCTTGTAGAATCTCACATCGGGGAGCTTCTTACTTTCTGGATAGTTTACCTCAAATTTTTCAAACTGCTCTTCCGCAAGTTTATACATTCCGTCTTTGTAGAGGCTCATAGAAAAATTAAACAGGTCTTCTTCTTGACGAGACTCAACCTGACCAGGAACGCTCCTTATTGACAAAATGGATAGGAAAACAAGCACTGACAGTATCTTTTTAACCATGGGAGTTACCTCATTTTTTATATTATAACATATAATTCTTCAAATGGTCAATTTACTTTCCATAATTTCGGTATCTTCCTCTTGGGAAAATACCTATCTTCCTATACTCTGTTTCCTTTTAGTCTCTCCAGGTGTCAAAGGAAAAAATTCACCCCTGTCAACATCTCACTTAACAGGGGCCAACTTGCTCTTCCAAGACTGAGAAAAAATGGTCTAAGAACATTTCAGCCGAAAAGAGTCCTATCTTCTTGCTTTCCTTACTTCCTCCAGAAATTGCTTCGCTTTTTCGGTTAAGACCTCAAACTTTCCTTCAGCGACTGCCTTCTTATCAACTAGGGCTGTTCCCACGGCTATAGCACATGAACCAGCCTTTATAAATTCACCGGCATTCTCCAGGTCTACCCCTCCTGTGGGAAGAAGGAGAATGTGCGGCAAGGGACCCTTTAATGCCCTAATATAGGCTGGCCCTCCTAACTCTCCCGCAGGAAAAATTTTCACAATGTCCGCCCCCATCTCCCACGCATGGACGACTTCCGTAGGAGTCATCGTCCCGGGGATTGCGATTTTGCTATACCTCTTACAAATTTTTATTACCTCCTCGTTCAATGACGGTCCTACAACAAATTCAGCCCCTGCCAGAATAGATACACGGGCAGTCTCTCCGTCAAGCACTGTTCCAGCCCCTAAGAGTACATCCTTTCCAAACTTCTCCGCTACCTTCTCCATAACACTAATAGCATTGGGGACGGTCATTGTTATTTCAATAGTCTTGATTCCTCCCTCTCTAATGGCATCAACTATCTTCATAGCCTGGTCAGGAGATTCCGCTCTAATTACAGGCACCACTCCACAGTCAAGCATAAGTTGAAGTTGCTCCGATTTCTTATCCATATGTCCACCTCCTTTCGCTTCACTCCCTAACCGCATTTCTTTCCTGATATGCAGAAAATAGTTTGTGAAGAACGCTTGGAATTTCAGACAAAAAACAAGGACGACCTGTTTGCTTCCAGGCAAAAATTTGTTCGACTCCGATTTATCGGAGGAGTTTATTTTTGCGCCCTACAGAGTCCGAAGTTTTCCGGCGCCAAGAAATTCCGCAGTAATTAACAAACTATTTTCTAAAGCCTACGCTCACCAACTCGAAGGTGTCGCTAACCCGTTCCTGCTTATTCGTCCCGATTTCATCGGGACCCCCTTTCGCTTCACTGCCGTCACCCTAAAGGGCGACCCCGATATATCGGGGGCACTCTTTAGAGTGCCAGAAAGGGTGAGGGGACTACTTCTATCTTTGAATTTTATACCCAACCGCCTTAATCTGCTTCTTGACTTCGTCCTCTGTGAACCAGCTCAAATCGCCGGGAACGGAATGTTCTAAAGCAGCCAGAGCATCTCCATAAGCCACTGCTTTTTCGACATCGCCCGTTAGGTATCCATAAATGAAACCAGCGGTATATGCATCCCCGCTGCCCACTCTGTCAACTATCTCCAAATCGTAGGTTTTGCCTCTATAGAGTTTATCGGCCAGCGCAATACTGGTCCATCCTCCGGTCAGCACAGTCCGTACTTCCCTCAGGGTTATAGCAACCACCGGACAGCCAAACCTATCTTTCAACTGCTTGGCTATGTCCTCATAAGAGCCTTTGTAACCAAAAACGTCCTCAGTATCATATTGCGTGGTTACAAGGATATCAACTTTATCCAGTATCTTGGAAAGACATTCCCGTGCCTCATTAGCCGGCCAGAGTTTTGCTCTATAATTTATGTCGAAACAGATTTTGCAACCCTGCCTTTTTGCTTCTTCTATAGCCTCAATTGTGGCCTCCCGGCAACTCGGGCTTAGAGCAGTGGTAATCCCGCTAGTAAGAAAAAGTTTCGTCTCTTTTAAAATCGCCGACCAGTTTACTTCACCCGGCCCAAGTTTACTTACAGCCGAGTCCTTCCGGTCATAAAAAACCTCACTCGCCCGAGGGGTACTTCCCAATTCAAGGTAGTAAATTCCCACTCTCCCTTCGTCAGACCACACAATGTGGGAAGTATCTATACCGTGCTCTCTTGCCTTGTTAGCCACCAACCGCCCAGCGGGATTTTTGAGCAGCTTTGTGACCCAGGCCGTCTTCAAGCCAAATCTAGCAACTCCCACACAGGTATTCAATTCCGTTCCGCCCACATTAACATCGAAGGTATGGGTTTGCTCTATCTTCATAAAGTTGGGCGGCGAAAGCCTCAACATTGCTTCTCCTAAAGCCACGACATCATACATTTAATTCCCCTCCTTTCGCTTCGCTCAATCCGGCCGGGGTTCTCACCATCTCGAACCCGTCGCCAGACTTGTCGCTCCTTATTCGTCGCGACGGCGACCCTTTCGCTTCGCTCAATCCGGCCGGGGTTCTCACCATCTCGAACCCGTCGCCAGACTTGTCGCTCCTTATTCGTCGCGACGGCGACCCTTTCGCTTCGCTCAATCCGGCCGGGGTTCTCACCATCTCGAACCCGTCGCCAGACTTGTCGCTCCTTATTCGTCGCGACGGCGACCCTTTCGCTTCGCTTCAGTCGGTGACCTGCCTGCTCACCGACTCGCAGGCGTCGCTACCCGTTCCTCCTTATTCGTCGGAACAACGACCCTCCTCTGAAATTTGTCAATAGAAATTGGACGATTATCTAAGAAAAAGGGCTTTCGCTTTTTTCATACAGTTTATCTATGTACTCAATACTTGACTTTATAGCCTCTCGGCATCCCTTCCCTGCTTTTGGTTCCAGACATATGATACCTTCGTATCCCATACCATTGAGCCTATCGAGCAATTCCTTAATGTCAATATCTCCTTTACAGATATATGTTTGTGGCTCACCATTTATTGTCTGCTTTAGATGGACCAATTTTATGCGAGAGACTTCCAAAGACTCCAAGGCTTTTAGCGGGTCCCCCTTTTCTATAGCGATTGAAGTGAGGTTACCTGGGTCGAAAGTTATTCCCATAAAAGGTGAATCTACCCGGTCAATCAAATATTTTATATCTTCCATAGGTTCTCTTGCATTTTCAAGACCAAGCATCACCCGATGAAGACTAGCGATGTCCGCATATGTCTTCAATCTACTGACTATTCTACTTTTCTCTTCACCAGTATATCTCCTTTTCTCATTTTTGATAACTTCCCCATCGCAAACTAGCCTCAGAATAGGCTTTCCGCTAAGTCTTCGCGACAGTTCAATCGCTCGTCTAACTCTATCTTCATCTCTTTCATCAAGACAATCGTTCTTAATTGCATAGGTGAACTGGATAGTTTTATAGCGCTCAGCGAGTCCGCACAGAGCCTCACCATCGTAATCTTCCACGCACCCTTCCCTCAACTCAATAGCCTCAAGTCCATTCTCTTTACCGAATTCAACGATATCCCGGAGAGTAATTTCCTTATCCTTCAGTTCCTTCTCAAAAAGAGCAGTGGTAAACCCCAGAATCATAATTTCACCTCCTTTCGCTTCGCTTCACTCGGTGACCTGCCTGCTCACCGTCTCGCAGGCGTCGCTTTCACGTTCCTCCTTATTCGTCGGAACAGCGACCCTCCTTTCGCTTCGCTTCACTCGGTGACCTGCCTGCTCACCGTCTCGCAGGCGTCGCTTTCACGTTCCTCCTTATTCGTCGGAACAGCGACCCTCCTTTCGCTTCGCTTCACTCGGTGACCTGCCTGCTCACCGTCTCGCAGGCGTCGCTTTCACGTTCCTCCTTATTCGTCGGAACAGCGACCCTCCTTTCGCTTCGCTTCACTCGGTGAATTCTATGGCCTGAATTCTTCAAATTTTTCTTCAGTTTCTGATTCGCTTCCTTTTTCTTTTTTAGACTTTTCCACTTTATCTTCTTCGAGCCTAAATTCTTCAAAATCTTCTTTGATTGTGGCTGTCGCTGTATCTTCTTCTATCCTAAATTCTTCAAACTTTTCCAGACTTTCCTTTCCCCCTGCCTTGAATTCCTCCAATTGCTTGAGTCTCTTTTCAATTCCAGAAAGGTCCGCATCTATATTTCTGAACTTATTTAGAATCCCTTTAAGGACGGAAATGCGTTCATCCAGACCGGCCCCTCTCTCCTCAACCTCCACGTATGAGTCCTTCGAAGTCTTAAACGCCTTGAGGCCTAATAACTTTTCTCTGATAGGAGTGAGGTTTACCCCAATGTCTTTATACTTACTTATGATCTTTTCCAGTGTAAAGATAAGTTCCTCGACACTGACCTTTTTTTCTACCAGTTTCTTGTAGAAGTTCAGGGAGTGCCGGAAATCTTTTTCGGTGAGACTAAACGAAATGTTAAAGATAAATAGAAAAAACAGGGAGAGAAGAATTGCGCTCCATCTCCTCATAATTTTTCCCCATCAGAAATTATTTTTAGTATATTATAGATTTTGAGGTTAGTCAAGGAAAAAGATAGGCAATGAGGAAACTTTCAGAATTTCGGTACTAATGGCGCCTACGAAGATTCTTATTGAAATTTTTATTGCAGGATATATTGGATTTGGTATAATAATTATGTCCTAGAGGAAATTGATTCACGAATTTGATAATGAAATTTTAAAATAGTCAAAATTTGGACAAACCAAATATGTTAGCGGACATTCTAATCCCATTAATTGTGACGGGTTTAGCAGAATTTGGCGATAAGACTCAGTTATCTATCTTTGCTTTGTCTTCAAAAACGAAAAAACATTTGCCTCTATTGCTGGGCGTTATGCTCGCTTTTTTAATAGTAGATGGAGTTGCCGTCTTAGTAGGGTCGTGGATCATAAATATCGTCCCAATTCGTTTACTAAAAATATTGTCAGGAGTCATCTTCATGATTTTTGGCCTGTTGATACTGGGAGAAATTGAACTGAAGAGAGAGCGCAAATTCTATGTCCAAAATCCTTTTTTTTCAGGTTTTCTATTAGTGTTTTTGACAGAGTGGGGCGACAAGACACAAATTGCTTCAGGAGTATTCGCAACTAAGTACGATGCTTTATCGGTCCTAATTGGGGCTATGACAGCGTTAACGTTACTGTCTGCTATGGCAATCTATTTGGCCAAGTTTATCGCAAGTAAGGTCAATGAGAAGGTAATGGCAAGAGTCGCTGGAACGGCATTCATATTGATTGGCGTATCGTTCTTCGTATTTTGAAAAATAGTCTTCTATTCTGAGATTATCCTCTTCTTCTACTTCACATCTTCTCACTTCTCCCGAACTTCCTTTCCAGAATCTCCAGGGCTTCTACACCGGTTCAGAAAGAACTTTTAAGACCATACAGAAATTTAGATTGATATATTCTTTTCATACATTTTGTACTTTAATTGCCTCTGATTTTGGTATATGATAAATCATTGGGGCATATGATAGAGATGGGTAGTGTGAGTTGGTGTCAGAGGGTGGAGAGGCGTTCGCTAATCTTTAAGATGAGTTGCGTAAAGCCGAAAGGTTTCTTTAAACAATTGCTCGTATTTTCATTATTCATCGGAGGCGTTCCTGTCATTAAAAGCGTTTTACAACTGGGGTGTTTCTTCTCTATTTCGTTAATAAGTTCCAAGCCGTCCACCCCCGGGAGATTCAAATCTGTAAGTACGAGTTGGTAATCTCCTCTTTTATCAAGTAGGTCGAGCGCTTCCTGGGCATTCTGGCACACATCCACCAGGTATCCAGCCCGTTCCAGCGCACTCTTGCATATATCTCTAATTCCTTCTTCATCGTCAACGACAAGAATCTTTTGCCCTTTCATATTTTTGAAATAGCCCCCTTCCATTAACAAGTATACCATAAGATTGCCTATTCGTCAACATATAAAATGTTGCCTATTGGGCTATTCATATGAGCGAGAAAAAGACATATAATCTCCTCAGGTGATTTATGGAGACCATTTATACGATTGTCGGAAAGAACATTCGGGAAGAGAGAAAAAAGTCAGGATTAACTCAAGAAGAATTGGCAGAGAAGGCCGACATTAGTGCCAACTTTCTAGGCCATATTGAGAGAGGAACAAAGAGGCCGACCCTAGATACTTTAAAGAAAATTGCCGATGTCTTGCAAACACCAATAGGAACTCTGTTTGCTACTGAGGAGACCTACAAATTGACCAGAGAAGACCTTTTCGTCAAAAGGTTCATGTCATTGGTAAGAGATAGAAAAGGGAAGGAAAAAGAGCTGATTTTGAAAATCGCCAAAATGATTCTCAAGAAACCGGCTCGAAAATAGTAGCCAAATCATTTAAGAAATTTTCTCAAGTATATTCCAGTATATGATTTTTTCGACTGGCAAAGTTCCTCCGGAGAGCCCGCTGCAATCACCTCGCCACCTCTCTCACCGCCTTCAGGGCCCAAGTCAATAATATAGTCTGCAGTTTTGATTACATCCAGATTATGCTCAATAACCAAAACTGTGTTCCCCCTGTCTACCAGGCGATGGAGAACATTCAATAACTTCTCAATGTCCGCAAAATGTAGCCCTGTAGTGGGTTCGTCTAACAGATATAGCGTTCCTCCTGTGCTTCTCTTAGAAAGTTCCTTGGCAAGTTTCACCCTCTGAGCCTCCCCGCCCGAGAGGGTCGTGGCCGACTGTCCCAGCTTGACATAATCGAGTCCGACATCCGACAGGGTCTGAAGTTTTTCCCTGACCCTGGGTATATTCTTGAAAAATTCCAGGGCTTCTTCCACACTCATTGACAGGACATCCGCAATATTCTTGCCTTTATATCTTACTTCCAGGGTTTCCTGATTGAACCTTTTTTCTTTACACACTTCGCATGGAACATAAACATCGGGTAAGAACTGCATCTCTATCCTAATTAATCCGTCACCCATACAGGCTTCGCACCTTCCTCCTTTGACATTAAAACTGAACCTCCCGGGTTTGTAACCTCTAATCTTGGCCTCGGGAAGCTGTGCGAATAGCATGCGTATAGGGGTAAATAGGTCTGTATAAGTGGCTGGATTGGACCGAGGCGTCCGTCCTATTGGAGACTGGTCAATATTTATTATCTTATCAATGTTCTCTACGCCCAGAATCTCTTTGTGTCTTCCCGCTTTCTCTTTAGAGTGGTATATCTTCTGTGCCAGCGCTTTATACAGTATCTCCTGAATTAGCGTGCTCTTCCCTGAGCCGGAAACACCGGTAATACAGACAAAAAAACCTAATGGAATTTTTACATCAATATTTTTCAGATTGAACTGGGCTGCACCTTTTATCTCCAGCGCTTTACTAAAATCTATCTTTCTCCTCTTCAAAGGGAGGGGCACTTTAAGCTTGCCTGAAATATAGGCGCCAGTCAGAGATTGCGGGTTACCTACTATTTCGGATAAGGGGCCGCTAACCACAACTCTCCCTCCCTTTTCACCTGCTCCTGGACCCAAATCTATGATGTGGTCGGCAGCAAGGATTGTGGCCAGGTCGTGCTCCACGACAATAACTGTGTTTGCTAAATCCCTCAACTCCTCTAAGGTAGAAATCAATCTGGACACATCTCTCGGGTGTAGGCCAATGGTGGGCTCATCAAGGATGTAGATCACTCCCACCAGGGATGAGCCAATCTGAGTTGCCAGGTGAATTCGCTCCGCCTCTCCGCCAGCCAAAGTAGCCGCTGGCCGGTCAATTGTAATGTAGTCCAACCCGACATTGATAAGGAAAGAGAGCCTCTTCTTGATCTCTTTTATTACTTCGCCAGCAATAAGTGCTTCAGTTGGAGAGAGAGAAATCTTATTGAAAAATTCTTGAGCCTCTTTCACAGAAAGGGCAGCCATATCGGCGATGGACTTTCCCTGGACGGTAACCGCTAAACTCTCCCTCTTGAGCCTTTTGCCTTGACACTCTGGACAGACCCTCGTGGTCATATACTTATTAAAAATCTCTTCTCGCACAAAATCGGACTCGGTCTGATGGTACCGCCTTTCAAGCTGAGTTATCACTCCCTCAAAAGGCTCTCCCGACTCATATATTTCATCCGGGGAACCGTAGAGGAGTGTATTCTGATACTTATCAGGAAGCTTCTTGAAAGGCGTGTCCAAACTGAAGCCATAATAATCACTAACATCTTCAAGCATGTCATAGTAATAACTTCGGGCAGCCCATTTCCAGCGGTGTCGCCGTGTTGTAATCGGATTACTCCAGGGAACTAATGCTCCCTCATTTACAGAAAGGTCCTTATCAGGCACAACGAGGTCGGGGTCTATTTCGGTCTTCGTTCCCAGCCCAGAACAACTAGAGCAGGCACCATAGGGAGAATTGAAGGAGAAACTACGGGGAGATATTTCACCTATGCTTATTCCGCAATGCGGACAGGCGTTGTGAGCACTAAAAAGAGTGGACCTCTCTCCAGGGACATCTATTAGAACTGTTCCCTGAGCAAGTTTCAGGGCAGTTTCAATAGAATCGGTAAGCCTCGTCTTCACTTCGGGCCGAATGACCAGGCGGTCAACAACTACTTCAATATTATGCTTCTTGTTCTTGTCCAGTCTAATCTCCTCTTCCAACCCGTATGTTTTTCCATCAACTTTTGCCCTCACATATCCGTCCTGGCGAATCCTGTCAAAGAGTTCTCTATAGACGCCCTTCCTACCTCTTACAAGTGGCGACAGGATTTGAATCTTGGAGCCTTCAGGCAAGCTTAAAACTTGTTCCACTATTTGTTGCGAGGTCTGGGGAAGTATCTCTCTTCCACATTTAGGACAATGCGGATGGCCAATCCTGGCAAATAAGAGTCTAAGGTAATCATAAATTTCAGTCAATGTCCCCACGGTAGAGCGGGGATTTCTACTGAGACCTTTCTGCTGGATAGCAACCGCGGGAGATAAACCTATGATCTGGTCAACATCTGGCTTCTGCATCTGACCCAAAAACTGACGGGCATAAGCAGAAAGCGACTCAACATATCTTCTTTGCCCTTCTGCGTAAATGGTGTCAAAAGCGAGAGAAGACTTTCCAGAACCCGAGAGCCCGGTTATGACCACAAGTTTATTACGAGGGATTTCTATATTTATGTTTTTTAAGTTGTGCTCTCTCGCACCTTTGATTATGATTTTGTTCTCTACCATAAGAATTTACCTTCTTATCCGACGAAAAAAATATATCAAATTTCATCCCACGAAGTCAAGCGTGTCCACGGAGAGGCTCGGGGTGAGGGGCTACCTCTACCCTCTGGGGAGAGGGCCGAATGGGGGAAGAGGCTCGGAGTTACGAGCTCTCTACCCTCTGAGGAGAGGGTCGGGATGAGGGGTCCCTATTTAGGCGGGCTCTGTTTAATAATTGTGTCCTTTTTCCAGCCGAGGTCATCTTTTGATGGATAATCAAGGTTATAGTGGAGACCACGGCTCTCCTTCCGTCTAATAGCCGAGTCAATGATTAGCTGTCCCACTGTTGCAATATTCCGCAACTCAATCAGGTCGCTAGTGATAATAAAATCCCAATAGTATTCTTGGATTTCTTTTTGCAGAAGTTCAATACGGCGCTTCGCTCGCTCCAGACGCTTATCCGACCGAACTATCCCCACATAATTCCACATAAGACGTCTAATTTCGTCCCAGTTGTGGCTTACCATTACAGCCTCCTGGCTGTCCACAGCCCGACCTATATCCCAAGGATAAATTGGTGGAAAAGTGACTTCTTCTTCAACATCTTGCCTTGCCTGCTGGGCAGATCTGTCAGCAAAAACTAATGCCTCCAGGAGCGAATTGGAAGCCAGGCGATTAGCCCCGTGCAGGCCAGTACAAGCAACCTCTCCCATAGCATAGAGCCTCCTTACGCTGGTCCGTCCATTGACATCGGTCAGAATCCCTCCACAGATGTAATGTGCCGCAGGAACTACGGGGAGTGGTTCTCTGGTCATATCGAAACCGAAGGTACAACATTTCCTGTAGATATGTGGAAACCTCTTCTTTATGAATTCCGGGTCTCTGTGGGTGATATCCAAAAGGACGCAATCGTCTCCTCTTTCTTTCATCTCGTGGTCTATTGCGCGAGCAACTATATCCCGGGGAGCGAGCTCTTTCTGGGGATGGTATTTGTGCATGAAAGGCGTGCCATCTTTCAGTCTCAAAATTCCCCCTTCCCCCCTCACAGCCTCTGAGATGAGGAAAGACTTTGCCTCCGGATGGTAAAGGCAGGTGGGATGAAACTGCATAAATTCCATATTCGCAATCTCGGCTCCTGCCCTGTAAGCCATAGCGATTCCATCCCCTGTGGCCACATCCGAATTACTGGTATAAAGATAGACTTTCCCCGCTCCGCCGGTAGCAAGCACAGTAACCTTGGCCAGGAAAGTGTTAACTTCTTTTTTCTCAATGTCCAGGACATAAGCTCCCCAACATTCTCCTTCTCTCACGATGAGGTTCACTGCAATTGAGTTTTCATATATAGTTATGTTGCTATTCTTCTTAACTCGCTTAACCAGGCTCTTTTCCACTTCTTCGCCAGTCAGGTCGGCAGCATGGATTATCCTCCTTTTAGAATGTCCGCCTTCACGAGCGAGGTCGTATTTTGTCTTATCTTTCTCCCATAATGTGAAATTTACTCCCCAATTAACCAGATCTTTAATTCTATCCGGCCCATTCCTGACTACTATCTCCACTACATCAGGATGGCAAAGTCCATCCCCTGCAATCAAGGTATCTTTAATGTGGGCATCAAATGAGTCCTCTTGACTCCACACTGACGCTATTCCGCCCTGAGCATACTTGGTATTGGACTCCTCAACTTCCCTTTTAGTTACCAGCGCCACCCTTCTTGCCCCATCAACTTTTAGGGCAAAGCTCAGGCCGGCTACGCCGCTACCTATCACTAAGAAATCAGTCCTTACTTCCATAGTTTTCCTCTAAAATAGCAAGAGAGCTCGGAAAAAGTCCAAAATTTCCCAATTTATGTAGGGGCTCAATTTATTGAGCCCGACGATAACGGGTTCCGATTTATCGGAACCCCTACAAATGAAAATGATATTTTTCAGAGGCCAAAGAAAATGCCTTGACAAAAAAGTCAATCTCTGGTGCCAACTTTCAAATCTAACATCCTGTTTATGCTTTCATAGGCCTCGGCTCTAATTTTTTCAGGGACCTTGATGACATGGACCATCTCTTTGAGTGAATCGCGGACTTTCTCTAAAGTGTGATATTTCATATTCGGACAAACCATCTTTTCGCTCGCAGGATAGAATTTTTTATCTGGATTCTCTTTTCTGAGGCGGTATAGCATTCCAATCTCTGTGCCGATTATCAATTCTCGGGCAACAGTTTTTCGGGCAAAACTCAGTATCCCGCTAGTAGAAGCCACCTCGTCGGCCAAATCCAGCACTTCGGCGACACACTCCGGGTGAACAACAAACTTTGCTTCTGGATGGGCCTTCTTTACCTGCAAAACATCTTCCTTCCTCAGCACCTCATGGGTGGGACAAAAGCCTTCCCATAAGATTAACTCTTTATTGGTGAAACGGCTTACCCAGTGGCCCAGATTTCTATCGGGTACAAAGATAGCCTTTTCTTGAGGAAGGGAATCTACCACTTTTAGAGCATTGGCCGAGGTACAGCAGATGTCACTTTCTGCCTTCACCTCTGCTGATGAGTTAACATAACAGACGACTGGCGCTTGCCGATGGTCTTCTTTTATCACTTTAAGTGATTCCCGGGAAATCATATTGGCAAGAGGGCACCCCGCCCTCAAATCGGGAAGGAGAACCGTCTTTTCCGGTGAAAGAATAGCCGCGGTTTCTGCCATGAAGAGGACACCACAAAAGACTATGGTGTCTAGATCAGTGGCAGCCGCCTTACGGCTAAGTTCCAGAGAATCACCAACGAAGTCCGCAATATCTTGAACTTCCCCCACCTGGTAATTATGGGCGAGAATAACTGCGTTTCTCCGTAGTTTCAGGTCTTCAATTTCTCGTAAGATTTCTTGTCTATTTTCCACTTTCTTACCTTGTGTAATAAAGCAGAGTTATCGCTCTAGATCTACATTGCTTTTTGGCTACTTCCTTTTCACGAGCATATTGTCGATCAATCTGGTTTTACCAATCCAGACAGCCAGAGCGACTACCGCCTTTCTTCCCGGCCTTATTTTACTCACCTCTTCTAAGTCCTGAGGGTCAATAATTCTTATGTAGTCTATTTTGGCGTGGGGTTCTCTCCGAATAACTTTTTTCATTACTGAGATTACACCTGGAACAGAACTTCCGATTTTTATCATCTCCTTCGCCCATTTTAGCGCCCTGTATAAGGAAAGAGCCTCTTTCCTCTCCTGAGGAGAAAGGTAAGAATTCCGAGAGCTCATTGCCAATCCATCTGGCTCGCGAACAATAGGACATTCTCTGATCTCCACTTCCATATTTAGATCTTCAACCATCTTCTTTATTATCCTTAACTGCTGATAATCCTTTTGCCCAAAATAGGCAACATGGGGTTTCACAATATTGAATAGCTTACAAACCACTGAGGCTACGCCTCTGAAATGTCCTGGCCGTGAAAGCCCGCAAAGAACTTTTGATAACCTCTCTACCTCCACATAGGTAGAATGTCCCTCCCCATACATCTCGGAAACAGAAGGATAGAAAACTATATCCACGCCCTCTTTCCGGGCAAGACCTCTATCTCTTTCGAAAGGCCGAGGATACTTCCTGTAGTCTTCTCCCGGGCCGAACTGTGTAGGGTTGACAAATATACTTATCACCACGATGTCATTCTCCCTTCTTGCTTTTTGTATTAGAGAAAGGTGACCGTCATGGAGTGCCCCCATTGTGGGAACGAAACCAATGGACTTGCCCTCATCCCTTAACTTGCTGGCAACTTTTTGCATTACAGAAACTTTCCTTATTACTTCCATTTTTCAAATCTTGCCTCTTATTTACCTCAATTGGAAAATTCGCTCCTGTATAATAGACACTCATTTTCGCATAAGTGGAATCCTATATGCATTTGACTATTGAATCGTCTTTTAAATCTTTCAATAGTTCCGAAATGGTCTTCTTGAAAACAGGATGGTTCAGGTCTCGAGCTATCTCTTGAAGAGGAACCAGAACAAATCTCCTCTTGTGTAATTCAGAATGAGGAATACGGAGTTCTTTGCCGTTCAAGACCCTATCTCCATAAAAGAGGATGTCCAGGTCAATTATCCTCGGTCCCCACTTTATTTCTCTCTTCCTTCCCATAGACTTTTCTATCTTCTCAAGCATTCTCCAGAGTCTTGCTGGAGAAAGTTTTGTTCTCGCCTTCACCACGGAATTCAAGAACCAATTCTGGGCCTTAAACCCAACGGGCTCGGTCTCGTATACGGAAGACTCCTCTAAAATTTCTATTCCTCCTTTCTTCATTAAATCGACCGCTTTTCTTATGTTTGCTAAGCGGTCTCCGAGATTAGACCCGAGACCGATGTAAATCTCCTGTTTTACCATTTAGTCGCTCTTAGCCTCTCAACTGCCTCTTCTATCCTCTTCTCATCCACTGTTAGAGAAAAGCGGATATAACCCTCTCCAGAAGGACCGAGGGCACTGCCTGGAATAGACAGGACACCCGCTTCCTCCAGGAGTTTCTCCACGGCCTGGAACGAGGAATAGCCCTCTGGGACTTTTGCCCAAACATAAAATGTGGC
>Ga0315310_10000708_pt1 | contig 21319 bp, 18 predicted proteins | sample TDP5_MG_FD_203630 | JGI IMG/M metagenome (GOLD analysis project Ga0315310, IMG submission 203630) | Freshwater sediment microbial communities from Lake Towuti, South Sulawesi, Indonesia - TDP5 | ecosystem: Environmental > Aquatic > Freshwater > Lake > Sediment | place: Indonesia: South Sulawesi...
CATTTTGCTCAATCGAAATAATTAAAAATTTTTCTTCATATTTTCTGAAATTTATAATAATTCCCTCTTTTGAGGAACCATTTGAAACATCAAATCCAATAATCCAACCCTTAAATTTTTCAATTTTATTAAAAATATGTTTGGAGGCATTTACAGGGGCACAAAATATGTTCCTTGGAATATTAAAATCATCATCTTCTTCTTGAACCAAACTCAAATATTCATCATTTTCAATAAAATCAGACCAGAATACATACTCATGGCGATGAGGTGCCATCGCAATTAATCCATTTAATAAATTATCGATTTCAATGTGATCTTTCCCAATAATAACTATCGGAATTCTATCTAATATAATTCGGAGTAAAAGTGCGAATTGGTTCTTTCCCAATATTTCTATCATTGTTTTTAATGTATATTTGGTTTCCATATCAAATTCCCAATAGTTAAATATTCAATTCTTCGAAAATCTGTTTAACATTGAGTAGATCTTCTGAACTCTTATCTGCTTCTTTCAAATAATTATTCATTTGATTAATATATTGTGGAATCAAAAGTCTCAATAGACCAAGTCGTTTTTCACCTTTTGAAATAAATGTACTAAAGATTCCTTTACTCAAATCATAAATAAAATGAGAATAATTCGTACATTCGCATAATATGCTGTTTATCATATCTTTCCGTAGCATATACAATATTCTTTTACTTGTATCGAATAGGGAAAAACTCATGGCTCCTTCTGAGTCAAGTAAAGGGTCTAATGAAAATTTACAGAGCGAATAGCCTCCAGTTAAAGTTATACATGCAAGTCTAACACCAGGAACATTTTTTGAGTAATCAAATAAAGAATCCCTGATTTTTGTGCTCAATTCTGGAGTTATTTTTATCGAAAAAGTATTGATATTGTTAATTATCTCATCATTCTCTTTTACTGAGAAAGATTCTAAGATGGTCTTGACTTCATTTTCTGAAAAAGATCTCAGGGGCGGTTTAAATTCCAATCCCGAATTCTCTAAAGTTCGTTGTATTGATAGAAGTGTAGTTTTCATTCCAACGAAAATAGAACCTAGGTTTGTCTTCACTTTTGTGGTAACTGTCAGAAAGTATTCTGTGTTAGGGACAAAAATTTTAGCTGAATTTTGATGATTTAATTTACTCGAAATCAAGGAATTACCCGAATTTCTCAATGGGGCAACTAAGATTTTGTTGTGTAAACCATCAATTAATATGTAATTTAGTTCATTTTTATGCAAATGCTCAGCAACATTGAAAATTGCTGCAGTTGAAGAACAAACTCCAAAAATTTCTTCTTTATTAAGCCAAATACCAACGGATTCAATGGGAGAGCCATCCCTTTGTGAAAGAACGATATTCTCTACGCCATAGATTTTCTTGATTTTGGTCAAATTTGTCTTTACTTTCTGAAGAATTTCGTTGGACATTGATAAGGTCCCTCATATACTAATTAAGAAAAAATTTCGTATTTCTAATACGATTCCCTAAAAAACCTATAAAAACACCACAAGAGAGAAAAAGCAATAAGTCCAGCAAATAGACTTCATAGATTGTTTTAAAAAAAAGGATAAAAATAAATTTAAATAAATTTTTTTTATAAATTATTAATATTAATTGGTATTTAGCCATTAGTATTTCTGGATTAAATTTAATCCACGTTCAAATTGGATAGATTATTTTTAAACAATTTTTTCTTTAAATATATTATTGCTATAATTGTTAAACTAATTGATAATAGAATATATCCTGATGAATTCCAAATTTGATGTAATAAATCCAATTTTAATTCAATACTTAATTTTAAATCGGCTGATAATGTCTGATTTGTCCCCGGAAAAAATATTTCGACTTCTAGAATTGTAGGATAAGAGGGTGGTATGAAGGAATATGAAATTTCTCCATTCATATCAGTTATTAAATTAATTGAATCTCCATTGATTTTAACATTTATTAACTGGTTTGGGAGCGTACTACCGTTTAAAGCATATAATTTCGCGGTAATTGTTAAATTTTTTCCAGAAATCCATTGTGTGGGTCCTAAATAATCTAAATTCGTGATAGCAATATTTTTAATTAATTCTGAAAATTGATATACTCGTGTTTCATTGAATCTAAAAGTGAATTTAATATAGTTCTCAATAATTTTATTAGGAATTACCCATTCTAAAGAAGCTATTCCACTAGAATTACACTGTATAATTCCGATGGTCCGAGTTGAACTATTATAACTCACAAAACTATTAATGTCATTAATATTATCTATGGGACGATCAACCAACCCATCTATAATATTTATATGGACATATAGAATCGATTTATTTTCACGGCGAAAAAAGAAAGAATCAAATTTAATTGGTCGTTTTTTCACGATAAAAGAGTCCTGAAATTTAATTACCTTTCCTTTTAGGATAGGCTGAGCGATAAATTGGATTTGATAAACTCCTGCTTCAGTCGGGGATGAAATTGCTGCTATATATTTATTTCCTATTTTTACACAATGTCCGGCGCAAAAACTAGAACTATAATTGATATTAGCCTCAAAATCGCATTTTATTGAATAAATTGCTTTCGTATAGTTAGAGTAATCGTAATTAACGCCAGCATAAATTGAATACTCATTCAATAATGAACAAAATATACTCAAATTTTCATCGTATATTCTTATTTGAAAAGCATAATTACATGGCTCGTAATCCCCTGTTTCATTATTTTTCAAACTAATAGTATAAATTCCAGCTTCCAATAAAGAGCAATCTAAAGTAAAGTTTAAAAATCCTCTAGAATCCGTCTTCTTAGAAAAAATTAACGATTTATTTTCATTTGAAACCATAATTTCTATATTATTATTTGAGAACTGAAATTTTTTTGTATGTTCATTGTAGATAAATATACTGAAATTTGCTAAATCCTTTGAAAAAATTGTTAATGGATTCTGTTCAATTATAGAGTAATTCAATTTTGCCTTTCTAATTTCTAAATTTTCATTTGTCAAACTGGAATATATTATAGGAGGATTAGTGGGATTAATGATATCGATAATTTCTATTTCTACCTTACCTTGACAAATATCAGTGGAATTATATTTATTAGGATCAAGATAAAAAGTTTCTGAAATATACTTATACTCTACATCATCAATTAGACTATTTTTGTAATCACTGAAATACTCCAATCCAGATTTTTGAATTCCAATATATCCATAACCTCTATCATAACCTGTATTGCAGATAAATGAATAAACCGTTGAAATCGTTATATTTTCACCAATTTCAGCATTCATTTTGTTAAAAGTAACGTTATATATGTTTACATATCCATATTCGTCTAAAATATGGATATTATTCTGATTATTGTTATATGAAAGTTCTTTTAAATTAGAATCTTTTCCTAAAAATGTATGAATTGAATTGCTTAAGCACAAATTGATAAAAATTATAAAAACTAATAGAACAAAAAAAAATAAAATCAGATTGCTATATTTTATTTTCTTCAATTTAAATCCTAGCGTTTTTTTTTAAAAAAATATTTAAAGTCATCAATTATCATTTCAGGTTTTATAAGTAATTAGAAGATCATTCAAGTCTGTAAATAAAAATTTATAAAGATCTACAAATTTTTATAAAGATTTGGTCAGTTAATATCAGTTAATTTGAAATTTATTGATGCATTATAAAATTATGAAGAAAATACTTATAGATTTCTATTAAAAAACAAGCATTTAATTTATATATTCATAAGACTTAAAAAATTGATAATTAATTCCCCTAGTAGATTGTTGTAGATCAGCTCACCAATTCTCCTCATCGGCAAAATGCCTCAGTGCAGGTCAGTCTCATCACTTCTGAAGAAAAAGAAAATATTTTCATTTTAAAAATTTTTGTTATTTATCTGCAATAGATAAATCAAATTCATTTTGAGAGAAAAAAGTTCTTTCTTTTATGTTGAATTACAAATCGTATTAATAATTAATTATTGATAATAAGTTTAGAATTGTCAAAATCTATTTAAATTGGAGTAATATGCCTAACTACAAAATTTTTCAGTGCCCACGATGCAAAAGACCATTATATTGTCCTGAAACCCAAAAAACTAAAAAGTGTCCTAAATGCGGAAAAAATATCGCGATAAATCAGCAAAAAATCCTAAAACTGACTCCATCAATAGAAGATGCAATTTGTATAGTGCAGAATCTAGCTTTATCGCCTAAACTGAGAAAAAATATTGCTGACTCTCATGAAAAACTTGTTAGATTTAAATCAAAAAATGATAAATTTTGGGAATTCCTTATCAGCTTACAGGATGAGTTTGAAAATAAAATTATCAATCAGGAATACTTTTTAAGAGAAGCAATTAATCAAGGTTTCTCTAAAGATTGGATTTTAAAACACTTGATTGAGTTAGAGAAGGCGGGGTTATTATTTTACCCGAAAGAAGGCTTTTTTCAAATAGTATGAAAATCTTGGATTTATTTTCAAAAAATTGGCTATCAAAGCAAAATTATGGAAAAAAATTTTTTATTCTCTTTTTCTTAAAAAATCTAATCTAAAATAATCTAAACTAAAATTTCGTGATAAAGTGAATAATTCATTTAGATATTGCCCATTTATCTGCATCATTTCCCATGGTAATTTCCAAAGGAAAGAATATGGTATTATTGTAAGATGTGTATAAGTCTGTTCAAATAGATGTGCAGTTAATTCATAAGGGGTGATTTTTTCCCATAAATTTGCGAATTGATTAAATATATTCATGTATTTCTCTTGTTCTTCATTACTATTATCTAGCTTTTTAACAACTTTTAATTTTAAAAGGGAATTTAATATTGTTTTATTTAATTTTTTCCCAAAAAATAGCAAGTTTTTCTTTTGAATGTCAATTAAGAATATAAATAGTGCATTAATCGTTTCTGGATAAAAAAAATTTAAAACTACCCATGATTCAGAGCTATTTTCCGCAGTTTGAAATAGTCTTTCAATTATTCTCTTTCCATTAATAGGAAAGTTATCATTTGGTTCATTACATAATTCCCAGGTATTTTCATCTAATGCAAGAATCTCCTCCCCTATTTCTTCAATTTGATTCGATAATCTCTCTTTAATTTTAAAATTATTTTCCAAATCATATTGCTGTTTTAAATTCTTTAAATCTGAACATTTTTCCGTAATTTTGATTAAATTCTGTTCTCGTTCAGGACATTGTTGTTTATCAAAATTGGGGTTTAATTCCGATGGAATAGGCCCATCTTTAAAGAATTCTAAAAATCCAATAGCTTCTTTTAAAACTTCTAAATTTTTCGTTTTTATATATAAAATACAGTTCAAAATGCATAAAATTTTGGGGATTCTTGAAAATTTATGCAATAATTCCTTTTTTCTATCAATTTTTTCTATTGAAAGTATATATAATCTTAATTGTTTGAATGCCTTTAAAAGATAATCATTTGCATTCGTATAATCTTTCATTTTTTGATATGATCTTCCAATCTTATACAGGATTATTATTTTTTTTTCTGTTTCTTTTGTAAGTTCCAGAGCTTTTTTATAGTAATAAATTGAATCATCATAATTATTTCTATTTTTCCAAATATCTCCTATTTTAATCATTATCTTAATAAGCAATTCTTTATTATTAATTCTTTCGGCAAATTTATAACTTTCCTGCAGTTTTTCATAGGAATCATCAAAATTTTTATTTGTATATTGAAGAAGTGCTAAATGATAAAGAATATACTCGAAATAATATTGATTTAATTTACTTCCTATGTCATAACTCTTCTTAAAAAACTCAAGCGCCTTTTTATTATTACCTTTCTTTGAATATAGAATTCCCATCTCATCATATATTTTGGTAATAATATGCTGGTTATCCAATTTTTCAGCAAGTTTTAAGCAATTTTTGTAATAATCGAATGCTAATTTTGTATCATCTTGAATTTTATAGATATTTGCTATCTCTAAATATATATTCAATAAATCTTTTTCATTTTGATCTTTTTTAGCAATATCTATACTATTCAATAAATAATCGATAGCTGAATTATTATCCCTCTTTTCTAAATATACTTTAGCAATAGCCAATCTGGCCTTTAAAACTATTGAAGCAGTTTTTGTATCTAAAGCAACTTTTAAACCTTCACGACAATTCTCTAATGCTTCATCCCAGTCGTTTAATAAAAGATAAATTTCTCCTATATTATTCAATTGCTGAGCAATGGCCTCCAAAATTTTAATTGTCATATGTGAATGTGTATATACAACTCTTTCCTTTTCAGCATTCAAAATTTTCAATGCTTCCTGATATTGTTCCTTAGCCTCAACCAATTTACCATTTATTTTATATGCCTCACCAGTCGCCTCCTTTATTGCAGCAATTTGTAGAGGAGTTCCTCCAGCTTTTTTTAAAAAGTTTAAAGCTTCCTTCAAATTATTTAAGGACTCTTTTAAATTCCCTTTTTGGGCAAAAACTTTGCCAAGTCTATAATATAAATTCCCTATTTCTAATTTGGACCCATATTTTTTAACAATTTTTTCAGCATTTAAATATATATTTAAAGCTTGCTCCCAACGAGAGTTTTGCTCATTATTTTCGCCTTCATTAAGTAAATCTTTATATATTTTCATTTGTTGCTCAAATTCAAATTTTATTTCCTTCTTTTCAAGCACCTGGATCCGCAACCATGGGTTTTTACTTAAGAATTTAAGGCATATATATTTCGATTACAATGATTTGAATTTTCTTATTTACGATAGATTCACAAAGAATGCTTAAAATTTCTTCTCCTATTTAGAAGAATTGTCTTTTGAACTAGATCCAAGGTTTATATATAATAGATTTTCAAAAAAAGAAAGGGTAGAATTATTCTTTTCGAACTTTCTGGATAATAGCTAAGAGACACCCAATAATAATGAGTAATGCTCCAACGGTCCCTGCGAAAATTGCTAAAATGAAGATTAAAATTATTGACCAAAAGTCATATAATTTATTGTATCCTTCAATGACGATTATTATAATACCAAAAACGATCGCAAATGCTGCTATTACATATTGTCCATCAATTAAAGCGCTTATGAATCCAAATGCATACTCAGATCCAGGTAGAGGAAAGAGAAGTAAAACACCAAATATTATACAAAGGACTGCGCCGATTGCTACTAAAATTGCTGCCAAAAGGTCTAGCCCAGTTTTTTTCCTTCGAGAAGTCGATTTTTTCCTTTTTGGCATTTTTATCACTAAAATCTCTTGAATTTATATGTTTATTATTAAACAAATTGTTTTTTGAACTTTTTTATTCCAACCCGGGAATAGAATAGGCATCAGCTCGACATTGTTTGCATAGACGAAATTGTGGTAAAAATTTTTCACATTGATCCCGCGCATTTCGAAGTGAATCACAGGAAGGAGCTGGGATATAACTTAATTCATCGAGTGGTATCAGGGGCATGATATTATGGATATAAGCGCCGGCGTCTTTCACTGCTTTTGAAATCTCCGGGAGATGGAAATCGTTTATTCCCGGGATTAAAACACTATTGACCTTTACTAGCATTCCCAAATTGGAACTTTTTTTCAAGCCCGTCAATTGATTTTCAATTAAAATTCTAGCGCCTTGTACGCCCCGATATACTATTTTATTGTAAATAACCCATGTGTAGATATTTTTTCCAACCCAAGGTGAAATGGCGTTGATTGTAATAGTTAGATATTTCACTCCCAGATCAAAGAGCCGTTGTGCATAATCATTCAGTAACAATCCATTAGTACAGATGCATAACTGCGAGTTTGGATATTTCGAATTGATAAGTTCTAATGTGGTGAATGTTTCCTCATTATATAATGCTTCTCCTGGCCCGGCAATTCCTATCACGACCTCACCATTCTCCTTTTCTTTTAAAATATCATCGGCCAATTTCAGGGCCTCATCGGGTGTAATGATCTGTTTTGTGACTCCCGGCCTTGTAATATGATAATGCGCACCAACTTTTCTATCGCAATATTTACATTTTATGTTGCATTTCAAAGCCACGGGAAGATGAACCCTGAATACTGTGTAATGGGCAAATTCTGAAAAACAGGGATGGTTGAGTTGCATATCTTCATAGTCTGAATTGTAACATGGGTGGTTAATTTTCATATTTTTATTCTCTGAATTCTTCACATGAAAAAAACAAAAATCCCTATTAAATAATTTTATGGCAATATTAGGCTTGATTAAGATTACTGCTCCAAGTCTCCTTTCTGTTGGTTATCAATCCAAGAAAAACAATTTATGCATTTAGAATTAAGTTTTATTTTTATTGGGGTAAAATTTTAAACATACCCTATTATATAAAACCATTCACCATATGAAAAAAAGTCCATCTATAAAATTTTATAGATCGCTTTTGCACGGAATCAAAATTTATAAAAATAAGAACTTTTTTTTATTCATTAACAATTTTGATTAAACCTTTAGAGGGAAGTTCGAGTTATGGTTGAACAAAAGCCGACGGGCGTAATCTACTCTGATGATTATCTTCTTCACGAGACTGGCAATCACGTGGAAAATAAGAATCGATTAATAGAGACTTGGAAATTATTAAATGAGAATAATATTTTTGAGACTGGCAAGGTCATTCACATCGAACCAAGTCCCGCCAATGTTGAAGAAATAGAACGTGTACATACGTCTTTATATATTGAAAAGGTCAAAGAGGCTTGTGCGCGCGGTGGAGGCTGGCTTGATGGGGATACCATTGTTTCTAAAAAAAGTTATGATGTTGCGCTTTTAGCGGCTGGGGGTGCCATTACCGCAGGCGATAGTGTTATAAACCAAAAAATTTCAAATGCTTTCTGTTTAATACGTCCCCCTGGGCATCATGCCCGTGAAGGCGCTGCCAGAGGCTTCTGTATTTTCAATAATATGGCAATCTTAGCTCGTCATTTACGTGCTTCTTTTGAAAATATTGATCGTATTTTTATCCTTGATCATGATGCGCATGCGGGGAATGGGACTTCCTATACCTTTTATAAAGGTCCGGATTCTTCCAAAATCTTGGTATTTGATTTCCATCAGGTACCCCTTTATCCAGGGACCTGTTTTTTAGATGAGATCGGAGAAGGTGAGGGCGCAGGGTATACCTTCAATATCACGATGATACCCGGGTGTGGAGACCCGCAATATTTGGCGGTGATGGATGAAATCTTTTTCCCAATTGTACGTCAATTTAAACCAGATATTATCCTTGTTTCCGCAGGATTCGATGCTCATTTCACGGATCCTATCGCCGAGTTAAAATTGACAACCCAAGGATTTGGAGAGATCATAAAGAAAGCCAAAACTGCTGCTGAGGAGCTCTGCAATGGACGGATTATTATTCTACTGGAAGGTGGATACAATTTATCCGCAGTTTCCCGGGGCATCCTTCAAGAAATTTCCGTGTTAGCGAATTTGGGGGTTGAGTTAAAAGAGAATCCCCCCAAAATTGATTCAGAAGTTGAAGTATTTGGTAAAAAATTAATATCCCAAATTAAGGATTTGTTCAGTTCTTACTGGGAATTTTAATCAACCTACCCATAAAGTATTTTATTTTTATTCAGATCTTTATCCCGTTGGATTCTTTTGAGGACTTCTTCAAATAAATTTGAGGTTACCGTTTTATTATCTCGCAAAATTGCAAGATGAATGGCGCCTTTAATAAGGCGCTCTTTAATTTCACGACCTGAAAATTCATTCGTTTCCTTTGCAAATTTCTCCAAATCGGCATTAATTTCGATTGGAGTTTTTTGGGTATAAAGTTCAAGTATTTGTAATCGTTCCTCTAGTGTTGGTAACATGAAGGCGATTTCTTCCTCAAATCTATTTCGAACTGCGGGATCCAATAGCGCTGGCGCATTGGTTGCACAGATCGTAATTACGCCCAACTTTGAGTTTAGCCCATCCATTTCAGAAAGTAAAGCATTAACAATCTCCGAGACATCGCCCCTTATAGATTGATATTTTCGATCTAATGCAATGGCATCTAATTCATCGATAAATATAATTGAAGGCGAATTCTCCTTGGCAATTGAAAATAGCTGGTGGATTCGTCGAGCGCCATCTCCGACATGTAATCCAATTAATTCAGTAGCTTTTGTAAGTAAAATTGGGACATTCGTCTCACACGCTAGGGCTCTTGCCATCATTGTCTTTCCAGTCCCCGGATTTCCAAAAAATAAAATATTTTTAGGAACCCATTCCGCGAATTTATTTGGATCGTCCAAATATTTCATAATTATTTTGCATTTATCCTTAGCTTCCTGATTTCCAATAATATCTTTAAAAAAGACTTGAGGATGTTCCAATTTTAAAGGATTAATTCGATTTTCTAGAAAAATGGATGTATTCGCAGTGATTTTCCCACTCGAATGATTTTTTTCAACCTTTAACTCAACCACCTTAAATGCAAAATCCGGGTATAAAAATTGGTCGAAAAGAAACGTTCCATTCGAAACAATATATCCAGCCCATTGCTCGCGGGCATAAACTTCAAATAATTCTGGATCATCACTGGTTATAGCTGGAGAAAGCTCATCACCAATAGCCCGAATTGGATAGCCTATTGGTTTTAATATCATTTCTTTAATAAGAGGTAATTTTTCATTTGATTTTTTGTCAAAGAGTGTTTCCAAGTCCTCATCCTTTGGCAGAATTTCTCGGATCTTGTGTTTCTTCCGAACCATATGACTAAAAAGGGAAAAAAACTATAAAAACTTATTTTTTTTCAGAAAAAACTAAATTTAAAAAGGCATGGTCACAAGGAATAGTTATGAGATGTTTCGTGTGTATTGAAATAAATAAACCAGAAATTATATCCAATATTCTTCAATTTCAGGAAGAATTTAGTTCTATTAATGCCAAAATAAAATTTGTTGAGGCAGAAAATCTTCATTTTACCCTAAAATTTCTCGGAGAAATCGATCAAAGTTTTGTGAAAGATATTTATCTTATAATGCAGAAAATTCCTATTTCACCTTTCTTAATGGCACTCGAAAATGTCGGAACTTTCCCACCAAACCGTCCTCGCGTAGTTTGGGTTGGTATCTCAGAAGGACGGGATGAATTAATCTCTATTACCTCCTTTCTAGATCACAATTTGCGAGATTTAGGATTTAAGCCTGAAAAAAGGGATTTTACACCCCATTTAACAGTTGGTCGAGTAAAATTTTTAAACGATAGAAAATCTTTTGTGGATATTCTTCAAAAACGAAAAGACTTTCAATTTGGAAGAATGAATGTTACTTCTATTCAATTAATGAAATCGGTACTCTCCTCTAAAGGTCCTACCTATACTACTTTAGAGCAGATTCAATTTCATGATTAATTAAGGATAAAACAATGGCTCAGGTTCTGAAATTATTATTTCGGCTTCTATTTCCTCTAAACTCGATGGATCAATGGGCAATTTCTTAATTTTTTTACATTCTTCCTCGACTTTTTTCATCTTTTCAAAACAATTCTGAAATAGCAGTTCAGCGGATTTAATATCTGCCATAGCGTGAATGGGAAATTTGGAAGTAGCTGTTTGAAAATGTAAGCAAGCGAGATTATAGTAAGATGCAGAAATGCAAGGTGCTCTATTAATATACTTCTGCTGCTCACCCATACTTCGATAACCCTTTCCTGAGCAGGTTTCTGCATAACCATATAGATTACTTGCTGAAATTGAATCTTTAAGAGATTTTGCAGCTTCCAGCGCTTTTTTCGCTCCACCTGCGTATAATTTAGCTGCCTTGATATATTGTGCAGCCGATTCATATTCCTCTGCTTTAATTTCTTGGATTCTTATTAGATAGAAATTTATTTCACTCGAAATTTTATTCAAATTGACTATTTGGTTCAATAAATTTTGTTGTTTCTTAACAGTTCGTGCAAAAATTAAAGCAGTACTTAATATATTTGCAGCCTGTTTAGAATATTGAATTTCTTCTTCAATATTTTTCTTTTTGTAAGAATATCTCAATAAGGTACTATAGATTTCGGCCGCTTCAATTAAGATATTAGCAATTTGAATTTTATCATCTTCAATCTTAACCATATTTCCCGATAAATCTTTAATTTCTAACACTAAACCAATTTTCTCTGATGAAACTTGTTTTATGACTAAAGAAAGAGTAGATGCTAAACGTATCATCAATTGGGCATCTTCTTCAGTAGGTTCTCGCTGATTAGAAAAAATTTCATTACGAATTTTCGAGATTTTCATCCATAATTCATATAAGAATCCACCAACCTGAAGAAATGCGTCAGAGGCTAACCCTTCATTCCCATTTTCCTCGAATTTCTTTCCTGCAGATATAGCCAACTCAATTGCCTTCTCATATTCCTCATTGCCAGCATATATTAGAGCTTTTGCTATTATCTCAACTGCAATTGAATTTGATTCATCATATTGTGGTGGGCTTTCAGCTTTTGGTTTTTCCTCCCCAGATTCTAATATATCAGAACTCACCTCGCCATATTCTTCAACGAGTGGTCGTTGAATTGTAGCTCGGTGAGTTAGGTCAATGAGCATTTGGCCAATAAATTTTTCGTCTAAATCTGTAATTCTCCAATCTTCCTTATGATATGATGAGTTTAGACTCGTGGAGTCATCTAATCGAAAAATTTCAAATCCCGAATAGGTTGAACTTATCTTAGATGGGTCAATTACTAATGCAATGGCCTTTTCATTCAACCCTTGATAGCCAATATGATTTTTGATATCTATGGAACTTAAAAAAATTTGAAGTCCGGGGTGAGAGTGATACCAACCGACAAGAAACAACCCTTTCTCTGCTGCTTTTTCATTGATTTCCGCCGCTTCAATATAATGCTGTTCTTCAAATTCAACTTCGGTGGCACCGCCGTGGACCATAGGGATAGCCTCATAAATTACAACATTATCATTTTCGATAGTCCCTACTAAAAACCCATAAACTTCCCGCCATCGGTCTTTATTAATGCCCGGATTTGCAAATCGCGTACTATGCAGCACTATGTCTTTATAGGCTTGAAACTTTAGAATAACCAAATTCTCTCCCGCTGATTTTTCATTGTTGGATTTATTCTCTGTCATTTTTTGATTCCTCAACAAATCTGAGGGCTTTTTAAAAGAGTTATTATCTTTATAAAAAAATACAATTTTCTAGATTATTATTGTTTGTTATTTTGGTGGTCTCAAAAATGGAAACGACTAATATCAGAATGGCTGAAATTACTTCAAAAAAACCAATGTATAGGGAAGCAATTGCTGAAGGCACAATATACCTAAAGGAAAGCACAGTAGAAAGAATAAAAGATAAAACTCTTGAAAAGGGCGATCCGATATCTACCGCTGAGATTGCGGGCATTTTAGCTGCAAAACAGACTTCTCAATTAATTCCTTTATGTCATCCTATTCCAATTACGAATGTTAAAATTGATATGTTCTTGGAAGGTAATTCAATCAGATCTCAATGTAAAGTCAAGAGTATTGGGCAAACTGGAGTTGAGATGGAAGCATTAGCTGGAGTTTCTATTGCTCTACTCACAATTTGGGATATGGTTAAACCTTATGAGAAAGATGAACAGGGTCAGTATCCGGATACTAGTATAACGAATATTCGTGTTATTAAAAAGTTTAAGGAAAGTGAAGAAGAAAATGAGTCAGAGAAATCGTCATCTGAATCATTACGGACAAAAACATGAAAATATAAAATTTACTATAATAATCGTAAGTGATACGAGATATCAACAATTGAAAACTAAAAAGCCTGTTGAAGATTTAACCACTCCATTAATTAAAAAGATATTATCCGATAATAACTATATTTTACAAAACCAATATATTATCCCTAACGAAAAAAGTGAAATTGTTCAGCTCTTATTCTCGATTATCAATTCGAATTCTGATGTCATCATTTTATCAGGAGGAACTGGCATCGGACCGCGGGATGTAACTATTGAAACATTACAGCCTTTATTGGAGAAGGAAATGCCAGGTTTTGGAGAATTATTTCGTCATCTAAGTTATGAGGCGATTGGAGCAGCTGCAATGTTATCTCGAGCGTCTGCGGGGATCATACAAAATAAAATTATCTTTATACTTCCTGGGAACCCCAATGCCGTTGAAATTGCATTGAATAAGTTGATCCTCCCTGAAATTGACCATATCTTAAATATGTTGGGTGTGTAATTTCAAGTGATTTTATACATGATATATCCCCAGAAGAGAATTTAAAACAAAAAAACTTCGATTTCTTCGCCTTTTTCAATCAGATCGACGTTATAAGGTATAATGATATAACCATCAGCCCAGGCAATGCTGGTTATTGCCCCTGATTCTTTGAAAGCAGGAGTTGCTATCCCATTTTTTACGGTTACTGTCAATATTTGATGACGACCTAGTTGTCCAACGAATTTACGGGAGAGTTTCGCATTTACTGTTTTTTGTCTTTCTCTTGGTAATGATGCCATTTTTTTGATAAAGGGAAGAAGAAGGAGGTAGGCATTTGTAAGACAGGATGTAGGATAGCCAGGGAGATTAATGATCAATTTGTCTTTGATTTTACCACATAATGTTGGCTTTCCTGGTTTTACTTGAATGCCATGGAATAGTATTGTGCCATGTTTTGAAAGCACGTCAATGTTAATATCTCTTTCGCCAACGGAACTACCACCAACAATAACAATTAAATCGGTTGAGAGAGCTTGGAGAATAGCATTTTCCAGAGCCGCAAATTCATCTGGGACAATATCAAAAAGGATAGGAATGGCCCCATTCTGAGCAATTAACGTGCGTAATGTGTAGCTATTAATATCATATACTTGCCCCTCATTTAATTCAGTGCCAAGGGGCGCAATTTCACGTCCGGTTGGAATAATAGCAACCTTTGGTCGTCTAAAGACCTTCGCAGAGGTCTTGTTCAAAGCGGCCAAGACACCTATTCGGGCAGGGGTAAAGACGTCGCCCTTGCGAATCACAGTTTCACCTTTCCGAATATCAACGCCTTCAGGCGATATATTATCACCCGGGGTAAAGCCCTTGAGAATTTCAATTTTACTATCGACTTTATTAGTAAATTCGACTGGAACTACAGCATCTGCGCTATCTGGGCACATTGCGCCAGTCGCAATTTCAATACACTCATTTCGCTTTATAGTTTTGGTTGGAATTTCCCCTGCATGAACCTTCTCAATGCATGTAAGATAAATAGGTTTTCTATCAGAAGCACCAAATGTGGAAGAGGCAATTACTGCATATCCATCCATCGCAGCGCGTCGAAATGGCGGCACATTTTTATCAGCGAGAACATCTTCTGCAGCAACTCTATTCGCCAATTTGAATAATGTAATTTCTTCAAGTTGATTAATTACGCTAGTATTTTCTCCAAGAATTTTAAATGCTTCATCTAAACTTATTAACTTCTTTAGTGGGCGCATCACATTATCTTCTTCAATTTTTATAACTTTAAGATTTTCAGTATTTGGAAGAAGATGAAATTGCAGATTTCTATTTATTCTATATTTTGTCTTAAATGCAAAAAAGAGATTTCTTATGGGAGGATCGGTGCATTGGACACATATTTCGCCAATTTATTCACTTTTCGACGGAAATACCTAACATTTTGAGGCATTATTGTGATTAAGAGAATACAATTATTTGAATTATCTATAAGAGAAATTTTTTGAATGAATATCTTTTTGTCAGTATAAGTTATGGTAATATCCTCTGGATTTTCGGAAAATTCTTTATAATCATTGAATATCGAAGCTGCCTTAGCGGCTAGAGATTCTATTTCAATTTTGGGATCGACTTGATTAGATGTAAGAATAATTAATCCCTCGTCCGATGCTATTATGCTTTCATAAAAGCCTAAATCCTCAGTTATGTTATTTATCATATATTGCATAGTGGTTATCTTTTGGTCCAGTAGAACCACCTCAAATTACTCTTTGCTAAAAAATAAGTAAAAATGTATTTAAACTCCCAATTGTTCTTGAATTTAATTAAAATGGAGCAAATATTATGAATTCTTCTGATTCTTTAAGAATTAACGAAGCTATTAATTTATTAATTGATATAAAAAACCTGTTTCGACAAAGTATACCTAGTTTTACCCAAGATAAAGGAAATTCCCAAAAAATCAAAAACATTTTAATAAAATTGAATGGAGTCATAAATAAATTGAATGAGGATTTCGGGGTTATATCACATTCCACGGAAGATTATTCTTTAGATTTCAAATCATACATTGTCAATAAATTCTTTATTGTAAATTCTCAGAAAAATCGAAAAAAATTGATAGATCTAGGTCTGGATCCGGATCAAATTTTGGCTACCGGTGGTCCAATCTTCGAGAATGACATTCAAAGTTTAAACCCAAATATCCCAGATAATGCCTTACAAAATATCCAAAACAAAATTCAAAAATTCTGGAAGATTCTCCGAACCAAAATACAACAAGGAAAATTTAACAAGTTAATTCTTCTTCTTGATGAAAGTAACAGTGCTGATAAAATTTTAATCGAAAAAAAAGGTGAACTTGAATTAATGCTTTCTATTGATGTTCAATATATGACCATTCCATCATTCGATCAAATTGATAATCGTTTTTTATCCTCATTAATAGAAAATTAGGTTCTAAAAAAGAAGATTTTTAAATTTTTTATTTCTTATCAGTTTATTGAAATGAATTTAACCTAAAACGCGGCCATGGTCTAGCAGGCTAGGACGGTAGCCCCCCAAGCTTTTAATCGGAGAAAGCTATCAACCCGGGTCCGAATCCCGGTGGCCGCATTTATTATGATAACTTTTCCTTTTTTTCATTGGTTTTTTTCTTAGAGAGATGAAATATGCCGAATTTGTCGTCAATCTTGTATTCCCCGACTCTCCCGTAACTCTTGAATGAGCTCTTTCATATAGGATTCTGGTAAAATTGCTTCCCAATGTGAGAAAAAGGTCAAAAAAGAAATATGCCCCGAAGTCTTCGAACGCAAAAGACTAGCCAATCCAAAAGTTTTCTGGACTGGAATTTGTCCATCTATGAATACATTTTGTCCTTTCTGTTCAATCTGCAAAATTTTTCCATTTGATTGTGACAAGACACTGCTAATCACTCCAATGTATGAAGGAAGTGTTTTAATCTGAATTTTATAAATAGGTTGAAGTAGGGTCGATTTTACAATTCGAAAACTCTCCGTAATTGCCTGTTTGAGCAAAGGAATAATGTGTAATAAATTAATTTGTGAGGGTTCGGATTCAATTAATACTTCCAGGATTTTTATTTTAATACCACGTAGAGGATCATGAACTAATGGTCCAAATCTAAAAATTTTTTCAAAATTTTGATAAATAACCGGAGGAATATTACCCATCACTTTGGCATCATAATAAATATCTTCAAGCCAAAACATTATATTTCCTAAATTATCGCAATAGAATAATCTTTGGATTTCATCTCCATCCCATGATGAAATTTTTTCTAGTATTTGCCTTCTTCGATTCTCACTCATCTTAATGGTTATTTGCCCGGTCGTCAAGGCTTCAATTATTTGCGATTCAAGCGGTTCGATTTGAATTGTTATTGAATTTCTGGAATCCGAGCTATTAACTGTAAGAGTACTTCTCTCTTGGATAGTTTCCCTGTGTGTGACAATAGGATCCGAAGTAATGATTTCAATGCCCTCCTTCTTCAATTCACTCACAATTATTTCTAAATGTAATTCTCCTAACCCTGAAATCAAAATTTCTCCCGTTTCCTCATTTATATTTATTTTTAAATTGGGATCATTGATTGAAATGGCTTTTAAAAGATTCATCATAGCTTTTAAATCTCTTGGATGAAGGGGTTCAATGCTATATTGAACCACTGCTTCCGTTTCATATTTTACTTTTTCAAATGGAATAGTATCCTCCAAATCTTTTTGTACTAGGGTATCTCCGACCCTCGGATCCTTTATATTGAATGCAACTATATTGCCCGCTGGTACAGATTTTATATTTTCACGATAGGGACCCATATACAGAAATAGTTGTTGAATCTTCTCATAATTTCTAGAAGCCAAGGAAAATATTTCCTGCCCAAGTGCTAATTTTCCTGAAAATAGCCGCCCTATCGAAATTATTCCCAAATTCTTATCTGTGATATTTTTATAGATATAAAGAAGCACTCCGCCACTGAGGTTACAACTTAATAAATCTTGCCCTAATTCTGTCGAAGTTTCACCAGACCATAAATTTGGAATACGATATTTTTGTGCTTGAATTGGATTGGGTATATGATTTACTATCATATTGAAGATATTTACACTTAAAGGTAATTGCCTCTGAATTTGAGTATAATCGGCTGCAGGATCTTGGTTTTGATAAATATTTACAATGTTCTTAAATTTTATCCCTTTCTCCAGCATCTCACCCACTGTACAACCCCATAAATGCAATGCTGATCCGAATACTACATTTCCCATACTTGCTTCAATCCGCCATAACTGCTTAAAATTATTTATGGCATATAAGTCTATTAGATTATCAAAATCTTGAATTATATCGTTCAATTTTGCTTCAATTTCTTTTAGGGAGAGCTTTAATTCTGTAATAAGGCGATCAACCTTATTAATAAACAATGTTGGCTTGATATATTCTTCTAGTGCCTGCCGAGTAACAACTTCAGTTTGCGTCATTATCCCTTCAACTGCGTCAACCACTATGACCGTTCCATCGATAACACGCAGACTTTGATCACGAGCGCCGCTAAAATCTACATGTCCTGGTGTATCAATTAAATTCACAAGAAATACTTGGTTATTGACCTTATATGGCAGTGAAATATTAGCCGTTTTAATGGTTATTCCTCTTTTTTGCTCTTCTTCCAAAAAATCTAGTGTGCGCGCTTCTCCCGCTAAAGAAGGTGATAATAAACCAGCATAAGCCAATAGACTATCTGATAGAGTGGTTTTACCATGATCTATATGTGCTAGTATTCCAACATTTCTAATATTGGCTGTATTTTGCATTAATGGCAAAATTTCAGAGACTTTTTTGGCATATGTCATATTAAATCAATTATTTGGTTTTATAAACATTAATAATTCAGCATTATTATTTTCGAATCTAGTTAACTAAGCCATCTGATTAAAATTATTACGCTTTTTTGAGTTCGATTGCCAATAAATCGCTTGGGATTTCCGTATCTGGAAAGACAATTTGAGCTTCCTTCAAAAGGGGTTCAGGATCCGAATATCTTGAACTAATATGAATTAAAAATAATTTTGTAACCCCCGCCTTTTTAGCGAATTCCGCTGCTTCTAATGCCGTTGAATGACCTGCCTCAATTGCTTTTTCATTTAGATCGCTTGTAAACATGCCATCATGGATTAAGACATCTGCATTTTTACTAAGGGTTAAAATATTCTCGCAAGGACGCGTATCTATGGCATAAACTATCCTTCTTCCAGGTCTTTGTGGTCCAAGAACATTGGAAGGTTTTATCACTCGATTTTTTATAATAACTTCCTCTCCTCTCTGTAAATTTTTCCATAATTGCTCGGGAACTTCCAATTCTTTTGCTTTTTCAGGATAAAATTTTCCAGGGCGAGGTTTTTCAAAAAATCCATAGGCCATTACCTCAATTTTATGTTCGCCTGGAGCACATTCGATATAAAAATCATTTTCTTCAAGAATTACCCCCGACTTTATTTCAATTACTTTGAGGGGGAATGTTAAATCAAAATTCATCGTTTCAAGAATAGCTGAAATATATGCCATAATTCCTTTTGGGCCATAAATTCTTAAAAGACTTGATCTTTTTTGCAAGGATACACTTTGAAAAATACCCGGGATTCCTCCAATGTGATCACCATGAAGATGCGAAATGAATATGTCAGTTATTTTATGCATGCTTATTGAACCTTTAATAAATTGAATTTGAGTACCCTCCCCTGCATCAAATAAAAAAATTCTTCCATTACGCCGGAGTACAACAGCCGGTAAATTTCTGGATCTAGTTGGAATAGTCCCTGCGGTTCCTAAAAAAATAATTTGCATGTAGTTCACATTTTTTTTAGAATTATTATATTTCTAGTGAGAGTATTATGAACATAATAATCAAATTTCTGCTGGATTTTTAAATTATATCTTGAAACCAGAATATGAATGATTTCAAACGTGGACGGGACTGCCATGACGTAGAGACTGCCTTTTTCAATTAAATCAATGGTAATTCTAAAAAATTCCGATAACAAATTTTCAAGATTTTTTAAATGAGGAGTTGAAGCTCCCTCATAAAAAGAATACCTTCTTCCAAGTTCAATTCGCGTGCTTCGACCATATGGTGGATCCGTAACCACGCAATCTATCTTGCGAAAAGGAAGATTTCTAGCATCCCCTGTTAATATATAAAAATCCTGAATAAAGGATGATCTTAAATTGAGATTTGCTCCCTTTATCAACTTCAAATTAATATCAGATCCAATTACTTTAAACCCCATTAATGCGGCCTCGATCAAGATCGCCGCACTTCCACAAAAGGGATCGAATAAAATTTTTGAGGGATTTATTTCTGATAAATTTATCATTGCTCTCGCCAGAAATGGATCCAATCCACAGGGATGAAAGAAAGGTCTTGTGTGAGGTTCCCTTTCCCTAATATTATTCCTTAGACCTCCGCTGAGCCTGATTCCAAATATGAAATTCTTTTCTGTAAAAATCCCCAAAAAATAGCATTCTGGATTTTTTAGATTTACTTTAATCGACTCATTAGACCTTGTTTTAATTAAATTTCCTATCATTTTTTCCATTTTTTCTTCTAAAATATTCTTAAAATATGATTTAATCTTTTTGATTCGCACTACAAAAGAAAATTTTTCTTTTAAAATTTGATCAAAATCTGTCCGCCTTATCTCTTTTTCAATTAATTCAGGAGTTGCATTTGTGATATTGAAAATTACTTCACCAAAGCTGTGGAGATAAGCAGCTCTTTTTATGATCAATTCACACGCATTTTTATTGGAGTTAAACAATAAAACTTGGTCATAAACCTGAATTTGGCTAGTTCTCACATTATTTGCTTTTAAAATCGCAATCACTTCATGGGATGGAATTCCAGTGCTCTGGAGTTCTCCACTCAAGTAGCAAAAATAAGTTCTTTCTTTTTCCATTTTAGAATAAGCCACTCGATTTGACTAATATATAATTTTAAATTACTATAGGGGTTTAAATATATTTTTTTAAAATGATGATTAACCTAATTTATTCAAAAACATAAATTATTAGAAAACCCTGGTTGATTGATTATGCCTGATGCTATTGATATATTATTTTTAGTTCCT
>Ga0315310_10000709_pt1 | contig 21319 bp, 19 predicted proteins | sample TDP5_MG_FD_203630 | JGI IMG/M metagenome (GOLD analysis project Ga0315310, IMG submission 203630) | Freshwater sediment microbial communities from Lake Towuti, South Sulawesi, Indonesia - TDP5 | ecosystem: Environmental > Aquatic > Freshwater > Lake > Sediment | place: Indonesia: South Sulawesi...
TCAAGGTCGTAGATCGTCAGATGAGAGTCTTCCAGACCCGTGGTCACGTAGGTCGGAGGCGAATAGCCCGGCCACCAGTCAACCGGGCATGCCGCACCATAGAAGATGCGTCCGACGAAGCTCCCGTCCGTTGAAGGGTAGAAGCACGTTCCGCCCGCCCATGCCTGAAGCATCACGTTCCCCGTGGAAACGAGCTTATACACGGCGAGCGGCGTGAACGATACCTCGCGGACCCTGTTCGCGGAGAGCCTGAACTCCAGACTCTTCGAGCCCTTCACGTCGAACACCGTGACATCGGCATCTTCTAACGCGATCACCTTGAATGGGAGCCCCAGAGCATACGGCGGATTCTTCGCCTGCACCGCCTTGAAGAAGAACTCCTTACCGACGTATCCTCCGCTTGAGGAGGTGAAGAAGGTGCTGCCGAAGGCTTGGCCCTGCTCCATAGCCCACCCGCCCATCAGGAGCACCGTCGCAGGCCTGTCAGAGACAACCTTGAAGAAGGAGCCGTTCGGCAGGGAGACCGTCGCCTCCTCAGATACGTCCAGCACAAAGTCTCCTACGAGCTCACCGCTCGGCAGCGAGTAGACCTTCACCCGCGTATCATCATGGTTCCCGACGACAACCACGAGGCTTCTATCCATAACGGTGCGGTTGTTAACCCTGAACTCACATGTATCGTGGCCACACATCTTCGCCGCCTCAATGGCCCATATCTCGCGGGGCACAAAGCCATAGTAAGTGTAGCCTGCCTCTGTTGCCTTAGACTCAGCTCCACCGGCCGACCCATGGACCGAAGAAGCGACGAGGAGGAGTGAGGCTGCGAGGACAGTTTCGAAGGCCCGGAACCTAGTCGGAGAAAGGCGAGGTCGGCTCATGAGAAGAGTCTCCGATGAGGAGGTTTGTCTGCTTGGGGCTCTTAGCTTTTGCGATGAACAGTCGGATCGCATCTACGGCTACGTCTGAAGCTTAGACAGACAACTCGTCGGCTAGAGCGGCAACGTGACAGGCCTACCGCGTTTAGCTGACTCTATGGCGGCGAGGCTTAGCTCCAGGGACTTGTAGCCTTCCTGTATCGGCACTGGGCTGCCTATGCCCTTTCGAAGCGCTTCGATGAACGCCTTGTCCTCTTCATCGTACGCGTTCGCCTTGTTGTAGTACGTCTCCGACCTGTCCTTCCAATAGACTGTGGCCTTTGACCAGTCGGCCTCGTACTTGACGTTCTTCGCGACCGCTTTGACCCACACCTCGGGAGCCACGGCTGCGTTCGTCGAGGAAACGACGGCGAAGGCTCCGCTCTTGAGGCTCAAGGTTGCGATCGCCACGTCCTCGATGGCGAACTCAGGGATGTCTCTGTTCAGGAGCGTGCCAAGGACGCCGTAGACCTGTGACACGTCGCCTCCTAACCATCGAACCTGGTCGAAGATATGGGTTGCTTGCTCAACGATCTGCCCGCCGCTCTGCTCAGCTTTTATCCACCAAGGAGCCATGTAGACCCCTCCCCACCACCGGGCTTCTATGAGACCTATCGGTCCTCCCATAGAGAGGAGGATCTCGCGCGCTCTTCTGATGCCTTCCATGAACCGCCAGTGATAGCCTACCTGCGTAGTGACGCTTCTCCGCCTGAGGGCGTCCAGGATCTTTCTTGCACGACCTAGGTTGACCTCGAGGGGCTTCTCAACGAAGACATGGATGCCGCGTTCAACCGCGTAGCAGACTTGCTCCTGATGGAGGAAGGGCGGGGTCAACACGTAGACTGCGTCAGGGCTCTCCCTGTCGATCATCTCGCGATAGTCAACGTACCATGCCTTCGCGCCGCAACCCCTAGCTGCACTCTCAGCCCTCTCACGCAGGATGTCAGCCACGCCTACGACCTCGACCCCCTCAGTGCTGGGAAGGACCTTCAGGTGAGTCGCCGCTATGCCCCCAGCCCCGATCACGGCTAGCTTGACCATACGTCATCAAACCGGGGATGAACGAGGCTTCGTATTTAAGCAAGGGCCACAGCCATAGGCGAGCCGCAAGCCCCGCGAGGCCACATCTGCCGAAGCAGCGTTAGATAGCGAACTCCCCCTCATGCAGGGGGTGAGAGGGTGACCCTCCCCAGTTCGCGAACTCATACGCAGCAAGGCTCTCGGGCCAAGGAGAAAGCTCTCAATCAGAGCCGGTCCGCGCTACCTTCCAGTTGAACCAGGGCTTTCCCTGCGCTCCTCTGGTGGCATGAAACCACCCTGAAGCATGATGAAAGGCGCTATGAAAGCACCAGTCGCCTTGATGACAGGTGAACCTACCGAGGGCTGGACATCCGGCTCCCACTAGCGCTCTAGTCCGAGAAGCTCTTCAACATACTTCTTGTGCGTCTGGACGGTTGTGAGCGGGTAGACTTCTCTCTGGCTTTGGAAGAACAAGGGGTCGCGGCCGATGATCGAGGAGAGCTCCTCGTCTGAGCTGACGCTGCATATGAGCATATGTCCCTGCTGCCCGATCAAGTGGTAGTACGCCTCAACCCTTCCCTGGGCTTGAAGCTCCTCATAATACCGAATCTGAGCCGGCAACAACACCGCTAAGTCCTTGACAGATGTCTGAACTCGCACCCTCTGAATGACAAGAAACCTCATCTCTTTCTTACCACCAACCAAGCATTCGACTAGCCTTATCTAGATTGCCGATGTTCCGCGCGGAGCCCGACGCCTGCCCAGCTCGTGGCGGAGTGTGAGAAGAGGTGCAGACCGCAAGAGTTATATAGATTTCTAACGGAGTACGAAGGTCAAAGCTAGTGATGAGTATGGGCGGCTCAAAGAGGTCTCTTGGTTTCTTTGCTTCTAGGCGTGCTATAACTCGCGCCCAGGCTGTGGGTATGGTTGCTGTGGTAGTTATTGCCGTTATTATTGGTGGGACGGCCTACTACCTGAGTATACCTCCACCAACCCCTACCAAGCCTCAGCCAACCATACCTAAGCTCCTAGTAATAGACCACAACATGTATCCAATCACCTCTTTGAATCAGCTTCTAGACATACAGATGCTCCCCTGGCCTAACTATATGGCCTTCACCCACTTCCAGACATTGGTGAGTGTTAACCTGACGTCCTATTTCAAGGAGGGCAGGATAGAGTTCCTGCCATGCCTGGCCACTAGCTGGGAGATATCTGAGGATGGGAAGACCTACATCTTCCACCTAAGGGAGGGCGTCAAATTCGATAATGGAGACCCATTCAACTCATACAACGTATGGGTCCAGTTCTACGGCTTCTACTGGCTGGCCAGTAACGGGAGCAACTTCATGTACGGCCTAAGCCTATTCGACGTGAGAAATGTTGAGTATGGGCCTGCCACCGTAGAGATACTGAATAGGAGTGGACTGGCAAACCCGACAACCGAGGCGCTAGCAATAATGGAGGATAAATCGTGGCCAATATACTGTGAGGGACCATACAAGATAGTATTCAGGCTTGCGGTTCCCTTCGCGAAGGAGTTCTTCTTCGGAATGCTGACCGGCCATCAAGGCCTGCTGTATGATGCGCAGTACCTCCTGGACCATGGAGGCTACGGTGAACCGGCAAACCTAAACCCATACTTCAATGAGCACGTGTTCCCAGGCACCGGACCATACAAGGTTGACGAAGTAGCTGTTAACTCATACGTGAAATTCTCGAAGAACCCGAACTACTGGGGGAACCAGCTCAGCAAGGCGGAGATAAAGGCCAACGCTATGCTGGACCCAGGCCACGTAGACCAAGTGGTAGTGAATACGAAACTGGATGACTTCACGAGATACACAGACCTCGCAACCGGCCAGGCACATATGGCAGCTATATTGTCGGAGAACTGGAGGCTCGTCAAAGCAAACCTAAACTTTTCCTACGCCGCTTTTGAGACGCCGGCCAGAAACATAGCAGTTGTCATGAATACCGTGATCTTTCCTACGAACATCACCAAGGTTAGGCTCGCAATAGCCCACGCGATAGATTATGACAGGATAATAGAGCAAGTCTACTTCGGTCAAGCCGTCCGCTACTTCGGTCCTAATACTCCGAACTACGGTACATTCTACAACCCAGGAAAGCTGCCACCCTACCAGCGCGACCTAGACAAAGCAAGACGGTACCTAGAAGAAGCTGGGTTCCCCAACGGAAAAGGACTACCGTCGCTGGAGCTGAAAATAGGGTCAGGAGATACTATCGGTATGCTTTTTGCTACTATAGTTCAGGAAAACCTCGGTGAGATAGGGATCGACGTAAAGATATTAAGCCTCCTGCCAGCTCTGATCAACGCTCCAGTAGGAAGCTATCAATTCAACTTAGAGCACGCTGAAGAGATCGGCCATTTGCGGTTGAACGGAGGGTATGCGCCCGATTTCCTGTCTCCGAGCAACTTCTGGTTGGCCTTCGTGTCCAACAGGTCACTATGGGGGAACACGGGGATATATTCCAGTCCGAAGGTCGAATGGGCCGTGGATAAGTTCAGCCAGACAGCGAACACGGCAGAGATTATTGAAGCGCTAAAGATAGCTGAGGAGCAAATATGGAATGATGCGCCCATCGCATGGGTCTGTACTACTAAGCTCTGGATGACTGCCGGCTCCTACGTCTGGGACAATAGGATAGTGAAGTCCGTAGAGTTCGACCCCAACTGGACTGGAGTGACCGACTCGCCTCTGTTCAACACCGTTATCTTCGTCGGCGAAGAGAGCCCGTAAAGGTGAAGGATGAGCAGGTTATCCTATGTCGTCAGAAGAATGCTTCTGGCGATGTTTGTTCTTTTCGGCGTCGCCCTGATAACTTTTACGCTGACCCATGCCATATCTGCCAATCCCGTAGTTGCCTTCCTAGGTAAAGCTGCGAGTATACATCCCGAAATTGCCCAAGCCTATATTGAACGTTTTCACTTAAATGAACCCCTCTACATCCAATTCTGGTACTATATCGTAGGCGTTCTGCGGGGAGACTTGGGTTACTCGTGGACCAGAGGGGCGTATGTCTCGAATGTAATTGCTCAGACTTTACCAAACACTCTACAGATAGTGTTTTTCGCGCTACTCATGACGCTAGCTCTAGGCATACCCCTGGGAATACTGTCCTGTCGGTATTACAATAGATCTCCAGATCACGGCATCCGTGCTTTCTACCTGGCTGGAATATGCTCGCCGGCGTTTTTTGTCGCCTTGGTTCTTCTCTTGCTCTTCTCCTACTTTTTACGCGTATTGCCTACGGGTGGTATAATCTCTGTTGAGGTAGCTAGGCCTCAACGTGTCACGGGTTTCATAATTCTCGATAGCCTTCTCGAGGGTAATTGGGCGGCGCTTGTAGATACGGTAAAGCACGTTCTGATGCCGAGCATGGCGCTGGCGTTAGGGAACTTTGGCTATCTGGTTAGATTGCTCAGGTCATCGCTGCTCGAAGTCATGCAAACGAACTACGTCAGAACGGCTAGGGCTAAAGGCTTGAGTGAGCGAACCGTTTTCCTGAAACACGCTTTGAGGAATGCTCTGGTGCCGGTTGTGACGTTAGCCGCCCTGATGACAATGTGGCTAGTCGGGAGCGCGATCTTCGTCGAGAACATATTTGCGTATCCCGGCGTGGGGCACTATCTTGCCCAAGCATTGGGAAATCTTGACTACGCTGCTATATTAGGCATAACCCTAGTCTTCACAACCATGATTGTTCTCGTGAACCTTGTGGCGGATATACTCTACACCGTACTAAATCCGGCCATAGAGCTGTGATCAGAATGCGGAGGACAAAGATAAGTCGCTTCTTGAAACTATATACTTCAAACGTATCGGCGTGTGTAGGTTTCTCCATAGCGGCTGGGTTCGTCATACTTGCGTTAGTGGTCGCGCTGGGCGGATATTGGGTATTGCCATATAATCCTCTAAAGCAAAATGTGGGACCTGCCTTCTCGCCCCCGAGTTGGGAGCACCCTTTTGGAACAGACCAGGTTGGCAGAGACCTATTCAGTCGCGTGCTATACGCAACTCCGAATGCACTTTTCGTTAGTGCGGTAATAATAGGTTGGGCCATGATCATAGGAATGTTGTTGGGGTCTTTTTCAGCTTATCATGGTGGACGGGTAGATGAGATATTGATGAGGGTGACAGATCTGTTCTTGGCCCTTCCCGGGCTCATCCTTGCTATAGCCATATCTGTGGCTTTGGGGCCGGGACTGAATAATATGATGTACGCCTTGATGGTTGGGTGGTGGCCGGCTTATGCTAGGATGGCCAGAGGGGAAGCGTTGAGGATTTCGCGATACGACTTTATTGAGGCGGCCAGAGCGGCTGGACTTGGGAGTGGAAAGATAGTTCTTAACCATGTAATTCCAAATCTGGTGACGACAATCATGATCTACGCCACAGTCGACTTTGGGCAGGTCATAATGGTATATGCGGGGCTCAGTTATCTAGGATTATCCGTGCAACCTCCAATGCCGGACTGGGGCGCTATGGTTAACTACTATCAGGGCTACGTTGTCTCCGCACCATGGTTACCGCTGTTTCCTGGACTTGTCATAGCCATCGTCGTTGTAGGATTCGGATTGTTAGGAGATGGGATCAGAGATGCCATTGAATCTCAAACATAACGGGGCGACTGACGAAGGAGCTAAACCAAACAAAGATATTATAGTGGACGTTCAAGATCTGTCAGTCGTATATAAATCCAGGATGGGAGTAGTTAGAGCGCTCGACGCCGTGAGTCTATCTATAGAGAACAACAAGTTAGTTGCGGTAGTAGGGGAGAGTGGTTGTGGGAAGAGTACACTGGCTCTCTCAATTATAAGACTTCTTCCAATGCCGCCAGCAGAGTTTACTGGTGGAAAGATCATGTATAGGGGCGTCGACCTCTTGGACCTTGACGAAGACAACATGTTGAGCTATCGAGGCACGGAGATAGCGATGATCTTCCAAGAGCCGCTGAGTTCCCTAAACCCCGTCTATAGGATGGGCGATCAGGTAGCTGAGGCGATAGCCGTCAGGGAATCTAGGGTGCAACCCTCCCTAAAGAAGGCTTACTTCTACGATAAGCCATCGATCAGCCCCCCTCCTCGGAGTAAGTTCACGTTAAACATCAAGAGGAGAAGTCTATTTTCCGAGTATGAAGATCGGGTCATAGAAGCGTTGAAGTTGGTCAGGATACCAGACCCCGAGCATGTGGTGCGTAGATACGCCTTCGAGTTGAGCGGAGGCATGAGGCAGAGAGTTATGATCGCTATGGCCCTATCCGAGAAGCCCTCCTTGCTCATAGCTGATGAGCCTACTTCAGCCATAGACGTGACGACTCAAGCCCAGGTTCTGAAACTGATGAAGAATCTCATGGACGAGGTTAAGACTTCCATACTGCTAATAACCCATGATCTGGCTGTAGCGTCGCAGGTCGCAGATCAGATAGCGGTTATGTACGCTGGGGACGTAGTGGAATTCGCCGACGTCTACGAATTGTTCTCACATCCTCTACACCCATACACAAAAGGTCTAGTAGCATGTATACCTTCTGGATTCAAGGATGAAAGAACGTTGACTTCAATCCCCGGCGTGGTGCCAGATCTCAGAACTGTCTATAGCGGCTGCAAGTTTGCTCCTCGATGTTCGAGCGCCACGTCGATATGCCGTCAGAAAAAGCCTGGCCTCAGATACGTTTCTCCAACACACGTTCTGGCATGTGATCTAGCGTGACTGATACGAAGTTGATCGAAGCAATCCACCTGTGCAAATACTTCCCAGTTAGGGGAGGTCTTGAGATTCCATTTGTATCGAAGCGAAGAAAATACATTCGAGCTGTGGATGATGTTTCTATCGACGTTCTTGAAGGTGAGACTTTGGCTGTGGTGGGTGAGAGTGGGTGTGGAAAGACAACGCTTGCGAGAAATATGATGCTGCTAGTTAGACCGACGTCGGGGATCATAAGATTTGAGGGGCGAGACATCACCGGTTTGAGAGGGGAAGAACTTAGAAGACTGAGGAGGAACATGCAGATAGTATTCCAGGATCCCGAGTCCTCTCTAGACCCAAGGTATAGGGTCAGCGGGTTGGTTTCAGAGCCGCTTGTGGCGCTTACCGATCTAAGTAAACCTGAGATTGAAGAGAGGGTCGGCCATGTGTTGGAGGCCGTGGGTTTGGGGAAGGAATTCATGGATAGGCTTCCGAAGCAGTTGAGTGGAGGGCAGAAGCAGAGAGTCAGTATAGCACGAGCTATGGCTCTCAATCCGAAACTCTTGGTATTAGATGAGCCGACGAGTGCTCTTGACGCCTCTATACAAGCCCAACTCCTAAATCTCCTGTTGGAGCTCCAAGCAGAGTTCAACCTGAGCTACATGCTCATAACTCATAACATCGCTGTCGCTCAGTACCTAGGGGACAGGGTGGCTGTGATGTACTGTGGTAAGATAGTTGAGTATGGGGGGATAAGGGAGGTCATAAAAGAGCCTCTACACCCCTACACGCAAGCGCTAGTAGCTTCAGCGCCCTTGCCGAATCCATGGGAACGCAATATCTTAAAGGTTGAGATAAAAGGGGAGGTCCCGAGCGCCATAAATCCGCCATCGGGCTGCCGATTCCATCCTAGATGCCCCCACGCTGAAGAGATATGCGCTAAGAAGCATCCGGAGTTAGAGGAGACTAAGAAAGGCCATTACGTAGCTTGCTATCGGCCGCTGAGACATGAAACGTAAAGCCACAGAGGCCTGATAATAACCAGAGGCAAAACCAGCATGCAGACAACGGCACGGGTGAATCATTGACAATGCCTCAGCGTGCACGCTCCGAAGGACAAGACGTGGCGGATCACGGAGACAGCACCTACGAACTTGGCTGCTGGACCACGCGGGTTCCGATGGCGACCATGGACTTTGGCGCCGGGAGTGGGATTTGAACCCACGCGGGCGGTTACGCCCAATGGCTTGCTGGTCTGGTCCCTTGCCCCTTGTGATCTCGAGGCCATCGCCATGCCGCTAGGCGATCCCGGCACCAACAGATAACGCAAGGGAACATCCGGTTAAAGGTTTTCACGAAACGCTTAAGAGGGCTATGGACAAGTTAGCGCTCCGCAGGAGTCCACGGTCATGGATGTAGAGAAGCTCTCCGCCAAAGAGAAGGAGATCCATAGGGCGCTCGCCGGTGTTAAGGACCCTGAGCTGGGCTTCAGCATCACGGAGGCTGAACTGGTGGATGAGGTCAAGCTGGAGAGCGGAGAAGCCCACATAACGTACCACCTTACGGCGCCTTTCTGCCCACCAGTCTTCGCACTCTACATCGGCAGAGAGATACGGAAGAGGGCTCTGGAGGTAAACGGCGTAGAACGCGTCGAAGTCACGGTTAAGGACCACGTTCAAGCGGAGGCCATAAACAAGGCCTTAAGGCAGAAGCCCTAGGCACCGTGGACCCCATGCTGCACGTTAGGGCCCAGACCTGATGACGCCTTTCACGTATCCCCGCGGCCTCTGTTGAGCCACCTGGAACGCTTCCTGGGCCTCGTCGAAGCCGTGGATATGCGTCATTAGGGGCTCTTGGTTGAAGACGCCTCGACGCATCAGCTTGACCGCTGTTCGGAACTCCCTTGTGAAGTCCGGCGAGAACTGAGGCGCGGTATTCAGGACGCGCAAGCCCCTCGTATGCCAGTCAGATGTGGGAACCATCTCGTCCTCCACATGGTGGCCGAAGATCACGACTGTCCCACTGTTACGGGCCAAGCCAGTCGCGAGGCTGATCGTCCCTCGAACCCCTGCCGCCTCGAAGACCACATCTGCTCCTCGACCCAGGACCGACCGGGTCTCCTTCAGAACATCGGACCGGCGCGGGTTCAACGTCACCTCGGCCCCAAACCTCTTCGCCAACATTAGCTTGTGGTCGTCCAGGTCTACGGCGATGAGCGTTCCCGTATAGCTCTTCGGTAAGGCCTGAAGCAGGAGTAGGCCCATGTAGCCGCAGCCGACAACGCAGACATCGTCGCCGATCTCGACGTTTGCGCCACGGACCCCGTTCACCGCGCAGGCGGCCGGTTCAGAGATCCACAGCCACGGTTTCTCAACGCCTTCAGGCAGCTTCGCAGCCTGACCCTCAACCGTCTTGTAGTACTCTGCGAACGCGGGGCCGCCCAGCGTGGTCACCCTGTCCCCAGGCTTCAAGTCGACCACCTGGTCGCCCATGGAGACGACGGTTCCGACGCCCTCATGCCCGATGAACGCAGGGTACGCAGTCCTCGACCTCCCTGCGAAGGCGTGTACATCGCCCATACATATTCCACAAGCCTCAGTCTTGACGAGGACCTCTGCCCCCTTAGGCTCGTCGACATCGATGTTACTCAGTTCAACTCTTCCCGGCTCTATGACAGCGATAGCCTTGGCTCTCAACTCTCTACCCTATCCTGACGCCCGCGAGCTACGCCCGGAGCCACTGGTGAGCGAGAATACCGCGTCGGTTCGCTTAAAACCATCGATCCAAGCCGGGCTATGCGCAACGGTTTTTACCATGCTCGAAGCTAAGGCGCCTGGTTCAAGGGACGGTTCCTCGGAATGGTCGACATAATCCATCAACCAATCAGAGAGATCGTGATAATGGAGCATGTGGCATACCCTACGCCTGAGAAGCTTGCGCTAAACCTGGCAGTTGCCATTAGGGCTGGGCAGCCCGCCGTGCTCCATTGGGCTGAAGGCCTAGCCTTTATCCACCTACCTATCCCGCCGACAACTGAACTCACCATGAAGCATTACCTAGATGGTCGCGTCTATTGGTCCTCGACCGCCTACGCCCCGATGCCAAGCTACAAGCAGATCGTTAGGGTCGACAGCATGGAGATCCCGGTGATCGACGTCACACCGAACCATAGCCTTCGACAGGTCGCGCAATGGTTGAAAGAGAAGTTGCCGAAAGACCCAACCCAGTAACCGAAAGGCGGCGAAGCCTAGAATGAGCCTTCAGGAACTGAAGTCTCAGATCGCAACTTCAGAGAAAGAGATCGCTGACCTCACCTCGAGGCTCGTCCAGTTCAAGACGGCAAACCCGCCTGGCCATACGGCTGAATGCGTAAGGTTCATCGAGTCCTTCTTTCATGGGAATAATGTCTCAACCCGCATCTACGAGCCTAGGGAGGGGAAGGCGAACATCTGCGCCTCCGTGCCCGGGAGACGCCCTGGGAAGGTCCTATGGCTGGGCCACCTAGATGTGGTCCCTGAAGGCTCTTTGGAGTTCTGGCAGCATGACCCCTATGGCGGCGACCAAGAGAACGGCCGTGTCTTTGGCCGCGGCTCCAGCGACATGAAGGGGGCTTGTGCCGCCGCGATGGTTGCCGCGAAGAGCCTTGCCAGGCTGAGTGAAGATGCGCGTGTCAACGTTGAGTTCTGGTTCACGTGTGACGAGGAGACCGGTGCTGTAGACGGGGCCCAGTGGCTTGCAAAGGCTGGGAGGTTCGACGGCGACCTCTGCGTCATAGGCGACTCCTTCTTCGGCTCGTTTGCGTCGCCCAGCCTCGACATCGGCTGCAGAGGCGCGGTGAGGCCGAGGCTTAGGGCGAAAGGCCGCACGGCGCATGGCAGCCAGCCTTACTTGGGCGATAACGCGATAGAGAAACTCCTTACGGCGCTACAACACGTTAAGAGGATCGGTAACTACGAGCTGGAGTTGCCGGCGGAGCTAAGCCCTGTGATAGCTTCCAGTGTCTCGCTTCTCTTGCAGGAGCCAGGGCTCACGGAGGCTCAGAAGGCGAGTGTCAGAAGACTGTACTGGCAGCCTACGGTCAGCCTCAACATCATAGAAGGGGGCGTAAAGAACAACGTCGTGCCTGACTCCGCTGAGGCTGTCCTAGACATTAGGGTGACGCCCGGAGCAGACCTCGAGGCCGTCAAGCGAGAGGTCATGAGGCTCCTAGAAGAGTCCGGCGTTGAAGGAGTAACGGCTGAGATCGAAGTGACCGGGGGCGGAGGATACTATGAGCCCCCTGCTTCGCGGCCCGTCTTGGAGCTAGCTCGCATCGTCAAGACAGTCCTAGGCGTTGAACCTGTGCTTAACATCCTGACAGGCGGCACAGACGGCATATGGGTGAACAAGCTGTCAGGGATACCGTCAGTAGGGTTCGGCCCAGGTCTCACAGGAATCGCGCACAGGCCTGACGAATCCGTTCCGATCCAGCACCTGGTCGCTGCGGCACAGGTCTACGCGGCTCTTCCGTTCCTTTATGGAAGCTCATAGATCGACTGGCTCCTCTGGGACGGAGGAGCGAGGCCGGGATTACTTCCCGAACCTTCTTGCTCTTCGCTGATAGGCCCTGATCGCCTTGAGCATGTCCAGGCGGTTGAACCCAGGCCAGTAGACGCCTGAGAAGTACAGCTCACTATAGGCGCTCTGCCAGAGGAGGAAGCCGCTCAACCGTTCCTCTCCGCTTGTGCGTATGATCAGGTCGGGCTCAGAGTTGGGCAGATATGACGTGTACAGGTGTTCCTCAACAACCTTCTCATCAACCTCCTCAGGCCTGATCTCACCCTTGAGGATCTCGGCCCCGATTCTGCGCGCCGCGTCCACGATCTCGCTCCTGCCCGTGTACGCTATAGCCACGTTCAACCAATGCTTGTCATAAGCAGCCGTCTCCTGTTCCGCCCGGGCGATCAGCTCCTGCAAGGGCTTGGGCAGGAGTTCAAGGCGGCCGATCGCCTTGATCCGTACCCTATGCTCGTGTATCCGTTTGTCTCTTATCACCACATTCAGCTTCTCCTCGCAGAGCCTCAACACCTCCTTCACTTCCTCCTGAGGACGCTCGAAGTTCTCTATCGAGAAGACATAGAGGCTAACAGTCTTGATACCTAGGTCAAGACACCATGTTAGAAGCCGCTCAACCTTCTCGGCCCCCTTCCTATGCCCCAGCCAATACGGCAGCTCGTGGCTTCCGGCCCACCGCCTATTGCCGTCAATTATGAAACCTATATGCTTCGGAAGGCTTCCCTCTGCCCTAACTTGCCGCTCAAGCCACCACTCCCGGGCTCGATCGATGCCCGTAGCTTCCAGCAGGCCCCTAAGCACCAGCTGCCTCCACCAAACCGCACCCTTGTCTAGGCTCGTCCTAAAAGAGTTTCCCGCTAGCATAGACCGCGAGACTTAGGGCTTCGCTTTGGACGCCCAGCTCGTCGGTCTCAAGGTTTATTAGATCCCCTCACGGGTTCGGTGAGGTTCCACGCATCGAGGCGAAACCTCCTGTCCTCTGCGATCGAGGCCCCAAAGCCTTCGTTCTTGAAGGAGTCCCTCCGAGGCAACATGGGCGTCTTCGCTGTTAGGACTCTTCTTCTGGCTATCAGCGGGGGGCTGACAGGAGGCCTTGACGCACTGTACGTGTACCAGGTGCTTCACGCCGATGCCGTCATCCTCGGCTCATTCGCCTCCATATGGTCTGCAGTCTTCCTCTCGTTCACGCTCTTCGGTGGTTGGTTCAGTGACCGATATGAGCGGAAAACAAGCCTGTTGCTAGGGACAGGGGTGACGCTTCTGAACCCCCTGGTATACGCCATAGCCCCAGATTGGCAACTGCTGCTCGTCGCGAACCTTCTAGGAGCTGTTGGAACTGCCATCGCGAACCCCGCATACGTCGCCCTCCTCGTGACTTCCGTGGGCCAGGACCGTAGAACCGAGTCAATAGCTGTCATCAACACAGTGTCGAGTGTCGCTAACGCAGTCGTCCCGCCTACGGCCGCTCTGGCTGTCCAGAGCATGGGCGGACTCGAACGTCTCAGGTTGATGTTCTTTCTGCAGTTCCTAGCCGGAATCGGGGTGTGGTACTACACGAAGAAGCATCTCGCCCCCGTCGGCACGGTCAAGCCCGACAACGGGGTTCGGCAAGAAAGCATCGTGAAACAGATGGTACGCGACATGAAGGATGTCTGGAACCTCTCGCGTGAGAGGAAGGCCACATCATGGGTCTACATAGCTGCCACAGCGCCGCTCGCTTGGAACGTGGTAGGTCCCTTCTGGACCCTTTACGCCTACGAGGCATTGGGCTCACCCATCTACGTGGTCGGACTGCTCCCTGCCGTCGCGTCGCTCGTCCATGCTGCCGCAGAGATACCCCTAGCGAGGAAAGCCAGCTCAGTCGGCAGGAGGCGAGTCATCGTTTCAATGAGGCCTTTCACGTATGGCAGCTTGGTCGTGCTCTTGGTCGCGGGCACCTTGAAGCCTGACATATCGCCTTTCCTGCCCCTTGCGGCATGGGCGCTGCTAGCGCTAGGTGAGTCTTCGGGCCCCGCATGGACGGCTGCGGCCACGGAGGTCATGCCAGCTGAGGTGCAGGGGAAATGGGATGCCTTCAGGAACTTCGTCTCATACGCTGTGGCGATCCCAGCGGGTATCGCGGGCGGCTTACTCTGGAACATCGACCGCCGGCTCCCGTTCGCTGTGGCGCTCGTCGTGGATGGCGTGCTCCGTTTCCCCGTCCTAGCGCGGATGGTCCCTGAGACCCTCGTCAAGTTCCCGACATCGATCAGGGTGCCTGGCCAAAGGGTGGTGATCTACGGCCTCTCAGAGGCTGGCTTGACCTCCACGGCGAAGGAGATGAGGGATGCCCTCCAGGCTGAGATTGTCGACGATGAGTGGGTTGGGCGAAAGCTCCGGGAGCGGAGGCTTGAGATCGAGAGGACAATGCACAGGCCGCACATCTTCACCGGGGAGAAGGACATACTCGAGAAGGGGATCACCCGAATCCTCGCAGAGGAGGAGAAGCCTATGATCGTTGAGGGCAAGGTAGCCATCTATGCGGCTCGGGAGGCAGACAAAGCAACCCTCGTGCTTCTCGTCGCGCCGAGATACGAGAGGGCTCGTAGGCTTGCCCAGAGCACGAAGAAGCCGGACTTTGTCGCGCTCCGGGAGATCGAGCAGAGGGATAGGGAGACGCAGCGGCTCGTCAGACATGTTCTCCGAGCTGACATACGGGCAATCCCTCCCTTCGACGTGGCGATCAACACCGAACGGATACCCCGGGAGCTTGTCAAGAAGATCCTGCGGGTTATCGATGAGCATCTATCCGAGAAGGCCTCAGGGGAGAAGGAGAAACAGGAGGGGGGCTCGGCCTAGGGCTGCCCGCCTGCAGGGCTTCTTGGGAGAGCCGCCGGGTTGACTACGTTCTCCGGGGCCCCTCTAAGGTAAGCAGCCACATTATCCACGGCCATATTCAGCCCCCTGTCGAGGGCTTCGCGTGTCTGCCCGGCGCTATGAGGCGTCAGCACCACGTTCTCTAGGTTGAGAAGCGGGCATGATGGGTCGAGGGGTTCCCTCTCGTACACGTCGAGGCCCGCGCCCGCGATCCTGTTCGATGTAAGCGCTTCTATGATTGCCTCTTGGTCGACGAGGCCGCCGCGCGCCGTGTTGACAAGGATAGCGGTTGGCTTCATCAATGCGAGCTTACTCGCATCTATGAGCCGTTCCGTGTCCTTGCTTAACCTAAGGTGAAGCGAGACAACATCCGACGTCTTCAGGAGCTCCTCTAACGAAACGTATCTGAAGCCTACGCTCTCAGCCCTTTCGCTGGAGGGATGGAGGGTCCAAGCCTGAACCTTCATGCCAATCCCCTTTCCGAGCCTCGCCATTTGCACGCCTATCGCCCCAGTGCCGACGATGCCCAACGTCTTCCCGTTCAACTGGTTGACTAGGCCTCTCACCCATCTCCCTTCGCGAACCTGTCTGTCGATAACGGTGATACGGCGAGCCACGGCTAGCATCAAGGCGAGCGCATGTTCAGCAACCGCTTCGGTCGAGGTGTTGGGTGTGTTCGTCACGAGCACGCCAAGCCTTGTCGCAGAGACCAGATCGATGTTGTCAACGCCCGTGCCCCAGACGGATATCAACCTTAGGCTTGGGCTCTGGGCGAGGACTTCCTCGGTGAACCTGCAGTACGCACGTATGTTCACCACGATCGGCGCCTCGCTGGTCCTTGCCAAAAGCTCAGTCACTGAGCCAGGCCTCGTGTCAAACAGCGTCACCTTACCCAAAGCTCGAAGCCTCTCTAGGGCTTCAGTCCCAGAGAGCACTGGCGGATAGTCGTCCGGCACCACTATCCTGACCAATCCCAGACCAACTCGCGCCAGCACGGTTGGTTCAAGACAGCTTAATGCTTTTCTGCGCGAGGCCTGGCGCAGACCTACCTGGCCAAGCCCCCTTCCTGTTCTAGCTTCTAGAACCATTGTACTAATTCATAGCGTTATATGATACCGAAGCTATCTTCGCTCAGAGGGAGATAGATGAAGAAGACAACTCTGGTCGCGGTCGGTCTACTCCTCGCGGTGGTAGTTCCAGTGCTGGCCTACACGTTCAGGACTCCAATGCAGGCCGTCCCTGTGGCTCAGGGAGGCGAAGGCACCTCTCTCACAATCTACCAGATCGGGCTCAGCTACGTTGTCACTCAGGTCGAGGCGACTTTCGCAGGTGGCAAAGGGAGCATCATTCTTCCAGCCTCGATGATTCCGCAGACGCTCAGAATCGTCGACCCGGACCCAGTCGCCATGACGCTGAAGGGCCGCATCCCTGAGCAGCTGCTGCTCGTCAAAGGTGATAACATCACCGTGCACACGGCTACGGCCACCTATAGCGGCACCTACGAAGGCGTAAAGGATGGATATCTGGTCCTAGGCCTGTCGGGGGCCTCCATCCTCGTCAAGCTCGAAGCGATCACCTCGATTGAGGTTGAGAGGGCTGTCCTGGTTGAAGCCCCGGTTGAGGGGGTACGAGTGGAGATCGAGGCCGTAGTCTCAGATGGACCGCACAACGTGACGGCCACGTTCCTCACAAGGGGGACATCGTGGCAGGCAAACCATCTCCTAGACGTAGACTCAGGCAGCATCCGGACATGGGCCTCTGTAACAAGCTACGAGAACTGGACAGATGCCAGATTAAGCCTAGTCGTCGGACAACCACACATCGTCTTTGAGGGACCAATCCGCTACGCCTTTGACGAGTCGAAGACGCAGGCCGGGGCTCCGGCTCCGATCGAATGGACAGTCTCAGGCCTCGGCGAATACCATGAGTTCCAACTTAGCAGACCCATCTCATTGGCGGCGGGAGGTACGACGATGCTCCTCCTGCTGAACGGCTCTGTCGGCGTTGAGAGAGAATACTTCTGGAGCAGCTCACAGCCCTACTACTACGGCGTCATCCCACCCGTCTCTGAGAGCCCGGTCGTCGAATACGTTAACGTGACGAACACGTTGAGCCAGCCGCTTCCCAAAGGCTTGGCGCAGCTCTACCGAGAACAGAAATGGGTTGGAAACGACTGGATGCCCTACATAGCCGTGGACGCGAATGCGAAGATGACCGTCGGTCTGGCCCTGGATGTCGAGGTGAAGCACGAAGTCACCAACATCCAGCACCTGGTCAGCTCAGACAGAGTTACGGTGCAACTCACAGCCCTGAACCACAAGAAAGAGGATATCGTCCTGGTCCTGCAGCAAACGATCCCCTATGATGCCACGTTGATCCAAGCAGACCCGAAACCTCAGCAGCTAGGCCAAGTCCTCACTTGGAACGTTGCAGTCCCGCGGGGACAATCGACTGGGGTCACGTACACCTACGAGGTCCCAGTCCGGAAGTAAACGGCAGGATTCGGAGCAGCTCCTCCCCCCTTTTCTTTCCCGCTTCGGATTCGAGGGTTAGGTCTCTTGGCTGTGGGCAAGACAGCCAGCCGATTGCCGGCGAGTATTGCTTGACCAAGCAGACCAACAGAGCCAGCTTCCTTCTCGGACTACGCTCTCCACGAGGACGCGCGCCAAGGAAGCTCTCTTACACCCGATCCAGATCGAGCCGAGATTAGCGCGATCCCTGAGAATACTTTGCATCGGACTTGCGCGCGTAGAGGGGTCCATGAAGGCTATTCGACCGGGATAACGAAGCGGGACTCTCTGCCCGCGCTCACGTATCTTCCGCCAAGACCCCTGACTGTCGCCGCTATCGAGGTGAACTTGTCTCGGCCGAGATAACCGGTCGGTCTCACTACGATGCCCTCGGCCTCCTCCGTCACGGTCAACTCAGAGAGGAAGGCAGCAAGCCTTGCTTTGACCGTCTCAACCGCAACCCTGCGGCCCTCCTGTACCTGAAGCGTAGGTGCGGCTGGGGCTGCAGCGGGAACCGAGGGCTTAGCTCTCACGGTAACCGTGACCTCAACCCCGTTTACAGTGATTACCGCCCCGTCCCCAGTAGGCGTAACCTTCACGTTCACGCTCATGTAACCGTCATCTCTACACCGTATGTAGTGGCGCCTGGCCTTATATCCTATCAGCCTACTTGAGGGCTAGCCGATCACCTGCGGCCGTTGGTACTCGTTCGCCTATAGAATCGCGGGGGCACAACGTTAGGAGTATTCACGCCACACGTAGCCACACTTCGAGCACCTGAAGAACTGCGTCGGAGACTCGTCTGCTCCGCGAGTCTGAACGGTCCACCAGAAGGCTTCCTCATTCCCGCACTTCGGACAGTCGATCTCCGTCGTCGGGAGGGTCCTTATCTTACCTGCCTCGATGTCTATCACCGTTATGGGCTCTGCCCCACGCTCCTTCTCGACCGTCTCCGAAAGCACAGCCTCACGCTCTATCGTTTCCGTGAAGCCACACTTCGGACAGAGCCTCGATGCTTGGTCCTTCTGATAGCGGACGACGAGCTTCGTGCCACACGTTTCGCAGAAATCCATCCTCGGTGAGCCTAGAGCCTCGCGGCACGTGGACCTCTTAAACCTTTGCTCACATGTTCTTCACAGCGCCGGCGATTAGCGCGGCAACACGGAGGGGCTCAGGCTTTCGCCAGAAGGCACAGCTCTCCGCGACGATTGTGGCCGCAGCCTCGGAGCTGAGCCCGAAGGGCTTCACACCGCCGGAGCTTGAGGCGTACAGGATCACCGGGAGGCCTGTCTTCTCCACGAGGATGGGTGCGTCAAAAGGGAGCTTGACCCCCATACAAGCCAGGGGGCTCATTATGAGCCTAATCTGACCATAATGGGGCGAATTCCTAACAGCCTGGGAGAGGTCCCTTTCCAGAACGCCTGGCTCCCTGCAAGCTCGAGCTCTGATGAAGCCGTCAAGCCAAAGGCCACCTCTGAAGACGACCCCGACCAATTCGAGAGATCCTTCGCCAGCCGGGAACCAAGCCAAGGCGAGGATGCGGATCTCCCTTTTCACCTGTCGGATTCCAGACCTCGGTGGCCTCGCCTCGACCGCTTCTCCTCGGTCGTCGATAGACAAGCCACTGCCCACTGCTACAGCGCCATGGAAACACTTATGTGACGCGGTAGGCCTCAGCTTGCTCTCGCTTGGCTTCGGGGCCTGTGCCAATCGATGTCCGAGCAACGGCCACCGCCTCCGTATCGCCGAGGTTGACGCAACCGTGCGGCGTATGACGCGGAAGGAGAGAGTGTCATTCACTATGAACTCAGTGATATCAAGGAAGACGGCATGTATCGAGAGCGATGGCTTGTCACACCAGATCGAGAGGTGTTCGCGCTAGGAAAGGGGGCACCAAGCTCAACCGCCTCGCCCTGGAGCAGATCCTGTTGGCAGATGTCCATGACTGCAAGTCCATCTAACGCATAGCCATCCCACGGCAAAACGAGGCAGCCTGGCGCAGACCTGCAAACCTCAAGATGGCATCTGTGACCCTTATCTCTGCAGGATCGTCAAGGTTCCTGAGCGGACGTAGAAAGCTCGGTTAACCTCTGAATCTCGAGGTTCAGAGCCTTCAGGATCTCATCCCTTAGAGCAACGCCGCTCAGCCCTCTCTGCGAGATGGTGCCGAGACTCTCTGCAAGTTCGTCGTCATGGAGAACATCACGTACCCATCTTTCGAAGTCTCCTCTTCGCGCATGAAACTCAATTGAGCTGAGTGGAACGAAGCTGACCTCCGACGAGAGCTCAGAAAGGCTCGCAGCGCGGAACCCAGTTGGCCTCGCGAAACCTTCGAAGAACTTAAAGGCTTTCTCATCTGGAACGGCTTGAAGCTTTCTTGCGCCCAACCTCGCAGGCGTTGCCAGCACTTCTGCGACACGATGTTCAAAGTCGGCTAGAACGCTCGAATACGTGGTGTAGGCTTCGAGAGCGCTGCCAAAGGGGCTGAAGTAGCTGTGAACATCTCCGGCTCCTCCACCTTTCGTGGACATGTGGTGGAAGTGGTCGCTGACCTGAAGGGAACGCCAGAGAGCGAGAAGCTCCGGGTTTCTGGCTTCGAGAACGAACGGCTCAAGGGCCTTGATCCTCTCATACGCGTTCCTCTGCAGGCTGTTTCCTAGCCAAGCCGAGGTATCCCTCTCAAGGTCAGCCCAAGAGAACGTGTTGTAGTCTCCCACGTCAACCTCGCCTACGGGCGGGTGACCCGGCGCCAGCCTGTTTGGGACTGAAAAGGCAAGGCTAGGGTGCTTGAGGACCTCTCCAGGGAGCGCGCGCAAGAACTCGTGGATACCTGACTCGGGCCACTGGTGTTCACCGAAGGTTTCGTAGTCCAAGTATATGTTTACGCAGTCACCGCCCGTTGCCGAAAGCCAAGCAGCATACTTGTCTGCAAACAACGGCCATGCTTCCCAAGACCGAGAGGTGAACCTGAATCCGATGTCGTCTGAGAGTTGATAGTTTCTCGGAAGGAGTCTCAGGTCTATCCCCTTCGCTTTGTACACGTAGTTCGGGGATCTCCACCCTAGTGCTCTCTCAGCTCCCTCAATCAGCATCGTCTCGAAGCCGAGGTCTCGAACCGTGGCAGCTACTGAGTTGTTGTACAGGAGCTCCGTGTTCTCGAAGGCCCTCGGCTCACACTTGAAGACGCTTCGGATAAGCTCCCTATGCATCTTGACCTGTTCAACGAACTCGCCTCTTGCGGCTGAGAAGAGACTTGCCAAGGAGTGGTAGTACGTCTGGCTGAGGAACTCCACGCACCCCGTCTCAGCCAGCCTTCGGAAGCTCTCTAAGACGTCCGGGCGATATCTCTCACACTGCTCAATGAAGACTCCGGATAGGCTGTACGCGACCTCGACTCTCCTCCTATCCTGCTTATGCTCGTCTATTGCTTCGAGGAGCACATCATTCGCGCGCAGGTAGCATCTGTCAGCCGCCCTTTCCAGAACCTCTCGGTTCAACTCGTGGTCAAAGTACTTCTCCAGCCTTAGACGATCTGTCAGCCTCCCCAGCTCGAAGAGGTCTCTCAAGAAGTTCCTGTTTAGACGAAATGGCTGGTGTACCATGAAAACGAAGCAGATCTCGGTCAGCACGCTTGGCCCCCCTCCGTCTATGGCATGCTCTTCGACTATGGAGATCGTTCGCTACTTCTGAGGGCTGAGGAGTCGCTTTTCCTTAATAAGACCTTGCCCGTAGTCTTTTGCTAAGGCTGGGG
>Ga0315310_10000710_pt1 | contig 21307 bp, 17 predicted proteins | sample TDP5_MG_FD_203630 | JGI IMG/M metagenome (GOLD analysis project Ga0315310, IMG submission 203630) | Freshwater sediment microbial communities from Lake Towuti, South Sulawesi, Indonesia - TDP5 | ecosystem: Environmental > Aquatic > Freshwater > Lake > Sediment | place: Indonesia: South Sulawesi...
AGGAATCAGGCTAGCTTGTCAAACTATTGCATCAGATAAGCATTTAACTGTCCAGATACCAGAATATAGTAGAACTGGGAGACAAAGACTGCAAATTGAAGGAATAAAAACTCCAATTAAACTTGATTTGGCAATTAAAAAGTATTTTCTTCAATTATTACCACCAACCATTGAAGATCCTCGTTCCGATGAAGATAGAATAATGGATGAACTGGAAAAAAAGTATAAAATAAGTGGTTTGACTTTAAATTTTAATTTATTAAAAAGTATTTCCCTTTTTCTACGTGAAAACAACTGGCAACTCACTCTGACGGTATGGAATGATACTCAAGTTGTTGCCCCTGAGGGCGGGGATAGCACAAACCGGATATTTGGTTTGGCACTTGACATAGGAACTACTAAATTGGCAGCTTATTTGCTGGATATGATTCAAGGGGAAGTTATAGCCGTCGATTCTGCCATGAACCCTCAAATTGCCTACGGAGAAGATATCATCTCACGCATTAATTATATATGCTCTAAAACTGAAAATGAGAGCGCAGGAGAACTTCAACAAATTCTTATAAAAAAAATCAATGAACTAATAGATACTTTATGCGAAAAATCCGGGATTTTAGCCGATGAAATTTATGAGATGACCGCCGTTGGCAATACCGCCATGCACCATATATTCCTTGGTTTAAATCCCAAATATTTAGCTCTAGCGCCTTATACCCCCGTGATTCGAAGGGGGATTAATTTAAAACCAAAAAGATTAGGAATTAAAATTAACTCGACCGGGAATCTCTACTGCCCCCCGGTTATTGCGGGATATAATGGCTCAGATAACATTGCAGTCATTTTAGCAACTGAAATGTATAAACGAACTGAGTTATGTTTAGCTCTAGATATTGGAACAAACACCGAGGTAGCTTTGGGGAATAAGAATCAGATACTAGTTTGCTCTTGCGCTTCTGGTCCTGCCTTTGAAGGCGCCTCCATCAAATTTGGTATGCGAGCCGCATCTGGTGCAATAGAACGAATCCAAATTGACCCAAATACTCTTCAAAGTTCTTATAAAACCATTGATTCACTTCCTCCTCGAGGTATCTGCGGCTCCGCAATTGTCGATATTATTGCAGAACTTCTAAAAACGGGCATCATCGATATCAGCGGAAGAATGGATAAATCACTAGAATCGCCCTATTTCCGCTTAGGCCCTGATGGATATGAATATATTTTGGCTCCTGCAGATGAAACCACTAATAATGTGGATATTGTAATTACACAAAAAGATATTCGCCAAATTATTCTAGCGAAAGCCGCTATGCATACTGGTACTGCCCTGTTAATGGATGAATTAGGCATAAATGAAGGAGCTATTAATAAAGTTTTCATAGCAGGAGCTTTTGGAAATTATATAGATATGTTTAATGCACGATTCATTGGTATGTACCCTGAAATCGCTTTATCTAAGGTATCCATTGTTGGAAATGCAGCGGGCACTGGTGCACGGATGACCCTCCTTTCAAAAAGGCAGCGAATCCTCGCTGAAACCATCTCAAAGCAGATTAAATACATTGAACTCGCTGCAAAACCGAACTTTCAAAACATTTATTTAAATTCCACATTTATACCCTACGCTGATATGTCACAATATCCGGAAACCTCTGAGTTTCTCCAAGCTATTGGAAAGTTCCCGCCAAAATTACCCCACATCTTTTAAGACTACAGCACAATTAAAATTTATTCCCATTGAGTTTTGATTTCTTTTACTGCCGCTATTTTTCTATCAGGAGTAATGATAATTCCATCATACTGAAGAGCCTGTGCGCAAATCCCCGCATCGAAATAATCTAAATTGTATCAACTATTGGCACTCTAAATGCCCTCCTAACCAAATAAATATTTACTAGCTTCATGATCTTCTTCATTAAAATTAATACCATCAAGAGATCCAATGAATTTTCTATCTTTTAATGGAACTATGACCATCTGATTTATTGTTGCAAAAATATATTTACTAGCTTCATGATCTTCTTCATTGAAATTAATACCATCAAGAGATCCAATGAATTTTTTATCTTTTAATGGAACTATGACCACCTGATTTATTATTGCAAAAACTAAAGCTTTATACCTGCTATTTTATATTATGTGCGCATTTTTATATGAATTGCCTATGAGGTAGTATCCTAATTAATACTTGAGATAATCGAAAAATAAACGAGATTTAAAGGGTAGAGATATTTCCTTGCTAGTGGGAGAAGAATAGGAATTAATTTGGTTCAAAAGGACCTAAATCTTTAATAATCTCGGTAAATTCTGTAACCACAGCTGCAAATTTTATTCCTTCCGCTGCAGACACCCATTCAAGCCGAATTCGGCGGGGATCAATCCCTAATAAAGATACAATTTTCTGTATTTTGTTGAAACGATCTTGACAGAATTCATTGCCACTGATATAATGGCAATCTCCGATATGACAGCCACAGACTAATACACCATCTGCTCCATCCTTAAATGCTTCAAGAATAAAGGAGGGCTGAACGCGTCCGGAGCACATAATTCGAATTACGCGAATGGTCGCGGGATATTGAAATCGACTTACTCCTGCTAGGTCTGCTCCAGCATAACCGCACCAGTTGCATAAAAATGCAACGATTCTTGGTTTGAATTCAGAATTCTGTTTACCCATTGGTAACCGCCTCCTTTTTCTGTTCCTGATCTCCTAATAAATAGGCTTTAATCATGGCATTCAACTGATCCGTGGTGAAATGGCGGGCTGTGATGGCACCGACTGGACATTGAACGGGACATGTTCCGCACCCCTTACACATGGCTTGAATAATCCGAGACTTTTCTTCTTCTAGAATTACATTTTCGAATGGTTTTTTAACGACATATCGTTCAATGGCTTTGTAAGGGCAGACGCTTTCGCACCGACCACACCCGATGCATTTCTCCTCATCGATAACCATCGTAATCCCAGCAGTGATGATTTTACCTCTTGCTAAGAGTGCACATGCACGGGCTGCAGCCCCTGTCGCTTGAGAAACACTTTCTTCAATGGGTTTTGGCCATGCTGCTGCTCCACACAGAAAAACGCCATCGGTGGCAAAGTCTAAAGGTCTTAATTTAACATGAGCCTCTAAAAAGAATGGAGGAATGCCCCGCATAACTGGGACTTTTAAAAATCGTGAAACCGCTTCAATATCTTCAGGTGGAATCATTGGTGTCGCGAGTACCACGAGATCTGCCTCTAAGGTTGTTTGACTGCTAGTCTGTACATTCGGGAATTCAACTATTAGCCGTCCATCTTTTTCTCGGATTTCAGGGGGATTCTGCAAAGAATAGCGCGTGAAAAGCACATCTTTCCGTACTTCCCGGTAAAATTCCTCGGAATACTTACCAGCCATTTGAATATCACGATATAAAATTGTGATATTCACATCTGAATTCAAATGCTTAAGGAGGTAGGCATTTTTGATAGATTCAAAGCAGCAAACTTTGGAACAATAAGTGAACTCGCCCTCTTCTTGACGTGCATTGGCACATAGAATCATGACTACATCCTTTAAATCGCTTATTTCTTGGTTCTTCAATCGGTCCTCAAATTCTAATTGAGTGATGACGTTCGAAATGGTTCCATACCCAAAAAGGCCTTGTGGTTTCAGCTCATTGGCACCTGTTGCCACGATCACTGCTCCAACCTTGATTTGGTGCGCCTCATTGTTTTGAGCAATATCTATTTCAAAATTCCCAACATAGCCGCCAACTTTTACTATCTTTGCATTGGTAAAAACGGTGATTTTCGTATTCTCTGCAATTTGAGATTTCAGATCATTTAATATCTGCTCTGCATCTTCATTCGAAGGAAAGACCCGAAACAGTTTCCTCAGCATTCCACCCAAGTCAGGCTCGCGTTCCACGATAAATGCTTCATAACCTTCTTTAGCAATATTCAATGCAGCGGACATCCCCGCAACACCGCCTCCAATAATCAGGGCTTTCCTGATGACAGGGACTTCACCTTGAGGCAGCGGTCTCAATTTTCGACTTTTTGCAATAGTCATTCGCACAAGATCAATGGCTTTCTGAGTTGCTTCCTCCGGTTCATGCATATGGACCCAGGAACATTGGTCCCGAATATTAACAAGTTCAAAGAGGTACGGATTGAGACCCCCTTCACGGCAAGTCAAAGCAAAGAGGGGCTCATGCGTGCGAGGCGTGCATGAGGCAACAATGAATCGGTTCAAATTGTATTCCTTAATCATCTGTTTTATACGCTGCTGGGAATCGCTTGAACATGAATATAAATTAGCTTCTGCCACAACCACATTTGGTAGCTTTTTCACATACTCCACCACTTCTGGAACATTCACTGTTGCGCCGATATTGATTCCGCAGTGGCAAATCATCACGCCAATTCTAGGTTCATCTTCGGGTCTAACAAGCTTTTCAGGCTCCGCAAAGGTCATTTCTTTCGCCAACGTCCCCCTGACTGGAGCAAGCAATTCTGCAACCTTCCCGGCTGCAGAACTCGCATCGGCTACTGATTCAGGAATATCTTTTGGGGCTTGGCCATAACCACAGATGAAAATCCCGGGGCGATTTGTCTCCGCTGGGGCTAATTCAGATTTCTCAGTGTAAAATCCTCGATGATCCATTTCAATGCCGAGGATATTTGCCAACTCAACGGTTCCCTTTGAGGGAATAAGCGCTGTCGCCAAAACTACTAAATTTGCAATGAGTTCTTTTCCCTCTCCAGTTGCCATATCCTCATAAGAAACAATTAAATCATGAGTTTCTGGGTCCTCTTCAATGAATGCAACCCGCCCATCAATATATTTCACGCCGTATTCTTTTTCTGCCCGCTGGATAAATTCATTGAAGCCCTTGCCATAGGACCGCACGTCACTCTTGAAAACGACGCATTCAACATCCGGGGCATGTTCCTTGGTGATTATGCATTCTTTCGCGATGTACATGCAGCAGACGCTTGAGCAGTAAGGAACTCCTTCTTTTTCATCTCGAGACCCCACACAGGATATCAGCGCAATTGTATGGGGATGCGTTTGATCCGAAGGACGCAAAATCTCGCCCCGATATGGACCTGAAGCGCACATAATTCGTTCAAATTCTAATCCTGTCACCACATTGGGGTATCCATAACCATATCGCGGGATATTAGCCGGATCAAATTGATCATATCCGGTGACTACGATTATAGATCCCACCTTAATCTTCCGTTCTTCTGGCTTCATCTCATAATTGATGGCGCCAATATCGCACTGCTTCGCACAAGCTCCACACTTGCCTTGCGTTAAATAGAGGCAGTGTTCCGGATCAATGAGATAAATAGGGGGTACTGCCTGCGGAAATGGGATATAGATAGCGCCGCGCGGTCTAAGCCCCATGTTGAATTCATCGGGAATTTTTAGGGTCTTTTCCGCCGGACATTTCATAGCACATTTCCCGCAACCCTTGCACTTCGTCTCATCGACATACCGCGGCTTCTTCAAGACGGTAACTTCAAAATTACCTGCCTCGCCCTCGACTTTCGTTACCTCATGATATGTCAACAGCTCGATATTAGGATGACGGAAGACCTCCACCATTTTTGGGGCGAGTATGCATAGTGAACAATCATTGGTAGGGAATGTCTTGTCTAACTGTGCCATACGACCACCTATTGAAGGTGTTTTCTCCACAAGATAGATTCGGAATCCAGATTCTGCCAGATCAAGGGCTGCTTGGATTCCAGCCACTCCACCGCCAATAACCATGGCGGCTCCGATGCGTTCATCAAATTTACTCATTCGATAACAACCCCATTGCTTCTGCGATAATTATTACGAGATCTTTCACTTCAACCTTAATTTGTTCCAAGTTAGAACTCTTTTTCTCCGTCAAAGTGCAATTGAAATGGATTTGGCACTTTGAACAGGTTGTAAGCAAGCAATCCGCCCTCTGCTCGGCTTCCTTTAACCTATCCACACGGATTGCCTTAGCGCAATCACTGCAATAGTTGAATGCACTCACTCCACAGCAGAGAGCCATTTCGCGTGTTCTATCCATTTCGACGAATTCTACCCCAACTTGGGCCAAAGCCTTGAGGAGTTTTCTTGGTGCATCATATTCGCCCATATGGCGCCCGAGTCTGCACGGATCATGGTAAGTCACCTTTCTTGAGACTTCTTTTTCAAAGGTTAAACGCCCCTTATCTAATTGATCTGCTAAAAATTGGGTAATATGCATCACCTTAAATGGTAGTTCGCCAAACAATTCCTTATAATCGACCGCCATCGTGCGATAGCCTTCAGCACAAGAGAAAATAACAAGTTTTGCCCCAGACTTCTTTATTAGTTCTACATTGTAGTGTGCCAATTTCCTAAAGGTCTCGTAATCTCCCTGCCAGAGGACATCGTGCCCGCAACATTTCGCGGCATCTAGGAGGACCAATGGCTTCTCAAGTAATTTATTTAGAATCAGAATCGAGCTCTTCGCTATTTGGGCAAAATCCATTCCAATATCATCAAAGAAGGCCCCCAGAATCGCCAAGCATCCTGGAAAGTATGCTACTTCCCCTTTCATCGCTAATTCAATGTTTTTCGGGATGTATTCCTCTGGAAATTTGGGCGTTATTTGTTGTTTTGCAAGGATGTTTGAGAAGTTGGAGACATAACATTCATGAGTTTCATCTACCCGAAACCCTTGTTTGAACAATTCAGTACGTGCCTGTCGAATGAACTCTCCGAAATTCACGCTTTGAGGACAGCGTTGCATACAGTAGTTGCAGGTTAAGCATGCTAAAAGATTGTTTCGCTTCAGAATTTCTTGAGGATGAGAACTGCTCAATAAATCATATATAATAGCACGTGGTGAAAAGGGCTGGGTATAAGAAACTGGACAACAGCCAGTACACGTGCCACATTGATAGCAATAGCTGACACGTTTCTTTAATTTATTATCGATAATATTAGTTGCGGCGATCATTGCTCTTCAACCTTCATAATATCCTTTAATGAATTATAATAATAGGGAGGAAGCCCCTCTAAATGTTGTATTAATCCACCAAAATTTCGGGTCTTTTTCCCACTGGCAAGTTTCTCGATTAAGGGGATACCAAAAGGTTGGTCTTCTGGAATATCATTAATTTGGAAATAATTCTCTTCGAGGGCTGCACTAAATAACTTTTCCCCCTTTTCGGACCGCACTACGACAGTGGACCAGCCGTTCCCAGAACCAATCGATCCGCACGAGATATCTGCCAATTCATTCGTGAGATCAAGGCAATAATGGCAGGCATGACGTGCAAACCCGGTTACTTCTTTTATCGGGACTTCTGCCACATTTTGATTTATATTGGTAACAAAAAATTTGCCTTTATTGATATTCATTTTCACTGCCTCACTCAGCGGGGTTTGACAGATCTCTTCTGAGATTTTGATTATATTGGGGTACGTAAAGGTCTCCATACAAAATATTCCAATGATATAGTCAATACTTCCCCAAATTCCTTCAAAGATATTCGAATAGACTTGATATTTGCGTATGGCTTGGACTTGACAAGGCGTTCCAACGAATGCTAAATGCCGGCATCCTAACTCGCGTGCTGTGTTCAATGCCTCCCAATTCGGTGAAACCGCATATTTTGTGCCGGCAGATTCAAACAATTCATCAGGACTCTTCATAATTACTGCCTGAGTATCCCAAGAGTCCGGCTTTCTCTTTACGACTATGGCCCCATCAATTTCATTCTTGTCAAATAAATACTGTAAAAAGGTAGTAACCATGCCCCCATCTTGGCAAACGGCTTTTATGCTCTCATTCATAGTCTGCGCACTTTTTATACCCCTATGAGGACCAAAGGGTTGTGTATTCACATTTTCAAAGAATCCGGCTTGCGGACCTGACACATATGCCCGCAACAGATTCAAGGGCATTAAAGTCCGAGGACAGTGGTAATTGCAAAGTCCGCAATGAATGCATTTCTCATCATCAATATTTGGCCTATCATTTGCAATCGTAATCGCTTCCACGGGGCAAATTGCTTTGCAGGCACCGCAAAGACAACATAATTGGGCATCTGCAATAATTTTAATAGGATCATAGGCCGATTTAAGATTCCAAGCTGCTATTAAATCTAACTCTAATTTCTCCTCATTCCCCGTAACTGACACTTTAATTCCGTAAATCAAATTATCCTTATCTAGTAGATCCACCCACCCCTCATTTTGAAGTGAAAGAATGTGCTTCATAATTGTAAGCTCTGGGAGGTTCAATTCAGTGATTAGGTCTGCAACAGAAGCACTCCCTTTGGAAAGCAGCGATAATAAAACTTGATATTTTTCGGTTTCAATCATCATCAATTTATCTATGATTTCTTCTAGATGATTTAATTTTAATTTTACTGCCTTTTCAATAACGGACTGATTTTCAAGGAGTGCACGAACAAATAAGCTCCCTGCATATGCTTCAGTCGTTGCATCCAATAATGCTTTTTTCAATTCCGTCATTCTTTACCTCCTTTCTTCAAAGAGGGTTTTATTATTTTCCCGATTATTCACCCTTCGCATTCAAGGGTCGTCCTCTCGAATCTTCTACTTTCTATTCGAGATTCATTCTTCAATAATCTAGTTCTTTAGAGGATTTGGGCCGAGTTTCTGTAATTTCTCCATTGTATCGTTGATCGCTGCGAGAAATCGGGTGAATTCCGCAGCACCACACTCATACAAATTTATTCTCCTACCATCCAACCCAATTCGATCCAAGACTCGCTTCACGAAATTGATTCGTGTCAGCACCTTGATATTTCCATTGTTGAAGTCACACTCGCCAATGTGTCATGAGATAACCATGACTGCATCAGCACCACTTCTAAACGCATGGAGAAGATGATAGACATCAATTCGACCTGTGCATCGTACTCGAATAATCCGAATATCGGTCGGATATTTGCTTCGAGTAGTCCCAGTTAAGTCAGCAGCCCCGTAACCTCATTTATTACAGGCAAATGCTACTATTTTATATCCATTTTCCATTGCAAATCCCTTCTAAAGAAAGGATATTTTATACACCTCATGGGTCGCATTCACCCCCCTTTCCACAATGAATGGAGAATTTTATCATTGTGGGCATCAGATGAGGTGCTTATTTTACTAAGGCGTCAATCTCGTTAAGCAGTTGTTCATCCCGATAGTAACGGAACGAAATCGCTCTCACAGGGCAACTTGCCGCACAGACACCACACCCTTTACAGGCAATTTCATCCACTTGTGCAATTCCATCTCCACCCACTCTAATGGCGTTGAAACTACAATTACGCTCACAAGTTCCACAGCCTATGCATAATGCGGAATCTATCACTGGATTTATCAGTTCCAGTCTAAATTTTCCCGCTGATATAAAATCAATAGCCATTGCCGCTGCGGCCCGTGCCGTGGAAACTGTATAAGGCACCGCCATTGGGTTCCGAGCTGCTCCGCCAATATACACACCGCTCGCTTTTGTCTCCACTGGAGATAAGCAGGTATGAATTTCCTTAAAGAACCCGGAAGGCGCTTTATCTAAACCCAGCAAATCTCCAACCACTTTGGCCATCGGATGAGGTACCATCGCCGTTGATAACACAAGTAGATCGAATTCCTCTCGAATAATCATTCCTCGCATAATATCTTCGCCTCTTAATAGAAGATTATGCGTTTCTGGAAGCTCTCGAACCTCCGCAATTTTGCCCTTTATGAATTTTATCTCCGGATTTTCGCCTCGAATACGAGCATAGTATTCCTCCTCATCTTTGGATTCAGCTCGAATATCTATATAGAAAATCCAAATCTCGATATCTGGCTTGTATTCTTGGACTAAAAGCTGTGCATTCTTCATAGCCACCAAGCAACAGACACCCCCGGAACAATATGGATTTGTCTTTACATCTCTAGAGCCTACACACTGAATCATTGCAATTTTCTTTGGCCTTACCCCATCTGAAATTCTCAATAGATGCCCGCCTGTAGGTCCCGTAGGGCTAATAAGGCGCTCCAACTCGATTTGGGTTAGCACATTGTAATATTTTCCATAGCCAAAATCGCCATGTTTCGCAATATCATAGACCTCGTAGCCCGTTGTCACAACGATGCTTCCGACCTCGATCTCTTCATAGACCGGTTCCATTTCATAATTGACGGCTCCTGCTTGGCAGTTTTTCTGGCATGCCTTGCACGAAATGCACCAATCCATGTCAATAACTGCTTTCTTCGGTACAGCATTCGGGTGAAGGATATAAATTGCGGGTCTCGTGCCCAAGCCATAATTGAACTCATTTGGAATAAGGACCGGGCACTTCTCCATGCATGACCCACACCCCGTACAATTCTCCCAGTTCACATAGGTCGGCTTATGCTTTATTACCACCTTGTATTGTCCTGCACTCCCACTGATACTCTCTATCTCACAATAAGTTCGCAGTTCGATGTTCGGGTGCCTTCCTGCTTCCACCATCTTGGGTGCCAGAATTCAAATTGCGCAATCATCGGTGGGGAAGGTCCGATCTAATTGGGCCATCTTTCCACCGATACTAGGGAGTGCATCCACAAGGTAAGTCTTGTATCCTGCATTTCCAATTGCTAAGGCTGCACTAATTCCACCAATACCGCCCCCAATCACTAGAACTTCTTTGGTCACATCCATCTCCTTCACGGGGACATCGTCTAAAAGCAATGCTCGTTCAACTCCAGCGGTAATAAGCGCTTTCGCCTTTTCGGTTGCATCCTCTCGCGTCGTCGGATTCACAAAGGAGACCTGCTCCCGTAAATTCACCATTTGGAAATAGTAGGGACTAAGTCCCGCGGATTCCACCAAAGCTCTATAAGTCGGTTCGTGGATCTTTGGCGTACATGCCCCAACTACTATCCGATTCAAATTATGATTCACAATATCTTCAGCAATCGTTTTTTGACCTGGTTCTGAACAGGTAAAAGTTGATGTCTTCGTTAATACTACATTGGGTAAATTTTTTGCGTATTCCGCCACTTGCTCAACATCAACGACCGCACCGATATTAACGCCTCTTACGCGCGATTTTTTAGATGAAAAACCGCAAAGCGCAGACGTAAACACCGATTCGTATATCCTCTGCCATACTAACACCTTTTCTTATCTCTTTCACAACACCTCTTTTAATTACTCACTAATTGTAGTGCATTTACCTTGCATATTTACTTGATATTACTGTAATCCTATTTCGGAGCAATTCTCTGGATAAACTTCAATACCTTATCCAAGAAAACTACTCAACCTTGTAACCAACTCATGATAGTTAAATTCAATTTTAAAAATTTGGGTAAAAAAAAAAATAAAAAATTTAAAATTATTCAAATACGGACATAATCATAAAAAATATTCATTAAATCGATAGGGTGGAATCAAAATGAATGTAGGAAGAGTTATTGGTGCAATAATTACAACCATCGCGGGTCTTTTCGTTTTAATTTTCAGTCTTGCGGTTGTAGATTTACGTGCACTTAGTTTTGGAGATGGATCTGCCATTGCATGGATTGTTAACATAATATTCAGTGTCCTCGCGCTGATTGGAGGGACAATAGGATTTACTTCGAGAACTGGAGGAGAGACTAGCTACATCTATGGATTTGGAAGAGGAGTTCAACTATTAGCCGTGAATTCCTTACTAGCTGAAGGTGCAGGTATATTCTCTATCCTATTGGGAATTATAGGAAGCCTAGGAGCCCACCTTTCAGTAATATTTGCCCAGTATTCCTTGTTTCATTATTTATGGAACATCGGTCCTTGGTTCGGAATCACATTAGAGGCGATTCTCATGATTGTGGGTGGGGTCATCATGCAGATAGTTTGGGAAAGGGAAGGCCGAGTCGTTGCAGGCGCCCCATCTCAAAAGGCATAAATGCATTTTTACAAATTGAAATAACATAGAAGGTGATTCTAATCCAAGGCTCCAAGGATGTTATCTACCAAGCTCACGAACAGACCGAAGCCATTCTCAAAAGAGCAAAAAACCTTACCTTACCCTCTAAAATAATGGACCAAATTGTATTGGGGTTTGATGGTTATGTGGATAACCTCCTCTCTGTCGTCCGCGTCCGATATTCACCTTCAGACTATGAATTAATGGAAAGTATCTCGGAATGGGCAGGGCGAATTGCCCAATCGGCAGGTTCAAGTGCCTCAATGGAACGAGTAACAAAGCAGGTTTCCGTGGGAGGTTTCACCTGTAATGTGGGAAAAGCACTCTCGACTTTATGTGGCAAGCTTCAGAATGTGCATCTCATTGGTTCATTCGGTTTGCCAACAATGCATCCAATCTTTCAAGAGCAACTGGTCGATCTTTACCAGTGCGTCCCAATTTCGGTCGGGAATCCGGGATTCACTGATGCATACGAATTCCCTGATGGGAAAATCATGATGGTATCATTCGAAAATATAAATCGACTTGATTGGAATCAAATTCTTATTAATACAGGGCAAGAATTCTTGATGGACAAATTTGATAAGAGCCGACTGTGGGGGATAGGCTATTGGTCCTCGAGCCCCCATATGTCCGAAATATTTTCTGCATTACAGGAAACAATTTTTCCTAACCTGTCAAATTCTGACCATAATAAGTATCTCATTCTCGATTTATCCGATCTGCGAAAGAAACCTCAAACCCAATTGGCAGAACTAACCGCTCTCCTTCCCAAATTCGAAAAATATGTCCAAGTAGTCCTGCTCTTAAATGACCGGGAACTTGAGGATTTGGGGCACGCATTGGATGAAACTGTGCAATTGGATCCACTTTCCTTGACGCAATTGATTCAACAAAGACTGAATCTGTCTCTTGTTATTTCCCATGAGCCGAAATTAGCTACCCTTGTATCCGAAAAAACCGAGAATGTGGTGTTGAATGCATTTACAAATGCCCCGCGCTTCACCACTTCTGCAGGGGACCACTTTACTGCCGGTGTCTGCTATGCTCTCCTAGCCCACGCACCGATCGAAACTGTTTCATTATTTGGGAATTGCGTTTCCAGCTTCTTTGTCCGAACAGGGGTGAGCCCAGACGCCCTAGACATCAAGCAATTTCTGAAGAATTATTCAAAATATTTGAAACAAGAAATAGACAGTATTCTAAGAACTTAAGCATGCCCAGCTGAGCCTAGGACTTCGATATTCTTGTATTTATAAAGGTCCACCAGCGCTTTACGTGCCGATTCGAGATAGGTGCGTGGGTCATAGTCTGCCGGATTTTCAGCCAAGTGTTTCCGGATTGTTCCAGTCATGGTGATTTGCGCGTCGGAATGAATGTTGACTTTACAGACATGCATAGAAATAGCCTTGCGTAATTGGTCTTCGGGAATGCCCACCGCGTTCTCCATTGCCCCTCCATATTGATTAACCATTTCTACGTAATCCTGAGGGACGGAACTAGATCCATGTAATACGATGGGTAATTGCGGAAGGAGGTTCTTGATTTCCTCCAAAATGCCAAATTGCAGGGAAGGTACAGCTTCACTTGAAGCAATTTTGAATTTGAATGCTCCGTGAGCTGTACCAATAGCAACAGCAAGCGAATCAACGCCCGTCTCCTGAACAAAGCTCTCTGCTTCCTCGGGTTTAGTATAAAAATCCTTGGTCGCATCCTTTTTAATTCCCGAAATGGTCCCTAATTCGCCCTCGACCGTGACATCGTATTGGTGTGCGTATTCGACCACCTCTGCGGTGGCCGCCACGTTCTTCTCATAGGAGAGATGAGAACCATCGATCATCACCGAAGAGAAGCCCGAATCCACACAAGTTTTACAAATATCAAAATTCAGCCCGTGGTCAAGATGAAATGCGATGGGAATTTTAGTGCCCATTTCAGCCCCAACTTCCTCTGCCATTTTCGCTGCCCCGTGAACCATATAAACGACCATTGTTGGATGTAATTGAATTTGCGGAAGAATGAAATATTGGAGGAGTACTGGGCTTTTTGTTTCCACACATGCCACAATGATTGCCTGAAGCTGCTCTAAAGTATTAAAATTATAGCCTGGAATGGCATAGCCCCCCTTTAACGCTTTGCGATACATCTCCTTCGTATTGACTAATCCAAATTCTCTGTAGCTCATCACAACGCACTTCTCGATAATTTTATTTCATAATAGATATAATCTTATTTCGTGATAAAATTGACCGAATTAAGCCCTTTGAAGATTTCTGGAAGATGGTTTATTGACGGAGAAGGGCGGAAAGTTATTTTTCGCGGCGTAAATCTTGGGGGAAGCACTAAGGTCCCATTTAAACCCAATGGAGCTACCCAGAATAAAGAGAATTGGCCCCCTATTGATCTGGTGAATGTAAGTTGGGTTGGGCGCCCTTTCCCTGAGGAAGAAGCGGAGGAACATTTCTCTCGTCTCAGAGCCTGGGGCTTTAATTGTCTGCGATTTCTAACCACCTGGGAAGCCATTGAACATGCAGGTCCCTATCAGTTTGACACTGAATACCTGGATTATCTGGCTCGACTTGTAGCAATGGCAAGAGATTACGGCTTATATGTCTTCATTGATCCTCATCAAGATGTCTGGAGTCGGGTGACGGGTGGCGATGGCGCGCCCCTCTGGGTGTTTGAGAAGGTCGGTCTCGATTATACAAAATTCGATGAGGCAGAAATGGCTCTTAATATGCAATTTTTGTATGACCCCCAAAATAAGAGCCGGTATCCCGCGATGTCCTGGGGAAATAATTATAAGTACTTTACAAACGGCATGATGTGGACTTTATTTTTTGGGGGGCGGGATTTTGCTCCGAACTTTAAACTGAAAGATGAAAATTCAGGGGATCCATTGAACATTCAGGATTATATGTTTGCACATTATATGGGGAGTCTCAATGAGATTGCGAAGCGAATCCAATATCTGCCAAATGTGTTTGGATTTGATATGCTGAATGAGCCCCACCACGGGTTTATAGGGCATAAGGCCATTAAGCGAAACTTGAGAATGAAAAAGGATAAGAGGGAAGATCCGCCTTTGCCGGGTCTTGCTTGGACTCCTATTGATGGAATGTTCGCAGCAGCTGGAAATTCGTTTGAATTGGAGGACATTGGGATCAAGATTTTAACACTTTCTTTAGGGGTCAAGCGTAAAGTGGCGGTGAACCCCAAGAAAATCTGCATTTGGAAAGAGGGGATGAGGCAGGATTTCTGGAAAGAGCATGGCGTCTGGGAAGAGGGACCTGATGGACGGCCTATCGCTCCCAATGATGACTACTTTAGAATTGTCAGGGGGCAACAAGTCAATTTCACGCGAGATTATTTACTACCGTTTGCAAATCGAGTGGCTGAGAGCATTCGTCAGTTTAATCCTGATTGGATGATTATCGTGGAGGATGAACCACAAACTGCCCTATTTCCTCCGGAGGGCGGGTGGCCAAAAAATGTTCCCTCAAATATGGTCAATGGCTGTCACTGGTACGACCCTATTCTCAGCTATCTAAAGCGATTTCTCTGGCCTATTTCGCTGGATCTCTCCAATATTAAGTTTGTTTTTGGTCTTCGCGGCGTTCAAAAGATGTACCTTCGCCAAATTGGTATACAAAATGAACTCTCAAAGCAGATCAATGAGGGGAACTGTCCGTATTTGCTTGGAGAATTCGGCTGCCACATGGACTTGCAGGGCGGTAAAAGCTATAAACAATGGAGAAAAAGCAAGAACGATAAGAAAGCCTTCAAATGGCAAATTATTGTTTTGGATTTAATGTATAATGCATTAGATGAACTTTTGATAGGGGGAACTCTGTGGAACTATACGGCCGATAACAACAATGCCTTTGGAGATAATGTCAACCTTGAAGACCTGTCAATTTTCTCTCGTGATCAACAATTGGTAAATTGGCGAGAGGATATTAACTCCGGCGGTCGCGCCATCACCGGTTTCTGCCGTCCCTATGCGAGACGCACTGCTGGAACCCCTCTTAAAATGCAGTTCAATCGCAAAAAGGGCACCTTTGAATTCGAATTTGAATCAGATAACTCCATTTCCGCCCCAACGGAAATTTATGTTCCGCCTATCCAATATCCACAAGCATATGAGGCAAATTGCGTGGGCGCGGAGTGGAGCAGTTCAGAAGACGAATCTCTCATCTTTATTCATAATCCAAAGATGAAAAAAGTAATTTTTACTCTAAAACGGAAAAATAAACGGAATTGAAAGAAATGAAAATCAATCTAGTCGATAAATAATTATAATTTAAGTGGGTTAAAAAATTGTAAGTTAAATCTGTAAAGAATTATAACCTAATTAATTGAATATTTAAAAATTATCCATATAAAATTAGAAAATAAAAAAAAGGAAATTAAAAGAAATCATCTCCGATATTTTGTCTTTTACTCAGTTAATTCAGGAGTGGTTTCATTGGCCTCTAATTCCTTGGGTTCTTCTGGAACAGTGATTTCAATTCGCTTTGCGGGAGGTACTTCGATCTTGGGAAGGTGCACGGTGAGGATGCCATTTTCCAAAGTAGCACTGACTCCTTCAGCAACGCCCGAAATCTCAATCGAGCGGCAAAATTCCTTATCCTGGCGATCTGAAGAAATATTCAGGATGTTGTTGCTCAGTTCGATATTAATTTCCTCCCGAGTATAGCCAGGAACTTCCATAGTCAGAATATATTCCTTTTCCTGTTCCTTAATTCTCATAGTAGGAACACGGACATATCTCACTGGAACATAAGTAAAGCCGAAAGGATCGCAATCGCAATATAATAAATCATCAAGAATATCATGGTATACGAAATCCTCCAACACATTTAGTGGCCAATAATTCCGTACTAATACCATAGACATACACATCACCTCAATTTTCATTTTCAGTGATTAAATTTCTTAGTTAACTATAAAGAATACTAGTATTTAAATCACACGGTGTGACTAACAAAAGGTGAGGTAACCAATAAATTTCCCCTCAAGGTGAGATTATTTATTAAATTGAATGGAATTTTTAAGGTTGAAGAAAATGCCAAGTCCATTTATTTTTTCGAAAGATCCAAAGAAGGGATTAATGCGAGAAATTCGAGATTCAATGACCTTTGGCGTAATTGTGGGAAATCGTCCTTTTTTTCCAGATATACTTGCCAAAAAAGGTCATGATGACATTATTGAAGTGCTTCAAAGTCTAGGGCATCAGGTTGTGATTCTTTCCGAAGAAGACACACCGTTTGGGACAGTGAAAACCCACGATGATGCAAAAAAATGCGCTGATTTGTTCAGAAGTAATGCAGATAAAATTGATGGGATACTCGTAATACTCCCTAATTTCGGTGACGAGAAGAGTATCGCGAATACAATCCGCTGGGCGAATCTCCAGGTACCTGTTTTAGTGCAAGCTGAACCTGATGAAATTAGCCAGATGAAAATTGGCGAACGGCGGGATTCGTACTGCGGAAAGATTTCTGTATGCTCCAATTTAAGGCAATATAATATTCCTTTTAGTTTAACTAATGTCCATACATGCTCTGTTAACAGCGATGTTTTCAGAGAAGATATTAAGACCTTTTCGTCTATTTGTCGAATCGTCAATGGCTTAAAGCAGGCAAGAATTGGGGCAATTGGAGCCCGCCCAGCTGCATTTAATACGGTCAGGTATAGTGAAAAATTACTCGAAACTGCTGGAATCTCTGTGGAAACCATCGATCTTTCAGAGATATTTGGTCGTATAAAAGCCCTCAAAACAGACGAGCAAGTGAAGCAAAGAATGGACGCAATTAATTCTTATGTGGCAATTGGCGATGCCGCGCCTGCAGGGAGTCTTGAAAAAATCGCTAAACTTGCTATTGTGGTAGAGGATTGGATTGAGGCGAATAGCCTGGATGCTATCGCATTTCAATGTTGGACGGCCATTGAGGATTATCTCGGCATTGCGCCTTGTGCGATGCTAAGTATATTAAGTAATAATTTGATCCCAGCTGCCTGCGAAGTCGATGTCACTGGGGCACTCAGTATGCTAGCCTTAGAACTTGCATCTGGGACAACCTCAGCGCTCTTGGATTGGAATAATAATTATGGAGATAACCCAAATAAAGCAGTTGTTTTTCATTGTAGTAATATTCCAGCTGATCTCCTTCAAAATCCAACTATGGATGCCCATTTTTCTGAGTCATTTAAAAAGAATACCGCCTATGGAACTATTTTTGGGAGAATTTTACTAGGGCCTTTTACCTTTACACGAATTTCCACCGATGATCTGATAGGGGAAATTATTTTTTATACAGGTGAGGGAGAATTCACTAACGACGAGCTTGAAACGTTCGGAGGCTTTGGGGTGGTAGAAGTCCCGAATTTGCAAGATTTAATCAAACAAATTTGTCTCTCCGGATTCGAGCACCATGTTGCAGTAACACGCGGAAATATCACTTATATTGTCACCGAAGCCCTTGAGAACTATCTCAATTTCCTTAAAAAATAGATCTCAATATAAATACTCTCTTTTTATCGCGATTAGGTCGTAAAAATTCAAACACTCAGGTCAATTTCATCATTTACTCGTGATGCCCAATTAAAGCGCGTTTCACTTGCACCATTATCCTTTTCTTGTCATAATCAAACTGTGGAGCAATGGTTTGAATGAATTTAGAGATTTTACCGCCAGATAGATTTAATTCATCCATTAATTCCTTTGCAAATTGCTTTAATTCTTCTTTATCCATCAAAATTACTCCATTTTAATTTCAATTGATACCTATCTAAAAATGATTTTAACTTTTATGGTGAATATATATCATATAACCCAGAGAAAATTTATAATTGTGGTTAATCAATACTTCAATCAATTCTTTAATTTATTTTTAAAATGATATACAATGGAAGCCGAAGAACACCTACAAAGCCACTCTGAGAAAAAATTGAATATGACTGATTTGGTAGAAGTTTATAAACAAAAATTAGAATCTGAACCCGATAATATGGTATTTTTATTGAATCTAGGAGTGGCTTATACGGCTTTAAACAAATTAGATGAAGCATCCGAAAGTTTCACTAAAATTTTAGAGCAAGACCCACAGAATTTAGAAGCCTTAAATAATCTCGGAATTATATATACCCAAACTGGAAAATTTGAGGAAGCGATTTCCAAATTTGAAATTCTTGTGCGATTAAACCCTAATAATGCCAAGTATTGGAATAATTTAAGCGAAGTCCATCGAAGAACAGGGAATTATCACAAGTCAAATACCTGTCGTATGCGCGCTATTCAATTAATTGAAGGCAAGAAATAATGAGGGGAATTAATGACTCAACTACAGAAAAGAACTAAGACTCTATTCAAAGATATTGCAAGTACTAACATTATTTTTTGTAATGAAGAGGATACCATTTCCACAGTCGCCCTTAAAATGATGGAAAACTGGGTTGATACTATTTTTGTGAAGGGTTCCGATAATGACGAGGTGGTCGGCATCATTACGGATGGGATCATTTGGAACCTCATCGCAAAAGAGGGCAATACGCCAGATCCACGAACCCGGCTGGCTAAAGAGATTATGTTTAAAAATTTTATTAAAATAAACAGTGAAGATCCCATTCAATCTCTAGACCAGTTGAAACAATTTTTTGATAAAACGAAAATTCAAAGGATTAGTTTGGTAAAAGATGGAAAGATAGTTGGATTGATTCCCAAAAAATTTATTGAACGTGTTAAGCGTTATTCAAGAAATTATTCCTTTTCATTAAAGGAAAATATTTGAGGAAAATTATTTGTCCAAAAAAGTTAAAAACTCTCCAAAAGCCAATCGAGAAAATAGGGAAGATTCATTTTTCAATGAAGGCCCTCCTCTAAAAGAAGAACTTCCCTCTCTCAAAGGGATTTATGAAATTTTCCTCGCCTATTTTAATGAGGCACTCGGGCATTTACCTCTTTTCACATATCCGCCTTCACTAAAAGCTGATAAAGATGAATGTCGTATAATTTCTATTCATTCTATTTGGTGGCTAAATACCGAAACCCAAAAAGATTTGGAACATATCGATTTAGAGTATGGGGGCCGGACTTACCTAGCCACCAAATTCAACGCTAAATCATATCGAGAAAAAACTCGCAGTGGATTAACTACTGAAACGCCTGAAACTTATGTCCTGATTATGAGCGTCCCTAATAACTTAACACATTTAGGGACGACTATGCTCAGAACAATTTTTCAAAAAATTCAGGACGTTAAAGATGAACTCTATATCTTAATTGAAAAAGAAGTGGCTTGCACAAAAGTAATAAAGAATCCAAAAGATAAAGAAATTATAAATAAAGGAGCTGAAGTAGAAGCTAAATTATTGGATATATGTGAAAATTCGATCCCTAAAATCACCCCAGAGGTTTTAACAGCATTAACTAATGTTGAGAATGTTGACCAAGAAAATTTGGCTTTTCTTTTGCTTGAAGACCTACATCTTCTGGAATCTACTCCGCGAGAACGAGAATTTGATGCGACTCAAGAACCTTCTATTACCTCACCTACTACACAAGAACCTGAAGTTTTTAAAAGAAAAATTGAAATAAAAAACATTTCTCTTATAGACGATGATAGGAAATTAAAAATAACAGTTAAAAACATTTCTGGACAAAATTTAACAAATATTATGATCCGAATTACACAGATCAAAGAGTTTTTCGAGGCAGCTGCTTGGCAAACCACCATTGATACATGGTTTACTAATGAAGAACTCATTTTTCAATATCCACGATTAATTGGGGAAGAAAATGACGAATATATGCTTCGAATTGAAAATGCTACTGGTAAACTGTTAGCAAAAAAAATCACATGCCATAATTTTAAACCTAAAGGGAGTGACGAAACATAAAATGGGGGAGTTATAAAGTATGAAACGAATTTCAGTTCAAGATATTATGACTCGCAATGTCATTGGCGTGGAACAAGATGACATTGGCTCTAAAATAATTAAATTAATGAGTGAGAAAAAAATAGGTAGTGTAATTGTTTTAGATCAAGAGATGCCAATTGGAATTATAACGACTCGCGATATTTTAAGAAAAATTGCCGAAATATGTATTCCGCCTGCATCTGTAACCGCCAAAGACATAATGAAGCAGCCGGTAATAACTGTAGATCCTGATGTCAATCTCAGAAAGGCATCTTTATTAATGCTTCAAAATGGTGTTAAAAAATTAGTTGTAATCGAAAATGGGAAATTGATTGGACTTGTAACTACCACCGATATTGAAAGAGTGTTCCTTCCTTTCGATTCTCCTTTCGATATGTTAAATTACGATGCAACCTCCAGCCTAGCATTCCGAAAAGAATTCCAGAGCGATATGAAAAAAAA
>Ga0315310_10000711_pt1 | contig 21297 bp, 15 predicted proteins | sample TDP5_MG_FD_203630 | JGI IMG/M metagenome (GOLD analysis project Ga0315310, IMG submission 203630) | Freshwater sediment microbial communities from Lake Towuti, South Sulawesi, Indonesia - TDP5 | ecosystem: Environmental > Aquatic > Freshwater > Lake > Sediment | place: Indonesia: South Sulawesi...
AATCAGGCTCTTCAATCCTAATGGTAATTTACTATATTTTTTAAATCCAAATCTCCGATTTTTTTCTTCAAAAATGACTTCACAATTTCTTATTGTTTCATTCACTTCTGATTCGTCGATACCTCTTTTTTCAATCTGTTTCTTTGCATGGTTGGTTATGAGAACCATTAATATCACTTATCTTATAAGTGGTAAAATATATAAGAATTTCGATTTTTATTGCACTAAATTTTTCATAGTCAAATTTTTTTCCCGCAGTCAAATTTTTTTTCCCCAGAAAAAGTCCAATTTTTTTTCCGAACTGACAACGATAATGCCAATCGAACTGGAGGAAGTAGAATATTCGATTGAAGATGATATTAAAGATATAATTCGACAACCTTTAGTTGATATTTTGGTTGCATTATTATTGTTAAATGATCTTTTTGTCTATTTACGCCGAAGCTCTTAAATTTTAAATATCTTTAATTTAATCAACAGTATTTAACCCCAAAATTTTGATTTATGGCTAACAAAAATAACTTCTATAATAAATTAAAGGCTTCATTAGATTTCGCGATGAGGCGAGTTCGTAGATAGGCAATTCAGAGTTTTTGAAGATATCGTTCTAATTCCCATGAACTTACCTGGGTTCGATAGTCATCCCACTCTTTCCATTTTATTTCAAGGAAATTTTGAAAGGCGCCGAGGAGGGCAGTGCGCATAAGTTCACTGGTTTCAAGCTCACGGAGGGCCTCAGAGAGGGATTCTGGCAAAGAAATAATATTTCGGTCACGCCGTTCTTCATAAGTTAATTTATATACATTCAGTTCTGTGGGTTCAGGAGGCATTATCTGCCGTTTTATCCCATCTAGCCCGGCATGAAGGAGTACAGCGAATTGAAGATAAGGATTCCCTGCAGGGTCCGGGCAACGAATTTCCATTCGGGCTGCGTTTTTTCGTTTGCCAAAATCAGGAACTCGAATGAGGGGAGATCGATTTTTGTGCGCCCAAGCAATATAGACGGGTGCTTCATAGCCTGGGACCAAGCGTTTATAGGAATTTGGCCAAGATGCCAAGACCGCTGACATTTCACGGCCATGCGCTAATTCGCCCCCTATAAAATATAGTGCAAGATCAGAAAGATATCCTGTGTCTTCATTATCCGCAAAGAATAAATTGTCACCATCCAAACTCCAAAGACTCTGATGAACATGCATCCCGGAGCCATTTACTCCATAGAAAGGTTTAGGCATAAATGTGGCAAGGAAGCCATTCTGTTTCGCAATGCTCTTAATGACCATTTTCATGGTCACGGCCCGATCAGCAGTCACCATGGCTTCATCATAACGGAAATCGATTTCATTTTGGCCTACTGCAACTTCGTGGTGCGCCACTTCAATTTCTATACCGAAGCATTCTGCAGCATCCGCCATTTTCCGACGAATATCTTCAGAAATTCCACTGGGATGCAAATCAAAATATCCAGAAAAATCCATTGGAGTCGGGACCACCGATTCATTCTCCTCAAGGATAAAAAACTCCAATTCGGGTGCACATTTAAAAATAAATCCTTCATTTCTAGCTGCTTCCATTGCCTTTTTCAAGATATATCTCGGATCTCCATCATATGGTGTTCTATCAGGAGTGTATATATCACAAATAAATCGGCAGGTTGATAATTCTTTCGAATGCCAAGGAATAATGGCAAAGGTGGACGGGTCTGGTATAGCAACCATGTCACTTTCTTCAACGCGTCCCATCCCTGTTATCGATGAACCATCAAAATATTGCCCATTGACTAAAGCATTTTCAATAACTCGTGTTGAAACCGAGAAACTTTTTAAAAGTCCATTTATGTCGGTGAATAGCAGATGGGCAAATTTAATATTTTCTTCTTGGATTCTAGCAAGTACTTGATCGATACATTTACTCCTTTTAGGATCATCAAAATCTATCATAGCAAATTCTCCAATTAATAAAATCCTATTAATGTATTTATGAAGATATTTTTAAATTATTTGCGTATTCTAATTCTAAAAATTTTTTTCTCTTGAATTTCATCAATTTTTATTAAAATGTCATTGACAAAAACTTTATTATCATTTTTAATATCCTGATTTATTAGCTTTATCAAAATTCTTTCTTTTTTAAAGCAATAATTCATTATCTTTTATAATATCCAAAAATAATGTGAAAAATATTCGAACTGATTTTTCAAACCTTTGAATATAGAAATTCTCTAAAATTGAATTTTAAAAAAAATTCTTTGCATATTTTATTTTAAAAACTCATTAACCTCGTTATGAAATTAAAAATAAGTTTTATTAAATTATTCTTATCGATAAAGAAAAATAGACAGATTAATCCTTAATTTCTATTCTCTTCCATCTTCAAATTATATTTAAAATAAAAATAGATAAAAACAAATTATTTAAATTTGAATAATTTTAAATCTTCAAAGTTAAGAAGGTATTTTTTATTAATTCTTTTAATTCATTAAATATTTAAGGTAATTACTATATTGAAATAATAATTTTGATCTATTTGAATATTTTTTTCCCCAAAATAATGTTATTAGATTAATTATTACTAATTTGAGAAGTAAAGGTTAATCTTAAAAATACATAAATTAATTAGAAGATTCATTTTAAAACTTACATTTTTTCCTTTTATAAACAATAATTAAAATAAAAAATTATTTAAAATTAATAATTCGTTAGAAATCATAAAATTTTATAATAAAATGCAAAAATGAAGATTTTAAAGATTTTATTAAAAAGTAGTTAATTAAATAATAACAACAATTTGGTTTTTGGCTATGATTGATTATATTATTAATAAAACAATAGTCATAACTCAGTTTTAATCTCAAAATAGGAAAATCTTCTCCATAATATTTATTAAATTTCAAAATCATTCCAAATAATCCTATGATTTTTTTTGAATTCTATGAAATATTAAAGAAAAAATTATTTGAATATAATTAAATTTAAAAAATCATTTTTGAAGTTTTTAACTAAGCACTTGCTTTGTAAAATTAGCTATAAAATAGGATGACAAGATAATTTAAATAATTTATAATATACGAAATAAAACTCTGATGTCTCAAAATTGTAATTCGAAAATTCATCTATAAAGCGACATAATTCCATAAGACATATAAATGCAAAAGTTCTAAAACTTAGTAAAGAATTAATTGAGGTGGGTATATGGCAGAACCAGAAAAGAAACCAGCCCCAGAAGAGAAAAAAGAAGCAAAAGCAGTTAAAGAAGAAAAAGAAGAAGCCAAAAAAAGTCTTATATATTTCTCTCGTGTCCGGGGACTTCTTAAAGGTACTTATGAAGGACAAGAAACAAAATTAAATATTTCTAAAGATGCGAGAGCGGCGCTCACCAATTGGTTAGAAGAACTAATCGGTACAGCTTTGACTAGTCTAGTGAAAGCTATGCCTACGAAAACTAAAGGCGAACAAGAGGGACAACTTTCTCGCAAGACGGTGAAAAAAGGCGATATCACCAAAGCAAAGACACAATTTAGGAAGGGTTTCGAAGAAACAAAAAAGAAACCTGAAGCGAAACCTAAATCAAAGAAGAAGGGTAAAAAGAGATAAAATTTTTAACTTATCACCTTTTCTTTTTTCTTGTCTACTCTTTTTAAAAATACTCATTTTCTAATGAAGCTTTTCTCAAATTTTGAATAAAGAGATTAACCTTGGATATAACAATCAAAATATATCCTCATTTTCCAATATTTGTTAAATAAAATCCGAGTGAGGCTTGCACATGATAATAGATGCGCACTGTCATTTATGGGAGCGCGATATGATCCCTGAGAAGTATTGGTGGAGCAATGCTGCTATGATTGCGCGAATTGTACCGGGAAGCCCCTCTCAAGAAACTATTTTGCAGTCCCAAGTGATGCAAAGGAGTATGAACGGCTCAAGTGCCACTCTCCTGGTTGAAATGGAAGAAGCGGGAATTGATAAAGCGATAATTTTCGGAGTCGATTGGGGCGTATTGCTTGGCGAACCAAAAATTTCCATTAATGATTTTAATAAATTTGTGGCGGATGCTGCAAAAGAATATCCTGACAAATTTATTCCCTTTTTTACAATCGATCCTCGTCGCCCAAATGCTACAAAATTATTTGAGGACGCTTTAACAAGTGGCGATATGCGGGGATTAAAACTACATCCTTCTACTGGTTATTTACCCGATGGCGAGGAATGCTATGAACTATTCAAAATAGCAGACCAGTACCAAGTGCCTGTGATAACTCATACAGGTTATATTATTGGGCTAAAAGGGCATACTGCAAGACCGGAGTACTTTGATGGACCGACGACGGATTTTCCAAATGTCCGCCTTAGCTTTGCACATTTAAATTTTGGAAATATTGATGAACTTCTTAGTATGATGTTCATGAAACCCAATATCTATTGTGATATATCTGCGCATGGGCAAATCTTGATTATGAATTCACCTCCCGATTTATACCGCCAACTGCGATTTGCGATGAACCATGAGGGATGCTCTGATCGGGTTATGTTTGGCTCCGATTGGCCTACTACCTCCAATATTATGCCATTATCAAAATGGGTTCAAACTATAAAAAATTTTCAGAGCGAAAAAGTGAGCAAACTCATGGAGAATTGGGGTTATAAACGATTTCGGAATAAAGAAATTGATCAGATTCTGGGCAAGAATGCCTTAAACTTTTTAAAGATGAAATAATAGTTATGTGATAAAATGCCTCCAGACTTTTAATTTAATCCCATTTTCTGCTATCTCTTTAGGGAATATTAATTTGGGATACAAATTTTTTAGTTACCATTTGGTTTTTTGGGATTGGTAAAGAAATCAGCGAGATTTCCAATAATTTATGAAGTAATTCAATTAATTTTTTCCAGATATCTTCATAATTTAAGTTATAACTCTTAGATTCATAGATTATTTGGCAAATTTCATTACAATTGAGAGAATTAGGGAATAATTTAATGAATTCGGTTTCTAATTCCGAATTACATTTGTAAGAGATATATGTATTATTCTCAAGTATGATAAGTTCAGAAAGATGCAATATAGCCTTGGGAGCTAGTTTAGGAACAGCGGTTTTAGTTTTCCACCATTGTGCATCCGATGGCAAAAGCTGTGAATAGTGTTTAAAAGTAAAAGACCAAATTTGGCGAAATAAATTTAAAATACTGGTTTCAACGGTGATTTGCAAATGATCATTTGATAGAAAAGTCGGCTGAATTAAACTTGGTGCAAAAAGGGGCATCCAAGCTGAGTATTCACCTTGTTCTCTACTTGATAAAGACGAACCATGAGAAATATTGGCTTCAAAGAATAATTCAACTCCATACAATCTCCCAGCCCTTGTTATATCGAATTCAATAGATTTTTGAAAGAAATCGGTCAATTTGTCATTGAATAATTGAAAGTGGAGCAATGGTTGGGGTTTTGCAAGCCAGGCATCGGAAGTAAGCGTTGAATTATAAAAAATAGCCCGTGTTAAATCTTCAAAATCGATATTATAAATATTTTTTCCTTCAAGTAATTGCATTTCTTGGAAAGCTCTGGGCGGGAAACGGACTGGAACAATATATAACGTCCCAGATTGAGGTAGAATTACTCCCTCTGATTTTAAAAATTGCTTAAGATATTCCAATGAGGACCATAGATCTCCTTCCAATAGTAAATTGGAGAAAGGCTCTGATAGAATTGCATCAACCTGCTCGGGAATATCTTGTTCGGTAACCGCTTTCGCCGATTTATGAATGAAAATAATTTTATCTTGATATTCATTTTTAATAGCCAATTGGCGCGCATAATCGATAATGGAAGTTTCTTCAATTGCATATACACGGCGGGCACCCGCCTGAAGAGCAAAAAACCCCAGGATTCCCGTTCCACATCCAAAATCAATAACCACATCCCCGGGCCGTACAGCCTCGAAAATGGCATATTTATACTTTAAAGTTCGGTTTTTATCGAGCAGCATAGCTAATTGTGCTTTATAGGTGTAATATAATTCATTAAAGGCTAAAGAAATATCCAATAATTATCCCGCTCTATTAAATGAGTTTCTATAATTGGTCTTCAAATAATAAAATTTTATAGTCAATGGTAATTATCCATGGCATTAATCTTTAATTCAATTGGCTCGAAAAAAATAGAAATTTTTAGACTAAAATTAATATTCCCATAAAAAACCTATATGAAATTTTTATATAACAAATAAGTATCTTAATTTATGACGATTTTAAATGTGGAAATAGATAAAAAAAAGAAAGAAAAAATCAAAGAAATTGTCAAAAGCAGTGCTCATAAGACAATTAGCGAATTTGTTCGTTCAAGTATTGAAGAAAGATTAAAAATTGAGGAAGTAACTAAAAAGAAGATTGAAGATATAGAAATTCCTGAATGGATTCCGGATGGAAAATGTATTGCCTTCGTAAATGGAGCTATTGCATCTGTCGGCAATACTGTTTCAGAAGTTTCTCGAGAATCAGCAGCTAAATTTCCAGATTCATTTGTCATTATTAAAAGAAAGGGAGAACCGATTAAGACACCGGAATATCTATTCAGTTCTTTCACCGAATTAAAATGTTGGAATTATTCTTATATTGAAAATAGGACATATCCTTTAATCATATTAGAAATCGGTACAAATGACCATTTTAAAACAATTCGCGCTTTGCCTGATTCAGCTGCAAGTCTTTCTATTTTAAAAGATACAGTTGTAAAGCAATTAGATTTATCCGCAGTGCGCACCGAAGAAATAATTTCTATGGCAGGATCAATTCAATTAAATGTTGTCGAGATTAATATAAAGATAGAAGATTTAATTCTTAATTCTGAGGTTTTAGAAGGATTTATCCCCGATGAATTGCCTTTTGATTTACTGCTGGGAAGAAATACACTTGATTTGCTAGATATTTATCTGTTAGGAAAAAAACAAGTGATTTGTTTAAAAGATCCCTGAATCTCACTCTGTATAAAAAAATTAGTTTTTCTCAAGAATCTTTTAGGATCATGATAAATTGATATCGCTTTATTATATTACTCAATTGAATGTCATGATTCTATTCATAATTACAATCCTTCATGTACTACATTTTCGGGGGCCTTTTACACTCCCGCTTCTACCTTTCTTCCGTTATTTCACACGATACGAGCGCTTTTTAATGCGATTCTTATTCAAAATTTTAAAAACCGAAACTCTTTATAAAAATCGGCTCATTCGATTCATTCCCGAATATATATCCTTTATAGCAGCAAATGGAGCTCGTCCTACAATCTATACAATCCAAGAATTAGAGCATGTGATCAACATCATTTATCGAAATAATTCCACGTCAGAATTTGGTATTATTCTTCGCCCATGTCCATGCCGTGATGCTCAGGCGAAATATAGCAAAACACTTCCCAACATCACGGATATAATTTTAACCTCCAATAAAAAATCTTTAAAAAAGGGGTCCAATAATTTACTCATCTCTAAAGAACAATTACTCGTGAAGCTACGCCAATTTGATGAAGTTGGCTTGATCCATGTTATTCTGGGCTGTTGTGGTATAGAAGGTTATGGCATTAATATCTGTAACTGCCATAAATCTGTGTGCTTTATTCTCTTAGCCTACCTAGGCCGTGATTTCAAACGTGGTTTAGTTCCCGGGCCAAGCATTGCTATATGCAACCCTGAACTGTGTAAAGGTGTTATTAATTGTGGTAATTGTTTGACACGCTGTGTCTTTCATGCCAGAGTCGAGAGGAATGGACGAAGTTCTGTCCTTTCTGAACGCTGTATGGGCTGCGGACTCTGTAATACTACCTGTGAATCGGGGGCTACTCGCATGATCCCTAGAAAATTATCAAAGGGAATCTATTTTCCTCTCAATTGGCTCTGAAAATCCCTGTGACGACTTGGCACTTATTAAAAGCTTCTAGAAAATAGATTTTTGAAATCATAAGACTGAGCAATCTCTTCTTTAATAGTATAAATATTTCAATTTCTCTTCTCTTCTAAAGAAAAGTAAAATACAATTTTTAATTTTTAATGTTAAGAATTTAAATTATAATTATCTTTAATAAGAACGCTATGTACTCCTATATATCTTCTAATATTTTGATGACAATCAAAAGACGAATCAAAAATATAATTAAGAAGCCAACAAACAAACAGAAAATTAACCACGAATATTAGAAAGAATAAATAGAAAAAAAGGAAAAAAAACCTATTGGAATAAAAACATAAGAGTGGTGATTAAATGGGCAAAGCAGGTTATGCATTTATGATTGTAGGAGCTGTTTTAATTGCAATACCTCTATATTATGCGTGGATGATACTCATAGGACAAATGCAACCAATAACACCTTTTCCAACTTCGACAGATGTTATTGATCTATCCAATCTTTGGAATGTGACACTAAATTTCGTAGTTTTATTGATAATGGTGAAAGCAGGATCTGCTTGTTTACAACATGGCGCCAATGCAACCAAATCTGAAGCGTGATCTAAATGAGCACTGCGAAAATAGTTGGTGGATTTATCTTTCTGACGATTGGCATTGTTCTCCTTGTAATAGCGTTCGTTCCAATCCCTGGATTAATGAATGTCTCAGTTATAGGACGGTTTATATTCTTTTTCAGAAGTATAGACCTCCTCCTCTCAACTCTTGATTTTTCCACGGTAGCCAGTACTCTCGGATCTATTTCCTTGGCCTGGATAATTCCTTTGATTGGATATCATTATTGCCGAGCTGGGATAAGATCAATGAGATATGACAGGAAGAAAAAGATATATATATTTACTGAAACCAAAATTGGTCTTATGATTGCAGGTTTTATTTTAGTGTGCATTGCAGTTGTCATTATTCTTATGATTCTTTTAGGACTATTAGAACCAGCATTTCAATTTCTAGTCGACTTAGTTCCAACGTTTTTTTACACAGGTCTACTCCCGCAACTTTTGATCCCAATAGCTCTTACGATGTTAATTATGTTTTTCATCTATTGGATTGGATCGAAAATTATGAGAAGTGGTGTTAAAAAAGAAAAAATTTCTTAATGAAGCATATAAAGGAGATAATTTTAATAAAATTTATATTTGGCTATTATTTGCAGTGTTTCCTTCAATATCGTGCATTTTTTCTTTAAAAGCCAAAAAAAATTTTTTTTTTAGTTCATTTTTTTCTTTTATTCTAAAGTTATAACTTCAAGTACTTGAACTGTCAATACACTTATATTGAATTTATTAAGAATTGTTTATTGGGGTTCAATGGTGGTGAATTATTATACAAGATATCTCTGGCTTCTATATTTGTGAGGTAGATGGAACGATGATATTCGAATATGAGCCATTTACGAAGGGAGATGAAGATAAAGACTCCTCTTTATTTGCGGGAATGATACTTTCCGTGCAAAGATTTGCCACCAATATGGGCGAGAGAAGTGGGAGTGAAGTGCTAGAAATTGGTCAGGTTAAAATTTTTCTTGCAAATGATGAAGAGACAAAATTAATTTTTATGCTAAAATGTGCGAAAAATGCAAATGAAAAGCGAATTAAAAGGCTATTCGAGAAAATTCAAAAAAATTTCAATACAGATTTTAAGCCCTACTTTAAAAAATATTCTCCAAAAAATTTAAGACTCTATATTAGTAACTTATTCAAAACATCTCACGAGAAAATTTTGAAATAGTGTTAAACTCAAGTAATCGCAGTTTTTTTCAGAGTCATAAAGTAAATTAAGCACGCAATAGAAGCAAACATTACAGAAAAGAGGAATAGCCAAGAATAACCTATGGATCTTGCAATTAATCCGCTAAAAAGGCTGCCCAGAATCGCAGAGATCCCTATAACTATATTGTATATCGCTAACATTTCTCCAACTTTCTTCTCTATCAAACGGGGAAGGATATTTTGTAATGTCACATTCATGAGACTAAATGAGATTCCGCTAAAAACTAGGAGAACAATGATTGTAATAAGTGATCCAGTAGTTCCGAAGGCTAAGAACATGAGAGAAAGCATTACAAAAACTGCATATACCGCAATTCTGATGAGATTTCCGATAAAGAGTATTTTCAGATTACCACTCTTTTCAATCCAATTGCCCGCAAAGGTGTAACCAATTACCGAAACCACGTAATATCCTATAAAAATCCAAAAGTAGTAACTTTCATGAATAGTTAATTGTTGAGTAATAAATGCCGCAAGCGGTGTAAAGGCAAAGTTTGAGGCAAGGTATAAAGCGAATCCGGCTAAAAAGAATAGTCCTAAGGTCTTAGTGAATTGTAATTTCATAGGCTCCTCTTGATCTCTTGCCTCTATGTTATAAATAAGTATTTTTCGCGGTTGAATCAGTGACGAATAGAATGCAAGATCTAAATTGATGAGGGCTGTTTTCTCTATTTTCTGCAAAATCTTATCTTTCGAGATATCTTTGATAGTAAAAAATCCCATAATTGCACTTAAGGCACATAAAAAAGCGCAGACGAGAAAAAATACCCCATAGTAATTTGAATATAGCTGAAATAAGCCTCCAAACGCAAGCCCTAAACAGGCACCAATCCCGGACCGTTGTTGAAATTTAGCAATCTTCTTCTCCCATAAATCAGGGGGGTATTTATCAAGGATATACATCGATTTTGCAGTATCTCCCGCACCCAAAAGTAAGCCTGATATTATATTTAGTATAATCACCCAAATAAGATTTACTGCAAAGAAATAGGTAAATAAAATTCCAAACCCGCTTATAAATGCAGTCAAAATAAATACTTTTCTCTTTCTGGTATCATCGGTTAACTTGCCCCAAACAAAAGCCAATGGGAGACTAACAATTGTTGAAATGGCAGAAACTAAGCCAATATCGGATACGGATGTATTAGCCAAGCCTGATATTATAAATAAAGGAATTAATGTGCCTGATGCAGCCATTGCTGCCGAAAAAGGTAAAAAAGCATAGATCCAAAAATCTTTGTTTGAAATATGGGACATAAGCTCATCTAATCTAATTCGATTTAAATATTAGGTTGTATATAGCATTAAAAAAATTTTGGTTTGAAGGTTATTCTTCTAATGCAAGGAGCACTAACTCGAGGAAATCAAGGACTTCAATCGAACACTCGCTACCAAGTGCTTTCGCCGCATCTTCTAAGTTTCTCAGGCAGAAGGGACATGTGGTAACAATGGTCTCTGCATCTGTTTCAATGGCTTCTTTTATGCGTTGCTTAGCAATGTCGAGGGCAAGCTCGGAAAACCCAGATTTCACCCCACCACCCGCGCCGCAGCACCAAGCGTTTTCTTTAATACGCTGCATTTCCACTAATTCAAGCCCAGGAATATGGTTGAAAATATATCGCGGCGCATCATAAATTTGCATATGGCGTCCCAAATGACACGGGTCATGGTAGGTAACTTTTTTATTGACCGCTTTTGTGAGTTTCAAAGCGCCTTTTTCTATAAGATCTTGGATAAATTCAGTAATATGTACTATCTCAAATTTAAATTCCTGGATAAGGGAAGGATAATCTAGTTTTAGGGTCCTATAGCAGCCAGCACAATGCGTAATAATTCGAATTGCTTTTGCTTTCTGAAAGCCCTCATAATTATGGGTGGCAAGCCTCTGCGCTAGTTCTTGATTACCCGTTCGGAAGGCTATAGAGCCACAACACCACTCACTGAGCCCTAGTACTGTATAATCAACCTGTGCATAGTCTAAAATTTGCATTATATTTAGCAAAATTTCAGGCATTCTATAGGATTCCGTACAGCCCATAAACAGGACATTTTCGGCTTCTTCGGGGAAAACTCTATTTTCTGGGATCCAACTTATCCGGCCTTCGTGTTCTTCTGCATAGGGATTATTATATCTCTCACAATTCTCGAAAATTTCAGCATGTTTCGGAATTATGAATCCTGCCCTCACTAATTCAGCCCGTAGCGCCTCCCAGACTTTCGGTTGGTCCATAATTTGCGAAAGGGGATGGGGCAGAGATGGATGATAGGATACATTACAGCTGCTTTTACATGATCCACAAATCATGCATTGAAATATCATATCCGCTAACTCTTGACTTGGTTTAATTTCGCCTTTAAGCAAACCATTTGCTAAGACCATTTTCCCGCGAGCGAAGAAGGGTTCCCATTTTCCTGGAACTGCTTCATATACAGGACATACTTGATAGCGACCCACCGCGGGTCTAAATTGAATCCGACAATCGCCACATCTGTAGCAAGCTTCAATAATGTCTCTGACTTTCTCTAAATGTTCAAACTTTGATTTACTCATTGCGAATCCTCCATTTCAAACATAAAGATTCCAGGGCTGAGAATATTATTGGGATCAAGCATTTTTTTGATGCCTTTCATAAAATTGTAGAATTGGTCGGAAAAGGCACCGGATTTAACCAATTGGCGTGAAGTCACGTATCCCAGCATATAATGCATGGCACCTGCTTTGATAACAGCATCTAACTGGTCCTTCCACAATTTGAGATTGAGATCCCGCAATTCGGGTCTAATAGCCGTGGTAAATCCAATTGCTAGTTCGACATTATTCTCACCTGCTAAGCCAACGGAGCCACAGCCTGTCCCCGGTGGAATTCCCGTCGTTTTCTGGATATACGCAAAACTTTCACTCACTTCCGGTTTTGCAGCCCATTTATCTATATGATCTAATACCGCAGGAAATCTAGCAACTGGACAATGAGCCTCAACGGTGAGGGATTGGGTGCCTCGGGGTAAACCAAAGGTATTTTGGTAAAAGCTCCAATGACCATTCATTTCATAATGATATTTTGCAAAATTACCATCCTCAATTTCGGGACCAAGTGTTGTCCCTGAATTCTTTACTACTACGGCATCTAAATTCTCTACATTAGCTTCGAGTTCTTTTTGAGAAAACGCCTCTGTTGTGTAAAAAACCGCGGCACCGCTTAATTTCAATTCCTTCCAAGGAAGAAAAGTAGGCGGTTTCATCGCATTCATGGCAAGAACAAAATAATCTGGGAAATAGAACCCATCATAAATGCCAAACCCACCTTTGGTGAGCCATTCTAGGAAAATATTCGCACCATATTTCATATTACTTCTTTTCAAGACAAAAGTTTTCCCAGCATAATAGGGTGGTTTCGGATAAATTCGTAAGGTCGCTCTTGTTTTGATGCCATGAATTCCATTATCTCCTAAAAATAAACCCGAGTAATCGGCACCAAACCCATAACGACTAAAGGGATGCTCCACATATTTGCTACAAAGGGACCCGGTATTAATTATATCGCCTTGGGGGAGAACCACTTCCAATCCAACGACATGCCTGCAACAAGAGCCATATTTAGCCCCACCGCCACCTCCAACAGAATTGTGACTCAAACCGCCCCCAATTACGGCGGACATACCAGATCCAGGTCCTAAACATCCCGTATAAAATCCCTTTTTGAAAAGCTCTTTGTTTAATTCCGCCCAAGTAATGCCACATTCTGTGGTCACCACTTGATCTTCGATATTAATCTCGATGATTTTTCGCATTGACGTCATATCCAAAATGATGCCACCTCGATGCGCAATTGCCCCGCCCATCAACCCGGCACCACCTCCACGCGCAACAATCGGAATTTTCTCTCTATTCGCAAGTTGCATAATTATTGAAATTTCCTCTGCCGATTTGGGTCGCACAACGTAATCTGGCATTGCCTGATAAACTGCATCCGCATCCTTACTGTATGCGTAGCGGATATATTCATTATTGGAAACCGAATCAACCCCAACGATGTCACGTAATTGATCAAATACAGCCATATCAAAACCTTCTTCTATTTCGCTCCTTAATCCAGTTCAATTTCTTTCAATTCGTATTCTGGCCCGCCTAAGCCATACTCTAATGCATATTTTATATAAGGGACGTAATCCAGGGTTTTATTCGCATAGCGCGGTTCATACTGCTTTAAAAAATTAAATCCATGGATATCTAAAACCGTGGGACAATCACTGGCGAACATGTACCCTGCATAGATTGGCTTGCCACCGTGCCGAATCTCATTTGCTGTAATCAAGGGCTGAACTGCATCCATAATCGTAAGATGCGTAGGCGCGCCCTCTTGCTTCAACAGAAACCAGTTCGCCTCGGCTATTTGCTTCCAGCGATTTTTAATGATGATCATGTGCATTTTAATCCGTTCAAACTTTGTAAAATATCCAACCACCATTTTCAAAGCGCCTGTCATCCGTAATTCCATGTGCCTATGTGACTTAAGGTTAGGAAGCGAAATAATAGATTCGACTTGAAATGGAACGGCTGACATTTTGATTTTAAACCCACGCGGTGACTTCAATGTTATCATCGGCTGATTATGCAAATTGAGGAATTCAATGCCATGCTTTTCACAAATGCGCTTCATCGTAGAATTTTGCACACTACTAGCCTTTACATCAACGGCATGACCATCGCCACAAGTAATTTCATGTCCATTTTCCTGTAACCAAGTAATGACCGTTTCTAAAATTTCTGGGTTCGTGGTTGTCGGATACTCTTCGTAAGATACCAAATTCGGTTTGATAAAAACCTTGGTTTTAATTTGATTTTTAAAATATTCTAAAATCTTTAGCGTAAATTCTTTCCGTTTCTCATATCCTTCTTCAAATTTGGTAAAATATATCACTTCTGGCATTCTCATCTGCATGTAGACCTTCTATTTAGATAATGTATAATATGAACGCACTAATCCTTTAGTAAATATGTTAATAAATTTGCGGTTTGAATGGCTTTCACATTTAAATTCCGGCTTTTCACAGCAAAGGTTGTAACAAGATATTTAAATGAGTTAGGCATTTCTATATTAGAATTGCTGAAAATTTTTATGCGTCCCTATGGACATCGATCGGTGTTAATTATGAAAAATAAAAAGGTCTATTTGCTTTTAATTGTATTTTTCTTAAGTTTCGTAATTTTACCAGCGATTAATTCGCAAATTACTCCAATAGGCATGCCCTTAAAAGAGAATCATAATATTAATTTGAAAGGGAGCAGTTCTTATTCCGTTCAATGGCTTAAGAATCCTAATCTCAACTCTCCCCTCGAACCAACGTGGTATAAAACAAGAAGCGGCGACCTTTCCGATATAGATGCTCGTGATGGGATAGGGCAGGCTAATATGACGGTCATTGGTAAATCTGGAAGCGTGCAATTTGTAGCGGGTCCAGGGACTTATTCCTTATGGAAACCATATCTGAACCCCGAATATCCGCTAGGACCATGGGGGAATGATCGGTACGGTCCAAATCCTGGAAATGGCACAGATTCCGCTGGCTTTTGGGCAACTCATGTTTGGCCCGAATCGGGAAGTCAACTTGGGCAAACGCCGAGCATTCTTTGGAAAAGAAATGTTACTATGCCCATAAATATGACTGATTATGAGATTACTGCCGTCTCTTTACGTGCAATTGTCAATGGAACTGTCCGGCAAGATGTTGAATGCCCTGGTCCCCCTATTGATACGATGTCAGGGGGGGCGGTTTCTTATGATTATGTCCGCTTCTTTGTTACCATTTCTACTTTAAGCGAGCAAGCAAAATTCGAACTTGCCTATAATAAAACCAGAAATCTTGGCTTAGGAAATGGTGGATCTACCGCCTATTCCAGCATGGGCGATACACTGATGATTAACGTCCCAGAAGCCCTCATGAAAGCCTACTTACAACAGGTTTTGACCAATGATCATTATAACTTCACTATATCTTTAGGAATTTTTATTTACTGTGAAGATAACAACCCAACAGATACTGATTCATTCATTGGTCCTGGTACAGCTCCTGGTCTCCGGATTAGATCCTTTAACTTAACTATCAGCTATGCGAAAAAAATTGCTCAAGGTAACGCCATAGCGTGGAATCAGAAAGGCAATCAATTACCAAAGATAAATGAGACTACCCAAATTATTCAAGTCGATGAAGCCCGTTTGCAGTTCAAGTATCGGAGTGATCGAAACTGGACAAAGGACTCCCTCAATTCCGAGCTACGAATTTTAATGAATAATCAAACCTATCCCGAAACTATTAAGTTAAGTAAGGCAAATCGAACCTATCAAGATGCAAAACTAGGGGGATTTGATGTAACATCTTATATTGTGAAAAATGTAAATATCTCCGTTGGAATTCAGGTCTATCTCGCGGATGCTTTCGTTTTAAGTAGGAATATAACAATCTCCATCGATGATGCCTACCTTTGGATTAATTATACTATTTTTGATATTCCTCCTCCGCAACCGCCTTCTATTAATGTAGTTGCGGATACCAGCACTCCATTTACCAATCACTGGACGAACCTTACGGTCACTTGCCAGAGTGGGAGCGCCAATGTATCCCGATTGTGGTATAAAAATCCTTTTAATAATCGTAATATTACCTTAGATACCAACTTTAAGGACCAACGGAGTTACAATTTATCCTTTATGAATCAAACAGCCGGGTCCTGTTTATTCCAGTTCTGGGCTAACTCTACTGTAGGAGGAAGTGCATATACATCCATTATAATTGTATGGGTAAAACCTCAGGATCCAACTCTTAATTTAGCACTCAATTCCTCCACTCCTTTTATTAATCAGTGGACGCAATTCACGGTGACCTGCCAATCTGGAAGTGCCAATGTATCACGATTATGGTATCACAATCCATTCAATGGGGCTAATATTACCTTAAAGACTAATTTTGATGGGATTAAAATTTATTATTTGAATTTTATGAACGAAACAGCTAGATCCTATGAATTCCGATTCTGGGCCAATTCAACCCTTGGGCAAGATGCCTTCAAAGCGCTAACAGTAATCTGGGTACAACCAAATTCTCCAATTCTCAGTATCAGTGCAAATAAGACAAATCCATATACCACTCGATGGACCAATATTACAGTGATTTGCCAAAGTGGGAGTGCCAATGTATCCCGATTGTGGTATAAAAATCCTTTTAATAATCGTAATATTACCTTAGATACCAACTTTAAGGACCAACGGAGTTACAATTTATACTTTATGAATCAAACAGCAGGGTCTTATTTATTCCAATTCTGGGCCAATTCAACCCTAGGCGCTCCTGCACATGAAACCATGCTAATCGTTTGGATACTCCCCCAGATACCGATCTTAAGTATAAGTGCGAATACCACGACTCCCACCACCGATCAGTGGAGCAATATCACGGTAATCTGCCAAAGTGGCTCAGAGAAGGTCGATATGTTATGGTATTTCAATCCATTGGATAATAACACGAAAATTTTAGCCCAAAATTTTAATGAGAGCCGGACTTTTCACATAATCAACATAACCGTGAAAGCAGGCGTCTATCATTACAAATTCTGGGCTAATTCCACTCTAGGCTCTCCTGCAATTCAGGAATTCATAATAGTTTGGATAACCCCGCAACCCCTGCCACCTGTCTTAAGGGTAAGTGCGAATAGTTCGACTCTTTACACCACCCAATGGACTGATATCACGGTGAATTGCCAAAGTGTGGCAGGCAATGTTGATACACTATGGTATTATAATCCACTGACTGATGCAACGACGATTTTAGCTATGAACTTTGGACAGAATAAAACCTTCCACATAATCAATAAACCCACCGCTTCAGGCCCCTATGTATACAAATTTTGGGCAAATTCAACCCTTGGATCTCTTGCATTTCAATCCCTTACGATTGTTTGGTTGCCCCCTCAATCACCATTCTTGAGTGTGAGTGCGAATCGCACCAGTCTTTTTATCAATGAATGGGTTAACATCACGGTGACCTGCCAAGGTGGGTCAGGCAATGTTAATAAATTGTGGTATTATAACCCCTTAGATCGAAATAATCATACTTTAGCTACCGACTTTAAGGAGCGCCGAGTTTTCAATATAATCAATATAAATGATACAGCAGACTTGTATAAATACGAGTTCTGGGCTACTTCTAACATAGGCTCTCCTGTAGATCAAGCTATTGCGATTTTGTGGAAAAGTCTTCAACCACCCTCACTTATAGTGATTGCTAACGACACTAATCCATTTACCAACCAGTGGGTTAAAATTGAGGTGACTTGTGTGGCAGAATCTGGCAATGTAGATCATCTGTGGTATAATGAAAATTCTGGCAAGAATAATATTATAGATACCAATTTTTCATGGCGACGGAATTACACTTTAACTTTCACGAAATCAACCGGCGGGGCTTTCACCTTCAGCTTTTTCGCCAATTCCAGTTATGCAATGGAAACAACAAAATCAGTTCTCATTATTTGGGTAGATCCTTTCCCGCCTACCGTCAATGCATTCGCCAATACGACGACACTTTATATTACACTCTGGTCTCAAGTGATATTAAATTGTCTACCGGGATCAGGAACCGTGCGCAATCTATGGTGGATTGATCCATTTGATAATAAAACCAAATCTCTGGCTACCAATTTTACAGAAAAGAAGACTTTTTATTTGAATTTCTCCAGTTTATCGCCCACATCATTCAATTTCTGGTTCTATGCCAATGACACCTTTGGCCTGGAAGATTCTGATTATGTTACCATCGTATGGATTCTCCCTACACCTCCTTCCTTAACTGTAAAGGCTACTAAAGTGAATCCCTTTGTAGACGAACGAATCCAAATTAGAATTACATGCAGAGCAGGAACTGGTCCTGTTAATACCCTATTTTATACGGATCCGTTTGATGGACTAAATAAAACTATAGCAACCAACTTTGCGGGAGAACAAACTTTCTATTTGAATTTTACGAGTAACGTTCCGGGGATTTTCACTTTCAAGGTATATGCCAACTCAACTTATGGTATATATGTAATAGCATCCGCGACAGTTGGATGGGTTGCCCTTCCGCCGGCTCCACTGAATGTCATATTGTTAATAGGGATCTTCGCTGGAATAATTGGTGCAATAGCGGCAGTTGTAGGCTCCTATTTTCTTTACTTTAAGGTACCCAAGACAATTCGTGGGATTAGGAAATTGAAAAGCAATATTCTGAAAGGCAAACCCATGAACCCGCTGACTGTATCTCAAAGAGGAACCATTGCAGATAATACATTCAATAGAGTAATGAAGGAATCAAAGTTACCTGTAAAAAAACTGGAGGTTCCCCAGGAACTTAGCAAATTCAAAGGGAAATCGGATTGAGATAGATAAGGGAGATGAATGGGTGTGAGCAAAAGGGTTAAGAAAGAGAAAGAGCCTGAAATGGAAAAGGAGCCTTCGGAAAGCCCTGAAGCAGCAAAACCAGAAGCATCAAAATATGAAGCTATAAAAGTCGTGGAATTACCAAAATCTAAAAAAATAAAAGTTGACGAAGCGCCGAAGCCCAAAAAAGTCAAAATCCCTGAGAAAATTGAAGCTCCAGAAGAATTAAAAATTCCGAAACCACCTAAACCAAAAGCCCCTGAAGCACCAATATATTTAAAACCACCAACTTCAAAAATATCTGAAGAAGCAGAATCAGATCTTACCGAAGCTTTGGAAATTCTCGAAAAACCGCCCGAAAAAAGAAAAATCTCTAAAGAACCAGAATCAGAAGTTACCGAAGCTTTGGAAATTCTCGAAAAACCGCCCGAAAAAAGAAAAATCTCTGAAGAACCAGAATCAGAAGTTACCGAAGCTCTGGAAATCCTCGGAGAAGTACCCGAAGAATCAGAAATCTCCGAGGTATCAGGAGTCTCTATGCCTATAACTTTAGATGATTTAGGCGTCGAGGCAATTGAAGGTATTGGATCTAAAATTGGAGCTCAATTAAACAGTTTTGGAATTGAAACTTTACAAGATTTAATACAAGCAAATCCATTTGACATCTATAAACAAATTCAAATGCCTGTTTATAAAACGATAGAATATCAGAAAAAAGCGCAAATGGTATTAGAATTAGATATTGATGATGAAATAATTAATGCGTTAGCAGCAAATGATTACACTGTTGAGCAAGCGATTGAAGAAGATCTGCAAACTTTAATAACTATTACCAAAAATAATAAGGATAAAGTCACGGATTTTTTAACGAAAATAGTACAGGTCAGTATGTTTTTAAGCGCGCATACCTGTCGAACAAATTCAATAGCGGTTCTTCACCGATCCAAGAAAGTAAAACCTAAAGTTACTGTGGAAAAGAAACCCAGAGTTCCTGTAGTTCCGACTGCTGCTACTTTAGAGGCGTTAAGCATTGAAGCGATTGACGGTATCGGTCCTAGAGTTGCCGCTAAATTAAACCAAGTAGCGATAAGCACGCTAGATCATTTAGCGCGTTGTTCTCCCGCGGGTATATACAAGGCAATCCAAATTCCAATCCATAAACTCATGGAGTACAAAAAGAAGGCGCAGATGATCCTCCAATTGGAACTTGATGAGACGATTATCAATGCCTTAGCTGCCGAAAATTACTCCATTGCGCAAGCAATTGAAGAAGATCCCGAAGTAATAAAGAAGCTTTCGGGCGTTGATCGTGATCAAGTCATGGAATTTTTAGGCAACCTTATACAAATCACCATGTTTTTGGATGCGGCAACAGTTCGAACGAATTCAATAGCAATTGTGCATAAAGCTAAAAAAGAGCCAGGAAAACCGCAAGTTGAAATACCTGAGATGGAAGAGGTACATTATTTAGGAAAAGAACAAATACTGGCAAAAATATATTCTACTGAATTGGATATCACCGTTTTAAATCTCTTAAGAGAAAGAGCCCGGAATAAAAGCGAAATCCAGAAAATTCTCGAAAATAAATTACTGAAAGTTACTCCATTCCAACTCAATCAAGTTATTGATTCATTAGTTCAAACGGAACTTATCCAGATGGAATGGTTTGAGGGCAATTTTGACGTCCATCTTTTTCTAATTTCGGATTTCGCAATATTCAGAGCCCCTCCACCGAAAATTATTGAAGAAGCCGAAAAAAATTTACCAACACCAACAGTGGCAAAAAGGTATCTTGCAGACCTTGGAGCATTCTTTAACGAATATCGACCAACTGAAGAAGATAATCTTTTAATTGCACAACAATTGAGAGATCCTGACATTTACGTAACCTTATCACTGATACGGGGAAAGATTTATCCTCTCAAAAAATTTCCTAAGGGCGTGGGCGAAACTAATGTAGATATGGTATCCATTATTAAAAAAATGGAAGAAGCTGGCATTTTAAAAATTTATGAGGATGAAACGAAAGAAGAATGGGTAATACTTCTCACAGACATCAAAATACCACAATTTTATCCCGAATATATGATGGAAAACATTCGAAAAGATGCAGCTGAAAAGGTACTCGCTCCCGTGCTAGCAGTCAAACATTTAGATTTG
>Ga0315310_10000715_pt1 | contig 21223 bp, 19 predicted proteins | sample TDP5_MG_FD_203630 | JGI IMG/M metagenome (GOLD analysis project Ga0315310, IMG submission 203630) | Freshwater sediment microbial communities from Lake Towuti, South Sulawesi, Indonesia - TDP5 | ecosystem: Environmental > Aquatic > Freshwater > Lake > Sediment | place: Indonesia: South Sulawesi...
TTGGTGGGAATGGGAGTGTGATCCTGAAATTTATAGCAGCTTTATACGGGCATACAACGATGGAAATACTGACCTTCCATTGTATTTATTAGAAAAGATAATGTTTTAAAATGGAAATCTTAGAAGGAATTTTAAAAGGGTAAATTATATGACTTTCTTTGAGAATCTCAGCGGCTTTCTATTCCGCCCTCATAGGCAATGCAGAAATACTATATCAGAGGAAAATTCCTCCAAGAAATTTAAATCCACTATCTTATTTGTGTTATAGGGGGCTATTCTTCTCAGTATTATCCTTGTCTTTTGGATCTTATATCCAGAACGTTTATATTATCCAGTTCCCTTGATTGAATAAGGGATTTGAAGAACTAAAGAGAGACTTGCTTCAATCCATAAGGAATTTTTTTCTAACGCAGACACCAGAACAGTTGCTCTATTGTAGCATTGGAACTTCACATTGAGCAATTCAAATGAACCCAAACATAAGGATTTATATATTGATGAGTCACTTTTTCTTCTTTTTAGGTCTTATATCTCAATGAACATGTATAATTTCCAATATTGCTAAATTCTTCTTAAAAAAAATCAATCTTCTGCAAAATATATTGAATTTGCAAATGTTAGCACTATTGGTGGGTATAGAGAGACCTAATCAGTAAATAGGTAATAATATTAATATATATACTCTTTGGGAAAGCTATATATTTTCTTATTTCACTTCTATATTTAGAAAAAAAAATTGAATGATGAAAATGAGGTAGAAATACAATGGCTATAAATCTCCAATTATATGCACCGAAATTTATTTGTAGAAAATGTGATACCACACTTTCTATCCAGGAATGGCACGCAGGCCAGGTATGTATCAGATGTCGAAAAGTTTTAGGAAAAAGAATTTAAAAGTGGGTGGTTATCGTGATTTTGGAAAGCTTAATAATTTGTTTTAGTATTATTCTCTCGTTTTATGGTTTTATTCTCTATGTAATCCGTAATTCAAAAGAAGAAATAGTAGAATAAATGGATTAGAATAGAATTCTATTTTTTAATTCAAACTATTTTAAAAATTAGTATTCAAATTTTTTGACACCAATAAATATAGTTACTATCTTGCGTGCATGCGTAATTGTCCTCAAAGAGTCATCCGAAAGGGCGTTTTTTTCAAGGACCCTCTTAAACTCAGAGGATGTATTTGTACAACTAGCCTAAATCAAGCTTTTAAATGATGTATTTTATCTTTTTAAAAGATAAATTTTATAATCACCTATTAGACATCTTCGTTTTCAATATCGGAAAGAAGACCTCGTTCTATTAACCATTCTTTTATCTTACGCTGAATTTGATCACGGACTTGTCGAAATTTGGCTAGTTTAATTTCCTCGCTGCCCTGGACAGCAGCAGGGTCATCAAAAGGCCAAAAGAGCCGTGTTGCAGGTCCTGGAAATATTGGACAAATTTTTTCAGCCTTGGCACAAACAGTAATGATGATTCCAAAGTGGGTTTTGCCGAGATATTGGCTTAAATTTTTAGAGATATGACCTTTGAGATCATAACCCAGTTCTTCCATCACTTTAAAAGTATATGGATGGATTTCTTGCGGATTAAATCCTGCACTATAAACCTCAAAATAGTTTCCTGCATATTTTCGGAGGAACGCTTCTGCCATCTAGCTCCGAGCAGAGTTCCCAGTACATAGAAAGATTACCTTGGTTCGTTTCATAATTCTTGCTCATTACTTGATCTCAACATGCTCCCCAGTGACCATATAGTGTATTTTTTCCGCCATTTTACAGGCGTGATCACCACATCGTTCGAGATGCCGAGCAACCATAATATAATTGACGCAGCGAGTAATCGTTTTCTGATCTTCCATCATATAGGTAAGGCATTCTCGAAAGATAGAGTAATACAATTCGTCAATAGTATCATCTCGCTCCGAGATTTTAGTAATAGGGGAGATATTCTGTGTTTCAAACGCTTTGAGGGCATCATCAATCATGCCACAGACTAAATCTCGCATATAAGGTAGGCTCACTAATTTTTTGACGTGTGGTTCTTTGGATAACTCCATCGCAATGCTAGCATTATCTTTCCCATATTGCCCGACTCGAGCCAAGTACGTGATAAGCTTCAAGATGCAAGCCACGATCCGCATGTCAGTAGCCATCGGCTGAAATAAATTCATTAAATGTAGGGTTCTTTCTTCAATTGTAGCATCCATTTGGCGTAATTTGTCTTTGTTGGCGATGATCTTTTCGGCTAAATCGGTATCTTGATTCACTAACGCATCGATAGACTCGAATAACATAGTTCTTGCTAAATTTCCCATTTTTAAAACATCTAATTGGAGTTGTTCAAGCTCCTTATGGAATCTAACTGTCATAAATTCACCCAAATCTTCCTGTGAGATATTTTTCCGTTAAATCTTCTTTGGGACTCTCAAAAAGCTCGGTGGTTTCAGCAAACTCGATGAGGCGTCCCATATATAAAAATCCGGTGTAATCACTAATACGTGCGGCTTGTTGCATGTTGTGAGTGACAATAACGACCGTGTATCGCTTTCTAAGTTGCAGAATCAGTGCTTCAACTTTCGCACTAGCGATTGGATCCAGAGAGGCAGTCGGTTCATCCATTAAGAGAATTTCAGGCTCGATTGCAAGCGCTCGTGCTATACAGAGACGTTGTTGCTGCCCACCGGAAAGCTCGAGTGAATTATCTTTTAATCGATCCTTTACCTCGTCCCATAAAACCGCCAGTTTGAGACTCCGTTCAACAATTTCGTCTAACTTTTTCGTATCGTTAATGCCATGCACTGAAGGGCCGTAAGAAATATTATCATAAATGGTCATAGGAAAGGGATTCGGTTTCTGAAAAATCATCCCGATTTTCGTGCGAATCTCCTCAATATTATACTCGTGATAAAGGTCCCGTCCTTTATACAGTACGGTGCCCGTGATTTTGCACCCATCGATAACATCATTCATGCGATTGAAGGAACGAATTAAGGTGGATTTTCCACATCCAGATGGACCGATCAACGCCGTCACATTGTTTTTCTTCGTTTCAACATTGATATCTATAAGGGCATGGCTCTTGGCATAAAAAACATTCAAATCTTTGGTTTCAAGGACAATTTCACCATTTGGATTTGCACCCATTCTTCATCACCATTTCTTAAATCGCTGGTAACGGCTCCTGAGCACCATGGCGATTCCATAGAAAATCAGGACTAATAACAGCAGCACCAGAGCCGTGCCATAAGCATTGACGGTTGAATTGGGCACCCCTGATATCAAAGTATACAGGTGGGTAGGTAGGGCCATAACGGGATCAAAAGGAGAGAGTGTGATGAATCGTTGAGAAAAAACCGTTGCAACGAATAAGATAGGGGCTGTTTCCCCAGTAGCGCGCCCTAAGCCGAGGATTAATCCGGTAATTATGCCTGGAGCAGCAGCTGGTAATACGACCTTGTAAGTAGTTTGCCATTTGGTTGCACCCAGCGCTAAACTGCCCTCTCTAAAGGAGTTCGGAATTGCTTTGATGGCTTCTTCGGTGGTTCTGGTAACGGTGGGCAGGATCATTATACCGAGGGTAAGTTGCCCAGCAAGGAGGCAAACACCGAATTTTAGATAGATAACAAAGAAAGCAAATCCGAACAACCCAAATACAATGGAAGGTGTTCCATTTAAATTATCCATTCCAGCCCTGATAATTTTGTTAATCTTGCCTTCATGTGAGTACTCTGCTAGGTAAACTCCAGCGAATATACCTAACAAGCCCCCAACCAGAAGCGCGCCCCCAGCCAACAAAATAGTCCCTATAATTGCAGGAAACACGCCCCCAGCTCTTCCGAGATCACTCGGACTTTGAGTTAGAAATTGCCAACTCAGTGCAGGGGCTCCATTAAAAACGATATAAGCAATTACCACACCTAACATGAAAACTACAACGAAGATACTTAGAGTTAGGAAAGTAAAGGCTATACGTTGAATAAATTTGGCTGATAACACGAATTTGAAGAGAAGGTAAATCCCTACACAAAAGCAGCCAATTAAAAGGGTATTCAGTGTACCGAACCATGTCCAAAGAATCCAGAATAGAATAAGCATTAAAACAGAATAGAAGAGGCTGACTTTCAGAATGAACTTGAAAAGCGCATAGATACCAATTGCAATACCTATAATCAGGATCAGTATTAAAGAAAGGGATAGGGGATCTGAGGTTGAGAGAAAAGGAGCGAAATTTAGAAATAGAAAGGCACTAACAATAATTATATAGATAGTAAATTTAATAAAGTTTTTTGCTTTGAGAAGAATTTCACTCGATCCTTTCCCGTCTTTAGGCTTTTCTTTATAGACTCGAACTCTTTTTCGGATTAAAATGGTTGCTACCGAATTAATTATCAATACAATGACAAATAAAACAATTGCCAAGGCAAATAGGGCATGATAATGAGGGCTACCCCAAGATACTTCACCTAATTCCAGTGCTAGCGTTGCAGTTATAGGTCGAATTGATGAGAATATATTCGTAATGGGCTGTGGAAGTATCGCTTGATTGCCAGTGACCATCATCACTGCCATTGTTTCCCCAATTGCACGCCCAATTCCAAGAATGATGGCAGTTATAATTCCGGACCGCGCTGCCGGCACGATAATTCTTCTAATTGTTTGCCATTTGGTAGCCCCTATTGCCAAGGAGGCCTCTTTATATGTAATTGGCACTGCAGTTATCGCATCTTCTGCGACTGATATTATGGTAGGTAAACTCATAATGGCTAAGATAATGGATCCTGCCAGCCAACAAGTTCCACTCAGGAGATTAAAGGAGATTCGCAACCATTGAGTGAGCACTAACAACCCAAAAAACCCAAAGACAATGGAGGGTATTCCGGCGAGTAGTTCAATCGCGGTTTTCAAATATCGTTTGATTCTTGAAGGCGCAAGTTGCGAAATGAAAATAGCAGCCGCAAGTCCGACAGGGACTGCAATAACCATTGCGCCGAGCGTTACAAGTAGCGTCCCTACAATAATAGGTGCTGCGCCCCAGGAGGGCGGGGTCCAAGTTGGGTGCCATGCTGTTCCAAAAAAGAAGTCGCCAAACCCTATTTCGGTGAAGGCAGGTACACCATTTATGATTAAGAAGAGAATTATAAAGAAAACAAAAATTGCGGCAGAAAATCCGCAAATAATCAGAATTGTTTTTATGCCCCTTTCTGACTTTCTTTCCAGGGTCAATTTAATAGGACATCCACCTTAATAATTTTAAAGCAATCAAATTTTTGGTATTTACTTTTTTAAATTTTTTCAGTAAAAAATGATTATTTAAATTACCTTCTTTTCTTTGAAGTTCTGTTCGCTTTTCACATCCGTATTTAAATTTATATATTTTATCGCAATAAACTATAGACAATTATTGAAACTCAATTTTCTATAGAGTTAAATCGAAAAAAAGTAAGAAAAAGAAAATAAATAGGTTTATTTGTAGGGAACATATGGGAGGGCGACGAAATCAATACCTGGCTTCTCCACGATTAATTGCCCCTGAATACTCAATGCAAAATTAATGAACATTTGGATGAGACTGCCATTAGCTGGTTGACCCCTTGTGACTAAGAACAAGGGGCGGGAAAACGGATATGTGAGATTCTGGATCATGGGCTTTGTCGGATAATATAAAAAGCTACCTTGCTTAATTTGGATCACTCTCACCCCTGAAACATAGCCAAGTCCAACATAACCGATGGAATACGGAGTGGTTTGGACATATCCTTGAACCCCAGCGTTTGCATCAAATTCAGCCTCGACCGCATAGTTTACATCGCCTTTCAAAAGAGTGTTACGGAAATAGTCATAAGATCCAGAGGTCGTTGCTCTGCCAGCTCTTATAATCTGCTGGTGAGGAGCCGAAGAAGAAATTTCGTCCCAGTAGGTATAGGTGTGATTATAAATCATTTTGATTTGGGTTAGGGTAAGGTTGGTTACTCCAAACAGGCCGGGATTTACGACCATACAAAGCCCATCAAGGGCGATTGTAGTGTTGATCAAAGTAGGATATAAGGCTAAATCAGAGGATTTTAAATACCGGGAGGACATACCAATATCGACCAGACCTTGTCCGACCTGAGCAATACCTACTGATGAACCTCCAGGACTAACTTCAACGACCAAATTACTATGATAAGTTTGTAACGCCTCAGCCCATCCTTGGACAATAGGAAAGACGGTGGTTGATCCAGATAACGAAATGATTTGAGTGTACTTTTGCGTAGTTGTAAAAGTGCCAATAAAGTAAAACAGCGGACACAGCACTATTAATGCAATTATTAAAATGTAGATAATTGTTTTGTTTTGCATTTGATTTGCCTTCATTTTTTTTTATTTTTTGCTTTGATCTTACGATTGAAATTTAATTTATATACTTTTGCGATATAGACTATAGATAACTATTGAAACCAAATGTTCTATAGAGAAACTTAAATACCTCAATAGAATCAATTCTATATAGTTAAACATCAGATGGTGGTGAAAATGGAAACACGTAAGGTCCAAGCAACTGGTGGTGGATCCTCCTATATAGTAACTCTGCCAAAGGAATGGGTAAATAAGAACGGTATACAAAAAAATGACCCAATAAACTTGTTGATTCAGCCAGATGGAACCTTGTTAATTACGACCAAGAAAATTTCTGGGTCGAATCCTACAGTAAAAAGTATTAATATTGATGAAATCCATGATCCAGAATATATTTTCAGGCTATTGGTTGGAATATATATCGCAGGTTTCTCTATAATTGAAATAGAAGCCAAAAAGCGAATTGAACCAAATATAAGAGAAATTATAACACTATTTACACAAGCTGCGATAGGACCAGAAATTATGGATGAGACCGTTTCAAATATTACTATTAGGGATCTATTAAATCCGCTTGAAATGCCGTTTAATAAAACCATTAATCGAATGTATGTTTTAGTAAAAACGATGCATGAAGATGCAATTAATGCCTTAAAACAAGGTAAGAAAGATTTAGCAGAAGAAGTTATAAATCGAGACTCTGATATTGATAGATTGCATTGGTTGGTAGCGCGTCAGGTCAATTTGGTCAATAGGGATACGATTTTATCAAGAGAAATGGAAATAAAGCCTGAAAGAGCTGTTAATTATTTAGCAATTAGCAGGTTGCTCGAGCGCATAGGCGATCATAGTGTAAGAATCGCTAGGAATGTTCCGATTATTATTGATTTTGGATTGGACACAACAATTGTGGAAAAAATAGCTGATGCTAGTATCTTATCTTTGGAAATCCTTTCCAATAGTATGCAAGCTTGGAGCGAGAATGATATGATGAAAGCCAATGAAACCATTGAATCAATAAAAGACCTTAATACCCATTTAGAAGAACTGCATTATGATGCAATTCAATTACAAGGAGAACCGTCGATTGCAATCAGTTATATTATTGAAAGTATCCGGCGTACAGGTGAATATGCGGTGGATATTTCAGAAGTAACAATCAATCATTTAGTCATTGAATAAAAATCTAATAGATTATTTTTAATTTTGTTGAATTCTTTGGATAAAAAAAGAAAAAATTGGATTTAGACTATATTTGATACGAGTTTTCCGAGTTTAGATTTAGATCGATAGTGTTCCACGCCAGAGATCCAGAGTAGAATTAGCCAAGTGACAGTAAGCCCCATGAATGCAGTGAGATGTGGCACATAGGAGTCACCGGTGGCTAGGACCATCACGCCAACAAAGGCAATTTCAAGGATTCCAGGTATAACCCATTTCAACCCATACTTCTTCCACAGGCAGAAAACAGCGAAAATTGCGACCACTCCAGAATGAAGAAGGAGATTTCCTGCAAAACCAAGGGGAGCATACATCCAAATATCTATATAGAAATCAACCAGAAGAATTAATCCTCCAGTAGCCACTAAAAAGGTGGTCTCAATTGTAAGACCCATCGCTTCTTTTTTCCGATAGTGTGAGTACAAGAAAACTAAACATGGAGCGATGATAATGGTAGTAATAACTACTGGCAAACCACTAAGTCGATTCCGAGATATATCATAGGTTGTTTCAATTAACTTGAGAGTTCGCAACCCGCTGGAAGACCCGATATTGAGTTGGAAAAGCATCCCACAGGTCCGATCCATTACACCAGTGGCGACAAGTACCCCGGCTAAAGTTCGCACTTCAAAGGTTAAGGAGGCTTGAGCGCCGAGTAAACCGGGCTCTGTTGGCCAATAAACAGTACTGCCGGTAATTGTTAGGTTGTATTCGGTATCGATAGGACCTAGAACACCAACATTATCGAAAATACTGAAGTTAAGCCCAATATTTTTAGCGAATTCGCTGCCAGCACTGCCAGGCTTAATGATGTGAACCCAAAAGATGGAATAATTATTTGTTACCCGCCCATTATCAATGAAGCGCCCATCTGAAGTAACACTATAATTAATCCGGGTGGCACCATATGTAATATTTGCTTGATAATGTGTGGCATCAAGGGGAACTGAGTCAAAGGTAAGATCCATAATTTCGGTACCATTATTATAAAGGAATTTAGAAGCGGTGATTCTCGAAAAGTATAATGGACTTTGAACATTGGTGCCAAGGTTAAGTACTCTGGCGAGGACGATGGAAGATACTGAAATTCCGCCACTTATTATGAGAATAAGTAAAATGATTAATCTGCGTTTTGTACTAAGCATAAGTTTAACCTCTTTTGTTTTATCTTTTCATCTTCAATTATAAAAAGATTTATCAAAAATTAGTTAATTTTAAGCAAAAAAGAATTAAGATGTGAAAGCATAAGGAATACAAACGAAATTTATTATATTCGGGAATGGTTTTTGCAAGGAATGAATAATAGATTCTTAAGGATAGATCTCTCGAAGGAAGAGATCAATATAGAAGAATTACAAGATGATCTATTAGAAAATTATTTAGGAGGACGCGGGATAGGGGTAAAGCTATTATGTGATAACTTGGAAAAAGAAGTCGATCCTCTTTCTCCTAAGAATATTTTGATATTTGCCATCGGTCCCTTAACCGGTACGATAGCTCCAACGACAGGCCGGTTCGCTTTGGTCACGAAATCGCCTCTGACAAATACAATTATGCATTCGAATTCCGGTGGCTTTTGGGGCGTAGGGCTCAAGCGGTGCGGATTCGATGCTTTATACATTACCGGAAGATTAAAACAGCAAAGCTATATCGTAATTGATGGCACAACTGCTGAAATCAAGGAGGCAGCTGATCTTTGGGGTCTAACAACGGAAGAAACTCTGGAGAGGTTGCAAAATATTGAGGGAAAATGTCAAGTATTATCGATTGGTCCAGCAGGAGAGAATCTGGTCCGAATTGCAGCGATAATGAATCAAGCCCAACGTGCCTTCGGGCGTGGGGGCGTGGGGGCGGTGATGGGGTCGAAGGGCTTGAAGGCGATTGTGGTTAAAAACGGGAAAAAGAAATTTCAAGAGAATTTAGGGCAAATGAAAATGGTGAACCAAGTCGCCTCTGATAAAATTAAAGTTTTTCCTGTAACCTCGCAGGGAATGCCGCTCTTTGGCACTGCGGTAATGATTAAGGTGATTAATGCATTTGGCATGCTGCCCGTCAATAACAATCAAATGGCCTATATTGCGGATGTACGCGTGGATGAGATAAGTGGGGAGAGTCTTCGGGAACGGTTTTTAGAAAAAGCGGAAGGCTGTTATGCATGTCCGATACGGTGCGGACGGCTGACCAATACGGGGGAGATGCAGGGAAAGGGACCAGAATTTGAGTCATTATGGGCACTGGGACCACAATGCGGAATATTCGATTTGAAAATAATTACACATGCCAATTATTTCTGTAATAATTACGGGTTAGATACAATTTCGGTTGGTGACACTATTGCATGTGCGATGGAACTTCAACAGCGTGGATTTTTGGAAGATTCTGCAATGAAATTTGGTAATTCGGAGATTCTCTGCGATCTTATCCAAAAAATTGCATTTAAGGAAGGGGTAGGGGAGGAATTAGCAGAGGGAGCCCTGAGATTTGCAGAGAGATACGAAGCTGCTGAATATGCGATGCAAGTAAAAGGGTTGGAATTGCCAGCCTATGACCCACGAGGATCTATGGGGCAAGCATTGAACTTTGCAACTTCAAATCGCGGTGCCTGCCATTTAACGGGGTATTTAATTGGAATGGAGCTTCTAGGGGTGCCAAAGCTGGTAGATCGATTCTCATTGGCAAAATCAGATTTGCTCGTTCTAAAACAGAATCAGAGTGCTGTTGAAGATTCATTAGTGGTTTGCAAATTTGTGGGTTTTGCGTTAGGGCTGGAATATCAGGTGCGATTTCTCAATATAGTCACCGGGAAAGATTACACAATTGATAAATTGATTGAAATCGGTGAACGCATCTATACGCTTGAGCGATTATTCAATATCAGAGAAGGGTTTTCACGCAAGGATGACACCTTGCCCATTCGTTTCCTGAAGGAACCTTTACAGGAGGGTCCTTCTAAGGGATATGAAGTCCCGCTCGAGAAATTATTGGAGGACTATTATCGTATTCGTCGATGGGATGAGAATGGAATCCCAACAGATGAAATATTACAGAAACTGAATTTGGAGCGATTGGATTGAAGGTACAGGGGCGGTTAAATGGTAATAGATGAGGCTACTTTTAAAGAATTTCGGATTGTTGGGAAAGTTTTAACAGATCACATGTATAATACTTCCCATTCTGGCAATATTTCAATGAGATCAGGAGGGAAAATATTGATTAAACGCCGTGGGGCGATGCTCGGGTTTTTAGAGCAGGAGGATATTATCGAAACAGATTTATATCAACAGGATTCTGGCATCATGCTTTCCAGCACGGAAACGGAGGTCCACCGTCAAATCTACCTTCAAACGGACGCGATGGCAGTGATTCATGCGCATTGCCCATTTTGCGTGATTCTATCATTCGTAGAAGATGAGATTACTTGCATTGATGCAGAGGGATGCTATCTTTATAAGAAAATTCCAGTGATAGAGGTTGAGAATCCAGCAGGACCTACTGATGCGGCTAAAGAAGTTCCTCAAGTGTTAAAAAATTATCCTATTGTGGTTGTAAGGACTCATGGCGTATTTGCCAAAGGAAATTCTTTGATTGATGCCCTTCAGAATGTGACGGGTGCGGAACAATCCGCAATGATGCGATATTATACCTTACTTTTAGGCAAACCACTTAAACGCGATTTGTCAAGAGAAAAACACTTTTCGGAATGGTAAGGAGAGAAAATTAGGAGACCTATTCATTCAAGCAATTATTCACTAAAAATTCCTGTAATGAACAAATATCAATGTGTTTATCCACTTGTGAAAGATTATAGGCACAGAAAGGACAAGAAGTGGTGATTATGTCAGCGTTGGTACTGAGAGCATCTTCAATGCGAGTTTTAGCGATTCGTTGAGCCAATTCAGGAAAAGCAGAGAGTACTCCTCCACCTGCTCCACAGCAACGCGCAGTATCTTTAGAATATAGCATTTCTTGGAGATTTATATGAAGGTCATTAAATAAAATACGGGGCGGTTCATAGAGTTGAAAATGCCGCCCTAAATGGCAAGGGTCATGATAGGTCACCTTAATAGGTGAGGAGTGTCTGAATTTAGCAGAATATTCAGGGGGGATTTCAATGAGATGTTGCACTTTAATATTATTATCCTGAAGAAAGTCGGCATATGCATTACGAAAGGTGGAGTAACAGCCCGGGCAAATTGTTATAATACGAGAAAACTCAATTAATTTTTGCTGGCATTTCACCTGAACAGCATTAAATTGCTTTTCAAATCCAATGTTCCGTAAAACGCTTCCACAGCAAGGTTCTTCAGTTCCAAGATAAATAAAGGGAATTTCGAGGTATTTCAGGAGAGTTATGGCTGAGCGGGCTTGAGCCGAGATCCGGTATGAAGCCATACATCCTAGAAAAAGTAATGTATCTGCCCCATTAGTAGAGAACTCAGAAAAATTAGGCAACCATGCACATCGATTTTCTATTAGTTCGGAAAAGGGATTGGAGAACTGATTAATACTCTTAAGAATATTTTGGTGCACAGATAGGAGGTAATTTTGTTTTATAGCTTGAACTCGGATTTTAAGCATTAAATTATAAGTATTAATTGACCCAGGACAGGCAATGGTGCATGCTTGACAGCCAGTGCAGAAATAGAGCCCGTTTTCAAATCCAAGTCTAAGATTCTGGGCTTGTGACAAATATAAAAGACCGCGCCCCCCAATAAAAGCGTCGCTCCCAAAGGCATCACCTATTTCCTCATAGACAGGACAATAATTAACACAACCGCCGCAGTTGGCACAATACAATAACTCTTCATAGCCCGTATCAATAATCTGTTGCCGTCCATTATCAAATAAGATGACATGAACCTCCTCTGGTCCATGCATGCCATAAGTAATTTGGAAATCAATATCGCCAGTTCGGCTTGGGCCTGAGATGAAAGATAAATAGACTCCAGATCTCACGCCCAACCCGAAATAGGCTGCAGATTTCATAATATGGATAGCCTCTTCCGCTGTCGGAACAATTTTATCAATCCCGGCAATGACTATATGCTTGCGAGGAAGGCTTGTTATAAGGCGTTGATTGCCTTCATTCTCTTCGAGGCAGATTAGCCCATCCGCGCTAACTATTGCATTCGCGCCAGAAATCCCAATTTTCGTATTAAGAACAATGTCCCGAAGGCCTAAACGGGCGCTATCCACAATCTCCTTGATACTAGGATCCTTTGATTTAATGTGGAATAATTTCGCAGCCTGTGCTCTCGGTATATGAAGAGATGGAATGAGCGGATGCGAAGCATGGGTTTGGGAAAGCTGGACAATCCTATCTCCAAGATCTGTTTCAATTGATTCAATATTTCTCGAGTCTAAGTAGCTTTTAAGGTCAATCTCTTTAGAAGCATTTGTTTTGCATTTGACTATTCTTGATTCATCGATTATGGCATCAAGTATATTATAAACCTCATCAATTCTTGTGGCATAATATACTTGACATTGATTTTCACGTAAGCGCTTGATCGCGAGCTCTAAGAGGGCAGGAAGATTCGTTATTGCATTTTTTTTGATTTCTCGAAACCGTTTTTTGATTCCTTCGATATCCATTTGATCTTTCAGGAGATTTTGCTTTTCCCGAATCGAATTTAGTGCCTTTTTCCGTGATTGAATAATGATTTCATTCTTCAGGGCTGCAGTAATTCTATTTTTTAATGTTTGATGGTCCGTCTCCAAATTAATTTCACGATTCTTTTATTCTCACTTTGAAAAATTGAGATTTTAGATTTTACTTTTACGAAAGATACTTATGAATTTCTATAAAATATATAAGGCATCAATAAAATTATATAACGATACATATTTCGGAAAAAAAAGTAAAACAAAACAATAAATGAGCGAATTTAATAAGAAGGATGCAGAATTAGGTGAAGTAAATGGAAATATATAATGTCACAGAGAGTGGCGAAACGGTTTTTCTGACAACGCCAACGCTGAAAGATGCTCTTATTGGAGAAAGAGTCCTAATAATTGTAGTAGATGATCTAAAGACAATTTTTCTCTGGAAAGGAAACGACTCATCAGTAAGAAAAAAATTTATTGGTGCTCGAATCGCTCAGGCAGTTCGTGGAGAACGGGGTTTGCTCTATAAAGTTGAGCCAACCGATCAAGGTGAAGAGCCTCAAGTACTTTTAGATTTATATGATGTTCAACCCGCAGTTTGCTCAACAGCCAGTAAATCGATGGATGTGGCAACAGCTGGAACGCAAGCAGAAGAGGGTGAGACCAGTATTGCAGTATCTCTTTCAGTCGAAATGAAGGAGAAGTTATTGGGAGAAGCTCTTCCTGAAGGATTTGATCGGGAAGGAATTATCATCGGAAACGATTATTATGGCATCTTAAAAAGTACCTCAACGGTTCTGGGGAAAACAGTTGAATCCTCGGATATTCAAAAAACAGAAGAATTACCTGACGGGCAATTGTTTAATGAATCGTACGGTATTCGCTTATTAGTCGAAAACGGAAATATTATTGCGGTTGAAATTTTGAAAAGACAATAAAAAGGTGATTAGTTATGTCTTTATTAGATAGAATAAAAGAGGAACCGCTCCCAGAAGGGTATGATCGGGAAGGTGTTATATTTACATCAGGTGGAGTATTTTTCGCGGTGACCGAAAAAAAAGTGATGGTTTTAGGAAAAGAAGTGGTAAGAACAGAAATTGAAAAGGCAAAAGACCTGCCTGAGGGCTTCATTTTCTCAGAAAACTATACTCCGAGAATTTATATTGAGGGCGGAAAAGTAATCGCAGTTGAAATCTTAAAAAAATCTGAGTAATCAACTCAATCCTATTGTTTCCTTTTTTATTAATTTCAAGTGATACATCCAAGAAGCCAATTTTACGCACCTTTTTTATTAGAAAGGTTAAAGTCGATTTTTGTAATAGCAAGTTAGATTATTCTTGATAGATTTATGATTGGAAAAGGAGTAATTTTGAAGTGATTCGACGCGTCAGTATTTTCGGCAATCCGAATGTGGGAGTCTATACCATTGCTACAGATTCGTTTGTTATTGTGCCCCGCAAATTAATGAAGAGTTTGATAAAATCAATCGAAAGATTCTTAGAGGTCCCTGTTATTGCAACAGATCTGGGGCAATCTCGCCTAGTTGGACTTTTCGGAGCCGCAAATTCGAAGGGAATGGTCGTTCCACCCTTTATCATGGAGGGAGAACTTAATTTTTTGAAGGGAGAATTAAATCTCCCCATTGAGAGCATTCAAACCGAATTAACCGCCCTTGGGAATAATATTCTATGCAATGATAAATTAGCGATTGTAAATCCAGAATTTGATGAGGCAAGTCAGAAAAGTATTGCAGATGTGTTGGGTGTGGAAGTAATTCCTGGAAAAATTGCAAATTGGAGCACAGTAGGGTCTGCTGCCGTAGCAACAAATAAGGGTCTGCTCCTTCCAGCCAATTGTAACAAAGAGGAAATATACAGGCTTCAAGAAATGTTTGGTATTCCCGCCAGTATTGGCACAATAAATGGGGGTGTCCCCCTAATAGGATCGGGTTTACGGGCGAATTCAAATGGAGCCATCGCTGGGGCCCCAACGACCGGTCCTGAATTAGCTCGTGTGGGAACCGCTTTAGAGTTGTAAGCTGTTCTGCAAATTTAATTAATCTTTTTAAGGACAATTAATTCTAATTAATATTAGTAGATTCAAAATTAACAGGAATTCCCAAAAAATGACAAACAAAATAGCAATAAAGTGGCTCAAACAAGCATTACATGACCTTGAGATGGCTGAGAAGAATATTGCCATTGGTGGGTATGATATAGCAGCCTTTCTTGCCCATCAATCCATTGAAAAACTCCTAAAGTCCATTTTAGCTATTCAAGGAAAGAAAATTCCTAAAGTGCATTATATTGACGAATTAGCTAAGCAACTCAAATTGGACAATGATCTTGTGGATTCTATTTCTGAGCTTACTATTGATTATACGTTTTCTCGTTATCCAGATGTATCCGAGCATATCCCTTATGAAGAATATAATGAAGAAATCTCAAGAGAAAAAGTAAAAATAGCAAAGGACGTTTTTGAGTCATTAAAAGAATTTTATAGTGCTCTATTAGAAGAAAAGAAGGAGGAGGGAGCGAATGACTGATTTATGGATTGAAAAATATCAGAAACAAGCTTTGCCAAAGCTCAAAGAGGAATTTAAACCTGAAAAAATTATTATATTTGGGTCAAGAGTTAAGGGTTCTTCTGGAGAAGATTCAGATATCGATATTATAGTTATTTCCTCTTGTTTTGCAAATATATCCTTCTTAAAACGTATGCCCTTAGTAATCAAGAAAGTCCCGTTTCCAAAACATGTTGATTATATTTGCTATACTCCCGAGGAATTTGATAGAATCAAAGAGGAATCATCCGTAGTAATAGATGCCTTAGAAAATTCGATAGAGATAACTCAACAATAATCCGAATTTTTAGTACCGTAGCTATTCTAGTTTTTTATTGGCATGCCCTTCACGCAATTGATCTTCCGTAAGCCCGAGATATGAGCAAATCGCAGCAAAGATACTCTCAAAAAACACGCAACCATTGATTTCGAATTGGATGCCATCTGGTGCATAATCGGCGTGACTTCCCTCCCATTGTAATCGTTCCCAATCATGAGGACTTTGAACCGTCCGTCCTGGTAAATAAATTGGAATATCTAATAAGTCCCAAAATCCGGATTTATGAGAGGTTAAGCCAGCAACCATGGCATCATTATTGCGAAGAATTTCAGCGGTTATTGAGAGTCCGCCGCTCCCTGAACTGAGGATTGCTAACTGACCCCGCCTCACGGGCCGATTTTTCGGTGCATAATTTAGAATGGAGGTAATATAGCCATGTGGCATCTGACGCAATCGCATTTCAAAGGGAGCAATCTGAAGATTAAAGATTTTACCCCGCCCATATAGATGAACGGTATGTTCCGAGAAGTACTTCAAAATTAAATTTGCAATTAAAATGCGAATATTTTCTTTTGATTCACTAAGGCAGATTTGAAGGTCATTCAGCGCATTATTTATGAGAGTATCGCAGCAATCTTTCGTACATTCAAAAGAGCTTTCTATACTTTGATTGTTATCAATGCATTCATGAAGCCCGCTACTAAAACATTCCCATACTATAGCATGGGTAAATTCAGAAAGGGTTCCTAAAGGAGTAAATGCCTTAGGATAGGGTTCCTTTACTTCATCTTGATTTATCTTATCGGGAATTTCTAGGATAAAATCAGGTGGGATTTTCGCAAGCGGAGAGTCGAGTTTTGCAGTTGCCGCAACAATTTTAGTCCCTAAATTATGAGCAAAATTGCATTTATTCACTACAGATTCTGTTTCGCCAGACGCACTTATGGCAACAATTAGATCATCTTTGGTAATAACAGAGGAAGGAGGCCCTGAAATTTCTTTATCAGGATAGGGGTAATCTACATTAAATCCGAGTTGCGAAAGGCGATGCGCAAATGTTTTAGCACCCATAAAAAGCGATCGTCCAGCAGCCGAAAAATCGATTCTGCGAGCGCAAGAAAAAAATTTTGGATGACAATCTTCCACAAAATAGCGGGTTAATTCTAAAATAAGATCTTCTTCCTGAGAATAGATATACTTTAAATTGGCATGCGCCTGTCTGAGGAGATAATTCCAAGTTTCATAAAATACCTCAAAAGCTTCATCTAATAAGACTTCCTTAATGGGCACCTTAGTAAAAATCATTTTTTTTCACCCAGATTTTAGTAATCTTAAAAAGGTTTCTCCAATGCACTCGAATTTAATTATCTTTGAATGGTTATAAAAGATTATTTCACATTTTGAAGTTGCTAAAACCAAAATAACATTTTTAATATTGATTGTCATATTTTTCAAAATTACGACAAACGGTTGAGAATTGGAAGAAATCGCCAAATATTGTTGTCGATGGCTTTGATGTAACAATTCTAGATTTGATGCTTCAAAATAGAAATAGTTATGAATTAGATGGTGAAATAATTGCTATGACATGTCTGAAATATAACACTCAGATAATATTTACCAAAGATAAGGCAATTTAAAGAGATTTGGCATCTGACCCTAAGAAAATGGTAATTCTAAAAAGGAATTAAACTTCATTATTTTACATTTTAAATCTGAAAAAAACCAAATTTTTTAATTTCTATTAAAATAGTAAAGATTAAGTATCTACTGAAATAGTTAAGAATAAAGTTCAAAATATCTGGAAAATGAAAGGTGAAGATATTTGAATGTGAAACAATTTGAAATTCAGGGAAAATTTCGGCGGAACCGAAAATGGCAGGAATTTACGAAAGTAATCAATGGCATGAAGGAAGAAGACGTAAAGGAAATTATTTACTCCACAATAGGTAGTCAGCATCATGTTAAGCGATTTGAAATAAAGATTGAGAAAGTGGAGGAATTGAAAAAGTGAGTAGCTTTCCCTCAGAAGACCAACAACGGCTTAATAGGTTAGTTGCAACTTCGAAGGAATACGAGGCGCAAGCTGACCAACTCCAATTGCAATTGGAAATGATAAACCAAATGATTGCCCAGCTTCAAATTACCGAAGAAACTATTGAGAATTTAGATAAATTACAGGAAAATCAGGAATTTTTATTGCCCTTGGGGAATTTCGCCTTTATAAAAGCGAAAATAATGGATACTTCCAATGTTATAGTTAATGTTGGTGCATCCGTTGCCATAGAAAAGACGATTGCAAAGGCAAAAGAGGATTTTGACCAGCGATTAGAAGAATATAATAAGGCACAAATGCAATTACGACAAATGATGCAGCAAGTCATGCAAAAAATTCAAAATATAAGGAATGAAATTGAGAGCATCGCTGCAAAATACCAGGAAGGCGCTACGCAACCCACTATCGGCAGTTAATCGATTTTTTTCAAATTGGGCATTTTTTTCGATTTATTCTATTTGGATTGATATTTCATGTTTGAGAAATTAAAACAGGCTTTTGGAGATTTAAAAGATAAAATTACGCTTAAAATGTTGAGTGAAAAAAACCTCAAAAAACCCTTACAAGCCCTCCGTAATATTTTAATTCAGAATGATGTGTCCGTTCTAGCCGCGGAGAAAATTTGTGAATTACTAGAGCAAGAATTGCTTGGGGAAAAGGTGGGACGGCTTGAAAATATTAGGAAAATGCTCCATGAGTCCTTGAAGAAAGTGATTACGGAGATTCTTACCGCCAAGGAGCAAATTGATATTATTGAGTTAGTGCAAAAAAAGAAAGAAGAAGGGGAGCCGGCTAAGTTTTTGTTCATAGGCGTGAATGGTATTGGAAAGACTACGACAATTGCGAAAATCGCACAATTTCTAAGGAAAAGTGGGTTCTCCTGTGTTCTGGCAGCATCAGACACCTTTCGCGCAGGTGCAATCCAACAGCTTGAAAAACATGCGAATAAATTGAAAATCCAAATCATAAAGAGCGAATATGGCGCAGATGGCGCAAGTATCGCCTACGATGCGATTGATCACGCCCGCGCACGAAGAATAAATGCTGTCCTAATTGATACGGCTGGAAGACAGGAAACCAATAAAAATTTAATTGAAGAGGTTAAAAAAATTGTGCGGGTTACAGAGCCGGACCTCCGAATTTTCATTGGTTCCTTGCTGACGGGCAATGCAGCCTGGCAACAGGCGGAAGTATTCTCAAAACAGGTCGGGATTGATGCAAATATTCTAACTATGGCGGATGCCGATATCAAGGGTGGCGCCGCGCTCTCCATTACCTATATTACTCAGAAACCGATTATCTTCCTTGGCAATGGACAATCTTATGATAATTTAATTCACTTTAACCCAAATGAATTTGCTGAAGCATTATTAGAAGAATAACCTGGGGTTAGAATGTCTGAAAATAAATCCACTTCCTTAACGGTCAAAAACCTTACTAAAACCTATACGCTCTCCAATGGCACGACTGTTACCGCCCTCGATAACGTATCCTTTGAATTATATAAGAATGAAATACTCGGCATCATAGGGCGCAGTGGTGGAGGCAAAACAACTTTGATCCGGGTTCTTAGAGGTGTTGAACCTTTCGATGACGGCGAATTTTCCATTGATACCCTCCAAATTACCCCAAAAACTTCAGGGGACGCAATCCGGGAACTGAAAAAAATAACTGCAATCCATTTACAACGATCTTTTGCCCTGTGGGCAGATACCGTCTTAATCAATGTGATGCGCCGGCTCAATGCATTGGAAACTGGGGATGAAACTGCAGATCTCCCAGAAGAAGAGTTCTCAGAATATGGAACGATGAAAGAAAAGGCTTTAGAACTTTTGAGAGCGGTCGAATTGGAACATAAGGCTGAATATGTAGCCCATACATTAAGTGGTGGCGAAAAACAAAGGTTACAATTAGCAAGACAACTTGCAGTTGCCCGCAACCTCAAATTGCTTTTGCTAGATGAACCATTAACAATGTCGGGTCCAGATACGAAGCTCATTTCACTAGATTTCATTAAAAAGGTTCAAAAGCAGTTCAATATCAGCTGCTTAGTCGCGTCTCATTACCCTAAGTTATTGTTAAATCTCGTAGATAGGCTTGCTTGGCTGGAAGGAGGCCAAATAAAGGCTATTGGCCCACCAGAAGAAATTATTAATAATTTTCTCCAAACTCGAGAGCAGCTAATTCCCCTTAAAGAATTAGAGAGTAAAGAGGTAAAAATTAGAGTAAATAATTTAACACGGGAATATTATACTTCTGATTTAGATTTAACATTCCGATTGGATAAAATTAATCTTGAAATTTATAAAGGTGAGATATTGGGAGTCATTGGACCTTCTGGCGTTGGAAAAACGGTCTTTCTCCAATTATTAGCAGGGATTGATTTACCAAAGGAGGGCGAGGTGCTTTATTTATTAGAAAACACCCATGACGAAGAAATCAGCGATAAGGAAGAAAAAGAGAAGGATGAAGAGGAAAAAAATGAGGATATAAAGGGCGTTAATAGTGAGGAGAGTGAAAATAATAAGAATTGGGTTAATATATGCCATCTTGGAAAGAAATCAATAATCGCCCGGAGTCAATTAGCCTATATTAGACAAGAGCTGTCTCTCACTTATAACGCCCTTGTGAGAGATTTAGCAGCGGGAGTGCTTGGTATAAAAGGGGAACCCGCAATTGCTGCAGCAAGAAAAAGAGCAAAAGAATTAGGAATTAAAGAACAGATAGTTGATTTTGTCCATCGATTGGGCGATTTACCAGACACCGAAGTAAATGAAAAATTAGAGAAATTGGGCTTAGATAAGGAAATAATTCATGATTTATTTCCAATCCCCCCATGGTCAGCGATTTCGGAAATTGTCATACCTGTTTTCGAGCAAGTCGGTCTGAATCGCGAACTAATCGAACGAAAAACCCAAGAACTTTCTGGAGGAGAAAATATTCGTGTCGCCCTTGCATTAGCACTTCTTTCTGGCCCAAAAGTATTGATTCTGGATGAGATTGGGGGCGATATAGACCCTATCACGCTCCGAAATATTAGAAATCTGCTTGTTGCCATCAATAGCCAATTTAATACGACGATTATTTGTGCTTCTCATAATATGGATTTTATCGAGGAACTCTCCCACCGAATTCTCTACCTAAAAGAA
>Ga0315310_10000716_pt1 | contig 21209 bp, 19 predicted proteins | sample TDP5_MG_FD_203630 | JGI IMG/M metagenome (GOLD analysis project Ga0315310, IMG submission 203630) | Freshwater sediment microbial communities from Lake Towuti, South Sulawesi, Indonesia - TDP5 | ecosystem: Environmental > Aquatic > Freshwater > Lake > Sediment | place: Indonesia: South Sulawesi...
AACTTTTACGCTTATTAAGTAAAGAGTTCAGACCAACAGCGGTTCCCGCAGACTTGGGCACAAAGAGAGACCGCCTAATAAAGAGAATCACGGGCAACGATGACCCATATAAGAGAAGCAAAAGGATAAGCAACGAAAAAGCCCTGAAACTTTTGCCACACACAAAAAAACTCGTTGAAGAAGGCTTTGCTCAACAGGACAGATTCAAAAAAGCATGCCTATGCGCCATGGTTGGAAACACAATAGAATTTGACATTCCAGGCCACAAGTTCACATTCAACAGTTTAAGAAAAAGCCTCCGAGAGGCTGGGAAAGACTTGGTTATCGATGACACCAACAAGATCTATGAGCTGGCCAGAGAAGCGCGTTCCATTCTTTATTTGACAGACAACGCTGGGGAAATCGTCTTCGACGCCTTGCTTGTTGAACAACTAAAAAACATGGGCCTAACCGTGATTGTCAGTGTTAAAGGTGGACCGGTAATTAACGATGCTACATTGGAAGATGCGGAAGCTTCTGGAATGAGCAAGACCGCTGACAAAGTAATAACCACAGGAACAGATGCCGTTGGGTTGACTTTGAAGGAATTTTCCGCAGAATTCCTTAACTTCTACAATTCTGTTGACGTTGTTTTTGCGAAGGGCATGGGCTATGCTGAAACCTTAACAGAATACAAGCTGAAAAAGCCGCATGCCTTGCTGTTTAGGACTAAATGTAATCCGGTAGCAAACTTTTTCGGAGTGTCTAGAGAAAAAAATGTTGCAAAGCTGATGTTGTAAATGAAGCTGCCAGCCATAAGCCTCAGTCGAGAAATGCTTTCTCACTTTGATGATGCAATCCAAAAAGAGTGGATTATAACAAACGGTTTGGGCGGTTACGCTTCTTCCACGGTTTTAGACATAAACACAAGAAAATATCACGGATTGCTCGTAGCCGCTTTTCACCCACCGGGAGGCCGTAGAGTATGCCTAGCAAAACTGGACGAAGAAATAGGCATAGGAAGAAACACTTACCCGCTCGGCGCTAACGAGTTTCAAAACGGAATCTTCCCGCAAGGACACACGTTCCTCAGAGAATTTACAATTTCCCCGTTCCCAAAGTACGTTTACGCGGTGCAAGATGTTGAAGTTAAAAAAACCATCTTCATGCCCCGTGAGAAAAATGCGGCTATAGCAGTTTATAACGTTTCAAATAAAAGTGGTTTTGACGTCGAAATTCGAGTCTTTCCGCTGATAAACTGGAGACCCATCCATTCGGTAACGGACAGATGGAAAATTCCATGGGAGTTTATTCAGGAGCAAAGAGACAAAGAGGTGGATATACGCTTTAGCCTTCCTCGGTCTGTACTGATGATGAAAACAACAGGCGGTCACTACCTCGCTGCTGGAAGGTGGGTTGAAGGGATATATTATCGCGAAGAGGCCGTGCGTGGAGAAAGTTGCCTAGATGACTGTTATCAAACCGGGTACTTTGAGGTTAGCGTAAAAGCTAACAAAAAAGAAGATTTTGCCATAATTGCGGTTGCGGACAAAAATGAGGCTGAGGCGCGGAAAATTCTGGCTGAAATGCCTGTCACCATGTATGACGTGGAAGCCTTACAAGAGCAGGAAATGAAGCGCCGTGAAAACTTGTTGGCGAAGTTTTATGAAGAGCACGAAAGCCTTCCCCCAAAGGATTGGTTAAACTGGGTTGTTTTGGCCACAGACATGTTTGTAGTTAAGGGCGTGGGTGACGCTCAAAAATCTGTTATTGCTGGTTATCACTGGTTTGAGGCTTGGGCAAGGGATACATTCATTTCTATGCCCGGTTTGATGCTTGTGACTGGAAGATTTGAGGATGCAAGAAAGGTTTTCTTAACCTTCAAAAGGCACTGCAAGCAAGGCTTAATTCCCAACTTTCTCTCGGACCAATTGGGGCAGTCAGCCTATAACGCTGTTGACGCAACTTTGTGGTTTGTGAACGCGGTGCTTCAATACGTAAAATATACAAACGATTTCAAATTCGTTCAAGAGCAACTGTGGGAAACCCTAAAAACAATCATTGAAAACCATGCGAAAGGAACAGTTTTCAACATACACGTTGACAGCGACGGCTTGCTCTCCCATGGTTCTCAGCTGACTTGGATGGATGCAGCAGTAGACGGTCAACCAATAACCCCGAGGGCTGGAAAGGCCGTTGAGGTTGAGGCTTTATGGTACAATGCATTGAGAACCATGGAACTCTTGGCAGACGGGTTCAAGGGTAAACGCGAATCTGAAAAATACGCTCAGATGGCTGAAAAGGCTAAGAGAAGTTTTGTTGAAAAATTCTGGAATTCGGAAAAGAACTGCTTGTTTGATGTGGTAAGTGAACATGAAAGGGATGACTCTTTGAGACCTAATCAAATCATTGCAGCTGCTTTAGACTTCATCATGCTCGATAACGTTGAAAACGAAAAAATCGTCGACGTGGTGCATCATGAACTTTTGACGCCTTACGGTTTGAGAACCCTTTCGAGAAATGACCCAAAATACATTGGAGCTTATGCCGGAGACAGAAGAAGTAGAGATAAAGCTTATCATAATGGTACGGTGTGGCCTTGGCTGCTAGGTCCCTTCACAACAGCCTTTCTAAAAACCAAAGGTTATGCGGAATACAGACGCGAGTATGCCCTAAAGAAATTTCTCTTATCATTGTTTACTGAACAAATTTTTGAGGTTGGGCTTGGAACTATAAGCGAAATCTTCGACGGAGAGCCGCCGCACACACCCAGAGGGTGCATGGCTCAAGCGTGGAGCGTAGCGGAGCCACTAAGAGCCTACGTAGAAGACATTATGCATGTTAGACCAAAGTACGAAAGGGAAGTTTTGCAAGACTCAAGATGAAATTGTCTTTCTGAGACTTTCAGCTGCGACTTCCGGAGTGACGGTGTTTATGTACATGCCTGTGCTCTTCTCGAAGCCAGCCCAAATCGCAAGTTTGGGATAAACTTCTAAATGCCAATGGTAGTATTTGCGGGCATCTTTGTTTATGACTAAATGAAAGCCAAAATTGTAGGGCGGGTCGTTTACTAGTCTCTTTAATCCATTAAGGCATGATTTTAATGTTTCAGCAAAGGTTTTCACCTCACTTTGCGACAAGCCAAGCAGCGCAGTCTCATGCTTTTTCGGGATTATCCAAAACTCTAGGGGGTGGGTGCTTGCGTAAGGCGCGAAAACTACAAAGCTCGAGTTTTCGAGAATAAGCCTCGGTCCATCCGACTCTCTTTCCAAGATGCCACAGAAAACACACTTTCCGTTCTGTTTCCAGAAATTTCTGCTAGCCTCAAGCTCTTCCTCCACAATCTTCGGAATAAAAGGTGTCGCAATAATCTGACTATGAGCATGAGAAAGTGAAGCCCCAGCCTCTAGGCCATGATTGCGAAAAATGGAAACGTACCCCACGTAAGGTTTCGCTGAAAGCTCTTGAAGTCTGTCAACATAGGCATTGATGACGTGCACCAGCTGCGGAATTCTTGCATCTGATGGGTGCTCGTCATGAATCGGCGATTCAACCAAAACTTCGTGATGCCCAACTGCCACCGCCAAGTCGTTGCTTTTCATGATTTGCCTTCGGCTAATCCTCTCTTTTGGTGGGGCGAAGGCTGGAAAAAGGTTTGGTATACAACGAATCAACCAACTTTTGTGGCGGAAACCGTTTTTGTCCTTGGCTTTTCTAACGCCTTTACCTGCCTTAAGGTAGACTAGAACTGCTGGCGGCGTCATGTGCTCGTTGCCGGGACAGAGAGGACAAGCAACAGTTTTGGTTTTCTCCCTTTCCTGTTTGGCAAAGTCTGTGGGTCTGCGACCACGTTCAGTTGCGATGACAACCCAGCGGTCGAGCAGATAATCTTTACGAACTTCGTTAAAGGACATGATTAAGCATCCAAGAATATAGATTAATGCGTACAACATTTAGCATTTTTCCAAAAGGATCCTTCTACTCTGCGAGCCTCTAGCCCCTCCCTTATATATAGATTGAACTTCTAGTACGCTAATTATTGTGAAAGACGGATTATTGAAGGCAAAAGAATAGAAAAGGCGGTGGGTCACTGGGGTTCGACGTCCAGAATCCGCTTGACCCCTCAGACCCTACACTCGTACCCGCACCCCCCTGAGCGCTGAACGTCCAGACTTAGGTTGCTCCCTCCCGGGCCTGGCCGGTTTCGCCTGGCAGACATTGAAGACGGCTTCCCTACGGAAGCTGCCCAGCGACCGCCAGCCCCAAGGGACGGATAGTCATTGCTTCGGAGGTGGGGGTCTCAGCGGCCTTAGACGCCTCAGCCTCAGCTCTCGGCCCGTCGTATAGAGGGTTTACGGTTCAGGGGACCCCTAGCCCCCCGCCTAAGACCCACCGCCAAGAGATTCTGAAGCCTTTCAAAACTATAAAACTTTACCTAAGAGCAGTCCGTGACCGCGCTTGTTTCCTCAGGGTCAAACAAAGTTAAAAGAGGTTTAACGCCTGTAGAGTTGCATAACCAATGCGCCCAATGTCCCTTTCAATGGCGACCTTCTCACCACAGGGTCTTCCTGGTAGGTCCATACAGCCACTTTTCCGTCAGCGGCTAGATTATTTATCAGTTTGATGAGGTCGGGCGCTTGGTCCTCAGTATAGAACGGGTTGACCTCGACGATTTTCTCTTTCCTATGAACGGATAATCCTTTTAGAATGTAGTCGTTAAACGTGAAGGCGTATCCGTCAACATCCACATTGTACGAATTCTCCACTATCGCTAGGACGCTGCCGCATTTTAGAATTTTCCGTTCATTCTTCAGGTCTTGAAAAATATGATCGGTTACTTTTATTGGATAATAGCCCATATTGACTACGCCGTCCCTTTCTTTGAAGCCTAAAGCTTTCGTTAGATCATCCCATTCGACGTCATAGTCTATGTTGTTGCATTTGCACATCGACTCGTCTAAGGGAACTTGAACCACGTAGTTGAGCCTCCTGTAAACCGCGTTAAATCCCGCATTTTCAACAAGCCCCTTTGCTGCCACATTTTCAGGCTCCACGAAGAGATACGCATACCCGTGTCCTAGGAATCGTAGCGCTCTCTCCAATAACCTTCTGCCTATACCCATCTTCCTGAAGCTTTTGTGAACAAGAAGCCCTCCAATCCACCCACAGTCGTACATGTATCTCATGGCGTAGATGCATCCAACGACTTGGTCATCAACTTCGGCTGTAAACGCCCTGAAGGGTTTCAAGCGGCTGAACATCTTGAATAGGTGTATGTCCGCTAGGTATGTGAAGGGATAATCTCGATGCTCATTAAACAAGCCGATTATGGAGTCTAAATTGCTACACTCTTTGATAACTATGTCAGACATAGCATCATGAAATTCATACAGATTGCTTAAAACTTTGATGCTTCAGATGCCCATTTTATCGGCTGTTACTCGTGCGCTGGCTTAAGACAGCTATCAAGCCATTTCATATACGCTGAAGACCCTTAACAATAGGCAACGCTATGATTTCTGGCACCTCGTAGCTATGTAAGGACTTAACAGCTTCTGAGAGCTTTTCGAAAAGGTCTATGCGGGACTTCATTAACAGAATGTGCTCCTCAGCCCTCTCAACCCTTCCAGCCCACCAAAAAAGTGATGAAACCGGACCAATTATGTTGGCGCACGCAATCAGTTTTTCATCAAGCAAATGCTGTGCGATTTTCTCTGCTTCTTCCCTATTTGCGGTTGTTACTATTACAACAGCGTAGGAGCGTTTCAAATTTCCGCTCAACCTCACGAACTCTAAAGAGAGTCACGGGGTTTTTAACCGAAAAATACGCTTGCAATGTCGTAGAGTTCCAAGTCTACGGTCTTTCGTTTACCAATGATGTCTTTGAGCGGTACTGGAACTATCTTGTTTCCTTTAATGGCAACCATGTAACCAAACTTTCCTTCGTGAACGAGGTCTATTGCCGCTATTCCAAATCTTGTGGCTAATATCCTGTCAAAGGGTGTGGGAGAGCCGCCACGTTGGAGATGCCCCAAAACCACAACACGAGTTTCGATGCCCATGCACTTTTCAATTTCCTTTCCGAGGTAGTATCCCACACCGCCCAAGCGAATGTGTCCAAACTCGTCCACACTTTCGCTATAAACTATCTCGGCTCCACCTTTAGGCTTGGCTCCCTCAGCGACAACAATTAAGCTGAAGTTCCTGCCTCTTTCTTGTCTGCGTTTGATGTATTCGCAGATTTCGTTTATGTCGAACGGCTTTTCAGGGATTAAGATTATGTCTGCACCTCCGGCAAGCCCGGCCTCTAACGCAATCCAGCCAGAGTATCTCCCCATAACCTCAAGTATCATGACTCTGTGATGGGTCTCCGCTGTGGTGTGAAGCCTGTCAAGGGCTTCTGTGGCTATGGCGACTGCGGTCATAAAGCCAAATGTGTAATCCGTTCCAGACAAGTCGTTATCGATTGTTTTTGGCACTCCCACGTATTTGAGCCCAAGCTCACCCATTCTATACGCCACGCTTAAAGTGTCGTCACCACCGATAACGACGACCGCTCCTATCCCGGCTTTTTTGGCGTTTTTCAGCATTGTTTCCGGTCCTTTTTCGTGTTTGAATGGGTTTGTTCTTGAGGTGCCTAGGATTGAGCCTCCACGCGGAAGAATGCCAGACACCGACTTGAAATCCAAGGGTAAGAACCCGTTTTCTAGAAGCCCGTGCCATCCGTCTTTTATGCCGACAGTTTCATAACCATAATTTTGAATGGCTTTTCTAACAACAGCCCTTATAACGGCATTAATTCCAGGAGCATCTCCGCCTCCGCTTAAGATTCCAACTCTCATTTTGCATTACACCTTAAGATGCTTTTCCAGAGCTTCCAAACAAGCGCGTTTTAGCCTTGACAACTTCCTTCACGGCTTCTTTTGCCGGACCCAAAATTTTTCTAGGGTCAAACTCTTTGGGAGAATTCGCTAGAAACTCGCGTATGGTTGCGGTGAACGCCAGCCTCAAATCGGTGTCGATGTTTATCTTCGCAATCCCTAAAGAGATGGCTTTTTTGATGTGCTCTTCGGGAATGCCCCTCGCCCCTGTCAGCTCAGCTCCGTACTTGACGGCTTTTTCAATAATCCATGATGGCACGCTTGAAGCTCCATGCAAAACAAGCGGCAAATCCACCTTTTCCTCGATGAGCCTCAACCTTTCAAAATCAAGTTTCGGTTCAGCCTTAAACTTGTAGGCACCGTGAGAAGTGCCTATCGCAACCGCAAGGGCGTCAACACGGGTTCGTTCAACAAATTCTTCAGCCGCGCGAGGGTCCGTTAGAACAGCTTCTTTTTCTTCAACTGTTTTCTCTTCTACCCCCGCGAGCCTGCCAAGCTCAGCCTCAACAGAGACCCCTTTTGGATGCGCGAGATCAACTACACGCGTTGTTAAGGCGATGTTTTCTTCAAACTTTAGGAAGGAACCGTCGATCATCACTGAGGTGAACCCAGCTTCGATGCATCTGGAAATGGTTTCAAAGTCTTCGCCGTGGTCGAGATGCAAAGACATGGGCACTGGCGTAGCTTCTGTGGCTATTCTGGCGATTTTCACCAGATAAGCCAAACCGGCATATTTTATGGCGCTCGGCGTAACAGCAACGACAACTGGAGATTTCTCTTCCACCGCAGCTTCAGCCACAGCTAACAGGCTTTCGAGGTTTTGAATGTTGAAGGCGCCAACAGCGTAGGCTTTCCGCCTAGCTGGCAATAATAGATCCTTGTTTGTGACGAGCATTTTCTCACTGCGTATTGGTATTAATTGTAAATCATATAAATGATTTACACGGTTTCAAACAAGATTCAGCATACTTAATTAAGATTAATATTCAAGTGCCAGCAGAATTCTGCATTACCACAAATACATTTTGATTATTGATGGCTAGTGGGGTTTTCCCATCAAGACAAAGGTTGCTACAGCCGCCACACAGATCACTGCAATGATTATGGTTAGAAAGAGCATTTGCGGAATCCCAAAAATGTAATGCTCAACCTCATAATTCAAAGTTACAAGCTTATCTTCCGAGGAGTCTGTGTTGGAAAAGCGCAGAACGCATTTGCCTTCTGCGTCGCAAACGAAACGGTGATGGAAGTCGCCGATTTTGCCAAATTCTTTCTCGGTTCCATTGGGATAAGTTATGTAAAAGTATAAGGTGCTGTCAGACTGCCCAAGAACGGTAAAGCTTATCAAAACACGGTCGTCAACTGCGAGGTTGATGGATTTAGTCACTTCTTCACCACCGTGCACGGTAAAACTCATGGAGGTCGCCTCTGTAAGTTGAACAAGAATCGAGAATAAGACGGTGATGAAAAGCAACCGAATTAGCGCTTTCCTAGCACGAATCATGAGAGAATATTCCGTTTAGACACCGATAACCCTTATGAAACAACAATACAGAAAAACAATAAGAATTTAGAAAGTATGTCAACAGCCTTGAGGCTTTGACTCAAAAAGCACTTTAAGCGGTTAGCAAAATACATGAACAAGATTGGACGTGTCGCCATGAAGGTCGTTCCCAGAAGTAAAGTGATATACAGTTTTACCTCTCAGCACAAGCCAGCTGAAAAGGTCAAACCCGGAGAGCTCGTATTGCTTAAGACACAAGACGCCTTAGGAGGGCAGATAAAAAGCGAAAAGGATTCCTTAGACACGCTTGACTGGTCTAGGGTTAATGGAGCAACAGGTCCACTGTTCTTTAAGGGTGCGAAGCCCGGGGACACACTCGTCGTAAAAATATTAGACATAAAAATCGAGAAAAGAGGCGTGATAGTTGCTGTTCCTAAGTATGGAATCTTGGGAGGAAAACGGTTCAAATCCTCCACCGAGATAGTCAGGATAAGCAGGGGATGCGTTCATTTCGATGATGGGATTCGTGTCAAGGCAAAACCAATGATAGGCACCATTGGTGTGGCTCCAGAGTCGGGTGAAGTTCCTTCGGGTTCCCTCGGGATGCATGGTGGAAACATGGATGTTAAGGAGTTAACAGCTGGCACTAGGCTTTACCTGCCAGTGTTCACCGAGGGAGCTTTGTTTGCAGCAGGCGACATCCACGCGGTTCAGGCCGATGGAGAACTGTGCGTCTCCTCAGTGGAAGTGGCCGGCGAAGTCCTCTTAAAGTTCAGCCTCATCAAGGGTAAAAAGCCCGAATGGCCAATACTCGAAACTCGCAATTGGTATGCATTCCTAGCCTGCGGCGACACCCTAGACGAGGCTGCTAAGTCTGCATCTGAGGTTGCGGTGGGAGCTCTTATGAGAGAATACAATTGGTCTTTTGAGAAGGCGTACATGTTTGGAAGCCTCGCCGTAAATTTAGAAATCAATCAGGTTGTGGACCCGAAAAAAGGGGTTAGGGCTGTAGTACCAAAGGATTTTATATCCTTGAACAGCCTGTTGACTTGAAGTGTTAGGCTGCGGACTCTTATGGAACAAGGTTTTAACTTGTGACGTAGGTACTATTGTGAAACATCCAATTTTATATCTTCAGAGTCTGAAAACATGATTAGCTTCGCATATACTAATTCCATCAGGGCTGGTCTTCATTTACACTGTTACGATGAATTTCTTTTCTTTCCAAGACTGCTATGCGTTGTTTTCCATTAGGTGTAAACTTATATAAGTCTCAGATTTTCAACTAAACAACATGTTGAAGATAGGTCATAGAGGAGCAAGAGCTTACGAACCGGAGAACACTTTGCGCAGCTTTAAGAAAGCCCTAGAGTTAGGCGTGGACGCCGTAGAGTTTGACGTCAGGGGAACAAAGGATGGTGGAATAGTGGTTATCCACGATGCCGAGGTCGACAGAACTACGAATGGTAAGGGTTTAGTGAGTGAGCTGACATTAGAAGAAATTGAACAGCTTGTCACAGAAAAAGGCGAGAAGATACCTACGCTAGAAGAAGCGCTCGATTTTCTGGACAAGAAGGCGAAGATTCTCATAGAACTGAAGGAAACTGGTCTTGAGAAGAAGGTGCTGAGCCTAATTCACGAAAAAGGATTGGAGAATGACGTAATAATCGTTTCTTTCCATGAGGAAGCCTTAAGGAAAGTTAGGGAGTTGAACGACGATGTTGAGACTGGCTTGATCTACGTGAGACACAAGAATCCTATAAAGGCAGCCTTAGAGCTGAGAGCAAAATACCTACTTCCACTCTACCGGTTTACTCACGCCTCCAATGTTCAGAAAGCGCATGAAAACGGCTTGAAGGTAATAGTGTGGACGATAAACGAACGAGAAGAAGTTTCAGGACACGTGAAGAAAGGCGTTGACGGCATAGCCAGCGATACACCTGATATACTGAAATAGAAGAAGCGAACATATGCGCGCTGGATTTTCCGCATCAAAGAATTTTTATGATGACTCGTCTCAACTTCAAATGGTGAAAGAAATGAAAGATGTCAGACATTTCTACACAAAAGGAGAAGCAAAGGGAGGAAGCCGCAAGAGTTAACAGAAATCAACCCAAAAAGCTTATCACATTGCAGAAAAAGTCTAGGGCTCAAGGGAGCGGTAAAGAATGGATGAAATGATTGGATGTTGTGGACTGACTTGCACCAAATGCGAAGCGTTCATCGCAACAAAAAACGATGACGACAGCGCAAGAAGGAGAGTCGCTGCGAGCTGGTCTAAGCATTTTGGCATGAAGTTTGAGCCAGAAGACATTAACTGTGACGGATGCTTGCGAGAAAATGGGCGACGCTCAGGATACTGCCGTAAAATCTGCGAGATAAGACCTTGTGCCCAAGCAAGAAAAGTCAAAAACTGCGCTTACTGTGAGGATTACGCATGCGAAAAACTGAAGAAATTCTTCGCCATAGCACCTAGAGCAAGAGCTACCCTCAATAAGGTCAGAAAAAACGCCGGAAAATGAACAAGCCGCCATACGCTTTTGTTTACCTCATTTCTCCATGGCTTTTCTTATTCTACGCAGTTCTGCAAGAATCTGTTCGTTTATATCCTTGGAAGGTTTAACTTCGACTTCTGCTTCTATTGCTTCCGGTTTTATTCCTTTAACGAAGCTCATTATTATGTCTTTTACTTCTTCAAAGTTCTTTACTCCAAGAATCTCCGCCTCTGCGGTTTTGTGACCTGAACTGCTGACTCCTGAAAAGCCTGCAGTCTGTATTGAGAGTCTTCCCAGTCCGAAATGTCTGGAAATTGGACCTTGGTAAATGTTGACGTTGGTTATGCGATTGTAGGGCACAAAACTCTTGTTCTTCCACCACACTCCCCTTGTAACCGTTATCTTGTCGTCTCCCAAGACGTAAGTTATGGAAGAATGAAATTTAGGAATCCAGTATAAGACAATTGCGACGGCAATTAGAAGCGGCAGAAAAGACGACAAAGCAACTACAACTCCAATCCATGCCTCAAATGAAAGCATAACAACGACAACAACAAGAACCATCCACCAAAGAAAACCGCCAATTAACGTAAGCGTAAGGTAAACATGATAAAGTCTCTTTAGGTCTGTATCTGCTCCAAATTCTCTTTCTAGGGCCATGCGATCACACCTCATTAAGAAATACAAACATCCACACATTTAAAACATTTGGGTAGCAAAATTCTCTTCTTTCTAAGCTTCCACTTCTACCATCTTTAAGTTTCTAAAGTTAGAGAATTAACGCATATGGCTATTTTACCGCAGACGCCAGAATGTAAAGCGTCTATGTTTACTTTTGCTTCATAAATCTAATAAAACAAGACGGTCTATCCAAAAGCGAGAATCTAGAAATGAAGTTCACTCTTCGAAAACAAAAGTCCGCATACGCTCTTAGCTTAATATTTTGTTTGACAGGAATAACTGCTATTCTTGCAACAGTGTGGATAACGTGGTCGAAGATTTCTTCGGCTGAAGACCCTTTTTCAACTTTCCTGACACTTCTTTGGACGGAAAAGCTTGATTTCATTCCAGGCGTTGAATTTAAGCTCGTGTACCTTATCATTCTGGGAGATATTATGCTTATTTCAGGAGTCGTTATATGGGTATTAAGTCGACAATGGTTTTATCTTCCTGGAAAAACCACGTGGTTTCAATGCCCATTCTGTAAAAAGAAGTGGAGATCCAGCGGAGATAAAGCATTGGTGCATTGCCCTCATTGCCTCCAACTAATCCATCCATTAATGGTTGAAGATGGTTCAATTGACTGAACGGTTACCTTCTAACACTCTTTTTCTGAAGAGAATAGAGAGTTGATAAAAACTGAGAGATGAGCAATCTTTTGCATTTTTTATGCAAAAAGCGCGGGGTGATGGATTGAAGCCCTTGTTTAAACTGTCACCGAGTTTTTACAACGTTTTCTTCTGTAGAGTATGACTACTAGCAGCGTTGCTATGATGAACATTGGCGGAATAAGGAACGACGGAAACTCTGGAATTACGTGATATTGAATGTCGTATCCCATCTCTACCGTTGTGATAATGTTGCCGACGTTGTCCTCGGCTGTAACTGTGTAGGTTACGTTTGTGCAGTATGGAAACTTTGGTATAGTGGCATTCCAAATGTTTCCTTCAAGATTTGTCATGCTAACAGTCCTAATCCATGTTCCACTGCTATTAGCGAAAGCGTAAAACAGAGTCACCCGCCTCACCCCGCTCACATCATCCGTGACTGTGGCGTTGACTTTGACTTCATCGTCGGGGAGCACGTTGTCCTCTGGTGGAAATTGGCACACATTCGTTATGCTCGGGGGCTTTGTGTCAACAGAGAAGTAAACCCTACAGGAGGCTCCCATTCTTCCAGCAGTATCGTTGGCGTAGACAACCACGTAATGTACTCCGTCTTCGAGACTGTTCAGAGTTATGTTTCCAAAAATTGTAACGTTTGTTTGCCCATCTAAAGTGTAGCCAATCCATGAGGTTACTTTGTCAACTGTAAAGATTAACGGAACCGAGCTTGTAGCATATATCGTGTTCTTAGGCGACAAGATTTTGATGCATGGTGGCCTGCAGGCTTCTGCAAGCATGCATGTAGTAGCCATATAAATCACAACAAGCAAGACTGAGAAAAGCTTGTGATTAACCTTTGTCTTCATCCCTTCATCCTCACGCTATACTAGAAAAATTTATTCTTAAGGGATATTCTCGGGAGAATCATATTATTGTTCAAAGAATGATGCGTATACAACAAAACAGGACACGTCTGCTTCAGAGTTTCTAGCTTTCTACTATGTACCACAGAAGCTGAAGGGAACAGAGAGACAGGGAGATGTTTAGCCTTGATACGAAGTAATTTGCGTCACTAAAACTCAGGAATAAGCACTTTCCTTGCGTTTTTTGGGCAAAAAATGCGCGGGGTGCGGGATTTGAACCCGCGCGGCCATTACTGACCACAGGCTTAGCAGGCCTGCCCCCTACCAGGCTAGGGCAACCCCGCAACAAACCCCATTTGACTTTGTCTGCTGAGTTATTTTTGTGTTTCCGTGTTGACAAACGTTTTTACTGAGAGAAGGTTATTGTGGAATAGGTGAAGGCGGGATTGTCTTCGTTAAGCGATGCGGTAAAGAGGACCAGCGATGTGCTTAGGCTGGGGGCTTCAAGGCAGGTTTTGGATTACGAGCAGCGGTTCTCATCCCTTAAAAACCTTTACGATGGTTTGCTTTCAAACCTTATAAGAATGGGTTTTGACTGTGAAGAGGCTTGGGAAACTGCCAAAGAGTTTTTCGGGGCTTCCAGTGTTCGTTTTGCTGGCATAGACGGCACGATGTACTCGCGACCATTGTTTGATCTTGTCATCTTCTTCGGCGGCGCCTATGCTTCAACTGGCACCATAACTTTTTTGGAAAAGGACAAACCCATAGTTGAGTGCGATGAAAGGACGGTTCAGCAAGGCGCGGGCATATCAAGCGTCGTGCCAGTCTACGTCAACGAGATTCCAGACATAGACCAGACGTTTTTTGATGTTGAGCAGCCTGAAGAAATCAGTCTAGGTAAACCATTAATGGATGAGGCTATAATAAGCAATGCCACAATTGCGAATTGGATAATGACCTTCGCCGAGTATTACCTCGCCTACAAGCTTGCCACAGACCCAGACCAGAATATACGCGTCATTCTTTTAGATAGGAGCCTATCCATTGAGCGGGCAAGTCTCCTTTACGACACCTCGAGGCATGAGTTATGGAAAGCGAAAAGCAGCACAATTGGATACAGGATTGACGGTGAGCCTATCGACGTTAACGACTTGACTGTCGCGAGGCAATACGTTTGCAGTCAAGCTTTGGGTTTGCCACCTCCAAGGGCTGACTACCTACGCTACGCAATAATTCAATTGGCAAGGCGAAGAGGAGCCTTAACCGAAAATCAGATTCTAGCCGAATTTGGCATAACAGACGAGAAGAGAGCCAGAAGAGTGAAGCGATACCTCAAACACCTGATCAAGAGAGGCATTCTTGACGAGAAAAATGAGACTTACACTCTGAATCCAAAATGTGCAACGACCTGGGAGCGCATCAAAAAACTTGTTACAGACTTGGGTGACCGCTTCTTTTCTACGAAAACGTCAGAAACATCAAGTCTGATGAAAATTTTGAAGGACGGAAAGGAGCATTGGCTCACAACCCTCGACATTGCTTTCATTACGCTTTTCACGTTGCACATGCTCATGGAGGAATGCTGGAAAAGGCGAGTTTTGCTCATTGGCATAACAAAAGACACTGCAGCAAGGGACTTCAAACGACAACTAATCCCAATAATACACAATGAAGGCTTGTTGAAAACGGCTATCTCGCAGGGTGAGTTTGAAAAACTGCCCAACACAGACCGCATGATACTCCAGTCGGCCAGCATATTCAACCCGGAAAAGATTAAGCCACCATGGAGCCTAATCGAATACGATTCAGCCTTCAGAACCATGATTCCAGACAGGCAAAACCGCAAAGGCTACGTTTCAGGAGCGATAAAAAACAAAATTGGCCTTGAAAAGACCTTTCTGAAGACGTATGTGCAGTTGAGCCAAGCCAAGGCAGACCCGATGTTGCGAAGCAACGTCCTATTGATAGACCGTCTGGTCTATCCGGAATTTGATTATAAGCCTGAGAATGTTGTGGAGTTTTGGAACGAACTCAGCGACGGCACAAGAGAGCCTGTAGAAGTGATTTTGTTCATGGATAAAAACGTTCCAAACAAGCTGCAGAACTTGATTATGGTTATTTTGGCTGCTATGGCTCCTTCCAGCATTCCGGAAGCCTTCGGCCACAATAAACCCTTGTTCATTGCTGACAAAATTGCCAAGTGGAATTACAACCAATTCAAATGTATTGTGGACACCACAGCGGATTGGATACTCAATAACCATAAATTGAGAAAGTTCATATTCTATATGAGCACCTTCAGAGAGAGGCGAGCCACAATTGAAGCCGCAAGAAGAGAACAGATTTAACAGTTTCTGCTTTACAAACTTCAATGGCAGATTCCACGCGAGACTTGCAGCGGTTATTCCGCGGTATTTTGGTGGTGCTGAAGAAACCAAGCTGGCAGGAACAAGCGCACGTTACCAATGCCGAATAAAGGTTGAATATCAGAAGGATTTGATGGGACTGCTGGAGGAGGGTATGCTTCTAGCTGTTAAGAACTTCAAACAGACTGGACAAGACCAGGAGAGACTTACGCTTATGGAGATCAGCCGAATCTGGCCCGAACATTTTGGTTTGCGCGGTTTGTCCGAACATGGCTACTATCCCATGCAGTTTGAGATTATTGAACAGTCTGAAGAGGATTGGCAGACGGACGACAAGTCTACGATGATGATTCAGATAGACGCCATCCCAATAAACTATGACTTGACTATGAACCGGAACTGCGAATTCGAGTTTGTGAAGGGCTTTTCATACCCCGTAGTGGGCAGTCCAGTCCACCTTCTGAACAGCGAAATGATAAACCGCATGTACAACCAGAAAATAGCCGAAAAATTCGGCATAGACCCGTCTAAAACCGTTGATGACGCTAGGGCTGATCCGAGGCTCGGCTTAATCAAAATGTTTCAGGCAAGCAAAACGATTATCCCAATCTACGTTGATTTTGAGAAGCTTACCCGCTACCACTTCGGTGTCTTCGCTTTTACCGGTGGTGGAAAAAGCAACTTAATGTCTAACGTTCTCAGAAGAATTCTGTTGCACACAGACAACACGAAAGTCATAATTTTTGACATAAGCTGCGAGTACATATTCCTGTTGCTGGATTTACTGGCCGACCCGGATGTTCCAGCAAAAGTTGTCCTTGAACACAAAATCGACTCGCTGGAACAGTTCTTCAACTCTGTCGTCAAGCCTAGAGAATACGAAGCCGATGAAAGAATCAAGGCGGGGTTGCGATGCATAATGGAGCAAGGCAAAGTCGCCTACTACAGACGGCCTAAACAAAAGATTCCAACCTACAGCCAATTCATGGATGAGCTTAGCGACCAGAGGAGAGGCTCGACCGATAAGCCTCACTACATGAACGCCATTGACAAAATCCACGATGCCATACTCGAATACATGGAAGAGCACGGACTAAGCGAGAATCAGGAGGTGGACGAAGAATTCGTGAGATACATTGACAAGATAGCAATAGAAACCATAGAAGAGTTTAAGGTTCACGAAAAAAGCGGATTATACGCTTGGGCAACCACAAGAACCTCGCTGATTGACAGAATAAAGAAAAGACATGAAAAAGAAGAGAAAGAGACTGGCGGATTAACGATTGAGAAAATCCGAGAGCTATTGGAAGACGAAACAAGGCTTGTTTGCATTTCAATCTCAGACCCCTTCACGATAAAAGACCTCGTCATAACCCTTACACAGGATTTACTTGTCCGCAGAAAACGCAGGTTTCAGGTTAAGCCCTACATCATGCTTGTTTTCGACGAGGCTCAAGAGTTTATACCAAGCGGCTCGGCAGGAATAGACGCTAAATGTTCTGGACATGTTGAAACCTTACTTAGGCAGGGACGCAAGTATGGTTTAGGCGTTTGCATAGCCACGCAACGCATAGCCTACCTAAACACCAACGCCCTACAACAGCTTCACACGTACTTTGTCGGCACTCTGCCACGCCCATACGACCGCCAACTAGTAAGCAACACATTCATGATAGACCAAGGCATACTGGAAAAAACCCTAGAATTCGCACCAGGAGAATGGCTACTATCAAGTTACATAGCCACAGGAATAGAAAACGTACCAATATTCATCAAAGCAGACAACGCAGAAAAAGAAATAGAAAAACACCTAAAACAAACAACAAAATAAGCCCTTATGCGACGCCAACACGCCAGAAGTTTTGCCTGAATGCAAAATATAGAGTGGGGTAGGTCATGAGGTATTACGTAAGCCTAATCGCTTCTACAAAGATGTAATCGATGAAAAGCTGATTGCAAATGAAGACACATCCCACACTCCAACGCGGTATTCAAATATTTTAATGTAGTATGCCAATTTTGGGATAATAACATTAAATTCTTTGCAAAGTGCTAGGTGTAGAAATTTTTAAATATTTTAATGTAGTGGTTTTTTTGGCTTTTTCAAATGTAAACCTCTAATCTACGCTGTAAACCTCTACTAAGTTCTCAAATTATTCGGCGAATCGAGGTATAATTTGTTTTCTATATAGTTCCCTCACTTTACTTTGGTCTGTATTCCCCACATCTATAAGGATGAAGTGCTTAACTCCAGCCTTCACGAACTCGTCTATTTTATCTATGCAATCCTGAGCAGTGCCGGCTATGGAGAACTCTATCGCAGCCTCTATTGGAACGAGCTCTTGGTATCTGGTAATTTTTTCCATCCACTCGCTTGTCGGAAGCCATTTTGGGTAGCGTATGGAACTGAGTTCCTTTGGAAGCTCAACCTCGTAGCCAGCCTCCTTCAAAACTTCTTTGTAAGGAGAAAATAGTAGATAATATTTCACTCCACCAAGTTGCTTGTATGCATCCTCAGCTTTATCAGCAATTGATGTAAGGGCACATAGTCCCGCGTCAATATCGTCAGGCACTCTCCCAACCTTCCTAGCAGCTTCCTCAATAATCTTCAAACGTTTCTTGTACAGTTCGGGGCTCAATAGCCATGGCAACCAGCCGTCAGCCATTTCCCCAGCGAGCCTCAGCGTGCGAGGGCTGTTAGCTGCAAAATATATGGGTACTTGTGATTGGATTGGTTTGATTTGCAGGGATGCATCTTTGAACTTCCAAAACTCTCCCTCATAACTAATTTTTTCTCCAGCCCACAACCTTCTCATGAGTTTAACAGCTTCCACAATCCTTGAAACTGGCTTATTCCACTCTATTCCGAACGGTTCCAAGTCATAAGCTACGCCAGCTCCTAGCCCAAGTATAACATGTCCACCAGATACTTGATCTATGGTTGCTAGTCTCTGCGCCAGAACCGCTGGGTGATATCTATGCGGATCCGTAACGCAGGTTCCGAGATGCACTCTCTTTGTAACCATTGCTGCAGCGGTTAAAATGGTCCACGCTTCAGTAACGTTCTTCGCACCCGGTTCCAACACAAGGGAGTCACCGGCCCACACAGAGCTGAACCCGGCTTCCTCGCTGGCTCTAGCAACATCCAGAATTTGATCTACAGAGATTGTCCAGGTGGGTAAGGCTGCACCAAACCTAACGCCTTTTCTTGACATTTCCAACACCAATTAGAGCTCGGATATGGCAACTATCTGTTATCCTTTTTGCACTTTATAAGCATTGAATGGCATCCTCAAGTCTGCTGAATAGTCTTTAACCGCCTAGTTAGATGCGGTGAGTTTTTCCTGATTATCCATGCACGCCACTTTCCCGGCGCAATTACTACAAACAGAAAAAAGGGGATTTACGGGGGATATTGTGTCTCGTTGCTTTTTCAAAAGTAAACGTCTACTTTCGCTTGCGGAGGATTTTGGCTCCATCCATATCCATTACGCATCAGGAGAATGGCTACTATCCAGCTACATAGCCACAGGAATAGAAAACGTACCCATATTCATAAAGGCAGACAACGCAGAAAACGAGATAGAAAAATACCTGAGAGAAACAGCATAAAAGTACCGTTGAAGAACTCGACGATTTTCTCGGTGATAAGTAGATGTATCATCCTCGGCTGTCTGGAACCCTACAAAGCCCGCTACAGAGAAGATAAAAGATTGAAAAGCATGCTAGTCAAGAAGAGGCTTAAATGAGGAGAGAAGGTTTTGCAAAGATTTGAAAATGTGAGAGTTTTGAAGTCCGAGGTTATCTACAAAAGGCATGACAGAAAAGTTGTCGTGGACACATTGGAGTTTGCCGATGGATCGAGGCATGAGTGGGTCTATTTTGGCGGAACAGAGATAAAGGACAAGCCTACCGCCGTCGCGGTGGCCGCCTTCACAAAAGATAACAAAATGCTCCTTGTGAAGGAGTATAGACACCCTTTGGGCAAATTGATCTACGACTTGCCAGCAGGCGGCATAAGGCTTGGAGAAGACCCACATCGAGCTGCTTTAAGGGAGCTGAAAGAAGAGACAGGTTATACGGCTAAAAACTTGGTTTGGATTGGAAGGTTCAATTGGGCTCCAGGCAATATGGCTGGGGTTGTTGAGCTGTTTTTCACCAAAGACTTGAAAGTCAAGGGGAAGTTTCAATTCGATGAGATTGCTCACATTGAATTTATGGATTTTAACATGGTGTTAGAAAAAATTTTGAAGGGAGAGTTCATCGATTCAACTCTTATCATAGCATCTCTCATGGTTAATGTGAAGAAGTTACTGTAAAAATGCGACGTGGCGAGTTTGCTCGAGCAGCGTTAATCGTACTTTGGCTAATCTTCACTAGATTTAGGTTTTGATTTTCTCGGCTCTTAATTGAAGATAGGATCTGTAGGGTTTAAACCCAACTTTTGAGTATACGTGGAAGGCTGGGGCATTGTCGCTTAGTACATGGATCAATGCCGTAGAGGACCCTTCCAAGATTTCTTTTACCAAAGCAGATACAATCGATGTTGCGTAACCCTTGTTTCTATATCGCTCATCGGTAGCTACTGCTCCAATGTTGCTCCCAAAATCCGTTAAGCGAGTGTTGCCGACTGAAACGATTTTCCCATCAAGTTTTATCCCAAGCCAAAGCGCGTTTTCCACCCTCGATTTAAGGCTCTCAGCTGTAATTTCGCCCCACCATTCAGGATACGCATTCCTCATCAGTTCAGCAACTATTCCGGCATCTTCAACCGTCAATCTTGCCAGTTTATGGTTGATTTGGATGTTTTCTTTGCCTTTTCTTAGACGCATCAGAATCACTTCCGCTTTGGTTATGGGTCTGTGCTTTCTGAAAACTATGTCTTCGCATTCTAAAGGAGCCTGTAACTCAACTTTTTCCAAGTTAACATGATTAAGTAACATATCTACGGCTTCACGATTTCCCCTTAACTGAACAATGTAATCCCTGTAAACCAGCATGAGTCCTTCAATTTTATCTTCTTCCATCGCCATCAGAATTTTGGTCTTGTCTCTGTTTAGCTTCCAGTCAAGAATAAAGAAATAGTAGTCAGGAGGGTCTTGGTTAACATGATTCCAGAAAGTCTGCTCTAAACTTTCTTCGAGAGGTACAACCTTCAAGGTTATTTCTTCCAAGCTTATGCTAATTGAACTGGGTAAAAAAGTTCAGGATTTACGCCATTCCGCGTTTTTTGAGTAGGCGTTGCCATCTTTCGTCTGTTATTCGCTGTATTTCATCGAGCATCTTCTCGAATTTCGGTGTGAACAAGTGTCTGAAGCGCCCTTGCACTTGTAGGTACTCCCTTACTGGCTTCTTCTTTTGTGGGCTTAGGGCTATGACCTTGCTTGGCGCAGACAGTTGGTATTCGCCGTTTATGGCTTCCCATAACGGGAATATGCATGTTTCCACCGCTAAGCGGGAAAGCTCTATGGATTTGGCTGGGTCGCTTCGCCATCCTCTTGGACATGGTGCAAACACGTGTAAGAACGCTGGACCGTTCACTTCTATTCCCTTTCTGACTTTTACGAGTAGGTCTCGCCAGTAATAGGGCGATGCTGTAGCCACGTAGGGCATGTCATGGGCCACCATGATATCAGCAATCGGCTTCTTGGGTTCCAGTTTTCCAGGTATGACCGTGCCGGCTGGCGAAGTTGTTGTGGCTGCCCCTAAGGGTGTTCCTCCGCTTCTCTGGATGCCTGTGTTCATGTAGGCCTCATTGTCATAGAGCACAAACAGAAAGTCGTGTCCCCTTTCAAC
>Ga0315310_10000718_pt1 | contig 21192 bp, 20 predicted proteins | sample TDP5_MG_FD_203630 | JGI IMG/M metagenome (GOLD analysis project Ga0315310, IMG submission 203630) | Freshwater sediment microbial communities from Lake Towuti, South Sulawesi, Indonesia - TDP5 | ecosystem: Environmental > Aquatic > Freshwater > Lake > Sediment | place: Indonesia: South Sulawesi...
CATAACCCCATTCAAACAGAATGGCGAAGTTGATGAGGAAGCACTGAGACGGTGTGTCACTTTTTGGATCGAGAACAAGGTTGGAGGCCTGGTTCCCTGCGGTAGCAATGGGGAAGCTCCATACATGAACGCAGAAGATCGGGGCAAAGTCATACGGATAGTCGTAGATCAATCAAATGGAAAGGTTCCGGTGATAGCTGGAACTGGTAGCTTGAGTAGTGAGGAGACAATTCGTTTGACGAAGAATGTCAAGGACATTGGAGCAGACGCAGCCCTCATAGTTACGCCGTTCTACTATAGGCTTTCCGACAGGGAGCTGTTCGAACACTACAGGGCGATCGTGCAGTCCGTAGACATACCTGTGGTTCTCTACAATGTTCCGAAATTCACAGGTTTCAACCTGGAGCCTAGAGCTGTGGCCGAACTTGCACGGCTGGAAAATGTGGTTGGCATCAAGGACAGTAGTGGCAGCATAGGACAGATTGCAGAGATAATCAGACTTGTCGGCGACAGAATATCTGTCCTAGCGGGCACTGGAGACCTAATCTATCCTACGCTAATGTTGGATGGAAAAGGAGCGATAGTCGCCATTGCCAACGCGGCGCCGCTCCAATGCAGCGAAATCTATGAGGCCTTCCTGAAAGGTGATTATGAAAAAGCCAAGAGCCTTCAATTGAAGCTGCTTCCTCTCAACGACGCTTTGACGAGAAAATATGGGGTCGTAGCCTGCAAGGAAGCACTGGCAATGTTAGGGAAACCGGCTGGCTTTCCAAGGAGACCGCTGCTAGCTCTGAGTGAGGAGAGCAGGGCGGAAATAAGAAAGGTGCTTGCTGACCTTCACCTTGTTTGATGGCGAGAAATTTGTCTTGACGAGCTTAGACGAACTGGTTGAGAAAACAACCTCGATAACCGGACCGGAAATGCTCATTCTAATGCGGAAGGTTGAATCCATACTAGAGCATGAAAGAAGATGTGGAGATCAAGGAGGTAGTAGGATCGAAGAGGGGCTTGTTCACATACCGCGATCGGGCGAGCTCATAGTAGTGGGAGATATCCATGGCGATCTGGAAACTCTAGTCTGGATCCTGAAGAACAGCGGTGCCATTGAACGAATTGAAGGAGGACACGGCAGGATTCTGTTTCTCGGCGATTACGGCGATAGGGGAGACAAGTCCCCTGAAGTGTACTCTGTTGTGCTTCATCTGAAGGCTATGTATCCAGGCTCTGTGATCCTTCTTAGAGGTAACCACGAAGGGCCTAGGGATCTACAGGCCGTTCCTTATGATCTTCCCTACCAGTTTAGTAATAGGTTCGGCGATTATGGCCGTTTAATCTGCGAAGAGCTGCAGATGTTTTTTGATGCTCTTCATCATGCAGCTATTCTCGACGGGAAGTATCTTCTCCTCCATGGCGGGGTGCCGAGTCTCGCTGGATCGCTGAACGAGATTGCTCAGGCCAACTTAACTCACCCTACGACAACCCACCTAGAAGAAATACTCTGGAACGATCCCTTGGAGGGCATGAAAGGAACAGCGCCATCTCCGAGAGGAGCGGGGAAGCTTTTTGGCGATGATGTTACCCGCCATGCTCTGAGACTTGCGAACGTGAAGACACTTGTTCGGGGCCATGAGCCATGCTACGACGGCATCTCTGTATCGCACAACGGAATGATCCTAACCGTTTTTTCTAGAAAGGGATTCCCTTACGGCAATATGCACGCAGCATACATCCTTATAGATACAGCAGAGCCTGCCCTCTCTGCCTACGAGCTTGCGAGGTCAGCCTTCCTCCTTTAGCTTGCGAGATTGTCGGCGCCCTCTGCTGCAAGCAAATTAATGGTTCTAAGAAACTCTTCCTCTTTCCCTTTGGGAAAAACTCCGCTTGCAGCGAACGCATGACCATCACCTAGACCGTCGGCGATCCTCGCGGCCTGAGAAAGAATGGCTGAGACTGGCAGGGCGGCTCCAACCTTCACCTTGTCTTCAAGCGAGGCTGGAAGTCTCGCAGATACTTTGACATAAGTTCTTTCGAGCCTACCGAAGCCTGGAACTAGGGGCTCAACATTCATGAATCCAACGAGATACTTGAGAGGATGGAGGATTCCTTGATACTTCAAGTATGAGCAGAGGCTCCCAACCGTCTTTGTCCCCATACCTTTGAATGAGTCCCCACCATGGAACCATTGAATATGCTCGAGCTCTTCGAGGCCGTCTGCTCGGATCTTGGAAAGAAGTTCTTTGTTTATCCTCTTCCTCTTCTCTTCGAGCTCACTTATTTTGTCTAGCGTCTCCGGACTCATGCCGTCAAGGCACGCTTCAACAGCCAACTTGGGACCGTTCACGTAATAGCCAACTGATCCAAGGATGGTCAATTTGCCAGAGAGGGTACGGTAGGAAACTGGGCGTCCGAGGCCGGAAACAACGTAATCGATAATCCGACCTGTCCTCCTCATAGAAACTTCCCCTACGGCAGCAGCATCTTCAAAGGCTATCCTGTTCAATGATACGAGATCTCCAGGTATCTCCGCTGATCCCACCACGGCAAGCTTTGCGAGGCTTTCACTTTCTGGGGCAAACTGCTTCGCGAATAGATACGCAATAGTGGCAGCAGAAGCGTCTTGTTCACCACTCAAGCCGAAGAGTTCAGGATTCGCAACATCCAAGCGGTTGCTTTCGACAGGTTCCACATCATGATGATCCAAGAACAGTACGAAATTTCGTCCCTCGTCCTTCTCTGAGATAAGTTTGCTATGCGACGAGCCAATATCTGCGTAGACTATCAATCTTCCTGACTGGCTGTGGGACCTGGATACCACTTCGGGAAATATCTTTTCGATACAGATCAGGTTTGTTCTGAATCCTTCTCGTTCGAAGCAATTCTTGCAGATCGCGGCGGAAGCCAAACCGTCAGCATCATCATGATGCCAGATCTCTACGAGCTTAGGCTCTTGCTTCCTGAGTCGTTCAGCCACTTGCTTTAGATGATCGACGAATCGGTTCTCTTTTTCTCCCAAAGCATCCTTCACCCGTCATCCTTCTAGGGGAGGTTTCTGGACATCTTGACAGCGTCCTCTCCATCATGGTAATATTCCTTGATCAACCCTGCTTCTTGAAATCCAAGCTTTCTATAGAACTCGTGTGCGGCATGATTCGACTCTCGGACCTCCAAGTCAACTCGTCTGACGCCCTTTCTTTGAAGCACTTCTAGGATTTCGACCATCAGTTTCGCTCCAACACCTCTTCTCCTGAAGTCTCTTCGCACAGCGATAGAAAGAATGTGTCCAGCATCTTTCATCAATGAGGCCAAGACATATCCAACTGTCCTCTGCTTGGAGATTGCGACTAGGAAGGTTTCAGGCGTCTCCTTTGCCATACCAGTGAAAATGTGAGGCGGGTAAGGCGCCGAGAACGACTCGCGTTCGATCTCGCAGATTTCTCTCAGGAATTCTTCACGAACACCTGTGATTTCCATGTCGATGGTCTGCAATTTTGAGTTCTCTTCTCGCGACGCGTCCTTCATCAACCAATGGTTGAGAAAGGTTAAATAAAAACTGAAGATCTGTACAGCCCCACCTGTACTACAATGGAGGGAATTGGCATAGCCGAAAAGAAAACTGAACGCTGGGGCATAGCCAACATCTACTCGTCCTTCAACAACACAATCGTCCATATCACAGATCTCAGTGGGGCCGAAACTATTGCGAGGAGTTCAGGCGGCCAGCACGTGAAAGCCGACCGACTCCAAGGTTCACCTTACGCCGCGATGCAGTCGGCGGCAGCTGCTTCAAGGATCGCGAGGGATAAGGGGATAACCGCTCTCCACATCAGGGTGAGGGCTCCGGGGGGTCACGGCGCGAGGACACCTGGGACCGGTGCTCAAGCAGCTATCAGAATGCTAGCTAGGGCAGGTTTCATGATAGGCAGAATTGAGGATGTCACGCCAATACCTCACGATGGCACGAGAAGGCCGGGTGGCAGACGAGGCCGAAGAGTGTAGCTCTCTCCAAATCTCCATATGGGCTTGAATGGTCGGATGGTCTATCTGATGGGAAGGCACTCGTCGACGATGCTGCTTGGGCTTATGTTGGTTGCTTTTGGCTTCATGTGGTTGGCTTCCGATCAAGGATGGATTCGGCTTTCGAAGGGGCTAGTTCTAGCCATTGGGGCTATGTTGTCAGGAATCTGGCTGATGGTTAGAGCACTGTTGTACCGGTAGCGTTTGAGATTCCTGCCAAATGCCTATGATCAGATACGCGAAGCAGTCACATTGCCCTGAGTCTTCTTACTCGTTCTTCTAGGGGTGGATGGGTAGCGAACAGTTCATCCAGAGGATTGCGGTTCGGATCGGAAATGAACAAGTGGGAAATCGCGTCGCTAATATCCATCTTCCCTTTATTGAAATTCTTGATCTTCTCTAACGCGGACGCAAGTCCTTCAGGGTAGCGCGTAAGTTGGGCTGAACTTGCGTCGGCAAGGAACTCACGCCTTCGAGAGATGAACGCTTGCACAAGGCGACTCGCGATTGGAGCAAGAATTGCGAGTATTAGGCCCGCTAGAATCAGTATGTTCAGTCCTCCTCGCTCTCTCTCATCACGCCTCGAGCGGACTCCTCCGTACCAGTACATGCGAAGCAGCATATGGCCCAGTATCGCAGCTAGGCCGACGAGCACTGCTACAAGCGTCATGAATCTGATATCAAAGTTCCTAACATGTGAAATCTCGTGTCCCACGACACCCTCTAATTCTGTTCGGTTGAGGTGAGCTAATGCTCCGGTCGTAACTGCGATTGACGCGTGTTCCGGATCCTTGCCGACAGCAAAGGCGTTTATCTCATTGTCTTCGACCACGTAGACTTTTGGGGTCGGGATGCCTGCTGCAAGGCTCAATCCCTCAACGCTGTTTATCAGATAGATGTTGCTTCTAGGGTCTGCTGGCCGGGCATTCGTTGCTTTGAGGACTATTTGATCTCCGTAGTTGTAGGAGATCTGTACCTGAGCGAGCATGAGAACGATTGCGAAGACTGAAAGGAACAAAGCAAATTCTGGTAACAAGATGCGGGCAATCACGTAGACTAGTGCTACCACTAGCACAACAACGAAGACCGTGAGAAGAAGTGAGTCCCTTTTGTTTCTCGATATCTCATCATAGAAGCTGATTCTCTGCATCAGAAGGTCACTTTGACAGGCGCCCTCTCTGCCTCAGGTATCTCTAAGTAAGGTCGCTGCTGGGTTCTTCCCATCATGCCCGCAAACCACCGTCCCGGCAGCGTTGAGATCATATTATTGTACGCCAGTACTGAATCATTGTAGAATTGTCTGGCATAGGCGATCTTGCTCTCTATCCCGTCGAGTTCCTCTTGAAGGAGCTTGAAGTTCTCGCTTGCTCGAAGAGTAGGATAATTCTCAGCGAGCGCGAAGATCGTTTTGAGAGCACCAGCCAAAGCGTTGCCCGCCTCCATTCTCTCCTTTACGCCGCCAGCCCCAAGCATTCGCTCCCTTGCTTGAGTCACCATCTCTATGGCTTTCTGCTCATGCTTCATGTATCCCTTAACGGTTTCAACGAGGTTGGGCACGAGGTCTGCGCGCTTCTTGAGCTGTACGTCTATCTGGGACCAAGCGTTGTCAATTCTGTTGGACAGCACAATTATGCGGTTGTAGTAGGTGAAGATCAGCGCTAGCACGATGATCACGAGTATTAATCCAGCTAACCAAATCCACAAGTCTGCCACTTCCAACTTATCGATCGATCTTATGCATATTAAAGCCTTGTTTGACCTCGGGTATCCTAACCGTTTGCAGATGTCGGAGCAACTCTGAACGAGCCCAAGTGCTGCCCTCCCCAACCGTATCCATTCATTTCCGATCATTCAATATGAAAGTCTTTAATACGAGCAGGTCTGCCTTTACCAACAAGCTAGAAAAAGCTGATGAAATGGAAGGAAGGTCTGAGTTCGAAGAGTGTCAAGTTCACTTTTTCTTCTCGTCTTTTCTCCGTTTTGTCCTTTGCTCTAGCTCATGGAAAGGAGGAAACGTAATGGAGTATGAAGGCTCTTCCGAGAGCGGGCCTAGAAGGTTTGGCAGAGGACCTAGAAGAGGTAGCTTCAGACAGCGATCTGGACCAGTTCCAGTGAAAGAAGGTGAGGAGTACGAGGTCACCGTTGAGGCCATTGGCCGAAGAGGAGATGGAATCGCGAAGATAGAGAACTTCATAATATTTGTGCCCGGGACCAAGACTGGCGATCACGTTAAGGTGAAGATCACAGGGGTCGGTGGAAGCTTCGCCACCGCTAGCGTAGTGACCTAGCAGAGAGGTGAGCTTCATGAAGATAATTGAACTCAAACCGGGGATGAAACGGGTGGAGATCACAGTAAAAGTGATTGAGAAGTCTGATCCTAGAGAAGTCACAACTAGGTTCGGTGACACAAGCCGGGTTGCAACCGCGATTGTTCAAGATGAGAGCGGCACGATAAAGCTGTCACTCTGGAACGAGACCATCGACCAGGTCAATGTGAATGATACCGTGAAGATCGAAAACGGATATGTCACAACCTTCAAAGGAGAAACCCAGCTAAACGTCGGAAGATATGGTAGGCTCAGTGTCGTAAGCTAGGTTTGCCAGATAGTCTCTACCAATGTTTCTACGCAGTCAGCTGAGTAGTCCGGACGCTCTGGCACGCCAAAGGTATTGGCATCTCTGAGTCTAGAGACATGCCCGAACTTTGATTCAGTGTACGTTCGCGACGCACTTGTAACGATAGTGAAGTAGCTTCCCTCTTTTGAATAGGAGAAGACCTGGGGCTCTGTTCTGTTTTCACCGGTCATGTATTTCTCCAATACCAGCTGTCTTCATCGCCCAATGTGATCTGCGCAGTCAGCCGAATAAACCTATTGGATGAAACAAGACTAGACGTAGGCGAGGGATCAGCGTAGTGGCGGTTGTCTTTCACTTCAGCGCGGATAGCTGGGTCGATTTGTTTTCTCATGGAAAAAGATGTGCTGAGTGTTGCCTTCTGCGTCTCAGATTGCGTGCGAAGACTGATCCGCGACTCGACAGCTCATCAATATGTGCGGCCGCTTCTTGCTGTCATGTCTGCTGCCGAACCTTAGATCAATACCTTTCATTGAATAGACTTAAAACGATCAACTCAGATATGCAGGGAGGAATCTTGCGACCTAGGGTGATGCACTATGAGTTTTGAGATAGAAAGCCTGAAGGAGAAGGATGTTGAAGAATCAGCCAAAGCGTTGCTCCAGTCTCTTGGAAGTCAGGTTTCTCCGGTCCTTCAGGATACCAAGGCTCTAGGTCGCGCAATATACGGCCCACATGCGATCACTCTAATTGCGAGGAAGAAAGGGAAGATCGTTGGCATCATTAACGGCACAGCAACTATTCAACCGACGATAGTGTTCTTGGGAGTAACCGACCCAGAAAGCGCAAAGGAGGGCTTGGGCTCGATCCTCGTGGATAGGTTTTTGGAGCAAGTGAAGAATCAATTTCCTAACGTGACCGCCGTGAGGACTACTTTGCCAGCTAACTTCCCTGACGCCATTGCCCTCTACTCCTCTAAGGGGTTTGTAGTTGAGGGATTTGTGAAAGAGGCAGCTCAAGGACGGGACGTGGTCTTTCTCAAGAAGCTTCTTGCTCGTTCCACTACTCCTGTTACCTAGTGGCCCTGAACCGCATCTCTGTCAACAGTGAGAATGTGTCTCCTCGTCTCAGTATGGATTCTGAAGTTTGAAGCTGAGAACGCTGTTGAGTTCTGAGCTTGCTCCCATAGAAACCTAGGTAGGCAAAGATTCGCCTCAGTGGCATTTGAGGGAGCCTAGGATCATTCTAAGATCTCTTGTCTGGTCTTTCTCTGCTTTTTCTCCTCTCAACGGTCCGGTCTTCATGCTGAGAATGAGGGATCTTCGAGTTTTATTGCACCACAGTCCATAACACTCAGCTATCCCATTTCGGCCTGCCGGATCACGCCATTCGTAAATGGTCACGCACGCTTGATGCCCCCTGATCTTTATGTCCTCTCTTCTCTCCACCTCTCTCAATAATGTGTCCTGAGAGAGCATTAACGCCTGTCGTATATTCTCCCTGTCGAGGTGAGCGGAAATGACATGCGGGAGACTTGGAGGTGGGGACTCAGTGGTTTCAAAGTATACTGCAAGGAATCCCCCTCCAGCCGATTCTTTTCTCGAAATCCCAACCATGCCTGAGGCCTCTTCGCCGCGAGTGGCCTCTTCTCGTATGGAAAAGCCAGGTAATAGGTCGAGGCGAACATGAAACCTGTTTGAGATGAGTTTTCCGTCCTCCTTCGCCTTCTTCTCCTCTTCATCTCTGATCTTCACCTGTTCCTCAATCTTCAGCAGTAGCTTCTCCACGTTCTCTCGCTTGTCGAAGAACTTGATGTAGTTCACGCCCAGGTCTCCGAATATCGAAAGGAATGGCCCAACAAAGACCATCGCCAGTTGGCTTCCGATATATGACATAGGTTTGATTGATTCTAGGAACATGATCGCCACTGTTTCTAGCCTCCTCTTGATCACTTCTGCGGCAATTCGATCGATCATCCGTGCTTCCTCTTCCAATGTCAGCTCTCTCGTAAATGACTCCACAATGCCTCGCCTCACAGATATTAGGGAGAAACAAGACGGCGATAAAAGGTTTCGTCAACTCGTGCTGATGGGCGAGAACATGCTCGCCAATGGGATCAAAGGTAAAGTGCTGATGAATGAAGTCAGTTATGTGAGCCCTGGCGAGGAGATCGCTGACGCACCCGAGACCATCGAATCTCTTGTTGACGGAACATCAATATGTCCCATGCAGAATCGAAGCTGTGGAAAAATGTCCCTCATTTTGTCCCCCACTTCTAGCGTCTCCTCAACGATCTTTCTGACGCCGTCACAAGTCAGCCTACATTTGCGCTGCCAGTGATCTTTACACAATCATCTAGCACGTTCGCAAGCTTACGGTCCAGATGGGTGTAGACTACGAGTGTAGGTAAAGAAGTTCATGAGTGGATTTAGCTTGGGCTAGATGTTGATGGTGCGAACCAGAAGATTTTGCTACTCTTATTTTCCTTTTTCATCCTTCTCAGGATCGTCTTGTCCGCCATGAGGTCGACTGCAGTCATTGCCATGACTTTGGTGGCGGTCAAAAGACCCTTTCGCCCCTGATCTGTCTTCGTGGCGTCTCTGAACGCTGTCGAATGTCCCGGAGTAGCTGTTGGGCAGATCTTAGTGCTCAGACTAACGGCTGGAACAACTTGGGTGACGTTGCCGAAGTCTGTCGATGCCCTAGGCATCTGTTTTCGCGTTTCGGCGGGGTCCTGAACCTTGACTCCGAGCTTCCTCAGGTTCTTTGCAACAAGATCTTCCAGAGTGATGTTGTGTTTGATCCCTTGATACATAGGCATCTTAGACTCAAAGGATACTTTCGCGCCTGTTGCAACAGCGGCCCCTCTGGCGCAGTTCTTTATCTTCTCGACGAGCTCGTCTACGTACTTCGTGTCTGAAGACCTAGCCCCATACTTGACGATGGCTTTGTCAGGGATGACATTGGACGCCGTTCCTCCTTCAGCAATAATTCCGTGAATCACAACATTCGCGTCTCGACGTACGTGTTGCCTCAAAGTGTTGACAGCGACATAGGTTAGTATGGCTGCGTCTAGCGCGTTAACTCCTTTCTCAGGGGAGGCCGCGGCGTGGGAGCTTCTTCCCTTGAAAGTTATCAGTAGATCCTTGACAGCTAGGGCTGGTCCACCAACAGAGTATCTCGTGGATCCGTGCATCATCAGAACCGCATCTATGCCTCTGAAGATTCTGGCCTTGACAAGCAGGGCCTTACTTCCTGCGTACCTGCCGCGTCCCTCCTCATCAGGCGTACCAATCACCATAACGGTGCCGCCAACCTGCTCCAATACTTCGCAAACTGCGATGGCTGCGCCAACGGCTGCAGCTGCAATCATGTTATGGCCACAACCATGACCTATACCCGGCAATGCGTCATATTCTGCTAGGAAAGCTATTTTCGGAAAGCCCTTTCCGACGCTAGCGACAAAGGCGGTGGGAATTTTCGCGGTTCCCTCGAATATTTTGAACCCTTTCTTGTGCAGATAGGATGCCAAGTACTTGAGGGACTTGTATTCCTCGCTGCCCAGCTCCGGATGATCATAAAGCCAGTCACTGATCTCAAACAATTCGTTCTTCAATTGTTCAACTTGCTGAGCCACGTAGTTCTTGAGTTTCTCAAGCTCTTTCATCCTCATCCGCCCTGACAAGAATGCGATGTGCATTCTTTTCTGCGAATATAAGCCGAATCATTGGCAAGTAATAGCCATTCAAAGGCGTTGTCTTCGGTAACTATGGTATCGGCTACATTTGTCGTAGGAACAGTTGAGAGCTTTCTTAGCGAACCAGACAAACACAATGAGTCTTATGGGAGTAGCGTTGGTCTTTCAAACTCTCGCGCGTTCTATATGAGCCGCATCATTCGCGTAATCGAGAAAATCAACGGCTAAGCAAGCTGAAAGCCTCAGTCAAGACTACTTGCTCCAACGTTCCTTCATATCCTATGCCGTAGTAGAAACCTCCGGTGATTCGTGGGATCTCCCTAAGTAGTTCAGTTGGCTCCAGCCACCGCTTCCCTGACTGAACTTCTATCAGTTCATCCACTTTTCGAGATGTTCCTCTCTCGAGATCGTGTGATGGGTTGATGACCAACGTCCTCACTCCCTCTCTTTGCAGGAGGGAGGCCACGTCGAGGACATCTGCTTGGGCATGGTTTAGGAAGCGTGAGCGAGTATATTCGGAGAGGGGCGATCCCAGAGGAATGTTGGCTATCCCGTCAGAGATTATCACTAGGACAGAGATCGCGTCCTTATTCTTGTTTTTCTCGTTTCTTAGAACTCGCCAGGCCTCGTACATTCCGGAAGCTAGAGGGGTTAGATCGCTAGCTCCGACCTCCATGAGCTTCTTCACTACGAGGTTTAGGTTTGTGGTTGGCTTTTGGAGAGTTGCAGCATCCTGACCTTTGAAGATGACCAGACCTACACGGTCGCGTCTCTTGTTCGCTATATCATGCATACTCAGGATGGCGTTCTTCACGTTGACAAGGGATGGAACCATAGATTCACTCATATCTAAAAGAAGAACCATAGTGATGGGGGCCCTCATCTCCCTCACTTTAACTCTTATATCTTCAACCTCTACCTTCAGAGCCAGTGCGGTCCGATCCCTTGAGCGTTGGAAAGGAGCTGCGGCCCTGATCGTGGGTCCAAGAGCCACATCCCAAGGCCTAAGCTTAGGAAACTCGTATGAGACGTATCTGCCGCGTTTGGACCTGGCCTTGGTCTTTGATTGTCTCCCGATTACGCTCCTGAGGCTGCGGTCAGCACGCCTTTCAAACAGAAACTTGTAATGCTTTCGCTTCTCTTTCCTTCCAGTCTCAAAGAGCTTTACACCTTTTTCGACGATCATCTTGTAGAGGCGACGGATGGATGCATATAATGGAATGTTAATTACGTTGGAGGCTTGTATGATCCTTTGCTCCTGCATGTTCTCCTTGCGTGCTGCTCGATCCTGCTGCTGAACCAAATGTCTCCTAAGTCCTGAGCCTAGATAGGTGTAGAGATAGATGACTGGCCTGCGCATCCTTCGGGAGAGGAGAGTCATGATCGCGAAGATGGGTACTATTACTGCGAGATGGAGCAGTATTCTTTGGAATGTCAAGGCATTCGTTAAGGCCGAGATTGGTATGCCAAAGATCATGACTTGAAAGAGGAGAGTTGTTATGCTTGATATGACGCCGAGAGAGATGAGCAGACCCGCCAGGACTAGCACATAGATGATATCGTTCAGAAGCCTCGGAACTCTTCTCCGTCTTCTACCTATCGTTCGCGGTGGCAGGGAAGGCCGTGTTGTTTCCTGCGGTATTCCGGTTGCGGACGGCCTAGGCTCCAAAGCCTCTTCAACGGCCTTCCCGGCCGCCTCCCTTAGGAAAATGCTCCTCAGTTCCTCCATTATTGAGCCCTTCTCAGGAAACCTCCCTTCCTCCTGCCTAATCCTATGGCTCAGTGCGAACTCGAACACGCTCATAACATTCTCGGGCACGACAGTATCTCTTCCCTCAAACGCCGCGAGAGCTCGCGCTGCCTTCAAGACAGCAATATCAGATCTGACCCCTTGAACTTTGAGTCGCGAGCAGGCCTCGGCTATTCCTTTCATAACCATCTCAGGAACGTTTATGCTTGCTAGATTCTTCCGAGCTTCCTGGATTTGTTTCCTTAGGTGGGACTGCTCCTCTTCGTATTCCTTGTAGAGGGTTGCCGGGTCCTGCTCAAATGCCAGATTCCGGCGAACTACTTCCTCTCTCTGCTTTGGATCCGTCAGAGGCTCCATCTCGATCTTTAGAGCGAAGCGATCCATAATCTGGGGGCGAAGCTCTCCCTCCTCAGGGTTCATCGAAGCTATGAGTGTGAAGTGGGACGGGTGTGCAAGGGAGAGTCCCTCCCTCTGGACAAGGTTCCAGCCTGAGACCGCTGGGTCGAGGATGCAGTCTATGATGTGGCTGGGTAGGAGGTTTATTTCGTCTATGTAGAGGATGTTTTGGTTTGCTTTGCCCAACAGGCCAGGCCGAAAGGCTCTTTCCCCTTTGAGAAAGGCGGCTTCTGTGTCTATGGTTCCAAGAAGCCCATCCTCCGTCGCGCTCACGGGCAGTTCGACTATGCTCGTCTGGCGATATGATACGGGGAGCTTTCCCTCATTGGCCAGTCGTTCTCTGCATAAGGGGCATAGGTGGGACAAATCGTTAGGATGGCAGTTGAATGGGCAGCCCTCTACATACTCTGTCGTCGGTAATATGTCTTCCAACGCACGGATGAGGATTGATTTGCCTGAACCCTTCGCTCCTGAGATCAGGACTCCGCCGAGTCTTGGGTCGATAGCATTTAGAATGAGTGCACTCTTGACCTTCTCCTGTCCAACAACCGCAGTGAAAGGGTAGACAAGTCTGGGCATCTGCATTGCCTCTTTACCCTGTACGCTCCGTGACGAGGCTGAGGGCCTTTCTGAACTCCTCCTCGATCTGCTTCTCAGACGCAGGTGGATCCATGCCAAGGTTTCTAGTCCTATGACTTATAGCTAGAAACGCGCAGTCGAGGAAATCTTGGGAATCCACCTCATTCCTGCCGTTGAAGGCGGCGAGTGCTTTAGCAGATTTGATTATCATTATGTCTGGCCTGTGACCGTCTACGTGTAGAGCTATGCACATTCGAGCGACAACATCAAAGAGATGGTCGGGGACACTTACCTTGGGTAGAATCTCCTTTGCCCGCAGTATCTTCTTCATTAAGTCCTCCTGTGCCTGCTTGAACTTCTCTCTGAAAGCTATGGGATCATCTTCAAACTCTATGTTACGCTTCATAACGTCTATCCGCAAGTTTGGATCTTGGATTGTTGAGATCTCCGTGTGAGTAGCCATACGATCGAGCAGCTGTGGCCTGAGCTCCCCTTCCTCTGGATTCATAGTACCTACAAGGATTAGCCGTGACGGGTGTTGGACGGAGATGCCCTCCCTCTCAACGGTGTTCCATCCAGAGGCAGCCGCATCTAGGATCACGTCTGTGATATGGTCCGGAAGCAGGTTTATCTCATCGACGTAGAGGACGTTTTGATTGGCCTCTGCCAGTATTCCTGCCTCCAATGCCCTCACACCTTCCTTTATCGCTCTTTCGATGTTGAGGGTGCCCACAACTCTGTCCTCTGTTGCGCCGATCGGTAATTCGATCATCTCCATCTTTCTCGATGCCACGGGTAGGGTTTCGCCCTTGTCTGTCCGAGAACGACAGATCTCGCACATATTGGTTGGATCTAATGGGTTGCATCGAAATGGACAATCCCTCACGACATTTACCGACGGTAGAAGATCCACCAAGGCTCTGACTGCTGTACTTTTTCCAGTTCCCTTCGCGCCACGTATCAAAACACCTCCAATACGGGGATTTATGGCGTTGAGAAGCAAGGCTAGTTTTAGGCGCTCTTGGTCGACGATCGCTGTGAAGGGAAAGACGGTCCTCAACCCACTCGACAACAGTTCCATAATGATCACTTTGTTCCGTACGTGCTCAAAAGATTATCTAAAATGGTCTCACATCTCATGTTAACGTGCGAGGACATGCTTGCCGACAGGACAAAACGTGAAGTGCTGTTGAAGAGCTAAGCGACTTACGCTAGCCTTAGTGAGGAGATTGCTGACTTCGTTGAAAGCGAAACAACGAGAGCCTAGAACTAAGGTCTGCTTGTTTATCGCTATTGTGAGTCCGCGACTTTGGTCGGCTTGGGCTAAGTATCGATGACAGAACCAGAAGATTTTGCTACTTTTGTTTTGCTTTTTCACTTTTCTCAGGATCGTCTTGTCTGCCATGATCTTGGTTGCGGTCAGCAGCGCCTTTCGCCCCTGGTCTGATCTTGTAGCATCTCTGAAGACTGCGAGATTCTTGAGTTTCTCAACTTCCATTATCTCTGCGCCGGCTTGGTGACACTGGAGCACTATGTTTCTCGTGTAGCAATATAAGACAGATCGCAGACGAGAACGGATAATGGCCGAGGGAACCAAACCTTCATTGGCCTCTGTGCGGCCGACCCAGCTTAGTCTATTTCCCAGTGATTCAATCAACGCGGTTTGCTTGAGAAAACATCTTTATTGTTCAGTGGCATTGATTCTCAGGGAAGTCGAATGGGCTACGAACCTGTTGTCTATCCATTTACTGCAATTGTTGACCAGAATGAGCTCAAGTTGGCATTGCTGCTGAACGCCATAAACCCGCAGATCGGTGGGGTATTGATAAGAGGGCAGAAAGGCACTGGGAAGAGTCTCGCTGTTCGGGCCCTGGCCGATGTCCTGCCCGAAATAGAGACGGTTGAAGGTTGCCCTTTCAACTGCAGCCCTGTGGATCCCACAAACATGTGTGAGAACTGTCTTCGCCTATATGCAGAGAAGAAGATTCGCGTCAATAGAAAGAGGATGAAGGTTGCCACCTTACCAGTCGGCTCAACCGAAGACAGAGTTGTAGGAAGCCTTGACATAGAGAGAGCGATAAGGGAAGGGGTAAGAGCGCTTCAACCTGGGATTCTTGCAGAGGCGAATCAAAGCATATTGTACGCTGACGAGGTAAATCTTCTTCCAGATCATATTGTGGACTGCATCTTGGACGCGGCGGCCTCAGGGTGGAACTATGTTGAACGTGAAGGAGTTAGCGTGTCGCATCCATCTCGCTTCATGCTTATCGGAACGATGAATCCTGAAGAGGGTGAGCTTCGCCCACAGCTGCTAGACAGGTTTCCGATTCACGTCACTATCGAAGGAATATTTGATGAGTCGTCGCGCGTTGAGATAATGATGCGAAATCTGGAGTTTGGCGAGAACCCTGAGGGGTTCAGAGAAAAGTTTGAGGCAGAGCAGCATGCTTTGAAGGTGAAGATAGTCCGCGCGAAAGAGACGATCCAAAAAGTGGTTTTTCCACCTAACTTGCTTAGATCTATCGCCAGAGCATGCATTACCCTAGGTGCTGACGGGCATAGGCCTGACATATCGATAATGAGATCCGCGAAAACCTTGGTAGCCTTTGAGGGGAGAAGCGAGGTTTCATCTGATGATATCCTTAGGGTGGCGGTTATGGGGTTGGGTCATCGAACGAGGAGAGGCGGCCTTGAGGAGCCGGCCTCCAGAGAGAAGATATCGGAAGTCTTCACTGAAGCGATCAAGCAGGTAGCCTAGACATGCAGTCGCAAAGTAGATGCTCGAAGGTTGATAGGGCTTTTCCGTTCTCGGCGATCGTAGGGCAGGATAAGGCGAAGCTGGCGCTAATCATTAGCGTAGTGGACCCTGAGATCGGAGGCGTCCTTCTCACAGGGCCGAAAGGCTCAGGGAAATCATTGCTCGTAAATAGCCTAGAAAGGATTCTTCCCGAGATCGAGGTTGTGGATGGTTGCCGGTACAATTGCTCTCCCACAGATCGCGCAAATATATGCCGAGATTGCCGATCTAGACTTGAAGGGCAGGGCGAGTTACCGACAAAGAAGAAGAAAATGCGCATTGTTCGCCTTCCAATAGGTGCAACTGAAGATCGAATTCTTGGAGGCGTGGACCTCGAGAAAGCGGTTACCCTCGGATTCATGGTCTTACAGCCTGGGCTTCTCGCCGAGGCAAATCGGAACCTTTTGTATGTTGATCAGATCAATCTTCTTTCCGAACATGTTGTCGACTCGTTGTTGGATGCGGCCGCGTCTGGCTGGACGCGAGTTGAGAGAGAAGGACTGTCCGCAGGCCACCCTTCCCGTTTCATATTGATTGGTTCCATGAATCCAGAGGAGGGAGAGCTGAGACCACAGATAATGGATCGATTCTCACTTCAGGCATCTGTCATCTCAGAAGAAAACATGGAGCTGAGGCAGGACATTCTCAAGCGGAATATGGAGTTTGATCAGGATCCCTCAGCCATGGTAGAGTTGTACAGGCAAGCCGATGAGCAACTCTCAGAGATGTTGGTTAGGGCGAGAGATCGACTTCATTCGGTCAAGATTCCTGAAGACGTAAGCAGAGCCGTAGCGAAGACCTGCTGCGAGCTAAGGGTTGACGGTCACAGGCCCGACATCGTTACCTTGAGGGCTGCGAGAGCTATTGCAGCTTACGCCGGCAGGCCAGAGGTCAGCGCCGAAAATGTTCTGCTGGCGGCCGAGCTTTCCCTGACGCGTAGGCCGAGAAGCGTTGGAACAGTGGCTCCAGCTTCGATGCAGGAGATCAGAGGGTCACTGCAAAGAGCCTTTCTCAAGGAGGAAGTCCCTAGGCCTGTTCCTCCTTCGAAGCCACCCAAGAGTCAGCATGAGGTCATGACAGGACTGCGGCTTCCTCAAATGGTTCCCAGACCCATGAGAAGACTATCTCAGCGAGAACTTCTGATGAAACTGATACTCGCAGTAGCTCTTCCTGTCCTGTACTTCGTGTTGGCAACGACACTCGTTACACTCTTCCTCCTATCAATACAGGGGTTCCTAGGAGTTCCCTTCTCTCAAACCATCGAGACTTTTTGGATATACTATTGGATCGCTGTCGCTGGAGTTTTTCTTTTCCTAATGGTCTTGCTCTATCGGCAACGCGAACCGTTGTACGTTGCTGACCTGCAGGCTCAGCAGCTTTCAAGGCTTCTTGTTGATAAACAGATCATAACAGACGAATCCTCCTTGGGTTTCGCATTCGACATCCTCGAAGGAACTCCGATGTACCAAATCGTACCACTCGAGGTTGATATCAAGGTGCCTAAGATCGCTGCCTTCCTTGACAAAGGACCAAAGACTCTGGTCAACCTTTTCAAAGGGTCTAGGCGGAGAACCGCTGAGAGGGAGTTTGCTCCGAGCCTAGAGAGGAGAGTGCGTCCGCTCAGACGCTACGTCATTGGCAAGCACTCGAAAACTGAGACCAGGGCTCAAGTTGGAAGATATGTCTCCTATGAGATGCCGAGGAGACAGCTCACAGACATCGCTTTCGGACCGACGATCCGGGCGGCAGCGACTCACTCTAAGCAGACAGGTGGAGATCGTCTTCGGGTAAGGATAGCGTCCTCGGACTTGAGGGTCAAGATCAGGGAGCATAAGGTTCCCTTATCGATCCTTCTTGTTCTGGACATGAGCGAGTCCATGATTTCATCCCTTAACAACGTGAGCAAGGCTGTGCTCAGCCTTCACAAGACCGCTTCACGGAAGCGCGACAGGGTTGGCCTAGTTGTCTTCAAGGGAAGCGAAGCAGTTCTCCTGCAGCATCCGACAAGAAACCTGCGGCAGGTGGTGAAGAAACTGCTCGACATAGGTGCGAGCGACTTCACTCCTCTTGCGGCAGGGATGATGAAAGCGCTCCAAGCTCTCAGGCTTGAGACAAGCAGGAATAAGGACTCCATACCTGTCATGGTTACGATCACTGATGGAATCGTGAACGTACCTCTTCTCCAGCCTGTAAGTACCTTCACAAGGAAGGACTTCGTGAACTCGGCACAGGCTGATGTGATCGATACGGCGAGGCTGATCGCCAAGGACAGGATCAGGACGGTTATCATAAATACCGATCATCGGGATGAATCTCGACCCGAAGATTTGTCACGGAGGCTAAGGTGGCTGAGCCCGACAGAACTGCTGATGGAGGTTGCGAGGATAACGAGGGGTAGATACTACGGACTCACCTTGGAAGGCGGAATCGGTCCAGTTCGACAAAAGCCTGGAGAGCAGGCGCCGACTCTGGTGAGACCCTTAATCCAACATTTGAGCGGTACGTACTCAGCAAGATCGAGCTAACTCTCTGCTCACAACGAGGATCATCTTCAGCAGAGAAAAAATCGTCGGGCGCAGGTGAACGCAAGAAAGAAGTGATGGATCAGCCGTTGTCGCTAGTAAGGCTAGTAGGCCCAGCTACAAACCTCCTGAAAAATGCGCCAACCGCACTTGCAACACAGAACACTATTAGAACCCATAGTCCGTAGAGAATTGTGGTTCCCTCAAAGAGGATTGAGCTGAACGCAAAGTTGACCAGGAAAGCGGCCAGCCCAGTCTTTAAGCCGGCTCGCATATGGTCTCGATCTACTCGTCGGACAACTAGGTAGCCTGCGCACACGCCTCCAAGAGCCACCGCAAAGATCGAGGCAAATTCCAGGCTTGTTAACGAAATATCTTCAGCGGGTAGAGACTTCACGATATACATAAAGAACAGTATAGGCGCATTTGCGAGGAAGCCTCCGGCAAGATATTCCTCGAATCCTATTCCTTTCTTTTCCAAGATCAGTTTCCAGCCAATACTCAACATTGCCATACATTATTGATGCTAATGAAAAATAGGGGTTCTTGAGGGTTGAGGTGAAAGAAAAAAGGGAGGAGTTTTTAGGTTCTCTTCGCGCCTTTCCTTCGTTCCATGACAGCTGCGGCTGCAACGATCAGGATGGCTATCGGGATCAGGTACCATGCCACACCTTTGGGATCAAGTAGGAACTGCATCCTGCCGATTATCAGTGACATTCTAGCCATGACGGTGAAGCCGAACGCGGCTCCAAAAGCGACCATCATCGTCCATCGACCCATATGCGAGGCTACTAGTAGCGGACCCTTCTGCTCAGTGGTAAAAATAAAGAAGAACAAGGTTCCTATGACACCAATTGCAATCAACAGTGCATTAATTGGATGGGCTCCCGAATGCCAGGCCGCTTTGGGATCGGGCACTGTTATCGTAGCGACAATTTGATCTATGAATTGTGTTCTCATCAGTCCTGCAATAGCTAGCCCTGTTCCCGTGCCAACTACCATTGAGACGGGTATTCTGTAGACCCAGAAATACTTCTTCGAGAAGAAGAAGCAAAACAGCAGACCGATCAGGATCGGTAGGATCCAGAATGCTTCGCCCTTGGTAATTAACGGTGTCAAAGCCTTGTCCCACACGTACTTACCGGAGATCACAGTTCCATGTGCCACCGCGAGTCCGATAAAGACATGTTCCGCGAACCGAAACGCCTTGTTCTCCTTGTAGAAGAAGCTGTAGACCATCAGGGTAAAGACGCCCGCTATTAACGTTCCAATGGCTTCAGGTGTTATCATCTCTTACTTCGCCTTCCCATATTTCCGCAGCACGAAGCCAATATTGCCGAGGACTATGAAAACAACGACCAAGAGGTGGGTCAGTGACTGTGCATCCATTGGCGCCGCTAGAGTTCCCCTGTAGCCGTATCGAGCCAGAAGCACCTCATACTCCGCTGCCCCAGCCAATCCCTCGATCACTCCAAACACCTGCGCCGGGAAGTAAGGCCTTATGCCTGGTCCAACAACAGCCGTCACTCCAGCGCATAGAGGCACGCCGTATGGGGCCTGTATCTGCCGTAAGAGCTCAAGGTAGCCCGGGGTTCCTGAGGACAAAGCTATCACCATGGCGAAATCCTTCGCGCTCTTTATGTCTTTCATCATAGGCAGCGTGTCTAGGGGATTTCCGTAGTAGTCCTTTGGAGCAGTTGCATGAACATCCTTGCCAAACGAAGCCATTGCTGGCTCACTGCCAGGAATATAGCCCAAATTAACGAAATCAGTGCCGTATTTCGGATGCTCCTTCGAAGCGCCAATCACATCTTTGAACGCTGAGTCTATAAATGGAGCCGCGGCGTCCCAGAATGCGACTGCGACTATCTTTGCGCCTTTGGCGACCATATGGGCAAACACAGCCTTAGATTGAGGATACTGTTCAGGATATGACGCGGGGCTATAGTCAAATGAGACGACTACAACGCTTCCAGGCTTTACTTGGTCTACTCCTTCGAAGAATGCAGTAGTCATAGGGCTCATCGCTATCGGAAGACCCAGAGGCCTGACGAGCGGAAAGGCAACCAGCAGGAAGAGCAGTATGTATATAACTCTTTGATCTGTCTTCTCAAGTTTCTCCAATAAGCTCATCTCGCCAGCCTCCTACGCTCCTGGTCCCAAGTATCCCCGTTCTCTGCCGAGTAGGACTCTTATGCCCATCGAAAGGACACCAAGAGCTACGCCGATGATTATTCCACGCATTCCAGCTGTGTTGGGGACTGCCATGATCCACGAAGTTATCGGTGTAAACTCTTTCCATATCGCCGGCCCAATCGGAGCCCTTCCAAGCATTACTATGACGGCCGAGACCAAGAGAACAGTGGCTTCTTTGGTTCGCACCCGAAAAGCCCGGTAGGCAGCTGAGGCAATGTAAAATGCTAGCATAGAGAATATAGTTGCATCTAGAGGCACATACAGGTTGTTGAACCAGTACGTGTAGGTGGGATCCGCCGTGAACTTTCCTCCTGAGAGAAAAAGCCCCCAGATCAGCAGTCCAAACATCGCTACTAGAAGAGCGATGCTATTGTACCATCCTGCCCTCCGCTTCATCACGTTTCTAGCATGGATTCTTGTTAGTGTCGCTATTCCGATTATTACCGATAAGGCTCCTGCGACAAGGACGAAGACCATCCAGTCAGACATTAGTTTGTTGAATGATGGTACTGTGAAGTAGTAGTCGCCTATCACCAGTACTCCCACAATCAACGTTATCGCGAGAGGTAGGTTCCTTCGTATTGCTACGCTCACGTAAACTCCCCCTACCACAACGGTCCTTTGAGGACCGCCCACAGAGACTTGTTGCCGGCTAGAGCGAGCACGA